>Ga0247843_1000115_pt1 | contig 174578 bp, 154 predicted proteins | sample LaCruzMarch2017__FD_192420 | JGI IMG/M metagenome (GOLD analysis project Ga0247843, IMG submission 192420) | Freshwater microbial communities from meromictic Lake La Cruz, Castile-La Mancha, Spain - LaCruzMarch2017_8m | ecosystem: Environmental > Aquatic > Freshwater > Lake | place: Spain... | reverse complement strand
AGATGGAAGTATTTCTGGAAAATTGTTTTGCATTTTGCTTGAGCTCCTTTGCACATGAGCCTTGCAGAATGCGGGTGTGGGACTTCGAGCGCGAAGGACATTTTTGAGGACTGAAAATTTTTGGTCAAAGTGATCGGAAATTGGTGGGTGGCTAAACCTTAAGCGAGCCTCTAAATCCGCGTGCTGCATAATACGATTCAGCACCGTTGTGATATGTAAATACGCGGCCAAAGCGATAGTCACAAAAGAGAGCGCCGCCCAAAGCACGAATTTCGGCAGGTGTTTCAATCCAGCTCGAAGTTTTGGCATCAAAGATCCCCAAGGTCTGAAGATGTCGGTATCCATCTTCATCAAGAATCATGATTCCAATTTTTACAGCAAGTTCGAGAGCGCTGGTTTTCGGTTTGTTCTCTTTCCGTGAAGCTAAGGCTTTTGCGTCGTAACAAACACTACGCCTGCCAGCCGGGGTTTCAGCGCAACAATCCACAAACGTCAGCTCGCCCGTCTTCTTATCGACAGCAACAACATCTGGCTCTCCACCGGTGTCTTCCATGGCTTGCAAGACTTTGAGCTTTTCTGGATGTGCGTTGAGCCGCGCCTCTGCGCTATGCCAGGAAAGATTAGGATGGCGTTTGGGGTGGGCCTCAAACCTGGCTTTGAGTGTGAGAATGAGTTCTTTTTGTGGGGTGTTTGCCATTTAAACAGTTCCTCTGCCCTGGCTTCTATACCAACGAAAATAAACAACAGCTGCTGCGCACACAGAAAAAACAGAGAGGCCAACCATCCAGGCAAATTGCTCGTGTCCTTCCACAAGTGTGCCAGCGCCGAAGAGCAGCAATGTGGCAAAGCTTGTGAGCGCTGAGGCAACACCGTTAATTCGACCTCGCAGCCCGGCAGCAATCGTGCGCTGGCGAATTTCCATTTCTCCCATGGAAAAGCCATAGAGACCAATTCTTGAAACTAGAATCAGTGCGAGAAAAACAAGGCCATCGAGGGCGTGCGAGAGAAAGAATGGCAAAGCGATCAGAAGTGTTGCTGCTTGAAGGCAAATGAAAAAAAGTGAACCCTTAAATACGCCAAACTGGCGCACAACCGGCGGAAAAACGAGAGTTGCCACGAGACCAAAGAGTGCACCGAAACCACGAAACAAACCGAGTGTAAATTCGGAAAGCTGCCAACCACCTTTCAGGAAGCTCGTGAGCAGTACGCCATGCGGGCTCAGCGCAGAGAGCCAAAGCAAAGCATACGCGATCATCACCGGGGAAGCAGGATGTTTCCAAAAATCGTGCCACCCTTCTGTTGTTCTGCGCAGCAAACCTGCCACTTTTTCAGCGGAACTGTGTTGCAATGCTTGAAGCGATTGAGATCGTGTAAAAACCCTGCGCAACAGAAAAACTTCTGGCACAAACGAGACAACATTCCAAAGCACAACCAGCGAAAAACCAAAAAAGGGAGAGGCCAGAGTGTTCATTGCCAGGAGGATTCCTGCAAGCACAGGCGAAAGAACTTCTGTGGAGAGATCGATTTGTTTGAGCCTGCTGTTCACTCGAGCGAGATCCTCTGCAGAAACCAGCGTAGGAATCCAGTCATTGCCTACGGCGATGTCCATGAGGCCCGAACCAAGGCTCGATACAATGGAGGCCGTTGTGACTCCCACAATGAGCGCCCACTCAATCGCAGTTAGAGTGGCTTGTGTATTGCTGGAAATTGTTTGAGCAAGCCCATAAAGACACAATGCGGCGCCAAGAACACTCAGCAGTTGAAGGACAGTTCCTAAATACGCCGTGTGGCTGCGCTTCCAGCGATCGACAACTCCCGCGAGTGTTGGCTGAAATAGAAATTGCCCCACTTTGGTGAGAAAATAAATCGTCGCAACGAGGCTGAAGTTTTTTGGAAACAACATCACTAAAGTCACAGGGAGTGCAAAATCCCACGCCTGATCCCCCGAGCGGGTGAGGAGACGGCTCAGAAGGATTTGATTGTGTAGGTTCATTGTAGGAGTACTTTCACTCAGAGATATTTCGACATTTCCTTCAATTCATCTACGAGTTTCTTTGTCTTTGACGGGGTGTTGTTCTGCTCCAGGGCTGTGAGGATGCAGTTTTCAACATGATCAGCTGCCAGAGTTGTTTTCGCGCCTTCGAGTGCACTTATCACGGCCTGCAGCTGCTGTGCTGTTTTGAGGCAGGGGCTGTCTTGCTCAACCATTCCAATAACGTGCTCCAGGTGACCCAGCGCTCTCTTGAGTCGTTTCAATATCACCTCATGTGAGTCGTGCTGGTTTCCCATGGGTGTCCTTCTGGAGATTTGAACTCGATCGTTTTACACACGCGTCAATTCAATGCTGTTATTTGCCCGTATGGTTGGCTGCAATAAAATTCCCATTCAGAGAGAAAAACATGAAAAGCTTCTTTTTGGTTTCATCTGATTGCGCTGTGTTTGCAAAGACAACCCGCCACTCCGGCTTTCCTTTTGTGTTGGTCACTTTGTCAATGGATTCGTGATTCAGGGCCGTCCAGGTTGAATCAATTGTCCCTTTCTTTGCGAGTCGGTTGCGGTGATAAGCCGCACAGCGGATAAGCGTTTCTTCACCCGCCTCTTTGCGCCCGTGAAAGTGGCATGAGCTGCCTGCATCGGCATGTGCCATTTGTTGGGGAAAAATCGAAACCATCACACCCGAAAGGAAAAGCGAACTTAAAATGAGTTTTGACATTTTTTACTCCAAGTTATCACGATCAGAATCCTGTGTTTCTTTCTCGATTTCTAAATCTTCATGGGCATGCTTGTGTTCTTGAGTTGGAAAACGAAAGGCGTCGGGGTGTGAATCATGCCAGTAGCCATGCATTTGCATCGCAAGAAGAAAAATCCCTGCATACATTAAAGCTTTATTTGCGCCGTAACTGAAGCGTTTGAATGATTCGCGCTTTCGCCACCCTGAAAGTGCCAGAACCATAAGCGTGAGTGCAATGATCTGACCAATTTCAACGCCAATATTGAAATTCAATATTCGATAGAGCATCCCCAGTGTGTCGTCTCCCAGGGGGAGTTGCTGCAATCGGGTTGAAAGCCCGAAACCATGAAGCAATCCGAAGGCGAACACCATGACAAGCAGATTTGGAGATTTCATGCCGAGATGTTTTTCGAAACCGTTATTGTTGTCGAAAGCCTTGTACATAACGCTCAGCGCAATGATGGCATCCACAAGATAATAGTTCCAAGTGATTTTGAAGAAGGTAGCGAAAATGAGTGTGATGCAATGTCCGATAGTAAAAACGGTAACGAACTTGGCAATATCTCGAAAGTTCGTGAGAAAAAACAAAACTCCAAATAGAAATAAAAGATGGTCGTATCCTGTGAGCATATGTTCTGCGCCGAGGCCAACATAGTGTCCGTAGCCACCTTCAAGCATGCGTTGCTTCTGCTCATCGCTGATGCCGTGGGCAAGAGCCGTTGGTGTCAGCAAGGAAGCGAAAATGCTGAGTGGAAGTTTAATGGAATTGAAAATGCGCTTGTGAAAATCAATCATCTGATCTCTCCCGCGAGTCGCGGGAGATCCTATCCGGGAGGATAGGTTAGAGCAAGAGCCTGTTGATTGTTGACCTGCCCTGGCTTCAGCAAGCATTGAAGAGAAATTGAAGCTGAGGCAAAACTCTATTTTTGTGCTTTCCTAGTTCTAGTGCAGGGGTAAATTTCCCATTATTGCTGTTTTTTGCCTTATGACTGGGAGAAGAAAAGCAACATTCCGTTCTCCAACGTTAATTTAACAAGATGCAATTTTTGCTCTGTTTGGGTCGATAGAAAGTCCGAAACGAAGATAGCACTTTAATGCTTCTTGGAGTGTTTCTGTGATTTTGGATTAACAAAAATCAATGATTATTGCGGTGTGCAGTTTAATGCAGATCCAATTTTCTTGTTTTCGTCCTGCGCCACCCTTGGAGGAAGGCGACTCTCAGGAGAGTGCCGAAAAACGCGTGACTACCGATTCACCCCTGGAGTCTGAAAATCACCCTGTCGTGCGCAAACGCAATGCAGGAAAATCGAGGCCTCCGGAAATAACCATCACAGCTGTATCGATCCCGAATTCAACAATTCCCAATGCAACCTCAACACCCTCCACAGTTCCTGCGCCTGCGCCTTTTCCCACTCCCGTTCCCACAGCTTCTGGAAACACTTCTTCGCGCCCCGTGATCAACGCGTCTATTCAACAAGGCAAGCGGGTTGCCGCGGGAGATTCCTTCTCTCTGGCCATTCGAAGCAATGGAACACTTTGGAGCTGGGGAAGCAACTCTTATGGTCAGCTTGGCGGTGGGCAAGCGCGGCGAGAACCCCTTCAGGTGGGGAGCGATTCGAATTGGAAATATGTTTCGGCTGGAACAAGCCATGTTGTGGCTATTAAAACCGATGGAACGCTGTGGGCGTGGGGTTCAAATTCCAACGGAAGACTGGGATTGGGAAACACTACCCATCGCAGCACACCCACCCAAGTTGGGGTAGAGAATAATTGGTCATTGGCCATTGCCTGCTCCGGACACACGCTCGCCCTGAAATCAAATGGAACACTGTGGGCGTGGGGTTCGAATGGTTCAAAGCAAATCAACAACCAAGCTACCTCACCGGTTTTAAACCCTGTTCAAATTAGCGCAGATCTCGATTGGACCGACATCGCTTGCGGCAATGTTTACTCTCTTGCTCTCAAGGCCGATGGAAGTTTATGGGGATGGGGACAAAACGAAGACAATGCTCTGGGCAACGGTGCGACTGCAAACAACGGAACACCCACACAAATTGGAAGCGACTACAACTGGACTGATGTTGAGGCAGGGGGAACAAAATCGGGTGGATTAAAGGCAGACAACACGCTGTGGCTTTGGGGTTTCTTAGAAGGAAGCGCGCCTACCAAGTTATTAGGCACTGACACAAATTGGCAATCGCTGAATCTGAGTTCGGCAACAAAATTTGCTTTCAAGACAAACGGAGATCTCTACAGCTGGGGATTGTCTGGCAATTGGGGAAGGCTTGGGCGAGCAGCAAGTTCATATACTTCTCTAGCCACATTCGTGCAAACGTCGGGTCAAATTGAGGAATTATCCGCATCAGAACATCATTCAGTTGTTCTCAGAACCGACGGCACTATCCTCACATTTGGCATGAACATCTCAGGCCAACTCGGGCGCACAACTTTGCGCAATTTTCCAACCCAACTCCCCAATACAGCCGCGCAGGGCTGGGCAGAGATCATAACGGGCGCGCACCATACGTTTGCTATTGATCTCAATGGACGAATGGCCCGAAGCGGGTACAATAAGTCGTGCCAACTGGGCCTTGGAAACGACAATTATGAATCCCAAAACAATCTCATGCTCAGCGCCGGCGATGTGTTTACCTGGGAAAAATTAAGTTCAAACGAAGGCCACACCCTTGGTATAGCGACTGATGGCTCTTTACACTCCTGGGGTTCAAATACTCTCGGTGCACTTGGGCGCACAGGAACCGCCTGTGTGGCCGGACGCATTGGAGCAATTAGCAACTGGAAATATATTCTCACCGAGGGTTTATACCGCAGTTTTGCAATGACGATAAATGGAGAGTTGTATGGTTGGGGATGGAATAGCAATGAGTTTGTAAATGATAACAGCATCACTACAGTGAGCTCCCCTTTGTTCTTAGGTTTTGGTTGGTTGAACCTCTTTCCCTTCGACCTCGCTTCTCTCGTTAAAAGCAATGGCACCCTTTGGAAGTGGAAGAACGCCACGGCAACGCAAGTTTCGGCCCAAACGGGTTGGAAAAAAATTGTGAGAAACTCCAACCGAACTATGGCGCTCACAACGGATGGCAAGATGTGGGAGTGGAACAATTCAACCCTCACATTTGCACAATATGGAACTGAGACCGATTGGGCAGATATAGCTGAGGGATATGGCTTTTCATTAGCAATCAAAAACAACGGCACATTGTGGGCGCGCGGATCTAATTTCCTTGGTCAACTCGGCCTCGGCGATTTCGCTGATCGCACTTCCTTCACGCGAATTGGAACAGACAGCAGCTGGAGCAAAGTGAGCTCGGGCAAATATCACTCGCTTGCTATTAAATCCGACCATTCGCTCTGGAGCTGGGGCTATAACAATGAAGGCCAACTCGGCCTCGGCCTTGCGGTGGGATACGAGGCACAGCCAGTTCTCTTTCCATGATCTTTTTGAAAGAAATTAAAAAATAGGATTGAAGGTAACGAGCAAATAACTATGCGCCTCTTTCATTTCAATTCCGAAATAGCAGTTAAGTTGTGCCCGATTGTTCATTTGCTTGGTTTCCTGTACTCAAGGACTATTGATTGGGGCACCCAATTCAATTTCTAAATGCGAGACAAAGGAAAAAATAATGACAATTCTTTTTGAATCAACAACGCTTGCGAATTTGAAATTGAAAAATCGTGTTGTCATGAGTCCGCTCACGCGCTGCCGTGCACTTTCGAACACGCCCAATCAGCTCATGGCGAAATACTACGAGCAACGCTCGTGTGCGGGTCTGATTATCTCGGAAGGAACATCGCCTTCACCCAATGGTCTTGGATACGCGCGTATCCCAGGGCTCTTCAATCATTCACATGTTGAGGGTTGGAAGCTCACCACTCAGGCAGTTCACAAACACAGCAGTCGAATTTTTGTTCAACTCATGCATTGTGGACGCGTTGGGAATCCTTTGAATATGCCAGACGGCGCGCGCCTTTTGGCTCCTTCGGCGATAGCTGCTCCCGGAACAATGTGGACCGACTCACAAGGCCTCCAAGAGTTTCCTGCGCCTCGTGAGATGAGCGAAAATGAAATCAAGATTGCCATTGGTGAATATGCACACGCGTGCAAGCTCGCCGTTGAGGCTGGCTTTGATGGCGTTGAATTGCATGGAGCCAATGGATATCTCATTGATCAATTTCTCAACACAGCATCGAATCATCGCAAAGATGCGTGGGGCGGCTCGGTGAAGCACAGAGCTCACTTTGCGCTTGAGGTGGTTAAAGCCTCGGTTGCTGCCATTGGCCATTCAAAGGTGGGAATTCGCCTCTCTCCCTATGGCGTTTTCAATGGCATGAGTCCTGATGCCGAAATGGACGAACTCTATGTTCATTTGGCACTTGAATTGAGCGCGTTGCGCATTGCTTACATTCATTTGGTTGATCACAGCTCAATGGGTGCGCCTAAAGTGAGCGAAGAACTCGTTTCAAACATGAGAAAGAATTTCCGAGGCACTCTGATTCTTTCGGGCGGATACGACGTTGCACGCGCCGAGGCCGATCTCACGCGCGAGGCTGGAGATTTAATTGCCTTTGGTCGGTCTTTTATTTCCAATCCGAATTTGGTGGAAAAACTCAAGTCTGGAATTGAATTGACTCCCGCGGATTCTGAAACTTTCTATACGGCAGATGAAAAGGGATATACTGATTATCCCTAATCATCTGTTCGAGTTCACAGGATTTTTGCAGGTGCCGAGCGCGCCTGCAGTTATCGCGCAGCTCTGAGCAAGTCATTCACTGCCTCGGCTGCCGCTGCGTTGCCGCGGTTGCGAGCCTCCTCGCTGAGCAAAGTGAGGTTCTTGCGTGTGGTGAGCATCGCATTGCGCAGTTTGCGGAATGAACTGAGTGCTGTGCAGGTGATGCCCACATCGTTGTCGGCACATTCGGCGTTGTCGATCTCAACAAACCCCCGCGCGCACTCCTGTGCTTCTGCCTCCGACCAAAAACGGTCGGTGAGGATGAAATAGCGGTTCTTCAGATCTTCAGCGAGTGCTTGTTGCTGTGGATTTTCGACAATCTCTTTCACAAGACACGCGAGTGCTTTTTGCTTGCCGGCATTGGAGTAGAAGATGGCAGCGGAATCGATCATGGAGCTGCCAAGTGCGGGCAGCACATCACTTTGTGCTTTTAGATAACCATCGAGTTCGGGTTGGGTGAGGTAGAGCGAGCACGATTTGTGTTTCTCCACTCCGAAGGTTTCATGGCGACATGTTTTATAGCTCTCCACACCATGGCTTTCGCTGCGGCAGGCCTCAAACCCAACAACACCTGCATTGTATCGCTCAACACCGAAAGCCGGGTTGCGGCAGCTATTGAATTGCTTCACTCCAAACTGTGGCAGAGCGCAGGTTTTGGGGGTTGCACGCAAACAGAGGTGACGCGTTTGAGCGCGGATGTCTGTCCAGGAAACGCGATGAATGCGTGTTTCGGTATTGGAGAGCGCAGAAAACCAAGAGCCGCTTGCGTATCCTGAGGGGCAGCTTTGATCCCATTGCGACCAAAACTCCTCTTTGTCGACGCCACACGCTTCGTCGGGCTTGGAGAAATATTCGGCTGCTCCGCAGGGCTCGCCGGTGCTTAAGCGGTATTCTGCGGCGCCGAATTGGGCGTCTTCTTTTACGATGGCTGCGCAGGCTCGGCTGCTGCGCAGATGGTATTCTTGCACACCGCACAGAGCATCGGCGCGTTGCTGATACTCTTCCACGCCGCACTCAGCGAAGCGGCCGGTTTTTTGTTCGATGGGTTTGATGGCCTCGATTTCTGTTGCGCTCAACCGACGCAAAGAGCGCACAGTGAGGGGTGTTTTTTTCTTCGCTTCAGGCGAACGCATTTCTGATTCGGATTTCTCTTGAGGGCTAGGATCAGTGGGGTTGTTCTCTGTGCGGCTTCCACAGCTGCCAAGAAGTAGCGTGCTTGTGACGGTGGCTAGAAGAAGTGTGCTTGCGTGGGTTGCGAGGTGGGCAATGGCTTTGGAGGGAGTTTGATTCAGACTCATGGAACGTTTCCTCATAAGAGAGTTTGCGGGCGGCCAGAAAGGCTGTGTGACCCCACGCAATGCACGTCCTATGCCAATCAAAAATGCGGGTGATTTTGGAGGGGGTGATCGGAATCTGGTCAGAATTCGGCTTTTTTTGGCGTGCCTTGGCTGGTTTTCGGCCAAAGAGCGGTTGGGATTTGACTTTCAAAACGAGGGCAGCGCGAAAATCAAAAGGAATTCTACCTGGCACGGTTCCTGCAAAAGGAGGGCTGCAGATTGTGAAAATCCTTTCTTTGGAGCCAGCTCATGAAAAGTCCTGCGCACTTTGTTAGCCTCGCCACCCTTCTTGGCACTCTTTCTCTCAGTTCCGGTTTTCTCTTCATTCCTTCTCAAAACGCTTTTGCCAACACGAGTGCATCACCCGATTCTGTGGGTGCTCGATTGGAAAAGGTCAGCTCTGAAATTGAATCTCTTAAAGGTGACACCGAATCCACCCTCAAATCCATTCACGAGCTCCAAGACACCAATCGATGCTTGGGTGTTGTTTATTCTGGCCTCACAAACCTCAGCGAACAGCTCAATGCCATGGGGCAACGCGGCACTGTGGGTTCAATTTCCAACCGCACGGGTGTGCTTGTGAAAAAGCATGCAGAGTTCTTTGAGTCGCTGAACGAATTCTCCAAGCAAACACTTCTTCTGATTGGCAATCACGATCTCTCGCGTGCCAGCAGCAGTGAGGAAGTTTCACGCACCTTAAACAAAGCTTCTGAACTCATCCAAAATCTAAGGCAGCAATACCAGGCTCAGGCTGAAGACGAAGTGAAGTTTCTTGCTGAGGTTTCTTCTTCCATACAGCGTCTTCAGCGCGCTGGAATTGCAACCAAACGAAGCCTCGAGAGTGCCAAGCAATGTGCGCCACATCTTGTGGAAAAGAATTCAAACCTCATCGATCTCGGCCTCAAGGTGCTGAACAATCTCGATAAAGCACGTTCTTTAATTGCAGAACTGCAGCTCAAGCGTTCACGTATTCTTGGGGCACTGACTTCGAGTTTGCAAAAGAAGCTTGCATCCCAACTTGCAGAGGCCTCAGGGCAAAAATCCGACGCCCTGGTAACACAAATGAATGCCTCGCTCGCAGAATTAAATTTACGCACAGAAATTGAACAATGGTGGTTCACTGAAGGTATTGAAAAAGGCCCTGCGCGCGGATTTTTGGCGGGTCCGCAGGAAAATGGTCTCAAGGCATCAGAGATTTTACGCTTGGCGATAGCAAGCTGCGACGTGTTCATTGCACGCGTGAAGGAAGCTCATTCTTCGCCTGCTTTTAATGAAAAAATGAAAGAAAAGGCAGCGCACTCTGCTCTAGAAATTTCCCTCTATCAACGTCGCGAAGCACTCGGTCGTTGGTTGGAGCAGGCGAATCGTTCTTCGACCATCACGGCGCGCTGAGGTGAACTGACATGAAATCAAAAAATTCAAATTCAAAAAGAATCATTTCGGCGGGTCTTGCTTTGGTGCTGCTCATCAACACTGCGTGTGGAGTGCGTCCGGGGCGTAGCAGCACAATTGTCCGCTCATTTTTGCTTGAAAGATATTTGCAGGATGATGCTGGCACGGTTCGCGGAGATGTGAATCCGATTGAGCCTGTGCTGGTGGATAATTCAACTGACAGCGATGGCAATCAGTCGATCTCCTTTGAAGTTCCTGAGCACTCGGGAGCCGCAGCTTCAGGTGGAAACTCTTCCGATTCCGATGATGAAAATGAAAACGATACGCAAGATGATGCAGACGAACAAAATATTCCTCGCGGCCTGCCACGCATTTATGCGGAATTGAATATTGAAGGTGAGAATCTCGAGCAACAAAGAGAATATCTACGAGGTCATGCACAGCGCTTAGCTGAGGCACGCGAGGCTTGCCGTGCGTTGAACTGCGAAGGAATTCCTGGGCTCGATCAGGCCTCACCTGGTGCAATTCGGGTGGGTCGTGATGGATTCGATCCAAGTTCGAGGAACACTCTGAAAACAAAAGAGGATGTGCTGAAGGAAATTGAGCGCCTGGAAAATGCACTCAAGGCCCAGCGAGCTGAGTGGGAGAAAATTAGGGCAGCCGCGCGCGAGAAAAAGGCACAGGTAGAACGTGAGCATCAGGAGATTGCAGCCTCTGTGGTGCGAGCTATTGATGAGGCAGAGAAAAGCGCACAAGAAAACAATGCATTGAGTGAATCTATTCAAAGTGAACTCATTCAAAATCACAATTCAAAAACGGAAAATATCTATAAGGAATTTGGACTCGACCCTCACCAGGGATCAAATGATGCCAATAGCGGAGCACAACTTTCTCGCCCGGCAACTCCCTATGAAGCTGAAGTAGAGCGGCTCAAGCAAGCAAACACCCTGCTGCGCATCACCTCTGTGAATACTGAATTAAACGACAGTGCTTTGATGTTTGCAGAGATGGCAGATGCGAGTGCAAGGCGGGGAAATCTCGAAAGCTACGATATTCGCCTTTCAGCTGCGCGGGCATTTGCATGGGCTTCCCAGCACAAAGGCAACACCGATGAGAACGCGATAAAGGCTGCTCTCGATTTGAGTGTTGGTGCAAAGAGCCTTGAGTCGCAGGGGATGTCGCAGCTGGCCGACGACTCTGCAAGGGTTGCAAAAACCTTGCTCCAGGTTGCGCTCGATGTGGCGCGCCTCAGCAAGGTTATCGATGTTCCATTGAATGTGCTGGAAGCGTTTTCTGGCAAAACGCTCGACTTCACCCCCGAAGGACAAGTTTTTCTCAGAGATTGCAGCGCACTTGAACGCGGTTTTGCGATTGGCTCTTTGGTGTTGGGAACAGGCGGTGTTCTTTTGGGAGCAGCTCCCATGGCGATCGCTGCTGGCGTGGCAAGCAAAGTACTTAATGCTTTTAAAGAACAGTCGGCCGCTGTTCATGGCGCTGCGGCTGGTGCGAGAATTTTTGATGAAACCGTTGCTGTTGCGCGAGAAATTGAACGCACTGCCCCTAAACTCATGGCAGAAGCAACCCTCACGGCCTATGGCAAGAAGCACATTTGGTTTGGCGAGATTCGTGTGAGCCAAGACAAGCTCAAAGTGCGCATTGATGGCGGCCTGCATACGCACGATGGTCTGCAAAAATATTTAGCACAGGCTCCTGTTGAGAATGCGCCGGTTTCGCGGGAAATGCTGCCTAATGGTGTGGAGCGGGTTGTGTTTCCAGAGAGTGCACTGACTGGGCGAGAGGCAAGGAAGTTGTCACTCGCGGCGGAAAAAGGATTTGGGAAAGCAAATGGCAAGACACTTTTTCCTTCCCATTGGACACCTGAAACAATTGAAAATGCCGTGCGCAAAGCGAGCATTGAGGGTAAAGTTGTGTCGGTTACTGACAAGGGATCTAAGCGTGAAGTGCTCCACGAGGGTATTACAGTGATCGTGAATTTTGGCAAAGATGGACGCCCCAAGAGCGCATTTCCGAGTTGGAATCAGGGAGAATTTAAATGACTAAGCATTACAGCAACAAAGATGCCCTTCATGCGCTTTTGAATTTTCTGGGTGACGCCGATGATTCTGGATCAGGATTTAGCCGAGCCATGAATGAGTTAGCTGAGCTAATTCCTGCTGAACCTTTTTCAAAGCAACAACTTGATGTGATTTTTCAACAAAATGCGGGGCCCACAACCCGCGCGACACGTGCAACAATTTTAGTGAAGGCAGGCCATAGCGAAATTCTTCCCTATGCAAATAATCTTTTGAAGGAAGAAAATCATTGGAATTTAAAGCTCTCTTACGCAGCCATGATGGCTCAACTGGGTGATGAGAGCGGGTATCAATTTTTAGAAGATTTTTTCAAACGCTATATGCGCAAGGAAGAAGATTTGAAGCACTTTGACCTCGAAGAACTTGTCTATGTGTTCGAAGAAATTCTCATCAACGAGAGAGGAAAAGCCATGCTCGCGCGTTTCTGCGATGAGGCCGACTACCATCCCGATTGGCAGGAGTTGGAACAGCCCGACCTTCCGTGAAATTTCAGAAAAGCGAGAAAGGTGCGTTAGCTGAAATTGCACCCCTCTTATATCAGCGGTGAGTGTGCAGGCGCACCAATGCAGTGTCACACCACGCCTGATTTTCCAGATACCATTTGACCGTTGTGCGTAAATGAGAATCGAAGTCGGCGAGCGGCTTCCAGCCGAGCTCGGTTTCGATTTTCTTTGGATCAATGGCGTAACGAAAATCGTGGCCAGGGCGATCTTTCACGAAAGAAATGAGATCTTCGTGTTTCTTTATCTTTGCTTTGTTCGGTGAAAGTTCGTCCATCAGCGCGCAAATTTTGCGAATGATAGTGAGGTTGGGCACATCATTGTGGCAACCAATATTCCACGTGCTGCCCGGTGCTGCCTTTTCCACTACAGTGACCAAGGCGCGCGCGTGGTCGTCGACAAACAGCCAATCGCGGACGTTCTTGCCCTCTCCATACACGGGAATGGATTTGCCATTCAGGCACGCGAGGATCACAACGGGAATGAGTTTCTCCGGAGCCTGCCATGGGCCATAGTTGTTCGAACAGTTGGTGACCAAAATGGGCAAACCAAATGTTTCGTGCCAAGCGCGAACGAGGTGATCTGAAGACGCCTTGCTCGCCGAGTAGGGAGAATTTGGTTGGTAGGGCGATGTTTCGGTGAAGTAGCCTGAGTCACCGAGTGTGCCGAACACTTCGTCGGTAGAGATATGATGAAAACGGAATGCTTTTTTGTCGCCTTCCGACAGCGAATTCCAATATTCGCGAGCTGCTTCGAGCATATTAAATGTGCCCACGATATTGCTTTGCACAAAAGCGCCTGGGCCCGAGATAGAGCGATCTACATGGCTTTCAGCAGCAAGATGCATGACGGCTGCTGGCTGGTGTGTCGAAAAAGCTTTGCGCAGCGCAGCGAGGTCGCAGATGTCGGTTTGGAGCAAGGTGTAGCGGGGGCTTTGTGCGGCAGCTCCAACAGCCTCGGGTGACGCTGCATAGGTGAGTTTATCAACATTCACGATATTGTAGTTCGTGTGTGCCATAAGGTGGCGCACAACTGCTGAACCAATGAAGCCTGCACCGCCGGTAACGAGAATGGTTTTGTTCATGAGAAGTCCCCGCGAAAAGTGACACTTTGCTTACCACATGGCAAAGTTTGGGCCAACTTTGGAGGCCCTCCGAAGTGAGCAAGGGTGAAAAATTGCCCTGGGTTGTCGCGAGAAGAGGGGGGCATACGTGGGAGATTGTGAGCATGAAGAGAATTTTGGTGGTGGGTCGCAATGGGCAGGTGGCGAGCGAATTGGCACGTACTCTTCCCACACTCGGCGAGGTGCTGTGCGCCGGGCGCGAGCTCGCAGATGCCACTCAACCTGCTAAAGTTCGTGCACTTGTTCAGGATTTTCGCCCTCAACTCATCATCAATGCCTCGGCCTACACGGCAGTTGATAAAGCTGAATCGGAGCCAGAGGCAGCGCAGGCATTAAATGTTGATGCCGTTGCGCTGCTCGCCGAGCTGGCCAAAGGCGCTGGAATCCCACTCATCCATTACTCAACAGATTATGTTTTTGATGGCGGCGGCACGGCCCCCTGGCGGGAAACCGATGCAACTGGGCCACAGGGAGTGTACGCGCGCACCAAGCTTGAGGGCGAGAAAGCCATTCAAGCCGCAGGCTGTGCTTATTTCATTTTTCGAACGGCATGGGTTTACGGCCAATTTGGTGCGAATTTTTATAAAACGATGTGCCGCCTTGCGCGCGAACGTGAAGAATTGCGGGTGGTGGGAGACCAGGTGGGATCGCCAACCTGGAGCTACATGATTGCTCTTGCGACTTCCCAGATCGTTGCAGAAAGTCTCCAATCACCAGACAGTGAATTTATTCGCGAGCGGAGTGGGATTTACCACTTGAGTGCCGCAGGTTCGTGTTCGTGGTTTGATTTTGCCAAGGAAATTGTACGCAACGATCCGCGCGCTTCAGAGCATAAATGCAAAACAGTCACCTGCATTCCTTCTTCCGATTATCCAACTCCTGCGAAGCGTCCGGCGAATTCAATTCTCTCGAATGAAAAATGCTATGAGACCTTTGGAATTCGATTGCCAGATTGGAAACACCAATTGGCGATGGTTCAAGTTGGCATGTGAACGTGCTTGCGTTGTTTTTTATTTTTCTGCGACTCGGCCTCACTTCTTTTGGTGGGCCCGTGGCACACATTGGCTTCTTTCACGAAGCATTTGTGCAGCGAAGAAAATGGCTCTCTGAGCAAGATTATGCCGAACTCGTTTCGTTGTGTCAGATCTTGCCAGGCCCAGCGAGCAGTCAAATTGGGATGTCGATTGGATTGATGCGTGGGGGAATCTCGGGGGCTCTCGCAGCTTGGTTGGGATTCACCCTGCCATCGGCCCTTTTCATGACTGCTTTTGCTTTTGTGTTAAGTAATTTTAAAGGCTATTTAAGTTCAGCTCTCGTGCGTGGTTTGAAGCTTGCAGCTGTTGCGGTTGTGGCCCAAGCGCTGATTTCTATGACAAAATCACTGTGCCCTGATCTCAAGAGAAAACTGTTGGCATGTGCTCTGGCTCTTCCGCTGATTTTTTTCGGCATGCCAATTGTGCAGTTTGCGGTGATAATTCTGGGAGCATGCATTGGAGTTTTCTTCCTGCCAGAAGCAATTGGCGCAGCGCATAAATCACTTCTCTTTAAAGTGCCTAAAAGAACTGCCCTCATTTGTCTTTCACTTCTTGCAGCAGTTCTTTGTCTCCTTCCGCTCACTGCGGGGCTGGGAGAAAATCTCTTTTTAACCCTCTTCGATAAATTCTTCCGCGCAGGCGCGTTTGTGTTTGGTGGTGGGCATGTGGTTCTTCCGCTTCTGGCCTCTGAATTCGTTGAGCAAAAAATTGTATCAAAGGATGTTTTTTTAGCAGGATATGGCGCAGCGCAGGCAATTCCAGGCCCCTTGTTTTCTTTTGCTGGGTTCCTAGGGGCCGCGAGTGTTTTAGAAATTTCTACAGGCGCAGTACAGGGCATTGCAGCACAGAGAGAGAATGGTTTATTCGCAGCGCAACTGTTTAATCAGTGGCTCCCTTGGGCAGGTGCCGGGGTTTCGCTGGTTGCAGTTTTTCTGCCCTCTTTCCTTCTTGTCATTGGCGCCATCCCGTTTTGGGAAAAGTTCAAAGACTTTCACGCAGCGAGGCGCGCCATCACAGGAATCAATGCAGCAGTTGTGGGGTTGTTGTTGGCGGCCTTGATTCATCCTGTGAGCAGCATGGCGATCACAAACAGTGGCGACGTATCAATCGTTTTATTGTGCCTAGCCCTCTTGTATTTTTTTCGAACCCCGTCGTGGCTGATTGTTTTATTGAGCGCTGCACTCACTTCACTTGCTGCCGCGTGAATGAATTCGCCCGAGTGTTCTAATACAGAGGAACAAAACCAGAGAAATTATTAGGAAGTCGAGAACAGAGCCGGCAAAATTGCCTACTTTCACTCCTGGTCCAATTTCTAGAGTTCGCCAGTCGCCTCCTGGAATCATTGGGTTCACAAGTGGCATGATCACGTCGTTGACAACCGAAGTTGTGATTTTTCCAAAGGCACCACCAACAACAACAGCAATAGCAAGCTCAACAACATTTCCCTTGAGAATGAACTTGCGAAACTCCTGCCAAAAACTCTCATCTTCTTTTGTTGTTTGTTCCATACTGTGCGCACTCTCCATTGAAAAAAGAATGCTACCGCAACGAACTCAGTTCCTCAGAAGTGCACTGAGGAATTTTGCCGTTTTTTCATAAATCGATGCGCTGTGGCAACGGTGTTGTGAAATTTTTTCTGTGGAAAAATCTCAAAAAAAATCAATTGCCGCCGAGCTTCAAGAGAGCAACGCCACCAACGATGAGAGCTGCCCCAAGCCACCGAAGAAGCGATTGGGGATCGCCAAAGTAAATAACCCCAGCAAGGAATGCTCCCACCGCACCAATTCCTGTCCAAACGGCATAGGCTGTTCCCATGGGAATGGTTTTTTGCGCAAGCCAAAGAAGCCAGCCGCTTGTGGCAAGACAGCCGACAGAGAAAACGATTGCAGGAATGCGATATTTGTCGCCCTGTGCAAGTTTCATTCCAATGGGCCAGCCCACTTCAAAAAGGCCTGCCAAGAGAAGATAGATCCAGCCCATCTGTTACTCCTTGGTTTCACCTTGAAGAAGGGTTTTGAGCTCATTGATTGCGGCAGTATACATGCCGTAGTTCAATTCATCGCTCGCGCCACCATGAATGCCTATGACTTTGAGTGAGCTGGTGCTGATAAGAACGGCACCGCTGCTTCCACTCTCTGAGTCACAGGAGTGGAGGAATTTTTTCCACGCAACTGAATCATCGTTGTACTGACTCACTGCACAGCGGCCCGACCATTCGAGAGGACGCATGCGCGGAAAACTCAGCATCGTGATGTTTGAGTTGAGAGCGCTCGGTTGAGTTTCAAGATCCACTTCAATGGATGATTCTGGCGGATTGGCAACCCTAAGAACGGCAAAGTCGGTGTGTGCATTGTAGGTGCGGGCTGCGACTTCTAAACATTTCGATACAGAGAGATTCTTGTTGCCGCCAATGTTGCCCCACACGACACCGAGAGTTCTGCAGCTTTTTGAACTGCTCCGAGGAGAAGTCGAAATACAATGCCCTGCCGTTAAAACGAGGCCTTTTCCAATGTGTGTTGCAGTGCATCCAACGTTCAGTTGTCCAATTGCTTTTACAAAAGGGCGCAACTCGATGGGAAGATTTTCTCCTTCGAGTGCGACTGGCGTGAGATTATTTTCTCCAATGATTTTCTCTTGAGAACTGCCTGCTAAATGCAGCTGATGAATACCTGATTGAAGGGGTGCGCCACTGCAGGCTGTGACAGAAGCTAAGAGAGTTAAACTCACAGTCATTTTGTAAAGTCGCTGATGGAGCGATGCAGTGTTTTGAAATAATGTTTTCATCGGCAGACCCCTATGTTCCACAGAACGTCGCCACAACGCGCTCGTGCGCCTCGGGTGGCTTCGAATATTCAAGGTGATCCGCGGAGTCGGCGAAGGGGCTTTGTAGCGTTTTGACAAGTTTTTCCATGACGGAGAGATCGTCATTCAGTTCTGCCGCCTTCAGTGCTTCTTCCACTCGGTGATTGCGAGGAATGACACTCGGGTTATTTCGATTCATGAGCGAGACGAGCTCGGTTCTACTGATGTTTTGGCGATTGATGCGCGCGTGCCATGAATTTTTCCACTCTTTGAATTCTGTGAGAGAGGCGAGCGCCGCGAGTGGAGGAGCGTCGCTTTCTAGCAGTAATGGAAGGGATCTGAATGTGTTTGTGTAATCGCACTCTGCTTTTTGCATGAGGCCAAGCAACTGGGTGATGAGAGTTTGATCGCCCTCTTCGGAACCAAGAAGTCCGAGTTTGCCTTGCATGCCCGAGAGCCAGGCGGAGTTAAAAATTTCGGCAAAGCTATCTATGGCGTCTTGAGCCAATTGAACGGCAGTTTCTTCATCATCGCTGAGTATAGGGAGAAGTGTTTCTGCAAATCGTTCCAGATTCCACAATGCAATGCGTGCTTGATTCGCGTATGCATAGCGGCCCTGTTCATCAATGGAGCTGAAAACTGTGTTTGGATTATAGGTATCCATGAAGGCGCATGGTCCGTAATCAATAGTTTCTCCCGAAAGCGCCATGTTATCTGTATTCATGACCCCATGAATGAATCCAACCTGCATCCATTTGGCAACAAGCTTGGCCTGCTTTTCAATGACGTTGCGCAGAAGTGTGAGCGCAGGGGGTTGATCTTCGGGATAGTTCGGGAAGTGGCGATCGAGAGTGTAGAGAGTGAGCGCAGCAATATCTGCGGCATCGCCCCGCGCCGCAGCGTATTCAAATGTCCCAACGCGTATGTGACTTGCTGCCACGCGAGTGAGTACAGCACCTGGGAGAGGGCGCTCGCGCAGAACGAATTCTCCCGTGGAAACCACAGCCAAACTTCGTGTTGTGGGAATTCCGAGCGCGTGCATAGCTTCGCTGATGATATATTCCCGGAGCATAGGGCCGAGTGCTGCCCGACCGTCGCCTCTGCGAGAAAACGGTGTTCGGCCAGAGCCCTTGAATTGGATATCGAATCGATTGCCTTCGGGCGTGATGTGTTCCCCAAGAAGCAGGGCTCGCCCATCGCCCAGCATCGTGAAATTGCCAAACTGATGGCCAGCGTAGGCCTGTGCGATGGGATGGGCCTCTTCGGGAACTTGATTGCCAGAAAACACCTGCGCAGCATCTGGCCCAGACAAAACAAGGCTATTGAGCCCTAATTGCGTTGCCAACGACGCGTTGAAAACCAGCAGTTTTGGTGAGGCAACGGCCGTTGGTGAGGCTTTTTGGAAAAAAACGTCGGGAAGCTCAGTGTAGCTGTGTTCGAAGTTCCATCCTGCGTTTTTCATGCGAGCTCTGCCCTCAGTCACCATTAAAAAATCTGGAGATGTCAGGGAATACTTAAAAATCCAACCCATGACAATCCGACTTGCACCCCCTCACCCGCTTGCCTTACCTTCGAAAACAAGAATTTTCGAAGCCAAAGGTGCAAGGGAGTTGCAATGGAACTTGTTTCGGAGAAACCGAAGCCAGCCGCGCAAGAGCGTGCTGGAGGAATCGGTTTGCGAAGTGCATTTTCGATTTTTCTTGTTTTAATTGTAATGATTTCCGTTTTTTCTGTGACACTTGTCACTTATCTTCAAGCCAAACAGCTTGCTCGAGATGAAATAAGGGCACGCTTGCTTGCGGCAGCCGGCACGGCTGCGTTGGCCATTGATGCCGACCGACATTCACGTGTTGCGCTCGACAGGCGTCAGCAGGGAATGGACTACAATGATCTCCAAATTGAGCTACGTAAGATTCAAAAAAATATACCAGACGCCCGCTATGTATATACATTTAGGCTGAATAAAAAGAATCAAATCGTTTTTGTGGGCGACTCCGATAATTCAAAGAATAAGAGTTTCGTGGGTGAAGTGTATTCGGACGAAACTGAAACGATGCGCGCGGCATTTGTTCCTGGGGTATCTGCTGTGGCTGAAAAGCAATTTGCCTCAGACCGCTGGGGAAGCTGGCTTTCTGGATACGCTCCTCTGATTCGTGCCAACGGAACGGTCGAGGGCATTGTGGGGGTTGATATTTCAGCCAACCAAGTTCTTGAACTTGAGAAGAAATATCTGACAGTAGGGCTCATATCTTCGCTCATCATTATTCTCGTTTTAATACCTTTCATTTTCTATGCCACCCACACAATTACAGGGCCTCTCCGCCGTGTCTCGGAGGAGCTAAAACGATTGCGAGAATTCGATTTGAACTCTGGAAGTCAAAACCGATCTCGAATTCGTGAGGTGAATGAGCTGAATTTCGCACTTGAATCAACCCGTGTTGGATTAAAGTCTTTCAAGAAATATGTGCCAGGAGATATCGCCACGGCGCTCGTTTCCTCGCGAGTTGAGGCGAGAGCTGACGTCAAAAAAAGAGAAATCACACTCATGTTTACCGACTTTGAGGGGTTCACAACGTTTGCAGAGTCTGTGGCACCTGATGTGCTTGTTCAGCTGCTCAACAAATACTTTGAAGCCATAAGTCATGCAGTAGCCGAATATCAGGGAACGGTAGACAAGTTTATTGGTGATTCAGTGATGGCATTTTGGAATGCGCCAGCAAGTATTCCAAACCACCCAGAACAGGCGGCGCTTGCGGCGATTAAAGTGGTCGATCGAATTCGGGCTATCAATGCGCAACGGGCTAGGGAGGGCCAGCCGGGTTTGAATATCCGAGTGGGAATTCACACTGGCATCGCTATGGTTGGCAACATAGGCCACGAAGGCCGACTCAGCTACACAGCTATCGGAGATGCCGTGAATATGGCCAGCCGAATTGAGGCTCTCAATAAGAAATATGGAACCAGCATTCTAATGAGCGCTTCTACGGCAGAGCGGCTTGGAAAACATTTCGAGATGAAACCGCTGGAAGATGTGCTATTGAAAGGAAAGTCGAAGCCTATCGCCGTGCTTGAACTGCGTGGGGTGGAGCTGGAATCTGAATCTTGAGAGGTTATAATGAAAATTTGGCTCGATGCCGATGGTATTCCCCATGATGTGCGGGAGTGTGTTTTTAAGGCATCAATGCGCACTCAGATACCTGTTATTTTGGTGGCCGATCGCTGGGTCAAGATCCCATCTCATCCCCTGTTTCAAATGATTGTGGTGAATCAGGGCTTTAATTCTGCCGACGACTACATCGCCGATAACGCAACACCTGCTGATTTGGTTGTCACCGACGACATCCCTCTGGCCCATAGGTGCGTTTCAAAAAACGTTGCCACGTTAAGCCGCCGAGGGCAGGAGTTCGACGAAGGGAACATAGGCGAACGACTCGCTACTCGGGATCTCATGGAGGGTTTACGAGGAGCTGGCATGGTGACCGGAGGGCCTTCAACCTACGGGTCGCTCCATAAGAAGAAGTTCGCCGAAACTTTCGACCGCGTTCTGACACGGCTCATGGCCAAAGCAAAGAAGGCCGAGGCGTGAAGCCTTGGCTGGCACAAAATGGCCACAATTGTATGTAAATTTGCGCTTTTTATTCAATGTAAGCACCGCCCTCAAAATGAAACGAAACCTTCACAAGGATGTTGAACAGGAGGCTGGTGTCGCCCAATTGTTTGGTTAAGGGTTGAACCGGAGGGGGTGAGCATGGCTCTACCGAACGGTTTTTCAATGCACCAACTGCGTTCTAGTTCCCTTAAAATATGGGAAATGCTTGGAGCGTGGGCTCATGGCATCGTTTATTTGATGTTCATGTTTCCGTTTGCCTTCCTCCGCCACATCCGCGTTCATGGCGATGAAAAGGTTTATGTAGGCCAGGCTTTAGAGATGCTGCGCGCGGGGCATTGGTGGCAGCAACTCCAATTTGGCGAAGTGAACTATATCAAGGGTCCACTTCATTATCTGTTCTTGATATTCGGCCACCATCTTTTCGGTTTTTCGATGGTTTCCACGGTGTACATGAACCTTTTCTTGGCAGCATTAGCCGTCGTAGGATTGCGTTCGGCTGCAAATTATTTAATGCCTGCCAACAATACGTTCAAAGCCCTGCCTGCATGGCTCTTCGCTGGTTCGGGTGCCTTTGTGATGTTCACATTCTCAAGCCAGATGGATAGTGAGCTCACGAGTTTGTACGCAATCTCACTTTCGCTTTCAGTTTTGGCTCGTCATACAAACAAAAAAATCTATTTCGCACTTCTATGGTTGAGCGTTGGCCTCGCAGGCACTCTGAAATCGCCATTGCACAGCTGTTTGCTCGGAATTTCAGTTTTACTGTATTTCACAATGTCGCGCGCATTGTGGTCGCATCTGTTCTCGTCGCCAGCTAAATTTCTTTTTCTTGTGGTTGGCATTCTCGCAGGTGGCGCAGGCTATTTACTTCCCTTCGTACTCGATGGAGAAAAGTGGCTTGGCACTTATATGTTCCGTGAGCAACTCGATAGGCCACGCTATGCCGATCCGGCCTCTGGGTTTCTTCTCAATAATTTTGTGCTCCACGTGATTCCCTGGAGTATTCTTGTCATTCATTGCTTCCTGATTGCATTCAAGAGAGTTCGAACAAAGCAATACAAAATGGATGAGTTCACTCGCGTCGGGCTCGCGTTCTTGATTCCAACTTTCGCGTTCTTTTTCGGATTGGGCTACCTGGCCCCGTGGTATGGGCTGCCAATGATTCCGGCATTGATGATGCTTGTGATGAGCCAGCTCATGACGCGTTGCGATCCTGTCAAAGACATTGCAAACGCAGTTCTCCCCTGGACCGTGCTCATGATGGCGGCTGTGCTGGTTTGTCATGCTGCTTTTTTTGGTGGAACACCCTGGTGGAGCTGGTCAACAAGCCTTCTTTTGAGTGCAATTCTCCTTTTGTCTTTTTTGATTCTTGAGGCTGTTGTCAGCGGACGCAAAATGCCCGCGCGAGCTGGTGTGTTTGCAGGGGTGGGGCTGTTTTGGTGTGCGTCGCTTGGTTTAACGGCCACAATGGGTGAGTCGGAACTGCATGATGTTCGCGCGCTCTTGAGTAAAAATTCTGCACCACTCAATTACAGCAATACGGCAAAAGAGAATTACAGTGAATGGGGCTATATGGCCTACATGACGGGTCAACCTTCCTTCTACTCAAATTCCTTCGAGGAACTCTTAAAAGGAGGCATGCAGGGAAATTGGATGGTGTTTACCCACCAAGACGAACTCAATCAGTTTTGGGCATGGATGAAGGAAAGAGGTCTAGCAGAAAAATATCTTGCGCAGTCAGACGTCAATATCTGGAGGCGGTGGCCTAGGAACGCCAGCCAGCTGAGGAAAATTTGGGAGAGCCGTTCGAGCACCGAAAATATTTGGGATAAAACAACCCGTCATTTCCTTGTTCTTCGCTTCACGGATGTTCGAAGCCAGGTTTTGCTTGAGCCCTGATGGCAAGTGGCTTGCCCGCGCAATCGATGGATGGCAAAATTTTCAGCAATTGAAAACTCATCCATGCGTGAAGCGGAGCAGCCGTTATGAAAACCACACTCACTCGTGCTCTTAGCTTTTCAGCGTTGTTGGCATTTGGCATGAGCGGCGAGGCCTGGGCTCAGGGTTCGTTGAAAATCAACAGCACACTTCTTGATACTGAATCGGCAAATGTCTGGGCCTTCTCCCCTTCCGCAGAGTTTGCATTTTCCACGCCTGTGAAGGCTGCCTGGGCTGCCAGCACTCAGCTGCGACTCCCTGCAATTCAATTGAATGACACACAAGCTTCACTTGCATTGCGTGTGAAGGAAGCGCTGGTGTCGCTTGAGTTGGTTGAAGGAACGGTGTCGGCCGGACGCATTTTGGTGCGGCCTGAATCCACATCTCTGAACGAGATAGCAAAAGGCTTCATGCGCTCAGAGCCCGTTGTCGATGGATTTCGCCTCAGTTCACTGAAGGGAAATACAAGTTGGAGCATTTTCGCGGGCGGGCCTTGGGTTTTAGGGTTTTCGCTGGGAAAGAGCGTTGAGAAAACAAAATTCTCTCTGCTTTATCGCGGCGAGCGCAATAAAATCTCCACGTATCCGACGCTTTCTTCGGATGGTTTGATTGTCAATTCGCCCCGCGCAGCTCACACCCAGGAAGCTGAGCTTTCAGTGAAAGTGTCAGGAGAGAAATTCAATATTGAGGGACTCTTTCAGCTCATGAATCAGGGATTGCAAAGGAGAGTGACGAAGGTTGACGAGGTTTGGGGTGAACAAACCGTGGGTGCTGTCGATTCTGTTTTGCCACGTTCCTATAATGAATATCGCGTTGGTGCGCAGGGAAAAATGATCCTGGATGAATCAGCCGAGGGCCAGGATTGGCTTGTTTTGAGTTGGGCGTCACGCACAGCACCACGATTTCACGATGGCACTGAAGAGCAAAAATTCTTCCGCCAAGGAGGCGGCAACGACTCCCAATTCGCTGCTGCCATTGAATCATCGAATCCAATTTTTTCTGCACAAGTTGGAACGAGCCTCGAATATTCTCCCTCACCCAAATACTTATACTTTGCCAAACGCTCTGATTCGGGAGATCGACAACTTCTAAAAGCAAAAGCAAACCTTTGGATGTCAACGCGGATCAAGTTCTAATTGAAACGTGACGCTTCGAGCCGAAAATGAAACGTTCAATGAACTTTTGCTCACTGAATTCACCCTATCGTGCATGAAGTATCCCACCGCAGTGCCCACCGCTCCGCCAGCAAGAACATCAGACCAATTGTGTTGCTTGTCGATAGCCCGAGAAGCCGAGACCCAGGCAGCTGTGCCATTGAGGAGTGAAGCATAAGCCCAAGCGAGGCTAGAATTTTTGAGTTCGCTGAATGCGAGCTGCGAAGCATAGGTTGCAAAGGCAAAAGAATGTGATGCGTGGCCACTGAAGAAAGAGAGCTTATCGTCGCGACGTTCTTCTCCACGCCGCTTGACTGTGTCATAAAAGGGTCTTTTGCGCCCGAAATAAACCTTTGCACTTGATGTGAAAAACTCTGTCCAGAGATGTGAGTGAATGAGCCCTCGGAGATGCACAAGTGCAGGAAATTTTGGATTGGCAATGAGAAGACTTCCAGTGAGTGGGATGAGTGTTCCGCCAGCAAGCGCCGCTGCGAACATGCCTGGCTGACGCGATGGGTTGCGGATTTCGTTGGCTGATTCGTTCCTAAAGGGCCAGCGTGAAGAACTGGGTGGGTGTTGTTGGCTAATAGCCGTGACAACCAATGCCTCTAGTGGGAGTGTGTAAATGTCCTGTTCCCAAGAACCAGGCCTGTAAATAAAGCACTCGGCAGCGGGAGGAGAGGGCGGAAGTGCATCACAGCTCATTTGCAGACCGCACGAAAATCAATTCACTCCGTGTGTCGCCCGACTGGCCCCGACTCCGAGAGAGACGCAGAGCTTTTTTGCTCACTGCTTGGATAGTAAAAACAACCTTATCCGAAGGTGCACTGTCACATGACAATGTGGCCCCCGACTGCGAGTAAATTTCGCCCTCGGAATTGTTCACCAAAGCAAACGATGCAAGATCGCAGTCGCCTCCGAGAATCTCAGAAAAAGATGCTGGTTGCGGCCCCGTACATGTGGCTTCACCTGTGGGTTCTATTTGTACAGACTCTGAATTCTTGGCGAGAAGAAATTCGAATTCGCCTTTGCAGGTGAGCTCCCGAAATTTTCCACCTTCATTTAAAACGGCTGATGATAACTTGTATCTGCCAGCTACGATTTCAGGTGTTGAGGTGGGCCGACAGCTCAATTGCAATGCAAATAACGAAAGCAAGAGCACCGGTGTCAAAACAGTCTGCATGCAATGTTCCTTGATAGGCCAAGAGTTTGTGTCGCATGTAGATTTTACGACATCTCGATTGTCTTTACGAGCCCCAACAGCGAGCCTATGATGACCTGACTTTTGGCAGCAATAAGAAATAGGGAGACGCATCGTCATGAAAACAACTTCTTTTTTGGGGAGAAAGTTTTTAGCAGCGTCTCGCAGAGCCACTCTCTTTTCTTTTTCAGCCTTTTTATTGATTTCATGTGTGACTCGCCTGTCTGAGGCTAACAAGCTTTTTGAGAATGGACTTTTTGCAGAATCAGCTGATGCCTATGAAAAAATTCTCGACACCGATCCCGAAAATTCTGACGCCAAAATTGGCCTGGCAAAGTCGCGTTCTGAATTGTGGAAAAAGGAACTCGTTTCTATCCGGCTCATGCGCATGTCAGGAAATGGCAAAGGTGCTTTGGAGCGGCTGGAAGAACTTCTCGAAAAAACAGCGGTGTGGGATTTGAGTCGATTTCAATCGGGTGATTTGGTTTCGGCCGAAGAGGAAGTGCGCAACGGACGTCGCGTTCTTGATGCTCTCATGCGCGAACAGTTGAACGACAAAAAGCCCGTTGTTGCATCGCACTATTGGAACAAATTCAACCAGGTTCGAGAGGCCAAGAAGTATGGCTCCTATTCAAGCGCAATTTACAATGACATTCAAAAGGAAGGTCAAGAGCTGTGCGGGCGCCTGCAGGAATTGATTTCCAATACGAGTTTTTCATTCAACAACGTCTATAAAGCCGTTTGTGCCTTCTATGGGGCAGATGCAAAAACTATTGCTCTCGACAATCAACAAGAATACCGATTCTCGAGAATCGATTTGGCGAACGGATTGAGTGTTCGCTCCTACGAAGCAACATCTGACTCCCAAGCAAAAATCATTCTTGGGCTTTTCGACGAAAGGCTCAAAAAAATAGGAATGTTCTCGGCGCAGTCGCCTTACACGCTCTCAGCCCAGCTGCAGGGTGAATTTGTGCGCATCTATGATGCTCAGCCAACACTCATGGCGCATTCCTACCGCGAAAAAGTTCCTTTTCAAGCTATAGAAGAATATGAAGACACCGAATATGTGAATAGAACAGTGAATGGAGTTGCTCGCACTGACGAGCGCAAAGTTAAGAAAACGCGTCCGGTTACGCGCTACCGCATGGAGCCTCGGACGCATCGCTACCAGGCTATTAAGCATAGCGAGCGGCTGCGTTTAAATATGTCTTTGTCCGCAAAGGCATTGCAAGAATTCAGCATCGGATATTCGCAAGATAAGGATAATAACTTTGTGATCCATGAGGAGAACCTCCCTCACATCGGGCTCACCCCTTTGCAGTCGAAGTTCATGGTTGTTTCGGATTGGCTTCAGGAAAATTACACAAAGATGAGCGATCAATTCATTGAGAAGCTTGCACTCACCACCGCCGACAAATTCTGTCAGGCAGTGAAGTTGAATGAAGTTTCCAAGGATGGTGCTGAGAACTTTAGTCGATGCGCAGAGCTCAATCCGAAGAATTCAGCTGCGACGGCATGGTTTGCCAGCAAGTTCGGACTCGAAAGGGCTGAAGTGCTGCGGGTTGTTGGCAAGGTCGTTCATTAAGGAATCCAACCGAGGCCTAGCAAGGGCGAAACTCTGAATCACTCAGCGAAGCTTGCCGCGCACTCCTTGAGAAGTTCTTCGGCTGTGAGTTGCCCGCCCGCGCGAGTGACAACATCAACGTAGGCGAGGGCCAAAGTCGTTACTTCCGTGCCATGCGTGGAAGGGTGCCACTTGCGGTTCCAAACTGTGCGAACAAAGAAAGGAAGAATCTCAGCACAAGACGTGGGAAGCTCTGCAAGCACGCGCCTGCGAAATTCTTCGCGTGTAAAGGACGAAGCATCTTGTAGATCGCCACTGGTCATTTGCACATAGGTTGCACTGACGACTCGTGGAAAGAGATCGGCAACATTCGCGAGGTCGGCTCCCAATTCAGCGCGTGATTTCTCTTCAATGTTTTCCTGTGTCCAGAATGCATCCATGAGGTTTTCTCCTGTTGCTGAATATTTACTCTAGAGCCAGAGCTAACACAACAAACTGCTGCGTTCTGTCTCGAAGATTCTCAGAGTATCAGATTGAATCGTAAATGATTTCGGTATTTTGAAATAATTTCGCTATTAGGTTGCCAAGTGCATCTAATTTTTTCTCAGCATGCCCATGTCGCAGATAGATAAATTTCGGCCTTGCCCCGAAACGAGCCGCTGCGCGCAGTGGTGCGCAAACAGCGTTCAGGTTTGTTTGAGCAAGGTGATCTTCGGCTGGATGAAGGGTGAGTGTGAGCGAATAGGCAAGCCCCACGGAGTTGAGTGCAGTGATATTCTCTTTCCAGATTTTCGTGTGTGACGCTCGCATTGTGCACGCTTTCGAGATGACGTCAGTGCCAATTGAGAATCCAACAAATCTGTCGCATTCCTTCAGATCTTCGATGAATGTTTGCAGTGGAATGTGCCCCCCGGTAGCGACTCTAAACGAGGCAGATCCACTTTGACGAGGGGTACGTTGCAAGGCTCTGACAATGTCATGGAAGTGCGGGTGTTCGAGCGGTTCACCCCCGGTGATGACAACTAACCTAGCCAGCGATGACTGAACTGCTGCAACGACGTCCTGAGTGCCGAGAAATCTCTGCGGGAGCTTTCCGCCTGCGAACGGACAGGGACGGCACTGGCCCGCGCAGCGTGTTGTGATCATCAGGGTTTGAACATCACTGTTATGCATAACTCGGCACCGATGAGAGTGAGTCTTGGTTGTGGCGGACCTCGATCACCAGTTTTTTTTGCGCGATGCGCTCTATTTTTGAACTCATGAGTGATCTGTTTTCGGGTGAAAGATTGGCGTCCCATTCGTCTAGAAGCAGAACGTTGACGTCAGAATCTTCATCGGCGAGAGCATCGAGAGCCGCTATAGCCTTTTCCCCATGCGAATTGCCTGCAATCAATCCTGGCAATTCAAGAGAGTGATGAGCGGGTAAATAAAATGCCTTTCCAGAAAGCTTCTCTTTTAGAGCCGTGAGTAAGACAGATTTTCCGGCACCATTCTCGCCACGGATTGTGAGGCGGCCCGACTCAAATGCTCGCACTCGTTCGAGAATTTCCGCGACTTTGTAGATGCTATTGCGATCTCGTTTGCTCTCTAAAGAGGTTGCGCTGTTTTCAATGCCTGCCGCGAGCACAGTCGTTCCTGTAATTTGAAGGGCGTTTATGTTGATGTACTCGTTTAGCCGTGTTTCAGGAAATTCACTCAGACATTCAGAAGCGAGCGAAAGGCGTTCGCGCATGCGTTGCCATCCAGCCCAGTAGGAATGAATCACTTGAACATGCATGTTGATTTGCATGGTTCTGGGTAACATTGCAAAGAGCGCAATAACCGCAGTAATGCTGCTCTGATTGAGCCAAGCTTGAACAAGCACCGATGCTACAATTGCGCTTGATGTGATGAAGTTGCCCGATGAAAGAACCATCTCGCGTGTGCTTAGGCTTTTTTCTGCAGAGTTGTTCGAATTGGCTTGCAATAGAAAGAATCTTTTTTTCCAAAGATTGAATGAGAGGGAGTTGCCGAGAGTGAGGTTGTCCCAGCTTGAGGCTAAATGGCTATTAAGCTGATTTTGATCTTCCATTTCATCAATCGCATTTTTCGAGATACGTTCACTTGCAAAGTGAACAATGAGTGAGCTTATTATTCCCGCAGCAATAATGACGGCTCCTGATTGAGTACCAATGACGAGAACAACAGAAACAGTGTTGAGAAGAATGTTCCAACCCGTTGTCCAAACATCTAGAAAAAAACAGCTTCCCTCTTGGATCGCATCTTGGGCTTCGCGGCACATCATGTCGTGGCGTTTTTTACGCTCGTCACTGTTGCGCCAGAAAAATGGCCGATCGAATGTGTTATCGAAGTAGCTTGAAAGAAATTTTTTCACGGCAAGATGCTGAGCACGGAGTGAGAAAATATTCATGAAGTAAAAGAGCAGGCTTCCTGAAATGGCCATGCAGAAGAGTAGCGCAAGACTTCGCGTCCAGGAGATCCCCTCACTGGGAAGTCTAGTTGTGATGTCTCCGAGCAGGAAGGTTCCGCTCGCAACAAGTATTTGCTGAATTAAAGCGACCGCAGCTGCAGCGCGAAACCAAGAATTAGAAAGAATGAATTTGCGAAGCAACATGACTCAACCTCAAATGGGAGAAAAATTGTGCATTGATGGATTTTGGCTTTTCACCGGGAATGAAAAGAGTTGTACCCGGATCGATGAGCAGTGCGTGATCAACCAGTGTGGCCAGGGTTACTGCAATGTATTCAGACGCTCCACCCGTGAAATTTGCAGCCTTGCAGAGAATCATTTTCTTGTTGCTTGGAAAATACCTGAGAAGGTGTTCGACAAGCAGCTGAAGATTGTTACGCGCCGCGCTATCAATGTAATCGGTAAACGTGTTTCCTACGGATGAAACGTGATAAATGTATGTGTCAAGCGTTGGTTCGAGTGCATATCTAAAAAGAATAAGGCGGTTTGCATCGAGTACAGCTGTTCCCTTCTCTAAGGGGTCGGTCGCGAGATCATTCATCAGAGTATCGAAACTCGAGATGCCCTCGATGACCTCGAATTCAACTGGGGTTGGGAATGTTTTCTCTGAGAGCCAGCGAGCGACACTCACACCGAGTCGTGGGTGTCCGGCGACCACCAATGCAACGTGTTCGAACTGCTCGCACACATCCGAGATGAAATGGAGAAAGGCTTTGTAGTTAGCTTCATCGGAGGCACCGTCGCGGTATAAGAAATCGATCGGTTTGATGGCCGGTAGAGAGAATTCCTTTGAAAGCGCTTGCCATGCGCCCTGATCGGGTTCGATTCCCAACACCACATCGGCATCTTTCAGGGCTCGCAGGCCTGCAAGGGTGAGATGTTCCCAGGGGCGAACGCCACGCCCAATGAGCGAAAGTTTCATGATGTCACCTATCGTTCTGCAGTGAATTAGATTTTGAAAAAGGTGTGATTGATTCAGTAACTTTGCGGGAGAAGCGATTCGAGAAATTCGGTGATGTTCTCTGGGAGAGTTGTCATGCAGCGGGGAACAATCGGCCGGTTGCCTGTCCTGCATTCCAATTGACCATGACGAATCATGAGGATTTCAATAGGAGAAATGTTTGGTGCAATCGAATGAAGGTGTGCGCGAGAGCGTTTCCGTGGCGGGAGCGTGCTTGAGCTTTTGATTGTTTTTTTCGCGGGTGTTTTTGTTGAAGTGTTGCTGCGGACGTTCATAAGAGTTGTTTTCAACTGAGGAGCGATGGAGGTCATGGCTGTATCCTTTCAGAGAGACTTGAAGATTTGAGTGCATCCATGAACGTCTCTGAGCAGGGAATGTGCCAAGCGCCTCCGAAAAAAGTGAGTGCGGAAATTGTTGGTGATTTTTGGGCAGTCAAAAAAAATAAAGCAGGGGCATGGTCGAGATTCAACCATGCCCCTGCTTTTCTGCCTGAGTGATTACGGAAATCCGGCCAAGGCCGAATTCAGAACCAGAACTCGCAGCCCGTTTGGGTTGTGAGCGAGGTTTTGCTCGCTGACCCAGAGGCTGTTTGACGAGCTTTGGTTTCATAGATGCCATAGGTGAACGAAGTGTAGAATTGGGGCGTGGCAAGCGCTGTTTTGTTGGAAGCATAGCGAACAATGGGTGTGATGAAAGTCATGTTGGGTTTGGCTGCTTCGAGCCCAACTTTTGTTGTGAGTGTGTGGTTGAGATCGAGCGCAGCGTGAAGGCGATCGGTGATGTAATAAACGGGCTGCATCCCCAACGCCAAAACCGTGTTCGATTTGGACGTTGATGTTGGGCTTGGAATGAGTTCGTCGTTCTTTACGCTATACTTTGCTTGAGCGTTCTTAAATTGAGTGTGTTCAAGCATGGCTCCGTACATGAGACCAACATCGCTGCTGCTCCAACCTTCGTAGTCGGCAGAGCTTGCCAAGCCGAAAACGGTATCCTTGTTGCTGCCCCCTGACGTTCCTGTGGCTGCGCGCTGCTCAATCCAAAGGAAGTGATTGCCCCAACCAGCATCGCCCCAGTGTGAGAGCACTGCTCCCACTTTTCCTGAAAGAGTTTTCTTGGGTGTTGAATTGGCTGTAAAGCCGCCTGTCGCTGGTATTGAAGTTTTATACGTGTTCAGCGGTGAGCCGTTGAGCTTCGCTTCACCACTATGACTCAGTATGAGGGTCGGGCGCAGCGCAAGATTCGAACCAAGAGAGAGATCGTGACGCACAAAGAGTGAAGTGTCCCGTGAATCAACAGTTGCATCGGCTTCGTTTTTTGCAATGCTCAGAATTGAACTGCGGTTCTTGAATCCAACCGCAACAACTGTGGGCGCTCCTGCGATGGGAAGTTTGGCACCCACGCCGTAGAAGGTTGTTTCGCTGAGCGGAAATTTATCGAACAAACGCACGTCTTCGAATTCGAGGCGGCGTGCGCCAAACCAGAGTTCTGTGTCAGCTGATGCACTTGTTTGAAAGTACGCGTTGCGAAGATTGATTCCCGTGCCTGGCCAAGAATTGGTTAAATGCGGGAGATTTTCCAATTGCGCTTCGATGTTGAAAGTGTTGCCTGGCGCGGAGTTTCCAATGGCCTGGATACGCAGATAATTGGTGTCGCGAATATGTCGACTGGTGGGAAGACCAAATGAACCATCGCCTTGGTCTTTGCCTGCTTCGCTCAGTTTCTCGTTGGTTGTGATCCCGAGTCGTCCATAGGCATGGAATTCGAAAGGTGCGGGCTTTGCATCGTTGCCGTGCGCTTGCAAAGCGAACAATCCGGTCAAAAAAGAGGATCCGAAAACTCGAACGTATGTCTGATGGCCCATTTTGAATTCCCTTCTGGTGTGAATCAACTGACTGAATCTTTCTCACGATTGTTTGGTTGCTTCAAATTGTCATGGTAACATTTAATTGCAATCCACCAACAAGGAGAATGGTACATGTTGCATAAGCGTTTTCTGTTCGTTTCGCTTCTCGCACCTAGCTTTTCTTTTGCATCTACAGCCACCGATTCGCTCTCGGGTGTGACACGCGATGTCTTTGACAACCTGGATGAGAACCCAGCGTTCGTAAACGTAGAAGGCGGTAAGAGTTTTCTGCGCATTGGCAAACAAGGTGGCGCACAGCTCATCACAAATGCAGGTGGTTTTGGTTTGGGAGTTCAAGTGAATTCCTCGAGTGAATTGTCTGTGGTCAGTGGAACCTTCAGTTCCAAAGATGCACCCGCGGCATTTGCAGGAGCTTCCTCAGCGATTCTTGAAAAAACGGCAGAAGCCATGAGCGCAGCAGCAATGCCACTCGCGCTCACCATGGGCGGCATTTCAGGTGATATTAAATGGGGCTTGAGTCTGGGATATCAGAGCGCAAAGCGCGATGGCGAAGTTAGAACAGTTGCGCAGGGTGCTGCTCCGCTGGTTGCCTACAATCCCGCTTATGCCGCAACGAGCCTGCGTGCCGGTATGATCATGGGAGAGCTTGAGGCTGCACTTGCATGGGGCAAAGGTGATTGGAAACTTGCCACCAGTCGTGCTTCACACGATGGCAACGTTGCAACGGCTGATAAAATCACTTCCTACATGGAAGATGGCGTTTCAGCACAAAGCACAACAGGCTATGAGTTAGTCACGCGCTATCAAGCTAAGGGTGCTCAATGGTTTCTCACCTATAGGCAGCAAAAGTCGGATCTCAAGTTGTGGGATCGTAACGATGCCAATAACGGCGGCAGCACATACGACGCCAAAGATGCTGAAAAACTCATGGGCATAAATGTGGGTGGAGAGCGGAGCGATTCCCTCACAGAAGGCGTGAAGCTGCTCAGCAAATCTTGGTTTAGTTATTCCAAGGAAACTGCCAATGATTCGACAGAAATGAATGCCCTCACTGACATGAATCTTTCAACTGCGCATGGTGTTGAGGTGGCTGCTGCGTCGTGGGCTACTTTGCGCGCTGGCGTGCAAGCAAGTCTTTGGGGATCCGAAAAATTGGAAGCGACCACCTACGAGACTGCTGGACAAAAGGGCAAATCTGAAACCAACACAACTACATCTGCGAATATGCTCAGAGGTATTGCTTCCCCAACGATGGGTGTTGGCTTCAAGTTCGGAAACTACATGGTTGACGCTACTTTGGCTCAAGATGGAACCGGCGACATGGGCTTCTCCGATAAAATTCTCGGAAAAGTCGAGGTTACCGCTCAGTTCTGATATAAGCATCGGATACTGCCACATAGGACGTGTGGCTCCCGCTTCGGCGGGGCAACAGCACCCTCACAAGGGGTGCTGTTTTTTTTATTCGAAAAGCCGACGAACCCGAGACCCAAAAACTATTTTCTGTAAAAGATGTTGAACAGAGAAAAAGATTTTTCGAACGTCTTTGAGGGATTTTCATTGGCTTCGAAGGGGTGCAGCGAACGTTCCCCAATTGTGGGCCATGTTCCGCCCCACGTCACACATCCTAGAAATTCTCCGCTCTCACGGCACACGGCGCAGGCTTCCAGGGAGGCAGATGAAATAAGCTCCCAGCCATAGGGATAATCGACAAGCACTGCTGCTTCAGATTGACCCCCCAAGAGGGATCCATCCTTTGAGCCGTCTTCTTCGTTCGGCCAATGGTCTCGGTAGAATGGTGAACATTCTGGCTCAAGGTTCTCACAACGAGATGCATCGTGATCGATGAAAAATCCGCGTTCAACTCCTTGGGCATTTTTTTTGGTTCGCATTTTATTGCGTGCACTTTGTCCTGTTGGCCATTCATAATCTTTGCTTTTTTTATCCAAGATACGAGCCGTTTGAATGAACGAAACTGCTCCGCACTTTTCGGCTGAGTTTGCTGACTTTGGCAGAAAGCTCACCCTTCCTGCAAGAACATCCACTTCACTTGAAGTTTGTTGAATGGTTGTCCACTGAGTTTCTACTGTGAAGGAGCCCTTGCTCATGTGGATAGTTTCTCGAAGCACCCGAGAGAGCAATTGAGCTTTGGCGGCATTCTCTTTTGGCAACGCATCAAATGCCGCTGAATGCATGCTCGCAAGTGCGAGGCCCAAGGGTGCGAACTTGAGAGCTGAGTTGAGCATAAGTTGGGCTCCGGGCGTCGTAATAACAAGAAGTATATTTGCATGGAGATGTAGCACGTGCTTGTGAATGCGGCAAATGAACTGGAATAATAACAAGATCTCCGGGGGATGTTCATAAAAACATCACAAATGAATCACAACTCTTGATTCACATCCTCACGCGATTCGTTCAATGAACAAGGCACGAACTTGGCTTGAGGTAAAAGAAAATGACAATCAATCGAAGAAAATTTCTGGGCACGGGCGCTCTTGTAACTCTGGCCACTGCGCTCAACAGTACGGAAAGCTGGGCTGCAGGCGCAGCTCAGAAAAAAATATCAAACCCCCAGGCTGATTCGAAGCAAAAAGCACTCCTAAAATCTCACGTCATGGGAGGCGGTGATCCGCGCCGCAAAAAAGCATTCCAGGCTCTTCCGTACAACGCAAAAGATGAGCTCTCTGTTGCTGATGGCTTTACTTGGTATTCAATTTTGCGAGCCGGTGAAGTGATTAATGCACAGGGCGATAGAGCAGGCGACTGCTGCGATTATCTTCATTTTGTGTCCGGCAATAATAGCAATCAAGCATTTCTGTGGGTGAATCATGAGTATTTACTCGACAACGTTCTGTATGGAAAAGTTCTGAAGCCCGATGAGAAAAGCAAAGAACAAGTTGATGCGGAGATGAAACTTGTTGGTGGCAGTTATGTAGAACTCATTCGAAACAAGCACACAAGTGGCCAGTGGCGTTGGCAAGTTAAAGCTGATTCCCAGCTTGCTTTTCGCTTAGATGCCAACACATCTATTCCAATGGTGGGTGCTGCAGGAGGCCGCACTGTTCTTGGCACATTGGCGAATTGTTCGGGAGGGTACACATCTTGGGGCACCATTCTCACCGCCGAAGAAAACTACGATGTTTACTTCAAAGAGCATGAAGGAACCTTTCATGCCTACTATGGTTGGGGAAAATACTATCCTCGCTCTGAGGAAGATTACGGCTGGGTTGTTGAAGTCAATCCGAAGTCCAAGACAGCGCGGAAACTGACTGCTCTCGGGCGATTTGCGCACGAAGGCGCAACAGTGACGCGCTCCAAGGATAACAGGGTTGTTGTCTACTTAGGCGACGACGCCAAAGGTCAGTGCATTTATAAGTTTGTTTCGCAGGGAAAAATTTCCGGAGATACGCAAAAGGATGCTGATCTCCTGGTTGAAGGGAACCTGTACGTTGCGAATATGAGCAAAGGTGAGTGGGTTTTGCTGAGCCCAGAGAATCCGGCACTTGCGAAAGACGAGCGATTTAAGTCGCTGGCAAACATTCTCACCTACACACGAGAAGCCGCAAAAATTGCAGGCGGGACGCGCCTCAACCGGCCTGAAGATATCAAAATTGATCCCTCAAACGGCGATGTCTATTTCGCACTTACGAATAACGCAGATGTGGGAGATATGTATGGTGCAGTGAATCTTCTTCGCGAGAAAGATGGCGACGCTGCAGCCACCACATTCACGTTTGAGACATTTGCAGCGGGAGGCCCAAGAAACGGAATGTCATGCCCTGACAATCTGACCTTTGGTCCAGCAAATACACTATGGGCATGCACAGACATGAGCGCGAGTGCGATGGGCAAAGGTGCTTTAAGTGCGTTTTCTCGCAATTCAATGTTCCGACTTGAAATGGACGATTCGGCGAGTGTCTTTGCGCGCCATTTTGTTCAGGCTCCTCGTGATGCAGAACTCACGGGGCCTACGTTTTTGCCAGACGGATCGGGCGTTCTTTTGAGCGTTCAGCATCCGGGTGAGGGTTCATATGCCAAGGATGGCGTAGGGCTCACAAGTCACTGGCCCGATGGAGCCGAGAGCAAACCTGTCAGCACAGTGGTTTGCGTTGTTCCCACCGATGGAAAAAAAGAAAGGTTCTCGATCTGAGAACCTTTCTTTTCTTATTTTGCTCATTCATCGCAATAAGATTTTTTGAGAACTTAACTCCGGTAGCTTGAATTGATGTTGATGTACTCGTGAGTTAGGTCAGAAGTGTAAGCGCTGCTGGAATATTCGCCCTGGCCAATATCAAGTTCAATGAGGACTTCCGGCGCTTTGAGTTTTTCGTGAGCGAGTAACTCATCGAATGCGACAAACTCGCCCTTTTCTAGAACCGAAATTCCAGCAAACGAGAGAGAAATCTTCGACAGATTGAGGTCAACTCCTGCGCGGCCTGCGGCTGCCAGAACACGTCCCCAATTGGGATCAGAGCCGAAAATGGCAGTTTTGAAAAGCAAAGACGTGGAAATCGTTCGTGCCACTTTCTTCGCTTCTGCTTCGCTCTGAGCATTTCTAACCCGAACTTCAACGAAACGTGATGCACCTTCGGCATCGCTCACAATTTTCTTGGCAAGGGTCATTGCAACCTGCCACAATTCGTTTGCAAATTGATTGAGGTCGGGCTCAATTCCACTGGCACCATTTGCAATAACGAGGAACATGTCATTTGTACTTGTGTCGCCATCAATGCTTATGCAGTTGAATGTTTTTTCAGTAATTTCATGAGTCATTTGTTGAAGAATCGCAGGAGCAATAACTGCGTCAGTGGTGATCACTGAAATCATGGTTGCCATGTTTGGGTGAATCATTCCCGCTCCCTTAGCCATGCCTCCAATGCGATAGCCAGAGTGACTTTCGAGAGCAATGTGCTTGGGCTTGGTGTCGGTTGTCATGATTGCTTGAGCAGCTGCGTTGCCTCCGGAGCTTAGAAGTGCGCCATGAGCCAAACGAATACCGTTGGCAACATTTAACATGGGTAGCGGCACACCAATGACTCCCGTTGAACCAACGAGTATCTGATTTGCATTACAGCCCATTAAGCGTGCAGTTTCAGTGGCCATAAATACATTGTCGCGAACACCAATTGCTCCAGTGACTGCATTTGCATTTCCGCTGTTAATGACAACACCACGGACGTCTGAGCTTGTTGTTCTGAGTACCTTTTCGTTCCATTCGACACACGCTGCCCTAACAACATTTTGTGTAAATACACCTGCAGCGGCGGCAGGTTTGTCGGATATTATCATCGCAAAATCTGTGGCCGTTGATTTCTTGATTCCGCAATGAATTCCCGAAGCACGGAAGCCTCTGGGTAGGGTGCAAGATTCGTTTTCAAACCATCTCATGGCTTAGGTTCTCCCATTCAAGCGTTTTTTTGCAAGTATTGAGTTCGATGCCAACAGCAATCTCTTGGCATTCATTTGCGAATGAACACGTTAAGCAATCCGATTTTTCTTTGAAGTGATATCGGCTGCGCGGGCGCTGCGTAAAGCTGAGTCGGAAAAAGAACTCAGGGCAGAGAGTGAGTGCGAAAACTTCTGCCACGCCGCTTTTGTTAGCTTGCTCGATTATTGCAGTTGTCAGTTTGTGGCCAATTCCGAGTTTTTGAGCACCGGAAATGATTGCAAGACTTCGAACCTCCCAATGAAGCCCTGTCCAGTTACGGTGAGAGACACAGCCCACAATGACACCATTCCACTGTGCCACAACGAATTTTTCAATATCTCGTTCAATTGAATCAAAGGACCTGGGAAGAATCATTCGCTGCTCGGCGAAGGTCGATAGAAGGTCGAAGATGTCAATTGAGTCGGCGGCGACCGCGGTGCGAAAAATAATTTCGTCGCGATGGAGTGCGTTCAATTCTTCAAGAACGGCAATCATTTTGGCTTTGAATTCATTTATATGAAAATCATTACAAATGAGAGCTGGGAGCAATCTTATTGTTGATGGGCCGGCTGATAAAACTACGAGTCCGTGTGATCTGGCCCGATCCAGGAATTCGGAAGCAGTGCAAGAAACGTCAATTCCCCACATCAGCCCCCGCCCGCGAATCGCTTTGATCCATTGTGGATAGCGGCTGGCAAGTTCCTGAAGACTGTGAGAGATGCTCTCACCCATGGCTTCAACATGCGTTTGCATACGTTGCACTTCATCAAGCACCACAAGAGCAAGAGAGCATGCGAGAGGGTTTCCGCCAAATGTGCTTCCGTGATCTCCTGCAGCTAGGCTCATACTAATATGCCTGGCTATGAGTGTTGCTCCCAGTGGAAGACCTCCACCAAGAGGTTTTGCGGAAGTTAGAATGTCGGGCTCAATGTCATATCGTTGATGCGCCCACAGAGTTCCCGTTCTCATGAGTCCGCATTGTACTTCATCGAAAATTAGAATTATTCCTCTCTCAGTGCAGAGCCTTCTGAGTTCCTTTAGAAATTCAGGATTGGCTATGTGCACTCCCGCTTCGCCCTGAATGGGTTCAACAATCACTGCAGCAACATCATTCTGGAGAATGCCTTCGAGATTCTCCGTTGAATTGAATGAGAGAAATTCAGTGCTAAATAGGTGCGATGCAAATGGAGATCGATAGGAGTGTTTCTCAGTGACTGCGAGAGCGCCGAGTGTGCGGCCATGAAAGCCACCTGCAAAAGCGATCATTTTTGTTCGCCGCTGGTCGCCTTTCGAGTGATGATACTTCAATGCAAATTTGAGTGCAGCTTCATTCGCTTCCGTGCCGGAATTTGAGAAAAAGACCGCATCGGCGAAACACGATGACGTGAGCATTTCTGCAAGTTTCTCTTGCTCGGGTATTTTAAATAAATTGGAAAGATGCAGAGGCTTGTCAGAATGAGAGATTAAATTTTCCACAATTCTGGGATGCCTGTGCCCCAGTGCGTTGACTGCAATTCCTGAGCCGAAATCTAGAAATGCCAAATTTTTTTCATCGAACAAATACATTCCCCGCGCCGCCCGGAACTGAACATCAATTTTCGAAAATAATGGCGCAAGTGAGCTCTCATGAGTCTTTGAATTTGTTGCAAACACTTCGTAAGCGGCAGATTCATTTGCCTCAAGACTTTCGCATTCAATCACTGTTCCGCTGTTTGACGATAGAGTTGCAAGGTTACAAATTCTGACGCGCGCTCCGGAATTGCGAGCAGCCTCTAAAGCAGATCTGACTTTAACGATCATTCCACCTGAAATGTGCTTCTCAAGAATGAGTTGCTCTGCTTGGCTCTCACACAGTGATTGAATGAGGCTTCCATTGACAATCACACCTGGAACATTCGTGAGAAAAACAAGTTCCTGAACCTCAAGAGCCTTCGCTATAGCAAACGCAGCTGTGTCGGCGTTTGCGTTGAGGGGCTGAAAATCGGCGCTTAAGGCAAGCGGTGCAATCACAGGTGTGTAGCCAAGCTGACAGAGCTCGATCAGAGGTTTGGGATCAGCGCTCACGGTTGCAGCAACCAAGCCGAGGCTTGAATCGGACGTCGCCGTAAGGAGTCCGGCATCTTCGCCTGAAATGCCAATTGGCTTGAGAGAGGAATTTGCGCGCAGCGATCTGACTATCTTTTTGTTGATTGCGCCGCACAGCACCATTTCGGCGAGCTGCAATGTTTGAGAGTCCGTTTTGCGCTTGCCATCTACAAAAATGGGCTCGCGCGCAAAAACGGACCGTTCCAATTCACTGATGAGGGCACCCCCACCGTGAACTACAACGGTTGCACTTTGTAGTTTGTCCAGAGCGACGGCAAACTGCATGAGATAGTCTGGATTGTCAGACTCATGTCCACCGACCTTAATGATACGCGTTGGTTTGCCTGAGACCATCAGTTTCCTCGAATCCCATCATGAGGTTGAAGTTCTGTACAGCTTGTCCGCTCGCACCTTTTCCAAGGTTGTCGATGGCAACGATCACAATGGCCGTTTGGTTGGCGGCATGAACTGAGATAAGTGCGCCGTTGGTGGATCTGACAGCTGTAAAGTCGGGCGTGGAACGACCATCGGTCAGCACTGACACAAAAGGCTCATCTGAATAAAATTCTTGGAAGATATTTGCGAGCTGGGTTTGGCTTAACGCGGCTGATAAGGGAACGTAGACACTACTCATCATCCCACGGGTGACAGGTAGAACTCCCGGAGTGAAGAGAATGTGATTCGAAAAGTTTGGAGAGAAATCGCTCAGAGTTTGTTCCATTTCGGGAACGTGTCTGTGAGTGCGACCAACATTATAGGGTCTGAAGTTCTCATGAACTGCAATGAAGTGGGTGTTGTCAGTGGGCTTTCGACCCGCCCCGCTGACTCCGCTTTTTGCATCAACGATAATCGGTGCATTCGCAGTTACGTTGCCACTCTTTAGGAGAGGCGCAAGCGCCAGTGCAACTGTCGTTGGGTAGCATCCCGGGTTGGCGCATGCCCTCGCACCCCTTATGTTCTCACGAAACAACTCGGGGAGCCCATACGTAAAATGCTCAAACGATTCGGGCGAAGGATGTTCACCACCGTAAATGGATTTAAAGTGGTCAGCTGATTTGAGTCGATAATCTGCGCTGAGGTCGATCACTTTTATGTTTGCCTTGAGAGCCTCGGCCGCAATATTTGCACCAACGCCATGAGACATACAAAGAAATGCTACGTCCATTTGGCATTGAAGGGATTCTTCAATGGTCTTTAATTGAAGAGTGCGCTGCTTAATTTTTGAATGAGCTGGTAATGTGATTTCAACGCCGGGCTGACTTTGTGATCCCAATGCGACGATTTCAACTTGAGGGTGACGATCGAGAAGGTGTATCAGTTCATTCCCGGTGTAACCTGTCGCGCCCAATATCCCTACTTTTACCATGGCTGAGTGCCTCTCGAACTGAAGATGAGTCAAGGTGCTAATGAAAGTTCGATCAGTCAAAACAGTGTGATGGCTGTTTTGTGACAAGCTCGTGGCGAAATTTTTGAGTGCATCAAGTCCGGTATTTATGGGCGCGTTGTCGCCGAGCAGAGGTTGCTTCAGGCGCTTGTTTGCTCACTTGAAATGAGCTTCGCTCTTCTTGGGAGAGTCAATCTAACATTTTAAGGTTTGCTCGTGAGACACCTGTCATGTGGGCTGACTTGGGTGCTCCGATGAGTTCTAAGATGGTCGGTGCGAGGTCGTCGGCTTGAACTGGCGTGCTGTTAGATATGCCTCGCTTTACCTTCCACCCAGAAAAAACGAGCGGGATTCGAGAGTCTTCGTCGTTTGATGTACCGTGATTTCCGGCAACAGAGTCTTCCCCCAACCATCCCTGTTGTACTAAAATAACTGCATCTCCAGAACGTGCTGGATGATGACCTCGTTTGAATAATTGCGACTCCTCAGTTTTAGCAGCCTGAATTTCAGCACGCGTTAATAATCCTTTGATCCCCGGTAAGCCCGACAAAGACTTTCTGACTTCGGCCCAAATTTCTTCAAGAGTTTTTCGTGAGGCAGAGAGGGTTGCTTGATTCAAGTAAATTTCGTTTGTGGAAATGTGATCAATCCACTCACTACCACCAAAGCGCGAAATCAATGCGCTGTTGAGTTTGTTTTTCAGGGCTGCACCATTTAAGCGACCTGCATTTTTGCCAAAAGCTGCCGAAACCTCAGGCATATTTTGAACTCCGTGGTCGGCAGATTGTGCGAAGAGTACAGCGGAATCTCCGAGCCTATTTTGTAGCCCTTCCCTGAGGCGCTCAACGCTCTTGTTGAGGTTCAAGTAGATATCCATAAGCTCTGCGCTTTCGGGCCCGAAACCATGGCCCACAATATCTGGGGTAGAAAAGCTGATCGTCAGTAAATCTGGAAATTGTGGTGCGAGGCACTCTGTTGATGCCTCTTTCGAGGCGCACCCCAAGCGTTCCTTCTCAACGCCTGCGAGAGCCAGGTCAACGAGATGCTCTGATGCATAGGGAGTGTATTCGAAAAACTTTCTTGCACCCAACGCGCCGATTGCGGCTGCCGAGTAGGAATAAGGAAAACCCGAACCGAATTTATTCGACAATTGACTCCGCACTGAAAGGGCTCGTTTGTAGTTTTCGTCGGTGAGCAAGTCCTTCATTTGGTTTGCGCTGATCTTCGGAGTCCATGTGTAATTGAAAGAAGGTGCATTGTTTTTATTGAAATCATTCAGCCAATCGGGAAGTGAATCTCGAAAGTGGCTGCTCGTAATCATAGAACCAGATTGATAGTCATACCAATATACGCCTGTACTATTCGTGCCTCCGCAAAAAACAGCGCCTCTATCTTTAATTGAGATGGAAAGGGTTTTTGCCGTTTTTGCACTCCAAGTGTGGAGAGAGTCTGCCAAAGAGGGTGATAAAAGGTGATGATTGCTTGAACCATTTGAATCTAATTTTGAAAGAGGATCATTTGGAAGAACACCAGAGGTGCGGACTATTTTGGTTTTTGGGTCGGCAGCAGACTCCATGATCTCTCGTGAATCTCTGCTGAAGAATGAGTTTGCAACAATTCCGTGTTTGGCGGCATTTGCTCCTGTGCAAAGTGTCGCATGACCAGCCGCAGTGACTGTTGGCGCGCTTGCTGTCCTGGCATTGATAAAGCTAAAGCCTTCTGTGCGCAGTTTATCAAGACCCTCGGGCTTGCCGTTCTTTGTCATTTTTCGAAATGCTGGCTCAAATCGATCGAGCAAGTCTGCTCTCATTTGATCGACGACGATGAGTACAATGAGCCTTGGTTTTGCTGGAGGAGTGGGTAGCTTTGAAGCCAGATTCGACTTCCGAACACAACCAATCGAAGAAAAAAAACTTCCTATCGTAAGCGCTATAATTGGGCACAGATTTACGGTTTTCATTCAATGGCCTCACGAAATGCGTGAGGCCAGAATATCCGACTGAATCAGAGGACTGAATGGCAAATCAAAAATGTCACAAACAGTTCTGACGCGAAAAAATAACTCACCAGTATACCCGGAGTACTTCACAGTTTTTCGCATTTAGGCAAGGCGCAATGTCCTTACCTAAACTGTTCGAGACGTTCTTTGGTGAGCCCCAAGTGTAATGCGTCGTTGGCTAGCACCAAGCTCACTGCTCCGGAATCGCCTTCATCGAAATAGACACAAACTCGCACAAAATGAACAAAATCGCTCTTCAGATTATTTCTTTCCATTGAGAGAGTTTGGTTTGTATCACTCTCAAAAGGTTCGCATTTTCCATCAGAATCTGAGGATTCGGAGACGATGAGTTTGTAAATCGCATGCTCAACAAAGGGCTCAACCTCCACTTTGTATCCGCCGCTGCTTGTTTGCGTCACATGCAGTTGGCCAAACTCGTTAATAGATCCGCGGGGTGGGAAGCGCCGCGCGAGGGTTTCCGAGTGTGCCTGTGATTGGCTGCAGCCCGATGCCAAGAGAACAAGAGCAAAAAGAGATGGAAACATTTTCATAGAGACTCCTTTTCACTGAATCGGACGATTTTAAGATCTATTTTTTGCCAGTCTGTTGGAACGTCTGGATAGAGATTCATCATTTCTTCAATCAATGATTCTATTGTTGTGAGTTCGGGCCTCGTTCCTTCCACGGGTCGCTCGTGCGATCCATCCCCCCAAATGGGGCGGGGGCTGAAGCTTGCGACTAAATTATGGCCCTGTTCGCCTTGTTCTCCAACGAGCTGCACCACGTGACTCGTTTCATCCATAAAAACCACGTCTCCAGGCTTAATCTCGCTCGGCCACTCTATTTTGATTTGCGATCCTTCAATTGTGTAGGTGGCATTTCCAATTGTTTTGCCGAGAACTTCAGAGAGTTTTTGGCCACTTGCCTTTGCAGCGTAAACTGACTTCGTTTCTTCCAATGTGATCTTCGAAGTTTTGATAGCTGTGTACAGCACATACTCCCAGCAATTGAGGCTGAGCGTATTTCGGAATTGTGGTAGATCTTGCCCTTGTTTTGCTTTTCTAACCCATGAGGTGAGAGTTTTGGATTGAGGAAGAGTGGTTCCAAAGGATGCCCAAACAGCAACCGCCTTGGGATCAGCCTGGAACCAACGAAGCGAGCTCTCAGCTTTGTTGTGTCCTTGACGCGAAAAAGCGACGAGTGATGAATCGTTGGTGTTCATTGGAGAACTGCAGCGAACCGAAGACAATGACAAAAAAATGAAAACCCATTTTATGATCTGCAATTTCATCAGCTCTCTCCAAACATGTTTTCAATTTCGGAACTAGCCTTGTGCTGCAGCTTAAATCCGTTCAAGCGCCTCAATCATGTTCTGGCCTGCGAATTCCTTCTTTATTTTTTTGAATTTCTTATCAGCATCTTCATAGGCCTCTTCCGCATCTTCATTTTTGTCATCTTCTTCCAGATGACGACCAGTGATGATGAGGTCCTCAATTTCGCCTAATCTCGAAACAAGTAACTCGAGGTCATTCACTGCTTCTGAATTGCAGCTCGCTGACTCAAGTGCATTAGCTACGTTGCAGATCTTTGCAATTGTGCGCAGACGCTTGCGATGATCGTGAAATATGATCTCGTTTTTCTCAGTGCTGGGATTTTTAATATCCAGAACAGCTGGATGCTCTGCTCTTGCGATATCTGACTGAGCATCGATGAGTGTGCGCGCGTTTTGCGCGGGAGTTGCGTTTGTTGATGGTTGAACCAAAACTCCGCCCCAGAAAAAATGGGAATATTTTCTAGAATTTTGAACGTTGTCTTCGCTGAGGGCGTGAATGTCTAAAAACAAGGCCCAGATCTTTTCGCTTATGCCACCTTCCTTGAGATAATCAGCCTTCCAATCAAGCACCTTCTTCCTTCGTTCGTTGAGTTTCTTTTTATCTTTGTACTCTGGTTGCGCACCCTTCTCGAGCTCACGGACAGCTTTTGGGCTCGCATCGAAGAGATCTTTGAATTCACCAACAACGGTATAGCCATCGTCGAGTCCATCTCTGACGTCGTCCCAGAGTTTCAACTCGTGGGCAAAGTTGTGTGGAAAGACATCCAGGATGTCACGCAGGCGAACAATTTGCTTTCGGAGATCTTTTGCTTCGTGCGGCAGAGTGTTCTCAGAGAATTCGCTTATCCCCGAGTCAACCACCGACTTTGCTTTGTTGGCTATGTTTTTGATAGAGGACGTATAGCCCTGGCTTGAGTGAGTGGAGTTTGTTTCGGATTGAATCTCTTTGGCAGCGCATGAGATGCCTGGGAGAGCAAAAAGATGAATCGCTAAGATGGACGCAAGATATTTGATCGTGTTGTTCTGCATAGAACACCCCTCCAATGAGGCAAGGGCTATTTTTCAATGTGTGCTCTGTCAAGAGATATTTTGTGACATATTGAATGATCATTGTTGGTTGACCGACCAAAATGGGACTACTCTGAGCAGGGCTGTCAATGCATGATGAAGCGGCGATGGCTGTATAAAGCTATGTTTTAATTGATATGTTTTGTGAAAATGAACGTGAGCACGAATGTTTTGCCCTTGTGCGTGTGAAATACTGCTTCATAGGCTATCGTTTCAGTATGTTTACACATTTACTTAAAAAGTCGGATTGGGCGTTTCTTCTTGATTTTGTCTCGCCCGCTTTTTTCAAGGTGATTCCGCCCTTGGAACTGGTGAGCAATGCGAGTGCACTTGCAAAGCGCACGCTGGACAAAGAACTCTATCGTCGTGCCATTATTGCGACACGTGAGCAGATCTCGAAAACCGTACCTGAGATTCAGCTTTTAGAAGGCCAGATGAGCCATGGGCACAGTGAAGTTCTTGGCTTTAATCCGGATTCAGCAACGGAAGAGCAGCGACGCGCGCTGGCACAGCGAATTGTCGAGATCTATTTTGCTCAGATTTTTCTTCACCAAACAGTGTTTCTCGATTTGCGATTGAGTCGCTTTTCTCTGAGTGGCTCGGAGTGGAGATGGAGCCCAGCTCCTATTCTTGGTGTCTTCACATCAGATTTTCTCAATTCTATGGCTGCTCTTTACGATGGTTTTTATAGAAATAAGCCTGCACAGATGCATGAGGCTTTGAGAAAATTGGGGATGGAATGGGCGTTCGAGGTTTTTATGGAGCACTTCGGAGAAGGCGATCAAACCTCAGTGAAGTTCACAATGTCGCATTTTGTGCACACATTTCATGAGATTTTTATGAAATGTAAGGCTGAAAAAAAGAACCTCAAGGGTGAGTTTGTGCAATTAGGCGTGATTCTAGGACTCATGTATGAAAGTCTTGAGCGACTGAATGTTCCTGTGGATGTTCGTGCTGCTTTTAATCGAGTGGCAAAAGCTGTTCCCGGCCATTGATGTTTTCTTTCGAAGAAACCAATCGCCCTTCAATAAAATGAAGCCGCTCTGTGAAAATCACTTACTTTCCAACCGCACCTTTTGGTGCAGTGGGAAAGATTTTCTTGAGATTTGTGAATGCCTTTTTCTGAGCCGCTGGCACCTTGAGATTGTCATCGATTGGCAAGTTATTCGCCCACGCAATTCGTTCCTCGGTTGGAGGATGAGTTGTAAGAAAAGATAAATATTTCATGGTTTCTTTGGTGGCTGTTTTGTTGTCTTCAAATTCTTTCATGCGCCGGAAAAAGAGAGCCGCGCCTTGACGTGGTAATTGCGACTTTTCGAGAAAAATTGCACCGATTGCGTCGGCATCGCGCTCGTGGTCGCGTGAAAATTTCAGGTTCAGGAGTGAGCTCCCCGTGTTGAGCAGGTCAGCGAGCCCAGCCACATCGCCTACGATAAAATTCAGCGCCAATGTGAATGTTGCACGGGTTACCAACTGCTGCATTGAATGACGCTGCGTGACATGCGCAAGCTCGTGCCCAGCGACAGCGAGAATTTCTTCAGGAGTCTCTGCAATTTCGAGAAGCTTTGAAGTGAAGAAGATAGATCCGTCGGGATACGCGAACGCATTAGGGAGATCAGAATTTACAATTCGAAAGGTTGGTTTCATGCCAGGAAGCTCAGCTACATTTGTGAGTGGCTGAACGAGTTCGCCAAGATATGCATGTGCGGCGCTGGGAACACCATCCATGGTAGTTTCGGCTTGCATGCTCGCGATCTCCCCGATCTTTTCATCGACGGAGCGAGGAATGAAGTCCACCACCTGACGCGTGGTGCTGTCCTTCACTCTTGAGAGAGTATCGCATCCAGCTCCCAAGACAGCCAGGGTAATGACTAATGCAGTTTTGAAGTTAGTCATTGTCGCCCATGAGGCCACCAAGGAGTCCGCCACTGGTTTGCTCGGCGCTGCGTCCGGTTGAGACAACCGATGCAATGCGGTTGGCAAGGCGTGCAAAGGGAAGTGTCTGCAGGAAAACTCGGCCTGGTCCGCGTAGGGTTGCAAACCAAAGACCCTCGCCTCCGAAGAGTGCGTTTTTGAAGCCACCGACGAATTGAATGTCGAAATCAACGGAAGTTTCGAAGCCCACAACACAACCAGTGTCGACTCGCAGAGTTTGACCGGGTTCGAGTCGGCGTTCAATGACAGTTCCGCCGGCATGAATGAAGCCAAGGCCATCACCCTGCAGTTTTTGAAGAATGAAACCTTCTCCACCAAAGAGCCCAGAGCCTATTTTTTGATTGAAATGAATAGAGACGTCAGTTCCACGCGCAGCGCAGAGGAAGCTGTCTTTTTGTGCGATGAATCCACCTTGATAGGTGGACAGATCCAGGGGGATAATTTTTCCTGGATAAGGGGCAGCGAAAGCAACATCGGCGCGCTGGCCACCTGTGTTTTCAAAATTAGTGATGAAAAAGCTTTCGCCTGTGAGCATGCGGCCGGCTGCCTTCATGAGATTTCCGAAGAAGCCTTTGTTTTTGTCGGAGCTCATGGAAGTTTGCATCGAGACACCGTCGGTCATGTACAAGAACATGCCTGCCTCGGCGATCACAACCTCGGATGGATCGAGGGTAATGATAACTGCCTGCATTTCGTCGCCTACAATTTGGTAGTCGATAACGTCGGAACGATTTATGCTCATGTGGAAGCTCCTAATTGATCAGCTGTGGTTAGTTTATGTTCTAAATTTGGCAGATTTTCAAAAAGGAGGAGTGACAATTTATCAAATTCACACTTCGATTGATTCGAAGTGTTGGCCGAAGAGTTCGGTGCTCACATGTTGCGGCAGCGATTCACTTTCATTTTCATCTCATATTTGAGATCGAGTCCATCAATCGCGAATGCGATTGATGCATCGGGCTTGAGTTTGTTGATGCGCACTGTGATGTCAGAGTGATAGTTGAAAAGTCGACTTCGTTCTCGGTTGCAAAATCGCCGGTGAGGAGAATTGTTGCGGTTATTCTCGCCAATGCGTGCAAGTGGTTGTGGCAAAATAACCATAGGCTCATTGATGATCTGTGGCGCAGGAAAGAAAGCCACAGCGTTCGCCATGTTTTCGGTGAGGTCGGCAGCGTTACTTCGGCCGTTTGGCATGCGCCGGGCAAAGTTACTCTTGAAATCGAGACGAGCCTGAATGCCGCGCGTCTTTACAATTCCATAGGTGAGTGTTTGAGAGATTTCTTCAATCCATGAGCCTGGGCTCACTTCTAGAGGCACAATGATTTTGCAGGGGCTGATATCCACGTTTGGGTTGCGCCCGTTGCGAAATTCCTGGCCAAGCTGGGTGAACACAAATGACACAGAATCGCCGCTAGTGACAACGAATGCGTTTTGGTTTGGATCGCTCGAAGAACCAAATCGGCAGCCCACGCCCTGCGATTGAAGCATTTCGGGACGCCAGAGCACATCGTTTGCCTCGGCGCCTTGGGAACTAAAGCTCAAAAGGAGAAAGGCTCCGAAGGCGATAAATGGGCTCACGAAAGATAATGCTGACTTCATGGCTGACTCCGGCTTGTGCCTTGCGAGGTGCAGTGGTGCTCAATATTGGCCAGCTGGTCAGTACATGAGAATACTCTGCCAGGCAAGCAAGAGATTGAGTTCAGAGCGATTCGCACTCGCCCTGCGCCTGAGTGATTGGAGCTGCGAGCGGAAACCTTGATCCAGCAAGGTAGGATGCGAAATTATCTTTGAAATAAGACCAGCTTGAAACATTCCCACGCCCTGCAACAATGCAGAGTGGAGCGTTTGAATACAGTGGAAGTCTGTTTTGAATTTCGCTTTGAATGAGCATGGGGAGCTGAGAATGGCCATCAACCTTAGAAACGATCGCGTTAAAAACAAGATAGCCAGCGGCACCCTTCATTTTCATCCAAGGCATCCATGGAGAAACGCGTGTCCAAATCACTTGGACGTTTTTAAGAGAATCAAGTTGGGTGATGTTTTTTAGATCTTCGTTTGCAACAACGTAACTGAATGACTCATGTGCTTTGTAATAGTTCTCTGGTGAATATTCAGCAAAACGGATGTCGCCTGCGAGAGGGTTTGGGTAGCTCAATGGAACGTCGATGCGAATGACTGATGTTGCGCCCTGAGTTTCGGCTGAAAATTGAGTTGTTCCAGGAATTTTCTGTTGAACTAATGGGTTTGAAATATGAACAACGGGAAGCGTTTCTTGCGTCCATGGGTTGTTCCACGTGTTCAAAATATCGCCTGTGCTAGGATTCAAAAAATAGGTAAGTTCACGCGACGAAACCATCCAGTTTCCCGACGGATCGCGGTAACATTTTGCAACATTGAAACCAACAATTTTGTAGAGCGTCTGAGCCTTTTCGGCTGCAGGGCCTGATGTTGTCACGTTGCCACTCCATTGCGTGAAAGAAGGCGAGCCATTGGGATGACAACGAATCTTGATAAACTCTTCTGCCGAAATTTGAGTTGTTGACGATTGAGCTTCAACTGATTGAGCTAAGAAAACAAAAAACACGAATAAGCTGCGAACGAGCGCAACAATGAGCGGAAAATTCATGGAATAGCGCCTTAATTCAATCAGGTGCACACTGTGCTTTGCACACCCTTGTTTAATGACAATCGCAAAAAGGCCTATTCCATGACAGCACGAAGCTCAAGCTGAAAGTGAGCATCAATCTTTTACGTGCTTTAATCTAACGAAAAGAAATTATTGTCTATTTTAGGCGGACGCTGAAATTCGACTTTACGGGTTTGCAGGCGTTCGCCCCTGGGGATGCAGTTCCTGGTTTTGCGGAGGGTGATGCCGGAGCGGCGCAGCAACGCTCCACTTCAATATTGAGTGAATTTGAAGTCAGGCCACGAGGAATATCAAAGCTGCCGTTTTCGCCGATTCGGCCAAGCTCTCGACCCGTAGCGTCTTTCACGAGAGCAGCCTTCAACGCACACGATTGTCCTGGAGTGAACTCATCAACGAACTCAGTCAGCAAAATGCTCTCAGTAAAAGGGAATTCAAAGCCTTTCCCCTGTAATCCAATCTTTTGCGCAAAGGCTGAGATTTGCGGTTGGGCTGCAAACTTTGTCGATTTGCCCATTTTCGCACAGCCAAACAAGCTGGCTGAGAGACATTGGTCGACCTCAAGTGCGGCGGAGTAATAAAATTTCAACTGCGACTTCAATTGCGCCGGCGCAGCATCAAAGAGGCGCTCGAGTTGCCCCGTTGAGAAGTCGAAGTGGTCGTTGTTCAAGGAGTAAGTAATGGCATCGCCGATGAAGAGGATATTTTTGCTTGCCGTTGCTCGCTCGGGTTTGTTCGTGATGTCTCGTGTGAGAATTTCAAGCGCTGCTGCAAGGCCTGCTTGTCCGGCCTCTTGCGGGTCGTTGCCCCCATCGGCTTCCCAATTGCGCAGTTTCAGCGCTAAGTTCTTTTCATCTGTGAAAGGTACCTGGTCTGTGACTGCATCGCGGTACCCGATGGCGGCAAAGCGAGCATCCCATCCTTTGTCTTGGCGAAGGCGAATGGCAAATTGTTCTACCCCATTTTTGACCGCATTCAGGCTGTCTTCCATGCTCCCTGTTACGTCTATTACAAAAACGATGTCAGCGGGCGTTTTAGTAGATGACGCATCCAACGAACAAGATTTCGAGAGTTGCAACACATTTGCTTTTGCATTCTTAAGTGAAATTGTTTTCGACTTCTCATCGCCACAGCTGAATGATTCGCTGGTCTTTGTCACTTCTCTCTTGCTGTCTATGCTCTGAAAGCTAGAAGGCTTGCACGACCAAAGCGCCCCGAGACTCGCAAGGAGCAAAGCAAAGTTCGATTTTTGAGAGATGTGCCTCATTCGTGAAATCTCCATTTCAGGCAATATTCTTCAGATTTAATCTTTCTTTTTTGTTCTCTTTTGCAACGCATCTGTAAACAACTGCCGGGGGGAAGTTGCGCAATTCAACTTCACTGCTTTGAATTTCGAAATACGCCTCAAGAGTTTTTCGCAACAAGGGGGTGTATTGGAAGGCAACAAAGTGCCCCTGGGGTGTGAGAACATCAGCGGCGGCAGAGAGAATATGACGCGTCGTGCCTTCACCCAAACTGGCATAAGGCAAACTCGATACAATGGCATCGACATTGCCAATCTGATTTTCTTTGAGAATATTTCGCAATTCCCGAGCATCTCCCAAAATGATGCGAAGATTTTTTTGACCGGCGAGTCGACGGTTGAGAATGGCCACGGCTTCAGGGTTGGAATCAATAATGACAACACTTGCACCGGGGCTTACGTGCAAAAGTAATTCTCCTGTGATGGCACCCGTTCCGGCGCCCAGCTCCACAATTGAATTCGCGTGCTTGAGATCAACTGCCTTCATCATGCGCCGCGCTAGAAAACGGGATGACGGCAAAACAGCGCCAATTTCCTGCGGAGCTTTTAAGAAGTGTTCAAATGTGTGCAGAATATCTCGCCAAGTCCTTGCCAAAGTTGCTCACCTCACGCCAAGCAAAAACATGTACGCGCGCACTTCGGCATTTTTTCGGAAAGAATTGAGAGAAATTTAATGGTTGAATGAGTTTCAGCCTGTTTGCTTGAGTTCGGTGGCACTTGCAAGGGTCAGGAACCACTGGCTTCTTGTTGCTGATCGGTGCCTGGAGGTTCTTTTCCCTCTGCGGGAATTCGCCTGCGGCGCCACTGACCCGATCGCGCGAACGCCTCCTGCTGTGGGTTCGATGGCGCTGATCGCTCCGGAAGCATTCCGAGTTGAGCGAGATGTTCGTGCAATGGAACTGGTTTCAATTTGCACAGATTCACGTTCACTTCTTCAACAATCAATTTTGCTTTATATTCTTCGCCCATTTGTTCGCGCAGCCGGCCAAGAACTTTACTTTCCGCTGCAATGACTAGCCGCGCGGCAGGATTTTCGGCGAGAAAATGACGCAGTCGCGTGTTAATCTCTCGCGCAAAACGTTTGTCTATCTCGCTTTGGTGTGAACTCAAGTGGTCATCGAAGCCATGAACCGTATTTGCATTGCCCGCCATACCAACATGATATGAAACTCTGTTTCCACCTGTGAGACTTTCCTTTTCTTGCTCAAGCCAATGAACATTTATAATTTCATCGATCGGATTCAGAATTGGGCTCCATTGCTCCAAAGGGCGCCGAGCCGGTGTGAGCAAATAGAAACGAGCTTTTGTGTGATCGACGGACAATACAGCAACATTTTTCATGATTGACCCCACACGACGACTTTTGTCGTTGAACCAGCCCGAAATTCATTTTGGCAAGGAACGTGAAGACACTCGTGTTCCTGCTGTCCTGGCACGATACAGGTGTCATCACTCTTTACGCCACGCATGAATTCTTGAAAAAGGAAAAAGTTTGCCCGGATGATGTTGTTCATTTCAATGACATCGCCTGCCTGCTTGGTTTTGCTACTCTCATGGCTTCGAAGAGTTGTTCCTCAAGGAGGATTTATGTTGGCCTCGAAATTAAAATTTTCTGTTTGTCTGTTTGCTGGATTTGGGTTTGCGAGCCTGTCTTGCAAGCCGCGAGATTTTAACTCAGGCGCAAGCACGCAGGGGCTCACTCAACAGCAGTTTGATAGCCAGTTTGAAGTCACTCGTCTCACAGCCTGCAAGGCGACTAACGGGCAGTCTGGCGGAGATCTGCGTCTCATTTGGAGAGTCCGCAACAGCGCTGGTGGAGCTGTTTCCCCTTATGTTTTGGGCTTTGCTGGCGATGTATTTTCGGCAAAGGGTGAAAAAGTTCGCTTTCAGATTATGACGAGCATCGATGCTCCGCGACCACTCATGCCCTCGGAAACGCCCGTGGCATTCAATTATGATGCCTATAGTGGTTATGAACTTCAGATTCCTGGCGATGAAGCTCAGGCGAATTGGGGGTTCGTTGAGATCAATGGGAAGACGGTCGCTTTTCCAGAGATTGACGTTGGAAGTTTGTTGCTGCCAACGAAAGCAATTGGTGGCGAGTCGGCCAGGTTCAGCTACCTCGTTACAAGTGCACGAAGTCACTATGCCTTCAATTGCGATCCGCTCGACACCTTGGCTCTCGCTCGTTTGAAAACGTTTGCAATACGCGATGGAAGCCATGGCTTTAAAGGCGATCGCGGATTGGTGATCAAGACAAGCACATCGACAGCTCATCCTGCTACGTCTGACGGAAAATTCGTGACCCAGTGGAGCTGTGCGGGCAATCGCAGGAAAGCTATCAGCCATCAACTGCGAGAGTTGCCTGGCAGCTGGTTGAATCAGGAAGAATATTGCGAATGGGATCGCAATGGCACTCCTCCATCGATTGTGACATCAACGTCCGTAAAACCGCCTCAGCTTCAATGCATGATTCGTGCATCATTCGATCAAAATCGAACCTACTTTCTTCAGCAAAGGCTCTATAAAGCAACTGTAGAACAGCAGCGCGCTGAGGGCTTTTCAAGTCTGAGTGAATTTAAAAGCAATTACTACGACACGAAATTTAATGGCCATGCATTTCTCGTGGGTGGACGCGAAGGTTACCACGTTTGGGATACGCGCGTCTGGAAAAAAATGGGTGAGAAGGGCGATCCGCGCGGTGCGTATATCTCCGATACCCGAAAAGGGATTATTGGTCATTGTAAGCAATTCACATGTGCACAACCCGATGAAACTGGATACACGGGCAATTGTGTTGCAGGGCGGCAAAGCGATCCATTGATTTGCAGTGTCATTAATAGCATTTACTGCATTGGTGGCACTGCGCAGAGTGGTTGCAAACAATCGTCGGAATTAAACTTGAGCAAGCGCACAGTGCTTCACGCGGATGCGAATCATGTGAATAATTCTGGTTCTCTCGATCCTGTTCTTTCTCCTGCACTCCTCCTTCCGCCAGGGCCTTTAAACGCCTTGAATCCCGGGCCAGTTTTTCGGGAAGACGTTTTGTTTAGAAGCGACTATACGCCGCCAACCCGACTGGGTGATACGGCGATTAAGCTCGATCTCGTTATCCCTGAAGGGCTGCCCGAATGTAAGTTGGTGGTTGATCCGGCTCTTCTCAAAGCAGGCCGCGTCACTGATGCAAATGCACATTTGGCCAATGACAAAACACTGGTGCAGTGTGCGTTCGTGAACAACAGTCGCTTTAACAACTGCGACGAGATTGCTTCGCAAATGCAAGTGAGAATCGTTTTCGAAACTCAGCCGAAGCGTTGATCACGAAATGTTTACCTGGACAGCTGCCTCTACACTCCTCGTTTTTGCGCCTCCCTTTGAGGTTGCACCGAGTCGGCTTGCATTAAATTCGAGTGGCACAAATGAGCTTTATAGTCTGATGCAAGCTGCACCTCGCGCCATTGGTGAAGGTGCGCTTCTGAGTTCTTTGGAATTCAATTCACTTTGGAATGGTTTGTTTGGCATGCCTCCAACTGATCCCACTTGTGGGCGCCCGAAAAAGATCACAGGCCTTGATTCTGAAATGCTCGGGCGAGATGCCTTTCTTGTTCAGGAGCGGGGATTTCTGCCGGAGCTGTGTGATCCGAAATCTTGGTTCGTTGCGTCAGTGCGACTCGATCCCTGCCGCGTCAGACACGGAAGGGAAAACACCGATCGAGAAGCACTCCAGAGCTGTTCGCAAAATGGCAAGTACAGCGAAGTACGATTCGTTCTTCAGCCCGTTCTTAAGCACGACCGTGGTCATTTTTTTCCAGATGCTGCTCTGCATCTTGCCTTCTCGCTGAATGACATAAGTCAGGTGGTTCAGCTGTGGCAGGATGTTGTGAGCAAAGGTGCGAAATCCAACTGGATTGGAGAGCACAGCATTGTGCAGAAAATTCGAAAGCTTTCTCGCCCTCATGATGTCTCTGTATTTCTCTCTGGTCCAGGCCTTGAACGGTGGACTTTCGCTCGTCTTGTTTTTAAAAATGGCGAATGGATCAAAGATTCTCTCCCGCATGGGGGGAATCATGAATCTTTGAGCGATGCTGAGCTCAACTCACCTGGCATCCGAACTCCACGACCCGCCGCTGAGTACAAGTTCACGTCAGCTGAATTTCTCGATCCTCTCAAAACAACTCCTTTGCAGGGAAGTTGTGTGGGCTGTCATCTTGCGCAGAGCAATCGCGCTGCGCGGGCTTTCCGTCAATTTGGATGGGGGTTGTCGGGTGAAGCTGTGGTTTCGGAAAGGACACGCGCCGAGGCCGCCTTTGCTGCCCGAGAGATGCGTGTTTTGACTCAAAAAAGCCAAGGCAAATGAATTTCCTGCTGACTCTGTAAAATCCTTCGACAGTGAGAATTTAAAATTCCTGAATGGTTACGGGTGTTGCTGGGTGGCATTTAAATTGCTGCCTTCTGTTCATGCAAACAATTGAGCAGAGGGAGCCCGTCATGAGTATAAAAACTGTTGTTGCTTCGATTCTTTCTGCTTTTGCGCTGGTTGCCTGTGGACAAGCAGGAGAACCAAGCTTGGCTCTGACGGCGGAATCTGGCTCCGTGGAATCTTTTATCGTTATTGGCAGCCAAGACACTTTTTTGAAAAAAACAATCGCTGATTCAGCAACACTGGCTTTCAATGAAGAAAAATGTGTTCTGCCGTCAGGCACAAAAATTAAGCTGCAAACTCAGCCTTCTCCTGAAGGATCGCATCTTCTTGTTAACACCGCAGAGATGCTTCCTGAATGTGAATTCAGTCGGGGTTACGTTTTCCGAGCTCATGTCGAGAAGTCGAGTCTTAAAACGATATTTTCTGCAAACATGATGGCATTTCTCGACACCATTGCTTATGCCGAAGGCACCAATAGTTCCTACGATTATATTTTTAGCTTTGTAAAATTCTACAGTTTTGCTGGACACCCACGTCGCACAATTTGCTCAGGCGGATACTGCTCCGATGCCTCGGGGAGGTATCAAATTAAGTCGACAACTTGGGATGAAGTGCGTCGGAATTTGGGATTAACCGACTTCTCTCCAGAGAGCCAAGATCGTGCCGCAGTTCAGCTGATCAAATGGCGCGGTGGTTATGATGATGTTGAGCGCATTGCTGGAATGAACGACTTCGATAATGCGGCATATACTGTGCGCTATGAATGGGCCTCATTTCCACACAGCCCTTATGGGCAACCCACCCACAGTGTTTCCAAACTGTGGTCGAAATTCAAAGAATTTAAAGCTCGTTATTGAGAATAAAGAGACGCAGGAAGAGAAAAGGGGATTCTGGTACAAACCGGGATCCCCTTTTTCTTAATGTGCTTTACCGTCGTGCATTGAAGAGTTGAGATACTCTTTGAAGCTGCCTTCATAGATCTGCATTTCGCCATGATCGATTCTAAACACTCGGTTGGTAATTTGTGAGAGAAAATGCCTGTCGTGGCTGACGATAATAACTGTACCCTCAAAATCTTGGAGCGCCTCCATGAGGATCTCCCGTGAACGGATGTCGAGGTGGTTGGTGGGCTCGTCGAGAATAATGAAATTGACCGGACGGATTAAAATACACGCCAGCACCACGCGGCTCTTTTCTCCACCGGAGAGAACAGAAATTTTCTTGTTCACATCATCATCGGAAAAAAGAAAAGCGCCCAGCAATGTTTTGAGTGTCCCAATAGATGCATTGGGAGAAACAGACTGCAGTTGTTCGAGGATAGTCCAGTTTGGTTTCAAGACTTCCAGCGCGTGTTGGCTAAAGTAACCAACCTCAAGACTCGCACCCAAAGAGCATGCCCCTTCGCTGGGCTCAACCTGGCCGGCAATTATTTTGAGCAAAGTACTTTTTCCGGCACCGTTCACTCCAACAAGTGCGATTTTGTCGAGTCGGCGTACAAGGCCAGTGACTCCTGAGAAGACCTTCTTGCTGCGGCCATCCGTTGAGTCCCAAACCTTGCCGACTGTCGATATTTTCACGACATCATCACCACTGCGCGGTGGTTTGTTGAACTGAAATCGAACCATTTTTTCTTCGGCTGGAATTTCAATGCGATCGATTTTGTCGAGTTTTTTAACTCGGCTTTGTACTTGTGCTGCATGACTCGCGCGTGCAGCGAATTTGGCTATGAACTCTTCTTCCTTGGCGAGCATTTCTTGTTGGCGTCTGAATGAGGCTAGCAATTGCTCTTTGCGAATCTCGCGTTCTCGTTCGTAGAAGTCGTAGTTTCCGGAATATGTCGTGATGTTGCCATGTGCGATCTCAACAATTTTATTGACAACACGGTTCAGAAACGTTCGGTCGTGGCTGGTCATGATGAGAATTCCTTTGAATTCCATCAGCCATTCTTCAAGCCACATGATTGATTCGAGGTCGAGGTGGTTGGTGGGCTCGTCCATCAGGAGGGCATCGGGCTTGAGAAGGAGAATGCGTGCGAGTGCAATTCGCATTTTCCATCCACCGCTAAATTGTTCAACTGATCTTTGAAAATCGTCGATGGAAAAGCCGAGGCCGCTGAGTATCTCTTGAGCACGAACATCGAGATCATATCCGCCGCGCGCTTCAAAGGTTGCCTGAGCATCGCCGTATTCCTCGAGGAGCGAACTCATGGCGTCGTCGTCCATGGGTTCACCGAGCTGCACTTCCATTTCCGAAATGCGTGCTCTCAGTTTGGCAAGGTCTTCAACACCTGCCATGGTTTCTTCGAGAACCGAGCGACCATGCATTTCGCCAACATCCTGAGAGAAATATCCGAGAGTCAGCGCCGTTGGGCGGATGATCTGGCCATTGTCGACAGATTCTTCGCCAGTGAGAATTCGAAAGATAGTTGTTTTGCCTGCGCCATTCGGACCAACAAGGCCAATACGGTCGCCTGGCTGCGCTTGGAAACTAGAATTGGAATAAAGCGTTCGGCCGCCTTGATTTTTACTGACGTTAGACAAACCAATCACGGGATAATTCTCCAACAGGAATAGCTGCCTGGGTTATTGAGGCTTTTGACTTTTAGGTCAACTGCTTGTTAGATAATTTTTATTAAATTTTCTTTAGGAAATCCGGCACCTTCTCCGTGGCGAGCCCATACAGATGTTCGTGAAAGGCCGCTGAGTTTTCAGTTGGTTCCAGATTGATACTGACCGTGTGCGCCCCTGCTTTGCGTGCAACGGCTGCAAAGCCAGCGGCGGGATACACGTTTCCGCTCGTGCCGATTGAAACAAATAAGTCGCAGCTCGTCAGTTGCTCGATGGCATGTTCAACGGCATGAGGACGCTCTCCGAACCAAACGATATCTGGGCGGAGCAGTTCCTGGCAGCACGGCGACAGTGGTATGCCTTGCGGGTTCCTGCGTGGCATTGAGAGTAAGTTCGGCAACGATGGGTTCGACCACAAATGATCGGCATGACGCTCTGCAGGTTGCTGTTCTTCGTTAAAATACGCCCAACGGTCTGAAAAAATTTTGCTACATTTCGTGCAGCGCGAACGGGAGAGCGTGCCATGAATGTCGATGAAATTTTTATTCGGGAGCGCTCCAAAGGCCCGTTCATGAAGGGTATCGACGTTTTGAGTGATTAAAAGTGCACGAACGGGAGCTTGCTCAAGGGAATGCAATGCGTCGGCAAGCGCAACGTGAGCTTTATTAGGTTGCACCTCACTCGCTTGGAGTCGACGCAATGAATAGAACTTCCAAACAAGCGCCGGGTTTCTTTTGAATCCTTGCGGACTGGCAACGTCTTCAACGCGATGATTTTCCCAGAGTCCATCTGTGTCACGAAAGGTGCGCACACCACTTTCAGCAGAAATTCCAGCTCCCGTGAGAAGCACGATTTTTTTATAGCGGAATTCCATTGGGTGTCTTCCTCCTGAAGCGGTCTTCCGATATTTTCACAGTCGTGGAGGTTTTCAACTCACCATAGGGATACGAAATGACTCGTGTGGGTGTTTCGTGACGCGTCAGAAATTATTCTGGAGGCGTTCATGTTAATTAGCCTCATTGTAAGGCATTCATTCTTGGCAGCCCAAAATTTCTCTCTGCGTAAATGTTTGTTCGATGAGAGACTCAAGAAATTTGGACCTCCAGCATCTGCGAACGAAGTTCGCTTTCAATGATTAGACGCAGCGCTGCGGAACGACAAAATTCAAGCGGATTTGAGCCTCGACGAGAGTTGCCGAATGTGACCCCAGGCGGTTACACTCTTGCGTCTCGCTTAAATAAGAGGAGTTGAGTTTTGAGCACGCTCGGCCTCACATTATCCTTGTCCCGGATTCCCGAGCGATTTGCGCGGGTCGTTGTTGTTTCGCCCCACATGGACGACGCAATTCTCAGCTGTGGCGGACTTCTTCAATCTCTCGTTCCGCAGATGGAATGCATTTCCCTGACAATTTGCACTGCTGACCCTGAGAATGCCGATCCGCTCAATCCGCCGCACGGGATTGCTTTGCCTTCGGTGCGTCGTGGTGAAGAAGTCTCTGCAATGCAGGCACTAGGATGCGAGCTCGTGCAACTCAACTTGCTCGACGCGATCTATCGCAGGCATTCTGCTACCGGCAAAGCGCTTTACCCTCACATGGATTCCCTTTGGACAATGCCGCATCAGGATGATGATGTGCAGCGCAAAGTTGTTGCTGAAGGCTTGCGTCCTTATTTGTCGGATACTTCCGCACGTCCCACTTTGTTTCTTTCACCGGCAGGTATAGGCCATCACGTCGATCACATTCTCTGCACTGCCACTTTGCTTTCTCTCTTACAGCATGATGATAATGTTCTCTTGTACGAAGATTTTCCGTACGTGGTTGATCAGGGTGCACACGTTGGTATCGCCGATTCCATTGAACATGCATTGTTGCGTTTGAATGTTTTAGGTGAGGAAAGACTCGAACAAGAGTGCGATGTAGATGCAAAGATTTGTCTGATTGAAAATTATGCAACCCAAATCGATTCCATTTTTGGCAGCCACGATAATGTGAAGCCTTTGCTGCTTAAGAATGCCCGCGCCGGAAAAACGCTCGAGCGCTTTTGGCGTATCAAGAAAAAATGAATTCATTTTGTTTTGTTCCGAGAGGAGTGCCCTGAGCATGACACAGTCGTACATGCAATCTGAAGTTGCCGAACAACCTACGCTCATAAGACGTCAGTCGCAGGGCTGGAAAGGCCGTGCTGCGGAACTGCGGGAAAAACTACAATCTCGTAAGCAGATTATTGTCGTTGGACGAGGAAGTTCCGGCAATGCCGCACTTTATTTTACCTACATGTGGGCAACGACAAGTGGGCGACAGCCTATGGACTTTCGTTTGTGGATTGCACAGGAGAGTAACAAAGTAGGTGATTATTCTGATTGTGCTGTCCTTGCGTTTTCAGCCTCAGGGCAAAGCACTGATGTGGTTCGCACCTGTGCGTGGCTTAAGGAACGTGGTGCTATTGTTGTTGGAGTCACTGCTGCTCCCGATGCATCGTGTCGATTGGGTGGCGTGGCAGACGATCTTTTTCTTCTCAATTGTGGCCTTGAAAAAGCCGTCCCTGCGACGAAGAGTTTCATGTCACAACTTGCAGCATCGGCGGCTCTTGCGGGGATGCCTGTGCAGGAGCGTGCGAGCGCAATTGCTGCAAGCATTGAAAAAACGATTGTCAGTCCGGCGAGTGCAACTTTGGCCGAATTTCTGGGCGGTGCTCGTACCGTCATTATGCTCGGACGCGGAATGCTTCTTGGAGCTGTTCATGATGCAGCACTTAAGCTCCAGGAAACAACCGGGCTTGCCTCGTTTGCCTATTCGACTGCTGAATTCTTTCATGGCCCCATGGGATGTGTTTCGCCAGACGACCGTGTGGTGTTGTTCGCTTCTGGCGACTCGGAATTAGAGCTTCGTTTGCTCAAAGGTTTGGCTGAGCGTGAGGTTCCAGTGCGCATCATAAACCGAAACGCACTTTCCGTAACCGAAGAGGCCTCCCGGGTGTTGGCCGAATTTGTTGCAGAGCACAAACATTCATCTCAATTTGCGGTACTCGAACTCCCGAGTACCGGGCACGATTGGTCCGATGCGTTTGGTGTCATAGCCCTAGCACAAATGACTTGTTTAGCTCTGTGTGGGCGGATGGGTCGTAGTCCCGACGCTCCTCCGCTTCTTAAAAAAGTTACCGAAACCTGATGGGCTAGGTGAAGGTTCGTTGCATTCTTTCAAAATTCCAAGTTGAAGTTGAGTTGATTTTGAGCTGTTGTTTCTTTTTATTGTGATTGCCTTGGAAGAATACGGAGAAGAACATGACCAAACTACCCATTCATTTTCCGCCCGAACTGTTGAACGAAGACGTCAAAAACTGGATCAGTTCAATTGTTGAGTTGTGCTGTCCTCGTGATGTTTATTTTTGCAGTGGGAGTGAGAGTGAATACAAATTGCTCTGCGCTGATCTTGTGAAGCAGGGCACATTCAAGCCATTGAATGAAAAGTTGCGCCCCAATAGTTTTCTTGCTTTGTCCGACCCAAGTGATGTAGCGCGCGTCGAAGACCGCACTTTTATCTGCAGTCGGCGGAAGCAGGATGCGGGTCCTACAAACAATTGGGTTGAACCTTCGCAAATGAAGAGTAAACTCACCGGCCTTTTTAAAGGGTCAATGACGGGCAGAACTCTTTATGTTGTACCATTCAGTATGGGACCTCTTGGCTCACCTCTTAGCAAGATTGGGATAGAAGTTACGGATTCTCCCTACGTTGCTGTGAATATGAAAATCATGACTCGTATGGGTCAAGAAATTTGGAAGATTCTTGGACAACAGGGTGAGTTTGTAAAATGTGTTCACAGCGTTGGAGCACCACTTGCAGAAGGCCAGAAAGATATTCCATGGCCCTGCAATAAAGATGAAAAGTATATTGTTCATTACCCTGAAGAGCGGTCGATATGGTCGTACGGCAGTGGTTACGGTGGAAATGCACTTCTTGGAAAGAAGTGTTTTGCTCTGCGTATTGCATCGGCAATGGGACGCGATCAGGGTTGGTTGGCAGAGCACATGCTGATTTTGAAAGTTGAGTCACCCGCAGGTGAAAAAACCTATCTCACGGCTGCTTTTCCAAGCGCCTGCGGCAAAACCAACCTTGCAATGATCATTCCACCCAAAGAATTCAAGGACTGGAAAGTAACAACCCTCGGTGACGATATTGCCTGGCTGCATCCGGGTGAAGATGGCCGGTTGTATGCAATTAATCCGGAAGCAGGATTTTTTGGAGTTGCACCCGGAACGTCTCTTCAAACCAATCCCAATGCAATTGAAACCATTCGTGCAAATGCTATTTTCACCAACGTTGCACTGACTCCTGAGGGTGATGTTTGGTGGGAAGGATTGAGCGAGACGCCCCCAGCGAGACTCACTGATTGGCAAGGACAACCATGGACTCCCGATTGCGGGCGCAAAGCATCGCATCCAAATGCACGATTCACCGCTCCAGCGAGTCAATGTCCGGTGATCGATGAAGACTGGGAAAATCCGGCTGGTGTGCCCATCAGTGCAGTGATCTTCGGAGGTCGTCGGGCGACCACTCTTCCGTTGGTCGTGCAATCGTTCAATTGGAATTTCGGAGTTTATCTGGCCGCGACAATTGGTTCAGAAACAACGGCTGCCGCAACTGGAAAAGTGGGTGAAGTGCGTCGTGATCCCTTCGCCATGCTTCCCTTCTGTGGTTACCATATGGGCGAATACTTCAACCATTGGTTGCAAGTGGGTCGACAACTCTCGAATCCCCCACGCATTTTCTGCGTCAATTGGTTTCGAAAGGATGAGCAAGGAAAATTTCTATGGCCAGGTTTCAGTGAAAACATGCGTGTTATTAAATGGGCTGTTGATCGCGTAAATGGCCGCGCCTCTGCAATAGAAAGTCCTCTCGGTTGGATGCCACAGTATTCTGATTTGGATTGGCGAGGTCTCGATTTTTCAGCCAAGCAGTTCAACAACATCATGACAATTGAAACGGAAGAGTGGAAACAGGAAATGCTTGGTCATGAAGAGTTCTTCCACAAGCTCTATGATCATCTTCCAAGAGAGTTCGGCAACATGCGAGAGCTTTTGCTTTCTGCTCTATGGCGCTCACCTGAAAAGTGGGAAATGCTTACTGAACGGCATGCCGAAGAGACGTGAAGAACGTTTGGTCTAATGGCTTGAACGAACAGCCAGCAAGCCGCAGTGAAGCATTGAATTGCGCTGCGGATTCACTTTCCATGAGCTCAGAGTATATTTGATACGCACACAGAGGGATGTTGCGTGCGTTTCGAATTGCCAAGCTTTCATCGCGAATGTGTTTGTCTATGAATTCTTGCTCGGTTGTTCCCAGAAACCCGTGCCAACTTGAAAATGCGTTAAAAGCTTCTGGCTTTTTGGCTGCTTCATCTGCCCAAGCATCTGCGTGACGCGATATTTGCGGGAGCATTTTTAGACCACTTGCAGACGCATCGAGCACGGCTGACCAGTTGATTTTATCAACAATCAGATCGTCGATAAGCGAGCGTGGGTGAAGTTGGCGGATTTGGTTCAAGCCTGCAACCCTCAGAAGGGCCCAACGAGTTCCCAGGGCATCGTCGAGGCGCGATCTGTTTAAGATCTGCAGGGCGCGCACTGTCGCTCGAAAGTCGTGCATGGGCTTGAACTCCCTGTCCAAAAATAGCCTAAGTTTCCATAGTTTAGATTAGTCTTAGCAGACAATCCGGACGCTGATTATGGCCGGAGGTTTCATTTTTGGAAGAGTTTGGTGTCTACGAAATGGGGTTGACTTCCTCTGAAACAATAAAGCCGCAATATTGCGCATTTTTATAGCATTAAATGATGATACCCCACACGGAGCATGCTCTGGGGGGCCCGCTGATGTTCAACTATGCTTCCGTTTTTGCTGTTCTTTTGGTTGTTTCAACGGCTTGTGCTTTTCCCACACGCAGCGGTTCTCAGGTGAAGCATATTTGGGGCGAAACAACTCGAGGTGCTCCATTAGCCGGGGCTCCCGCACAATGCCCCAACTCCGACCCTCAAATTCAGCAAGTCACTCGCTTGCGGCAAATTGCCGAACGAATCGCGCAAAGTAACGGTGATACGTTTCAGGGTGCTCTAGACATGTCCCAGATGTGTATCGGCGTGAATGCGACGTGGAGTAACATAGATGCCCGAACGCAGCCTGAGGTGAAGACAGTGATGCTTTCTCCATCGATGTTGATGATTTCTCAAAACGACGATGAGCTTGCAGCTGTGTTAAGCCATGAATTAGCTCACGTCACACTCCAGCATGCAGGCTTTGGGGAGGCGCCACCGCGCGCATCTCTCGATCCAGATTTTGCAGATGCTCAAGCGCGCGCTTTAGCGCTCCAAAGTGAAATTGCGAAGCTTGCAAAGATGGGTGGGCGAGACAAAGAAATTTTTGCACTTTCGGAGCAATTTGCTCAATTGCAGAAATCTATGAATGAAAGAATAGATGCGATTTACGGCGAGAAAAATGCGCATTTGAGTTGGTTCGAGCAGGAAGCAGATGAAGTGGGTGCTGAGTTTTTTGTGAAGGCTGGCTTCAAGAAAGAATTTTATGTTTCTATGCTGTGGAGAAGCTCGACTGCGAGCGTTGAAGATTACCAAAAGTGTCAGAAACTCATTGAAGCTGCTTTGCAGCAACCCGCAAGCGCAGCTCGCCCTCAGCGCGGAAACAAGGTTCACCCCACAACTTGTTGGCGGGCATTTCATCTGAAAGTCGACGAATGGTCGCATGCACATGCCGGTGAAATTGGTACACTGGGTTCAAGATAATTTAACTTGGGGTGTGCATGCAGGTGGCAGTCATTGGGGGCGGTTTTACTGGACTCGCCTGTGCAACGATTCTTGCACAAAATGGGGTAGATGTTTTTCTCTATGAGAAGAACGAAAAACTTGGCGGTTTGGCTGCTGGCTTCCAGGAGCTCACTTGGTCTTCCACCCTAGAGGCGTTCTATCATCACTGGTTTAAATCAGATGAGCATGTTCGGCGCTTTGCAAAGATCTGGAATGCCGAAGAGGGATTAATCTTCAAAAGGCCATCGTCAGTTTTTCAAACCGAAGACAATGGTTTTGTTCCACTCGATAGTGCGCGTGCACTTCTCCAATATCCTGAGCTCTCGATGATCGATAAATTTCGAATGGGTGCTGCTCTGGCCTATTTAAAGTTCTCAAAAAAGTGGCGAAAGCTTGAAAAAATAAGTGCAGAAGAATGGTGCACACAAGTGATGGGTGCAGAAGGTTTTGAGCGCATTTGGAAGCCACTTCTTGTTGGAAAATTCGGCGAGCATCATGCAAGTGATGTGAACATGGCTTGGCTCTGGGCACGCCTCCATTGCCGCACACCAGAGCTTGGAACCTATCAGGGTGGCTTTGATGCCTTTGTAAAAAAGGCGGAAGTGTTTCTGCAAAGGAATCGCGTTAGGATTTTCAAAGAGACCGAGAAGATTCAGTTGGAGAGAACGCGTCAGGGATGGACGGTTGCAGCAACGAATCATGGGATTCAGGAACACGATGCTGTTGTTATTGCTGCGTCACCGCGTGCATTTGCACGGCTGGCCTCAGCACATGCGCCTGAGCATGTGGCTGCAACCCTGGGGCAACCTTCATTGGGTGTTCAGGTTGTTATTCTCGCATTGAATGAGAAATTGGGTGAACACTATTGGTATAGTCTGAAGCGTTCGGCGCTGCAGCCTTTTTTGGCGGCAATTGAACATACAAATTTTGTTGATTCTGCTCAGTATAATGGAGAGAATTTAATATATTTTGCGAAATATGTGGATGTGAAAAGTGAGGAATGGAAGCAATCTGATGAACAGCTTGTTGATTGGGCCCTTATGAGTTGTCGGTTCATTAACTCTGGTTTTCATCAGGATTGGCTCATACGGAGTCGCGTTTTTCGTGAAGAATACGCTCAACCGATTGTCGGAATAAATGCATCTCGCTTTGTTCCGCCCATTCATGTTCATGGTGTTCCGCGCTTGTTTCACGCCAGTCTCGCACACGTTTACCCCTGGGATCGCGGCACGAACTTTGCACTGGAGTTGGGTGGTCGTGTTGCAAATGAGGTTCTTAAAATTAAGAAGCGTTGATATCTTTGGATCTGTGCAATTCAAGGATTGTTAGGCCACAAAACCCTATAAGAATCGAAAATAACAGGAGCGAGAGCAGCAATGCTGCTTCTGGCCAAAATGAAGCGAGTGCAAGCTGACAAGCCCAGCTGATGAAAATAGAAATGAGCATTCCCCAGAACAGCGGTTGAATTCTCTTCTTATATTGGCACAGAACGAGCGTAGGCGAGCCCAGGTTCAAAATTGCGTGAGTGGCTATTGTAATAAGGCTGAGTTGAACAACTGCTGTGTTGCTCAAAGGAAAAAACCAGCTCACCCAACCCAGCCGATGAGCAATCCATAAACCTATGGCCATGAATGCAAACAAAACTCCAATACGGAAAGCATAACGAAGCAAAGACGTTTTGATGTCCTTGTCATTTACCTTTGTCCACTGGGCTACAGATGGCAATTGCAGTTGGTTGAGTGTTTGGAAAGCCAAGATGGCAGGGGTTGCAACGGCAAGGCTTGTGTTGATTGCCGAGAGCGATGTTTCACCGATGGAGCGAACCAAAAAGGCCTGCGCAACGAAGGATTGCACAAATTGAAGGACAACGAATGCTCCGGCAATAGCGCTGCCTGCAAGGAATGGCTTCTTGATTTCTCCTGCAAGTTGCCACCACCGTGAACTCAAAATGGGCAAACTGTAATCGCCGCGCGCATGCGGCCTCAGCAGAAGAAACCACGTCGCAGCTGCGAATATGACGAATGCGAGTGTGGAGAATAATGACGACACCAGAAGAACGTTTGTTTTATAAAACGTGGCTGAACAGAGGAAGAGAGCCAATGCTACCAACCTCGCGACGCGAGACAATATTGCTCTACCGAAATCCTCACTGGCAAGAAAAAAAGAATCCGCTGTGCTCATAAAAGCGAATGGAATGAAGGCTAATTGGTACACAAGAAAAGCCAATGTCATTTCACCGCTGAATCCTGCCAAAAATGCGTAGGCTGCTGCAACGACAAAGCTTGCAACACCCAATGCCAGGCGTGATTGCAGAAGAATATGAAGCAAAGCTGGATGCTCTCTTCGGTCAGAATTTTTGAAGGTGCGCAGGAATTCGGTTTGAGTTCCGAGATCTGTGAGCAATTGATACGTTGTAAAAGATATAAGGATTGTTGAGAGCTGAGAGAAAATTTCATGATTCTGAGCAGTGTGCTGGAGAATTTTCAACGCCGCAAAATTGGCCAATCCGCTTGTCACAGACAAGGCGTATTGAATGAGGCCTCCTTTGAGGCGTTGCTCCCGGGCTGAAACTGTCACGCAATCTCCCACATTCTGATTTTTTTTTAGTTTTTCACGTTGAGGGCCAAAGAGAAATTCAGAGTGTGGATTTGGTTGCTATTGGAGCCATCAGAACCTGCAGCTGGTTTTTTACTTGTACCCTTTGCACCACCACCAATGTAGCGAGTCACAAACGCAGCATCCAGCCAAGAAACCACCGGGAAGCCTAGTTTCAACGACGTATCGTGGAAGGATCCCTCAACATCTGAAGTTCCTCCATTGAGGTATTTAACTGGCACATAAATGGTGTCGATGTCTGTTCCCCACCAAACGCCGTTTTCAAGTTGTGTTTTGCTTTGGAACTTAAAAATGGGCACCGGCCCCACGTTGCGATTGCTGCGGTGTTGAGTGCCATCGACGCTGGTGAATTCAATGCGCGCGTTGCGCAACTGCAAGCTGGCTCCGAGAGCTATTTTGGTTGTTTCATTTTCCCATGTATCGCGAAGCCAGCTGAAGCGATAAAAAGGAAATGAATATTTGAAATCAACAGGTGTTCCTTTTGCAAAAAGAACATCGTCTACTTGAAGATTATCATTCACCACAACGCGAGTGTTCAGTTCGAGCGGCTGGTAGAGGAAAATAAATCGATCTTTCTCTGTAGTTCTCACTGCGACTTCCGCGCGCGCGAAAGGAACGAGAATATCTTGGCCACCATTTTTCACATAATCGAAATTGGTGCCGTTTTTTCCCAGTTGAATTTTGTGTGAGACGACAGCCGAATATCCAAGCTCAAGGGTTCCCACCGTTTCAGGTGCTTTCGCGAAGCAATCAGGTTGGTATGCAAAGCTGCTCAAAAGCGGAACAAGAAGACAGCTTAGGGACGTTGAACTGAGTTTCAAAGGATTTCTCATGGCCTTTTCTTTCTTGCGAAAAGTTACTGGTTTCATGAGCTTATCTGGGAAATGGCACCCTTGTCACGGGGTCTTTGGTCTTTTTATTGAAAATGATTCTCATTAGCGATAGGGTTATGAGTGTGAGCGGAATGTCGGGAGGGTGCTATGCGCAAAACTCTAAAAGAACTGCCGAGAAATACGAAGGCTAGGGTTGTGGATGTTGCCACTGGGCACGCCATTTCTGTGCGCCTCGTGGAGTTAGGCTTTATGGCTGGGGAATGGGTTGAGGTGGTTCATGAAGCACCTCTGTCGCGCGATCCAATTGTCGTGGAGTGCAGTGGCACTCGAATCGCATTGAGGCGGAGTGAGGCGTCGCTAATTTTGGTCGACGACTCGCTAGAGTGTTCGGGAGTTCAGTCATGAGTGGTTCGGAAAAAGTTCTTGTGGCGCTCGTTGGGCACCCCAACTGTGGCAAAACCGCGCTCTTTAACGCACTGACGGGCTTGCGTCAGAAGGTTGCAAATTATCCTGGAGTGACGGTTGAACGCGTTGAATCGGATCTGGCCTCAGATCTCGGACATCCGCTGCGGGTTTTGGATCTGCCTGGTGCATACAGCCTTAATCCGCAAAGTGAGGACGAGAAAATAACTCATGACGTCCTGCTCGATGGCATGGGAACTGACGCACGCCCAGGTGTATTGATTGTTGTCCTCGACGCAACCAATTTGCGCTTGCATTTGCCGATCGCTCTGGAGGTTCGCGAGTTGGGATACCCTATCTGCGTTGCTCTCAATATGATTGATTTGGCTGAAGCCGCGGGGATGCAATTGAATGTCAAATACCTCGAGGAAGCGTTAGGCTGCAGAGTTATTCCAACATCAGCCACCCGTAAATATGGTCTTGGGCCATTGGTTGAAGCTGCAGCAAAGCTTGCTAGCAGTGAGTTTGACGCATCAAAAACCCAATGGACACCCTCAACCCGAGAACAAATTATTCTGCGCCGCAAATCGGTAGAAGATATTCTGCGCCGCACTGTAGTTGTTCCGGGCCATCCTTCACTGTTCACCACTCGAGTCGATCGATTCTTGCTGCATCCGTTCTTGGGACCATTAGCTCTCTTGGCGACTGTCTTCTTGGTTTTTCAAGCTGTGTTCACTTTGGGGGCAATTCCGACTGATTGGATCGATGGAGTTATCTCGAGTTTTGCTTCTTGGACGCGCTCGCAACTTTCATCCGGTATGCTCTCAGATCTTTTGGTTGATGGCATTATTTCTGGGGTTGGCGCGGTGTTAGTATTTCTTCCGCAGATTCTGATTCTATTTGCCTCGCTCCTCATTCTTGAAGACTCGGGATACATGGCACGTGCGGCATTTCTTATGGATCGCATCATGGGCCGCGTTGGCCTCTCAGGACGTTCTGTTTTGCCTCTGGTTTCAGGATTCGCATGCGCCATTCCAGCGATCATTGGTTCGAGGAGTATTCAAAGTCCGGCGCAGCGATTGGCGACAATTCTAATTACGCCAGTCACGACGTGTTCAGCACGCTTGCCCGTATATACCCTCTTGATTGCTGCCTTCATTCCGAACACGGTTGTGGCCGGGCTGTTCGGTTTGCAGGGATTTGTTCTAACTTTGCTTTATATCTTGGGTGCTGTGAGCGCCTTTGTTTTTGCGGGCCTGCTGAAGGCTTTTGGCCTCACCGGAGCGGGGGGCTATTTTCTTCTTGAACTTCCGACATATCGATTGCCATCCATGCGCACTGTTTTGCGCGGTTTGCTCGATTGCGCCCGTGCATTCATTGTGCGCGCGGGAACGCTGATATTGTCTATCATGGTGCTCCTATGGGCGGTGTCTACTTTTCCCCGTCCACCTGAAGGGGCCACTCAACCTTCTATTAGTTACAGTTTAGCTGGAAAGCTCGGAAACATTGTCTTGCCAGTGCTCGAGCCCATCGGATTCAATTGGCAAATTTCTGTGGCCATGATTCCAGGTTTCGCAGCGCGTGAAGTGCTTGTGAGTGCGTTGGGAACTGTTTATGCGGTTGAGTCTGAGAATTCAGACGATGGCGCATCACTGACCGAAAAAATTAAAACCGACTGGAGCCTGCCAACGGCGCTCTCACTTTTGGCTTGGTATGTATTTGCCCCTCAATGCCTCGCAACTTTTGCGGTCATGCAAAGAGAAATACGTTCGCTGCGTTTGACACTCCTGAGTTTTACAGTTCTTCTTGTTGTCGCTTGGCTGGCTGCCTTCATTACCTATCAAGTGGCGAGTAAACTTCTATGACTGGCAGCGATTGGTTGATTGTTCCGATTGTCGCCGTTGCAGCCTTTGTCGTTCTGCGTAAGCTGCTGGTAGGTCAATCCAAAAAGGAGTGTGGCGGATGCTCTTCATGTTCCCGAAAAAAGACAACAGCCGGACACTGAATGAGTTTGTACACACGGCGGATATGAGCTTCCACCAACGGAGCAAAATTGCGACAGAGGTGAATGAGTGGCTTCATTTGGCATGTCAAGATCGTATCTCTGACCTTGGCTTGCATGCTGAAACATACAAAGAAGATTTTGACCTTGATCGCCTGCCAACGGGCTGGGGACCCTATCCCTCACTGGACGCAAATGATGTGCGTGCAAAGTTTATCTCCGACGTGGGAATCGCTTTTGCTTGGCGTTTTGGCGCGATAGTGTTTGTGGAAGTCCCAAAAGAAACACGCCATCGAGAGGTCGATCTTCTCCGAGAATCACTCGGACTACCGCTGCGAGATCCGCGTGTCACCGCAGAGAAGTTTTTCATTTTCATTGATTCTGCGCGCGCCGCACAGGTTGAATACAATCGACTTGTATTACCCTCAATTAACCAGGAGCGGCTTGGAGCGGTGGCTCAAACGCTCGCTCAAAGTGTGGCAATGGAATACTACGAAGCTATAGTGACCCAAGCAAAAGTGCAGGTTCTCGCAATGCTCGACAGAATTCGGCGACAAGGACGCATTGCGATTCCTGCCATGCGACTCAACAGCCAAATTGCCGATGCATCCATGGCTCAAGCAGAGGTTGTTGGTGTTCTCCATCTGTTGGATAAACCAGACACCCTTTGGAATGATGCTGAGATGGAATCTATTTATCTCGATTTGCGCAATGCCTTCGATCTCGAAGAGCGTTTTAAATCAATTGAGTATAAAATTGAAACTATCAAGGAAGCATTGCGGATCGTTCTTGAAGCCCGCAACAGTGCGCTTGCCCAGCGATTAGAAATCATCATCATTGTGCTCGTTGGAGTGGAAGTGATGTTCTCAATTTTTGGACGCTTTCATCTCTTTGGATGGTGAGTGCTTGTGCAATGCGCGCGGAAGCTCCGGTGGAAGTGATTCCAGGCGCTTCGAAGGGCTTTTTTGTTCTGTTCTTTGTCTCGCTTTCTCGGGCAATTGATGTAATTTCCTTGCTGACTCCCTCAAGGAAATTTGAAGCCAAAGTTACCCAACCCGCACTCACTAAATCAAAACGATCAGTGTTTGACTGCAGAAGAATCCCTCGCGTGCCGAACGCCGAACTTTCATCGAGAGTTTCGATCGAGTCGCTGACAGCGCAACTTGCTCTCGAAAAAAGAAGGCATCTTTGTAGATGGTTTACCTTTGAAAGACGAATAACTCTGTTTGAGAGTCTCAAATTAACACCATCGGTTGAATCGAGGAAAACGATTTTGTGGTCACCGAGTGCGCTTTCGATTGTTCTCAGAAATTCTTCGGAGATCTCTTTTTGAAATTTCAAATTGTTCAGCTCAAATAAAACAATTTTACTGTTCTTAATAAGCTGCCAGCAGGGTTGAATTGCGCTTGGAAATATTTCGTCGGCGTCTTTGTTGAACAAAAAACTCTGAGAGATGAGACGCCCAGAGTCCGCAATCGGGCTCCCGACGGCATAAATCCTATTTTCGTCGATACCCTCGTTAATGAGGGTGTTCTTAACCCGGCCGCATGCCGTGAAGTGAAGGTCGGCAATTGCATTAATAGATTTGCGAATTTGGGAATCGTGATCGCTGTTTCTGCATTGACTCAAGAGCGTGTTCGCGTCGCAAAGATGTGCAATTGCAACTGAGTCTTGAAAAGCAGAAAATACGCAGGAAAATGTGAACGGTGAGTGCCCGAAGCTAAGAAGCCAATTTGGCCTGTGCGAGTTCCAGAGCTCACCGAGTAAGAGGAGTATCTCGCCAAAATAGACTCCCGATTCGTCATTAGTTCCGCGAATGCGCCAGTGAAAATCGGGAACGATGTTGAGGCTGCTTAGGACAATATTGAGATCATGCTCATAGGTTGCAATGGTGATAACGCGCACCGAAGTACTGTGCTCCCTGCGAAGTGCATGAACCACCGGTGCGAGATGCATTGCTTCACGTCGTCCGGAAATAACCACATCAACGAAGTTTGTACATCCTGTGTCCATATCACCCTCCAGAAGAAAGATGAGTTAAGGCTGACCAGCAAGATGTGCAATTTTGATTTCTTAGCAGGACGGAAACAACTGAGAGGGCCTGTCAGTGCTCAGTATTAAAGAGGTGACACATGTAAATAAAATTCTTTAACAGACGATCGCCATCTCGAGTTGGATGAGGGGTTTCAGGGTGACCCTGAACCGAGTAAATGGGCTTGTTTGGATGCACCAGCGCATCTACTTCACATTCAGGGCTTGTCATTGCCACGTGCAGATCCCAGGGTTGATGAGGTTTCTTGACCTCCTGTTCATGCCAGGTATGACTCCAGAACTCTTTGGGCCAGAGCAATTGAATTGATTTCCTGACACGCTCGTAGTTTGGCCTCAACAGCTGATGACTGCTTTCAACTGAAAAAACTCTCTGCCAGTCGTTTTCACGCCAGTTTTTGGTGAGTGCTACAGCCTCCCTAAACGAACCATCTTTGCTGTTTCCCGAGAAATAGTCATTGTCGCTCAGAGTCGCTGCCAAAAGTGCCATTTTTGGGGAGGTCACCTGCTTGCCTCGTGGCACTTGATAGCGCCGAGTAGAAAGCAAATGCCGGTTGTCGATGAAGTCGACCTTCGCCTCATGAAGCTCGCCGAGCATTTGGTGTGAAAAACAAATTCCGAGAAAGGGAATGTGCTTGTCAAAAACATTTTTTACAAGCAGTTGGCGCATGGTTGGTAACCAGGGCGGATTATCGGTTACGTTGGCAGTGCTTCCGAGTCCAAAGACTCCCGCATATCTATGTTCATGAAATGCAGTTTCGAGAGGATCATCACTCGATAGAGCAGGGCATTTAATGACAACCGAGCGTAATGAGAATTCTTGATGCTCAGCAAGCTCGCCAAAAAGCATCAATATTCTGTTGTATGCCGCCGTTTCAGGCTCGTGGGCAGCCGGATCAACGATCAAGATGTCATGTGTACGCCGTTTCACTTTGTTCTCCCAAGGGCACATGTCCACTGCGCACCCAATTGGTCACTTTTGACACAAAACCTCCTGCGGCGAAAGCATTGATAGGTTGGAAAAATTCTTTCGAAATTTCAATAAAATGGACTCTGTTCGAGCGCCAGGGAGTGTTTATTGTTCGAGCTGGAAGAGTGCCTCGGTTGTGGCTGAGGTTTTTTGCAACAAAAGGGTCTCGTTGGAGACAGGGAGTATTAAGAATGCCAGCAATTGCCAAAAAGAAACCGACAATCGTGCTGCAGCGAACTCGCCACCCCCTACCTGAATCGAACCGCTCTGAAGTCGTAAGGGCGTTGCAACCCCTTCAGACGGGTTCAATTGAACTTTATCTGCAGCTCAAAAACGCGCATTGGAATGTTCGCGGCCACGCATTCGGTTCGTTGCATGCACTCTTCGACCGAGCGGCAAACGAAGTTCTCGAATTTGTCGACAATCTAGCCGAGCGCATGGCAATTGTAGGCGGCGAGCCATTGTCGACAGTGCAAAAGTTAGCTTCTGTGCCACAGCTTGCAGATGCTCCGCTCGGCATGAAAAACCAAGATGAGTTTATTAAGCTGATTGTTGATAGAATTGCTTATTTTGCTGGTATGGTAAGAGATTCTCTTTCAACGATTGAAAGAAATAACGACCCCGTTACGACAGATGTTTGCTTGAGGGGACTCGCCTCAATTGAGAAAAAGCTTTGGATGATTGAGTCGCATCTGCAATCAAAGGCATAATGCTCTAAACACTTGAGTGGCAGATCTGCCACTCAAGTGGATTTCCATTCGATAAGCAAATCAAAATAAGAGTCCGGCGGTGAATTTTAGAGTTGCGCCAATTGATTCTGCAACCACCAGATCAACGCCAGCTCCAATATCTACTTTGTTTTTAAATCGATAGTTCCAACCGAATTCCGCACCTGCCTCAACTGCCACTGGCGAGCCGAGCCCCATGTATAATTTTGCCCCACCATTGAATCCAGACATGTTTGAGGGTTGCTCCCAAATCAACACCCTCATGGCAATGAGCTTTAGTCCGTATATCTCGCCACCGAGTGTAGCATTTTCGTTCAGAAATGCACCTGAATCTATTGAAATTGATGCACCTCCTGCGCGTGTGCTGCCAAGAGAAACTCCCACCCGAGTTGTGCGTCCAAAATTATCAGCTAAAGCAACCGTAGAGTCACCGACATACGAAATCAGGCAGCAGAAAATTGCTCCTCTGAAAAGAGACATCAGGCAATCTCCTTTTGCATGAGAATATATTCGTGTTGACCTGAACTGACTGCGAATTTACTAAAACCCCGACCGATCAGTTCGCTATTGTTTCCGGATCGTATGAGCGCACCAACACTCCTTCTGACGTCGAGCTCTCGGCAAAATTCACATAACTCAAAGGTCAAAGCATTTCCGATTCCAATGGCCTGAAATTTGGGATGCACTGCGACGGTTTTGTAGACAACTGTGTTTCCTGAGACAAACGCAAAAAGAAATGCAGCAGGTTCACCATTCTTTGTAAAGCAGATGCGCGATCCACCACCATTCATGTTTGTTGAAGAGGCCATTGTCATTGAGGAGAAAATTTCAAAAGGTATCTCTTCAAACATAGGATTGTTCGGGAATGCAGCGTTCGAAAGTGAAAAAATGTGCTTCAGATCTGAAATCAATTCCGTGCCCCACTTCAGACCTCGTATTTGGAAGCCCTCATCCAGAACCCGAGAATGGTCAGACGAGAGGCGGGCTATATAGGCATCCCAGATTTCACGCCCCGATACTTCGAAAAAGAAGCTTGAAAAACGGATAGATTCAGAAAATCCAGATTGCGCAAATACCTCGAGATGAATGTCTGGAGAAGTTGGTTCCCAGGGGTGGTCTACTGCAGCGTCTCCAACTTTTGATCTTAATTTAAAGCGGTATTGAAACCAGCTGTTGAAGTCCATGGGTCCGATAGCGCGTTTTACCCCCCGATCATGCAGCCACTTCTCAGCGCGGGCGAGGAGCAATAAACCCGCACTGCGTCCCAATTCTGAGAGTTGACATTCGAAGAATCCAACGCTTCCTTCTTCCAGGCGTTGCAGCGGAATGTCAGCGCCAACGCGAGCCAATACGGCGCTGCTTGCAGGATCAATCGCAACCCAAAATTCACTTTTACGAACTTTGCTAAAGTGCAACAGGCTTGTTGTGTAGTTTTTTCTTGCAGAGCTATTGGGATTGGCAGTGCTTCCGGGAGTAGAGGAGAAAAATGACGAAAACGTCGTGTCGAAATTTTCGCTCAGAGCTTCGCAAGAGCGGCTTCTTATTTCAATCCTTTGCTGCATCTGCAGTGCCCTCGGTTTCCCATTTCATCAGGCCGACTCTTTTTCGTCTGGAGGGTAATAGGTCAGAATAACCTGTTGCATTGCCCTTTGAATATCAACGTGTGAGTCAAAGTAGGCGAACGTTTTTGGAAAGTTACGGCGAGAATACTGCGCCATTTGATAAGGACTTTCGCCCTTCTGCGCGCGCACCTCCTCAGAGAGCCGGTTGACCTGGGAACGCAATCGCGGATGAGCTTTGCAAAGCTCTTCGACAATTAGAATGTTCGCTCTCTTTGGGTTAGTGTAGTTGGTCATCGTTTTTCGGAGGAGAGTAATGTTGAGTTGTCGAACAAAGGGGTTTGATCTATCAAAAATATACCGCAAAAGGTGCTCATCTATTTGCACATGTCTTGCTTCATCGAGCATGTGAAATTGATGTACTTGGTAGTGAAGAGGGTCGAGCTTGCTTGAAAGTGGATCACGCTGCTGCGCTCTGTAATGAGAAAAACAGTCAATCGTTTTCTCTTCAAAGAGAAGAGCAATCCAAATCCAGTAATTAAGAAACTTTGGAGCGCTTGCCATCGCGCTTATCAACTGGTCTTCGTATTTCTTCAAACGCAAGAAATAAAAATCTTCGGTATCATATCGTTCTTGGTTGCAGATTTTGTTGAGCCTTCGGAACATTTCTGTGTGTTTAATTTCTTCTTCAAGAAAGATCTCGAGACATTTCTTTAGATCCCACGAAACCTTTCCTGCCCAGGGCAAGAGACCCTCAACAACACGACAAAGAAAGCGATCCTCGAGGAAAATAAATTGCTCACTTATATACTGCGCGTAGAGTTGATTGTAGAGACGCCTATCTTCTTCGTCGAGAAGAGTTCTGTAGGATGAACAGTGATAAAGGGGTGTTAGAACCTCAGGGAAAAAGAACAGCGACTCATCGACGTTCTTATGCCACTGGATACGGTCGATGCTGTAAGCATCTTTTTTTGCGTTTTCAGCGATTGTGCGTAATTCCGGCAATGTCATTGTCTTATCCTTGCATGGCAGAATAACTTTTCGGCTCTTCGGATGATTGATTTCTCCGCCCAAGTATATTTTCAAAAAAATCCTCGAAGTCTAAAGTTTTCAGCTAATTGCCCGAAAACTCGAGGATAGTTTTTTGATGGGCGGAGGACCTGTGCCAGCTCCAGGTGGAAATTGTACGATTCGAGCTCTCCAGCGCATGGAAGCCCATCCTGAGAAGCTCGCGCTGTGGTCGCCACGCAGTGGAATCGTGAGTTTTCGTGCCATTGGAGAGAGGGCATCTGTTCAGCAAGAAACTGCTGAGTCACTGGGGCTCACAGCTGGGGATGTTGTTCTCGTAATGGCACTGCCAGGGCCAGACCTGTACGCAACCCTTCTTGCGCTGATGGGACTTGGAATTGGCGTTGTATTTATTGAGCCTTGGATGCCAGCGAAGCACATTGAACGTGCAGTGAGTTTGATAGGCATCAAAGCGGTTTTTGCAGACACCTTCGGACGTTTTTGGAGCATAAGATTTTCGGCTCTCAAGAGATTGCGGATGATCCCAATCTCTTCCAATTCTGAGAGGCTTGGCGACGCTTCTAAGCTACGGGTTGTGAATGTTCAGCCAGAGCTTCCTGCGATTATTTCTTTTACAACCGGCACAACTGAAGCTCCAAAGGGTGTCGTACGAACTCACGCGTATCTTTGGGATCTTCACGAGATTCTCGTGAAATACGGTGACGAATCAAAATTTACAGCCCCCGATCTGACGATTTTTCCGAATCTTGCGCTGTTTCACCTAGGAACAGGCCGAGGCTCACTGCTAGTTCCACCTAATTGGTCGCCCAACACGCTCCAGAGAATAAAGAGTCTCGACAAAGGTTATTGGCCACAATCGCTTTCCTGTGGTCCAGCATTTCTCAAGCATCTGCTGGATCACGACTCAGCGTTTCAAAGCTTGAAAAGCGTAAATGTTGGTGGTGCTCTCGTTGAATGTGAGCTTTTTTTACGTGCAATGAGGGCCCTTCCAAGAACACAGATCCGGCAGATCTACGGCGGCACCGAGGTTGAGCCAATCTCATTTGTCGATGCGCGCATCTCTGTTGAGCGATCGCGGAGTAAGGGATTCGCTCATGCACTGAACATTGGGAATCCAATTCCTGAGTTGGCAACTCGGTTCGATGAAAATGGAACACTCTGGGTTGCAGGACCGAATGTTTGTCCGGAATATCTCGGCAACCCGGAAGAAAATGCAGAACACAAGCGACGAGATGAAAGCGGAGTGCTCTGGCATTGCACGGGAGATCGTGTCATTGCTGATGAATCTGGCTTTTGGTATGTGGGTCGCAAAGAGCAAGCCCTTGAAGATTTTCTTTCGGAGCAAAAGTTATACGCAAAAATCGGACATGCTCGGGCATTTGTGCGCCGCGATGTTCTTGGCGAGGCGCTAGTTATTGCCGATGATGATGCGCGAAATGTCGATGCTGCAGCCAGCGAAGTGTTTGGACAGAATGTGTTGGTTTGGACATCGGTGATTCATCGCGATCAACGCCACAGATCGCGAATTGATAGACAAATGACCTGGAAGCGAGGATTGCGAATGCTCAGATGGTGGACTTTTATTAAAGAGAGAAGTCCTTTGCCGGTTTTGATTATATTGGCCACGGGCCCGATCGTGAGTGGCTTTATTTTCACTCTGGCAAGCCCCGTGTGCACATCTTCATTGCATCAACTCTGCGTTCCTGCTTCTGGTAAATGGATTGTATTAGTTTTTGCAATTTTTGCTTCGGTTCTCTTCATGATTGAAGCGCGACTGATGGACGAACTTAAGGACTTTGAAAAGGATAAGCAGGCAAATCCAACACGCCCGCTCCCACGCGGACTCATATCTCCTCTTGAATTGGGAGCTGCTGTAAAAATCGTAATGGTGGCTCTATTTGTTCTTGCTGGTTTAATTTTCATGGTCGGCAATCCGTTGTCTGGGTTCCTTTTTGCTGGCTCAGCGGCTTATCTTTGGCTCATGTATAAAGAGTTCTACGTGCGGCAGATATTGACGAGTTATCCGCTCATTTACGCTCTTTCACATCAGATTGTTGGTGTTCCTCTTTATTTATTTGGAGTGACTCTTTTTGCTGAAGCCTTCGCAAAGAATTCTGCTGCCTGGAGTTATGTTCTCATCAACGTGCTTGCCTCGATTTCGTATGAATTTTCGCGAAAGCTCAAACCAGATGCACATCCAGCTGCGCTCACCTATAGGCAGATCTATGGGCTCGGGAAAGCATCTTTGATTGCGCTTTTCTTTCAGCTTGCAGCCCTTACCGTAACGCTCATTTCCTCTGGCGAGACCAAATCAATTGGCTTGTTGTTACTGATCCAGATTCCTTCTTGTGTCGTTATTTCGCTTCATGCGCTGCGCGATGGCTGGCACAAGCAGTCTGAAGCACTCGCTGCGCTCTCCCTCCTTGCGTCGGGTTGGATAGGATTGGCTCTACTTTTGAAATTGTGACTTTGGAGAATTGTTCATGACAGAAAACACTCAGAGATATGTTCTCACCTCATCTGCCAATCCAGATGAGGTGAAACGGCTTGGTGGAGGGAAGGCATATAATCTCGCTCGCATGTCTCAGAGTCATTTTCCAGTGCCGGAATGGTTGTGCCTCAGCGTAAATGCCTTTGATTTATTTCTTTCCCAGAATCGATTGCAAAGTGAATTGGAAATTGAAGGTCAGCCTCTCGATGCAATTGAAACAGAGATTGAGGATCTTTTTTTAACGCACCCTATCCCTCTTTCAGTCCGTGAAGAGTTAGTTGCTGAGCTGGAACGTCATGGTCTGTTGCAGGAATTTGTTGCTGTTCGCTCGAGCGGGCTCGATGAAGACTCTGTGGAGAATTCATTTGCAGGGCAATTCTCCACCTTTTTGTTTCAAAAGGGTCCGGAAGCAATATTGCAAAGTGTGGTGCGATGCTGGGCCTCAGGCTGGTCTGCGCGAGCGTTGGCCTATCGGCGTGAACGTGGCTTGTCTGTTTCGGGCATCAAGGTCGGGGTTGTCATTCAGAGAATGGTAGATGCAGATTCTGCTGGTGTAGCGTTCTCACGCAATGCGGTCGATCCCTCGGATCGCGATCATCTTTTGATAAGCAGTGTTTGGGGTCAGGGTGAAGGACTCGTGAGTGGGCTGTTGTCAGCCGATGAATTTAAGATTCACAGAAAGACTCTCGACATCCTTGAAGAGTTGGCTGCAAAGCCTGTCGCGCTGCGTAATTCATCCCGTGGCGGAGTTGTTGAGGTTTCCGTGCCCGAGGATAAAGTGCATGCGGCCAGTGTGGGTCAAGGAGAACTGAGAGCACTTTCCAAGCTTGTCCTCGAAATCGAAAAGAGATTTTCTTGCCCCCAAGATATTGAGTGGGCGATTTCATCAGGACAAGTGTGGCTTCTCCAGGCGCGACCCATCACCACACTTCCTCCAGATGCACTCTTCGATGAGAAGGTGGCAGGTGGTGATTATATTCTTTGGGACAACTCAAATATCATTGAAAGTTTTTGCGGGGTCACGACACCACTCACTTTCAGCCATGTGAGTCGCTGTTATCAGGAAGTTTACTACCAATTTTGTCGAATCATGCTTGTGCCCGACAAAATCATTGCCCAAAATGAAGCAACGTTCCGAAATATGCTCGGGCTCATTCGTGGTCGTGTCTATTACAATTTAGCCAATTGGTATCGCCTGCTTTATCTCTTTCCTGGAACGGCACAGAGTAAGTCGTTTATGGAAACAATGATGGGAGTGAAGCAGGGTCTGAAACCTGAAATAGCTGCGCTGTTTGATTTTACGCGCACACCTGTGAAGTATTCGGCTTTTGCAAGATTGCGGCTTCTTGTGAGCGTTCTCTATCGCCTATTTTTTATTCGCAGCTTAATTACCTCCTTTGAACAGCGGGTTGATGCAATTGTTGCTGAAGGAAAGCATAAAAATTTCTTGCGTATGTCATTGCAGGAGCAGGTCGACTATTATCATTCTCTGACTGAGCGCGTTCTTAAGCACTGGCAGGCGCCTATCATCAATGACACGCGCTGCATGGTGTTTTTTGGATTGCTCAAGGCAATGACTTCGCGTTGGCTGGGATCTGGTCCTGAGTCTGCAACTCTTCAGAATGATCTGCTCTGTGGGCAAGGTGATCTTGAAAGCACCGAGCCCACCCGTATGCTGATGCGTATCGCCAGTGAAATTGACAATGGCCCGGAGAACAGACGCAGTTGGTTTCTCTCTAAAACATCTTCAGCAGCTTGGAGTGAAATGCTCGAGCGAGGTGTGTTTCCAGAGCTCTTTCTCAAATTCAAAGAGTTTTTGGATCTCTATGGATTTCGTTGCGTCAATGAACTCAAGCTTGAAGAACCAGACCTCCATGATGATCCGTCTTTCGCACTCGAGGCTGTTGGAAGTTACTTGCGGATGAAAAGCTATTCCATTGATGCAATGGAAGCTCGCGAGCGGGAAATTCGGATGAAGGCTGAATCGTTAACATCAGAAAAATTGGGTGGCATTTTTGGGTTTGTAAAAAAACCGCTTTTTGGCTTTGTTCTGAAGCATGCACGCAGTGCAGTTCGAGATCGCGAAAATCTGAGGTTCGACCGCACAAAGTCTTTTGGAATTGTTCGTCATCTGTTCCGTGGGTTTGGGCGGAATTTTTACTCTCTTGGGGTTCTGGCTGATGCGACCGACGTTTTTTATCTCACGATAGAAGAAATTGTTTCATACGTTGAAGGCCGCTCTACAAGTTTGCAACTGAAAGCTGTTGCGCAAATTCGCAAGGCAGAATTTGAGGAGTACCGAAATACACCTCCGCCGCCTGATCGTTTTACCACGCGGGGTGGGGTTGGCGCATCGCTCATTTGGCCAGACATTTTGGCTGGCAGCGACCTTCTCGCAAACGATCTTCCCATGTCCGATGATCCTAATGTTCTTCTTGGCGTCGCTTGTTGTCCTGGTGTTGTTGAAGGTGTTGTGCGCGTTGTGAACAGCATGGCAGACGCTCAGGGATTGAATGGCGAGATCTTGGTGACTGAGCGCACAGACCCGGGTTGGGTTCCGCTTTATCCTGCTTGCAGTGGCTTGCTCATTGAAAGAGGAAGTTTACTGTCACATTCAGCTGTGGTTGCTCGTGAATTGGGTTTGCCCACAATTGTAGGCATTCGAGGCGGACTCGTGAGTCGCCTCAAAACAGGAATGCGTGTTCGCATGGATGCGGCGCGTGGGGAAGTCAGAATTTTGATCGAGGAGAAAGAATCTGAGCCAATTTCTGGGTGAACATGAGAGGTTTCCCATGCATAAGTTGTTTCAGGGAAAAGATGTTACTTTGTCCTATATGATGGATGATGTGAAAGTAGAGGCACTCAAAAACCTGAGTTTTGAGATCGACTCTGGAAACTTCACATGTCTTGCCGGAGCCTCGGGTTCGGGAAAATCAACTTTGTTGAATCTGCTCGGGTTGATTGAGCCGATGCAGGCTGGTGAGATTAAATACTTGGGTCGCTCAACTGCCGAATTAAATGAGAATGAGCTCAATCGAATTCGTCGCTTTGAGATTGGATTCGTATTTCAGAGTTTTCACCTGATTGATGTTCTGACGGCAGAGGAGAATGTTGAGTATTTTTTGGTGAGGCAGGGGGTCGCAAATGAGCTGCGCAAGGAGCTCGTTCGCTCTGCTTTGGAGTGGGTAGGGCTCGGAGATCACGTTCGAAAAAGACCAGGTCAAATGAGTGGTGGCCAGAGGCAGCGAGTTGCGATTGCTCGCGCGCTCGCAAAGCAGCCCCGGGTCATTTTGGCTGACGAGCCCACAGCGAATCTTGATTCAAAAACTGGGGACGATGTGCTTCAGCTTTTGCTCGGATTGTGCAGGGACCGTGGCTGTTCAGTTGTGATGGCGAGTCATGATCCACAAGCCATGAAGCTTGCCGATTGCCTGATTCGTTTGCGTGATGGCCAGATGATTGAGGAGAAGTGACATGCTGTTAACAGTCGCAGTACGCAGTTTGTTGCGCAACAAGCGAAGAACTGCAGTGACTCTGGCGACAGTGGCCGTGGGTACTGCCGCTTTATTTCTTTTTCGCGGATTTAACACTGGCCTTCTCTATGAATACCGCAATAACGCCGTTCATGCACACTACGGAAACGGTCAAATCAATACCGCAGGATACCGCGATAAAGTGCTCGCAAAACCCTGGGAGGCATGGATTGAAAACCCGCAATCTGTGCTTGAAAGTTTGCTAAAGATTCCTGGTGTTGAGAAGGTTTTCCCGCGTGTTGAATTTGCAGCTTTGGTTTCCAATGGGACTCGTTCTCTCGGTTCGCGCGGTGTTGGTATCGATGGCCGCTCCGAGAGCGATTTCTTTTATACAATTAATATCGTGGAAGGTGCGGCTCTGCGCGATTCTGCTGATGGTATTGTTTTAGGTCGAGGATTGGCTCACTCACTCGATGTTAAGGTTGGGAGTCGCGTTACGCTTCTTTCGAATACGATTCATGGAACACTCAATGGTGCTGATTTCGATGTCGTCGGAATTTTTCACACTGGTTCGCGCGAACTCGACGATGCATTTTTTCAGATTCAGCTCCCCGAAGCGCAGCGTCTGCTCGATTCTTCCAGAGTTGAAAAGATTTCTGTTGGGCTGAGTCATCATAACGATTGGCCAAGAGTTGAGAGAGAAATTGAAGAGAAAATTTCCGGCTTAGAGGCAACTCCTTTCGAAATTCTGGATAAAATTTATTATCAGAATTCAGTCGATTTTCTCAATGCTCAGTATGCTATCGTGCGGGCAATAATATTGTTCGTTGTCATTCTAGGTATTTTCAATACGGCGACATCTGCGATCCTTGAACGCACTCAGGAGATTGGCATGCTGAGGGCAAATGGTGAATCGAAGAAAGACATCCTCTTGCTCATTGGTATCGAAGGAGGATTCGCTGCTTGTCTAGGTGCAATACTTGGAATTCTGAGCGTGGTTGTGCTGAACTCTACGTTGCTTCGTGATGGTTTCTTTATGCCTCCGGGCCCAGGCATTACGCGCTCGTTCAAAACCTTCATAGAGCTGCAGGTTGGGATGGCTCTTGAAGCGGGGGCTCTTGTTCTTGTGGCAGGAGTGCTCGGAAGCTTGTTGGCAGCTACAAAAGTGTTGAGAACATCGATCAGTTATGCACTCAGACAGGTAGGTTGATGAGCAAATGACATTGGCGATGGCATGGTTGGAATGGAATGGGACAGTTTATTGGTCGCAATATAGCCGCAGTGCCTTTGAGCCCAGATCAGCAGTGACTTCATTGATAGAGGGCATTTGGCAATTGCTTCCTGGTTCGGCCCATTTCATCCTACGTAGTCGGATTTTTATGAATTATGAACCCACTGAGATGTGTCGTGGGATGATTGTCGTCTGTGGAAAAAGGATGGCCCGACTTCCAGCACCACCCGATGAAATTCTGCGCAGAATGAGGCTTAAAATAGATGCAATTGAGGTTGATGCACTTACGGTGTCTCGTACTTCGCGTTCCCGGGGGCATTCTTCAAGCAGTGCTTTTTCTCTTCCTGAGCTCGATCGCTCGATTGAGTGCTGGTTACTCTCGCGTGAGGGTCGACTTTTGGTCTGTGCGATAAATACCTCTGGAAGAAACAGGACCCAGCACGCGGAAATGAATCTTCTCCAGCTGTGGTGGATGCGCGAGAAGCGACCTTTGCCGGCAGGTAGCCGCTTAATTACCACGCTCGAGCCTTGTCCAATGTGCGCTGGGGCTATTTGGGAATGTATTGAAAGAACTGATGATTTTTGTGTTCAGTACGTTTCGCCGGATCCCGGAACGGTTGTGAATAAATCGGTTCTGAAGCGCTCAGCGCTTCTTGAGCAGTGTAAAAACCTTGATCAGGGTGTCTTTTTCCAAGATTCTAACTTCAAAGAGTTTTGATTTGGCCTCTGTTTTGCTGTCCTTTCCAGGACACCCACGTTGGTGACCATGGAAAGCCAGAACAGGAGCGTTTTCAATGAAAAACGAAATTCACAGGAAACCGCGCACAGTTCTTTCACAAGTTGGGCTTTCACTGCTCGCTCTTGCTGGTTTTGTTGCCTGCCAGGGCAATCCATCTGAACAAAATGCTGAAACCCAATGGCTCCAGAGTTCAAATCTGGACGATGTATCGGTTCAAAAAGCATTGAGTTCTAAACTCGCTCTGCAGATCAATCTGAAATCAAATCGAGTGACGTTGTACAAATCAGGCAAGGCAGTTGATCAGTGGAATATAGCCTCTGCCGATGTGTCGGGTGAGTTTCACGACAAAATCGCTCAATCAACCCCTACGGGTATTTTCGCGGTAGAAGATATGCAGGCTTGCCCGGAATGGTTGCCACGCTCTCCAAAAGATCCCGCAACAGGCAAGGTTGCAACAAATGAGGCAGAGCGCAGAGAGATCTTTAAAAAGAATCCGGATCTCTTCGGACCGTGTGGTGCCAAGAACCCGCTTGGAAAATACGTGATTTGGTTTCACGGGGAATATGGCGTGCACGGCAACGCTGCCGAATGGATTCTCGAGTTGGCTAATCCGGAAGAGCGTCGTGTTTCGGGCGGGTGTATTCGAAATCCCAATGCGAAGATAAAAGATTTGTTTCATCTTGTTATCGACACATTTTCGGAAATTTCTGGATTCAAGGCTCAAACCCAGCAGCTCGAGCAAGCTGCGACGATGAAAACGATCACCCAAGGCCTGAATAATATCGACATGAAAATTGTTGTCGGAAATTGGAATAAAGATGCGTCGGTTGGAAGTTCTGCCAATCCTCAGGCAACTCAAGTGAAGCCATCCGAGCCAAAAGCTGGGTCGGTGACTGTTGCAAAGCAATCGAAGTGTACCGTGGTTGGTGTTGACTCCGAACTAGGAATCGCTCCAACGCACGAAGCGCTTCCCGCAAAGCCATGGAACATGCTTAGCTTTTATAACAAAGACGACGTTGCTCTTGTCGTTGAAGAGATTCCCGGAACGAACTTTGTGAAGACAATACGGGGCTTGTTGGACAAAAAATTCTTAGGTTCCTGCCAAAGTCAAAGTTGATTCTGTAAATCCGGATTCAACTTGGCCTCATGCACTTAGCCCCGGGCAGAAACCCGTCCGGGGCCTTTTTTTCGTTTTTCGATGGGGAGCGAATCAGTTGTAGAAGAGCACTGAGTTCGGGATCTTCCGCTTTGTAATTCCCGGCCCTTTATAGTGAACTTCGAGTCCTTGCGTCAGCTGCCCTTGGAAGTAGTTAACCTTGATTGCATGGTAACCCACCGGAAGATTGATACTGCCTGAGCGCTCCCGCCAACCATGAGTTCCACCATTTTCAACAACGAGAGTTCCGTTGATCCAGAGTCTGCTGCCGTCGTCGGAGTTGGTGTAGAACGTAAACGTTCCTGCTCTCGATACCTTCACAAATCCTGCAAAACTAAAACCGTAATTGGTCGTTTGTGTTCTTGGTGCAATTGAGAGGTTTTGCAGAAGGCCTACCTTCAAAGGTGCCATGCGATCGAAATTGGGAATGTCGGTCCATGTCACAGCTGTTGTGAAGTAGGAATACCGGATGCCGGCTTTGTAGCCAGGAGCCGGAGTGGCTGTTTGCGTTGGGGCAGGAGTCGGTGTTGGTGCAGGAGTTGTAGGAGCTGCGGTGGGTGTCGGCGCAGGCGTTGTGGGTGCCGCAGTCGGTGTTGGTGCAGGCGTTGTGGGCGCTGCAGTGGGTGTTGGTGCAGGCGTTGTGGGCGCTGCAGTGGGTGTTGGTGCTGGCGTTATGGGTGCCGCAGTGGGTGTTGGTGCTGGCGTTATGGGTGCTGCAGTGGGTGTTGGTGCTGGCGTTGTGGGTGCTGCAGTGGGTGTTGGTGCTGGCGTTGTGGGTGCTGCGGTAGGAGTTGGTGCCATCGCTTTTTCAAGGGCTTTTTGCGCATTGATGCGTGTACCGCTGTCTACTTTTCCAATCAGTGCGGGAATTGCATCACCAGTTGTAAGCAGTGCGTCCTTCACTTGCAGATATGTGAGGTTTGGCTGCTTGCTCCAAACCAAAGTCGCAAGACCAGCCACATGTGGAGTGGCCATCGAGGTTCCGCTGTACGACTGATAGCCGTTGTTCGGCACAGTGCTGAGAATATCGCGCCCGGGAGCCGCAATGTTCACACCGTCACCATAATTTGAGAATGAAGACAAAGCATCATTTGAATCTGTTGAAGCAATTGAAATAACGTTGTCATAGGTTTTGCTGTAATACGCGGGATATCCTGAAAGGGCAGCCGACTCATTTCCTGCGGCCGCAATAAAGAGAACACCTTTATTTTTAGCGGCATTCAAAGCAGTAGCTATAAGTGAGCTTGCTCCGCCTCCTCCATAACTATTGCTCGTGACCTTTGCGCCATTGTTTACGGCATACATAATGCCGTCATAAATATCGAAGTTATAGCCTGAGCCATCGTCGCCCAAAACCTTCACTGGCATCAACTTCGCTTCCCAGCTGACACCCGCCACACCTAGCGCGTTATTGCCTCTTCCGGCCACAGTTCCCGCGCAATGTGTTCCGTGCCCATTGCCATCCATGGGATTGTTGTTTGCCCAGTAGAAGTTCCAACCAAGAACATCGTCAACATAGCCATTGCCATCATCGTCAATATTGTTGGCAGCAATCTCTTTGGTGTTTTTCCAGATGTTGTCTTTCAGATCTTCATGATTGTAGTCGATCCCGGTATCGATGACGGCAACTGTGAAGTTTGCATCACCCTTCCAGTTGTCCCACGCTGTTGGTGCCGAAATTTTCTGCATGCCCCAGAGTGTTGGCCATTTAGCGTCATTGGGAATCGCAATAGCGTTCATTTCAAAGTTAGGTTCTGCAAGAACAATAGAACCCATTGCATGGAGTGAGTTAATGGCTCCCGCAAGTCCTTTGCTACTGATGTCTCGCAAGTCGAGCCTCAGAACTTCGTATTGCCCTTCTGTTCCAAGCTTCTCGTTTTGTAGTTTGAGCATATTTTTGGAGACGCTCAATCCATTCACTTCTACACCGCCAACAGCCGTGATGCTTGCCGATTCAGCGCTATTGCGAAAGGTTTTAACATCACCAGAGCGATGCTTCAAAGGGAGAGAATCGCGCCATTCACTTTTAACCATCGCAACGAGCTGTCCGGGCTTCGCGCGTTTTTCAAGGTTTTGCTTCGAGTACGTTTTCATGAGGAAATCAGTTTCGATTCCTAATTCAGTGGCAGCCTGTGGAATCGCAATTCCAGCATCACTGGTCTGGCTCGACTTTTTGCTTTTGAGGCAGCCAACCGCAGCCATTCCAAGAAAAGCAATCAACGATACAGGTGTCAGATGCCTGAACATTACATGGCGCATGAGCGATCTCCCGCAACTTGGCTAGTCTATTCACATGCAACCATGTTAAATTGATTCAAGTTTGGAGTAGACGCATTTGTTCGGGAATTGACGCTGCAAGATTGACAGCGGAGGGGTCGTGCTCGAGCTCGTTCGCGTGGATGACATATTCAGTGTTTATCCGGAAGTCTTTGTGCATCCGGTGAATTGTGTCGGGGTCAGTAAAGATATTTTATCTCGGCAAGTTAAAAAGTCCTGGCCCGGCTATTTTCGCGAGTACACGCGCAGCTGTATCAGGAAAAAATTGCAGCCCGGTGAACCAGTTTGGCATGAGGTGGGCGAGCTGTTTGGAACACGATTTGTCGTATCCCTCCCGCTCAAGTTCCACTGGCAAGAAAAAATGCGTCCAGACGTTGCTAGACAAGGATTGTCGGCCTTTTTTGAAGGAGTGAGCGAACGGCAGATCTCAAGTGCCGCCATTCCTATCTTTGATGGACCACCCGACGGATGGATTGAAAAGGAACTTAATCGCCTCGTGGAAGGAGCTTTGAACCCCTCACTGCGAACTGTTTATCTTTTCAACACAACAGCTGTTTAAACAGTCGTGTTTTGTGAGTGTGCATGGAAACATTCTGAAATGATTGTGTAAAATTCAGCTTTCTCCTGGCCCAGAAATTGCACAACAACCCTTGTCGAAAGAGGGGGTTGCCCATGAAAAAGAGATTTTCTGCTGTATTTGCCCTTGTCGTTGCTTCGCTCTCGGTCGTTGGTTGTGGCCGCCAGAGCGAACAAATTTCCTCCGAATCATTGAGTGTCGACCCAGGCTCTGGAGACGGATTTGAGCAATATAAAAATGAGCGTTTTGCACGGGCTCTCGATCAAATCTTTAGCCGTGGTTCAGATTCCAACACGCGTTGGAGTGTTTCTGTGCGAGCCTACGGTCCGCGTGGTCAGAAGCTATCGCTTTACAAACAGGGTGAAACTCGCGTTGTGAAACCAGCCTCAACCATGAAGATTTTAACGAGCTGGACGGCGTTTCAGAAATTCTCTTCTGCCTCCCAGATTGGCTCAGAAAAGTATAATTATATTCGAGAAATGATGAAGTATTCGGATAACCAAATGGCCGATACCGTTTTGGGGTGGTGTGGTGGAGTTTCTTCCAGCTACGCGATGCTCAGCGATTTTGGAATTGGAAAATCACCAATGCTCTCTATCGTTGATGGCTCAGGACTCAGTTACGATAATAAACTTGGAGCCCAAGATTTAGTTCAGTTACTCACAAAAATCAGGTCGTCAGACAAAATGAAAGCATTCCGATCTTTGTTACCTGTTGGTGGCGTCGATGGAACTCTGTCGAGCAGACTTGGTCATATCAACGGAACAATTGCCGCCAAAACTGGAACGCTCACAACTGATCCCACCGCAGCGCTCGCTGGCTACGGAGACAGCAGAACGGGATGGCAAATTGTCTTTGCAATGCTGGGCGACAGTGTGCCCTCTGTTGACGCAGGACGCTCGGCAATTGATTCGGCAGTTGAAGAAATCATCACAACTTTGAACTATCTACCAGCTTCGTCTGAGGTAGCTTCGAACTGAGGCGGGAGCAGAACTGAATCAAGGGTCTGTTTTTTTGAACAGATGTCTCGCAATGAAGTGAAAATAGGAACGCTCGTCGAAATCCGGCTCGAGCGTTTTTCCGTCGCTTGAAGTCGCGCTTGCGTGGAAGTTTTTGTACTGGTCAAGAATTGGAATATCTTTTCCGAGTGTTAGCAGGTGTGTTTCACTGGAATCAGTTTCTGGGCAGTAAAAGTGCGCGAAGATCGATTCAACTCTCACCTGGCCATCGAAGAATTCGTCGATCATGTTGAACTGCTCAACCAGCCAAACGGGTGCATTTTTGTAACAAAGCGGCAGCTTTAGCCGCTTTGTCATACGCAACCACTGCAGAAGACCAGAAGAATTGGCCCTTTGCACTTTCGAGAGATCAAGCATGACTTCGCCACTCTCTGTGCTGGCCGCCTGAGTCGCTGCCGTCAGAGCCGCTTCAATCATTTGCGGGTCAACGTGTTCGTTCAGCACACCATCTAAATTGACAACACGCCCTTCGCGACTCACGTGCATTTTTCATTTTCCTCGCATGACACAAAGAACTGACAACTGAGAAGAGCTTACATCAAATTTTTGGGGATAAGGAGTCTATCTTCTGGCAGTCTTAGCCTTTGACGTCAAAACCTAATTTTTCCAGAACGGAGCGCACTCGCTTGAGGTCGTCGACCTGAAGGACAATGGTGCCCTCTGCTTCATCAAATGTGCCACCACAGGCAAGGGACTCTTTGAGTTGGGCCTGCAAAGCTTTGAGAGAGGCTGCCTGGGATGCATTCGCATCTGAGAAGCCAAAGAGAACCGAAACAGGTTTGCCAGCCCGGCCTTTCACTTCTCGACGCAGCTTAACCGAGCCTTTGAGTGCGATGGCAGAGGAATCGTTTGGTGCACGCCCCGCGCGGGAGGATGAAGAGGCATCACTGCCTCGAACTTTCACCAATTCCGACGCATTGCCATCAGAGCTGACAATGCGAGTTTCAAATTCCAATTTTAGGGGTTTCTTGCGTGCGTCAGCCATTCATATTCCCGCAAACCAAGAAAAAAGAATTCTAGCAACAAGCGAGGGTAACATAAGGGCTTAAAAACAAGAAGTGCTCAACCAGCAGAGGTGAGTGCAGGCAGACTCACACTGAAAGTTGAGCCTCGCCCCACACCCGGTGATTGTGCCTCAACCGAACCGCCATGCAGTTCAACAAGATGTTTGACAATTGATAAACCAAGTCCCAATCCACCATAACTTCTGTCCATGCCGCTGTCTTGTTGCCTAAATCGTTCGAATACGTGCGGAAGAAATTTAGCTTCAATCCCGACTCCCGTGTCTGAAACACGCACAACAATGCGAGTGCCTTCGGAGCGCACGGTGACCTTCACTCTCCCGTTGCGTGGTGTAAATTTTATGGCATTTGAGAGCAGATTCCAGAAAATCTGCTGTAGCCTTGTGGTGTCGCCATAAATGGGTCCGGCTCCCGGCTCAAACTCTGTGACGATGCGAATATTTTTCGCCTGAGCCGCAAGCATCTCTGCTGAGATGACTGATTCCGCAATTGCAATGAGATCAACAGGCTTCGGATTGAGCTTGAATTTACCCGTAATGACCCTGCTCATGTCGAGCAGGTCATCTATCAATGTCACAAGTGCACGGGCATTGCGTTCAAGAGCATCCATGGCCTCCTCTCTCTCTTGTGGGGCCATGTTTTCGTATTTGATGAGCTCAGTGAACCCAACAATGACACCAGCAGGAGTGCGTAATTCATGCGAGAGCGTCGCGAGAAAGTCATCTTTGATTGTATTGGCGTTTTGCGCCTCTCGATAAAGTCGCTCGACTTCTTGGCGTGCCGCCATTTCCTTTTCAAGGGCTTTTTTCCTCTCGATTTCGTGTTTCTTTTCTGCTGTCACATCGAGCTGAATGCCAACATAGCGAATCAGCTTTCCATCCTGATTACGAACGGGAGCGAGTTTCAAGCGGTTGTACCATCGGCGTCCCAATTTTGTGTAGTTGACGAGTTCTCCGTCAAAGGAGTGCTCATCTGCAATTGCTTCGCGAATTCTCTGAACAACCTGTTTATCGGTGTCAGGGCCTTGCATGAACCTGCAATTTCGCCCCATCACCTCACTCTGCGAATAGCCGGTGAGTTTCAAAAATCCCTGACTGACGTAAACAATTGGATTGTCGGGAAGTGTTGGGTCAGTTAACACAATGCCATCGTTGGCGCTTTCAATGGCGACTGTTTTGAGAAGAAGCTGCTCTTCTGTCCTTTTTAATTCAGTGATGTCTTCTTGAACTATCAGGTAACGAAAACTAATAAGGGAGTCGAACCGCGTGATGCGGCACAAAAACCACCGCGCGCCAACTTTCGACGGAGACATGAACTGAGTGACAAATTCGTTTGTCGCGCCAGTCATCACCTGTCTTAGTCCAGCTGATATTTTTCGATAATTATGTCCGTTTGTATCGGGTTGAGTGTCGCAGAATTCAAGATAATTTCCGCCCACGGATGCGTTTTTGCTGGTCTCTAATTCGTGGGTGTAAAAACGATTCCACGCCTTGTTAGCTGAGATTATTATTCCTTCAGGATCGCAGGTGCAAACGTGAGTTGACATGCTGTCTAGGGTTGCTGCTGCAAGAAGAATTGTGTCGGAGAGCTGTTTTTCAAATTCAACGGCTTTTTGCTCTTGAACTTTGAGGTTTTCACTCACTTTTTCAATTGTCTTTTTGAGTGCACTTTGTGTGCTCAGGAAAGAAAAACCATTTTCAAACAAGGCTTTTGGATTCAGCAATATAAAATCTAACGACAATGCGAACAGGGTACCCAGTGAAAGAATGGAAACTACGATATCAGAAAAAGGATGAGGCAGAATAAAAAATATGATTGATGTTTGAAACATCGAATAACTGATGATGCCATGGAGTCGACTGTTCTTTTCTGGAAAGTTTTTTTTGAAGAGTTGAATTGTTGTGTAGGCAGATACAAGTGCAATATCCGCATTGATGATCCAAAAGAACATTTCATTTGAGAATGATTCTCCGAGTGGAATGAATTTCAGAGCAGCAATAATAGATAAAAGGGTTATGTTCGAAATAGGCAGAATGTGTTCGATGAAAGGTATTCCTTTGGGTTTATCAACGATCGTGCGTTCAAAAACGTATGTTGCGAGAAGTGCCAATTCTAGAAAGGAAAAAAATCTGAAGGAGTCGACGTTTTTTGAAGGTGGAAAGGAAGACAATATGATTGCGTGGAAAATGAGAACAAATGCCAACGTCAGGCGAATTGGCTTATGTTGAAAAGAACGGCCCTCTTCCTCTTCCTCTTGTTTTGTTGGCTTATGCATCAGAAGCATCAGCAAGGGCGGAATAGAAATTGCGGCCATGGCATACAAAATGCCAACGTCGGTGATGTTCGAAGGATCTTCTTGCATTCCTAAAGCAAGAAAAACCCCTGCAAACACGAATGGTAGATGACACAGAATGATAGCATTCAGTTTTTTTGTCAGTTGTTCGAATTGAGTCAAGGCTTTGATCATATCTTCTGCTCTCTCAATGAGGCACAATAATGATGCGTTTGGCGCAGCGACAGTTGGAAAATTTACGAATTGGTAAGGTGTATTTGCGGGATGAAAAAAAGAACAATTCTGAGTTTTTTGGCCTTTTTCGCATTCGCTGGCGGGGTGCTCTTTTTTGTCACTCAAGGTAAACTCTTTCGTTTTGCGAAGAATGTGAACTTTGCAGCACCAGCCTTTGTTGCACAGCAGGAAGCTACGCTCGCGCGGCTTCAATCCGATTGCAGCCTCTCGGGCACGGCTCCTGGGAGGGTTTGTGCGCGTTGGGCGATGGTCAACTGGGCTTGGAATTCTGAACTTCATCCCGATGCGCTATTTTGGCTCGAAAAGAGTTGCGCTGAAGGTGACGCATTGTCTTGCCAGCGCAGGCAGCGCATTGAATCTATGCGGTCGCATTCCTTGAGCCATTGGGAGTTCTTAAACAAGGGGATCGAAGTCGGAGCCGGTGAAGAGTGGCCAAGGGTTTCTGATGTTGCGAGCTCTCTCAGCATGAGCGAGTGGCTCGATGTTGCTCTGCAAGGTGCTCTGAAGGGTGAGGATTCTGCCGCAGACTTGGTTTGCGGGAGTTCAATTGAGCTTCCTGAAGCCTTGGTGTGCGTTTCAAAGGGCAACAGACGCTTGAACGACGCATTGGGGCGGGTTGTTTCCTACGTTGAGCATGGAAGAAAGATTTTATCACTCACCGAGCACAAGCAAAATCCGCTTCTGAGGTTTTGGCAGGGAACTGATCTGCGTCGTGAAGATTTTAATCAAGCGGTGGAAATCTTGCGTCGGCAGGGTTCATTGCTCCCCGAAGAGCAACGGCTGTGGGATTGGCTTGGCGCTCGCACTTGGAAGTATTTACTCACCTTCAATTGTCATTCAGTTTTTACAGGAGTTCCATCGCACGAATTTCTGCATGGTTTCTATTTCTCAGAGCCTAGCTACAGATCAGTAGTTCAGGGAACTGTTGATGAATTTGAGAAAAGTTTGGTCGCTGTGATAAGTTTCGTGGAGAAGGTTTTCGATACCTCGGAGAGTTTTATTTTAAACAATGAGGTTCAGGCTTCACTCCTCCAGCATGAAAGCATGTTCACAGATAGAAAGAGTATTTCCGTTCGAGAAGAATTGATTCGCCGGTTCAGTAACGAAGCTGGTGCAATCGATATTGAAAAATTTCGGCAAGGATATTGAAATGCGGATACACAGAATTTCTCTTCCGTTGTCAAATGCATTTCTGATTTGTGACCGCAAAAATTTGCTTGTCGATGCAGGCTGCCGCACTGATTTTTCAGAATTGGTCAAGCAAATTGAAAATTGTGGCGTGCGGTTGAAGAATCTTGCGGGAGTCGTGCTCACCCATGTGCATTTTGATCATTGTGGGTGTGCATCTGAATTGAGGAAGGCAGGAGTACCAGTCATTGCTTGTTCGCAGAGTCGCAAAAGCCTGAGTGATGGAGTTCAGGAAGGCAAAACACTTTTAAACAAGGCCCCCAGTTTTTTGAGATCTTCGCTGCAACGAACGCTGCCTTCTGCATTTCCGGGAGTCGAGGTTGACGTTCCAGTTGTTGATAGCCTCGACCTTCATGACTTCGGAGTGGATGGGCGAGTTGCCCTAACTCCTGGTCACACTGAGGCATCTCTCTCTGTGATTTTGGCGAACAATGCTGCCTGCGTTGGCGATCTTTTGATGGGTGGTGTTCTTGGTTTGCCTCCTGCATGGAAGCCAGCACAACACCCATCCTCAGCCGATTTCATTGCGTGCTTAGATCAGATTCAAACGTTAAGAAAAAGGGGCATTGAGAGGTTCTATGTTGGCCATGGGGATGTTCTAGAGGCGCGGCATGTCGATCACTGGATAGCAGTTAAAGGCTCAAACAGTTGAGTTGTTCAAAATTCAGGAAGCTGAATGCCTTGGTTTCCAGTTAAATTCCAAAAGCCAGAGTTTGGCATAGAGCGTATGGAATTTGTACCGCAGTGCACGTTCCCTAACCTGTTTTGGTAGGCACCGTCGTCGACACCGAGCGGGGTCAGGCGGCTGCTTTTAATTTGCTCGCGAAGAGAATCACTCACAGTGTTCGGAATACGAGTCGTACCAAAAAGTAGCGTTCTGTTCACCACAACAGAGTTTACTGGGTTCGACCATCGTCCGATGGCACCATGCTCGGCCTCGTCATAAAATAGCGGAACTGTCATCACCTGATTTTTGTTTAGGCCGAATATTTCAAAGATGCTTTGCCGAGAAATATTTGTTTCTGCCGTCAGTTCATTGAGGCGTTCTTGAATGCTTGTATTGAAAGAATCAGGAGCTTCACCTGTAAGAGCGGATGCGTCTTGGATGCTCGGCACAACAGCAATAAAATCGTTGCGACCCCGGGGCCAAAAGGTAATGATTTCATCGACGTGTTTTATGAAGAGCCATCCGGTATCAATTGCAATGGGCTTCTGTAATTCCTGTGCTTCAAGGAATGAAACAACATCTGGATGAAGAGTGTTGCCCGTGTTGCTATTATATCCGTAGTAAATGCGTCCCCAGGGATATTTCGAAGTAGGCGGGCTGATCTCAAGATTCCCAAACCAATCGAGCCAGGCGTCACCCTCTGAGGATGAATTGCGCGGAGCAGCGACCTCCAAAAAACCAACATCAGGTCCAAGCAATTTTTTACCAAATCGATCGGATCCGCGCGGCGCATTGAGAACCACATGCATGCGGCTTCCAGGTATTTCGCTGTAACCAATTTCCATGGTGTCTTGCATCCACATCTCTTGCCAAACGTCGGTGTTGTAAATATGAAGTTTGACAAGGTTTAAAAGCATGGAAAGTGGGAGTTCGAAAAGCATGCGTTGATTTCCGTAGCGCCCGGTTGAGTCCTTTGAGACAAAAAACTTTTCCATCGGGCGCGTGTTTGGAATCATGAGATAGGGAGAAACTCGAAGAAGGGCCCTGCGGAGAGTTTGATTGCTTGTGTTTTCAATTGTGATTTCTGCGAAACCATCCCAGCTTTTAGAAGCAAAGGCACATGCCTCTAGGGCGATCTCTACACTCTTACGTTTTGAAGAGAAGATTTGCTCCAAGGGAACACTCTGAGGCAGTTTTTCGTACTTTCCTTCTGAATGCAGAAACCACTGAACTGCAGACCTAGAATTTGCGTCAGAATTGAAATTAAGATTCAAGCGAACGGGCGCATCGTCGTTTTGTTTTTCAGGATCAAATTGAACACGTATGAGAGCAAGATCTTTGGCATCTTGAGAGCCATTGACCTCGGTATCGTGACAATCAATTTCGCCATCGTGGTTGTCATCGTCTAGGTTCGGGAGAATGAAGGCTCCCTGTCCCGACCACGACCAAACCCGGGAGTCTTCGGGGTGATCATCGAGCACTCCATTTCGGTTCGAATCTGTCGCAATTCCGTATGTTTGCCACTGTGCTTGGGAGTCGAATTGCCCGTCGATATTCGAGGGATTCCTCGTGCATCCAAGCAAAAGTAGAGCAATGAACAGCGGTAAGTAAGCGAGATGACGCATTGTTTGAATTCCTGTGCTACAGAGCTGCATGTTGCCATTCAACAGAACCGTTTCCCCAATTCATATGGATGTTACGAAAATGAATCCGAATACAATTCAGGAATTTTCCATTCAAGGCATGAGTTGCTCAGGGTGTTCATATCGCATTGAAAAGGCTCTGTCGAACACCCCTGGCGTCACGCGTGCGGTCGTGAATTTTGCAAGCCATTCAGCGGTTGTTGAATCTCAGTTGACACCCGAAAGCCTGCAAAACATAGTTGAAAAATTGGGATACAAAGCCCTCGTTTTGGATGCATCTCTCAATCAAGAAGAGCTAGAGCGCAGGGAGCAAGAGGTCGCGCGAAAACGGCTCGTTTGGGCGATGATTTTGGCATTGCCGGTTATTGCACTCGGGATGGCACATCAGCTTTCTGGTGCCACCTGGGTGCGGATTGTGGGAATTGTCTTCACTGGAGCGTTGCTCGTTTTTCCCGGGCGTGGCTTCTTTGTGAAGGCATTTCAACTTCTCAAGCAGAAGACCGCTAACATGGATACTCTCATTGCGCTTGGCGCAGGGCTTTCCTATGCGTGGTCGGTTTATCAAACCCTTGTGGGTGGTGAACATATTTATTTCGAGACAGCGGCCGCAATTGTTGCATTTGTTCTTGTGGGAAAATTTGTTGAGCATCGCATGACTTGGAGGGCGACATCGTCACTCGGGGCGCTTTTGCGTCTGCAACCGGTGACTGCGCAGAGGCTGCTTGGCGAGAGCGGTCACGAGGTTGAGGAAGTTGATGTTCGTTTCGTTCGCACGGGCGACAAACTTCGAGCGCGCGTGGGGGAGCGATTTGCGGCTGATGGGGTTTTAGTTGAGGGGCAAACTGAGGTTGATGAGTCACTTCTCACGGGAGAAAGCCTACCGGTTGCCAAACAAAATGGCGCGAGTGTTGTTGCTGGTTCTTTAAATTTAAGTGCTCCAGTGGTTTATCGCGCGGAATTTGTAGGACCACAAACACGACTTGGAGAAATTGTTGCCTTTGTTGAACGCACGCAACTCAGCAAAGCACCAATTCAGCGCATCGCAGATAAAGTTTCCGCAGTGTTTGTCCCCATCATTCTTGCTCTCAGCGCAGCAACTTTTGTTGTTTGGAGTTTCGTTTTCCAGGTCGATTCTCTCTTTGCTCTGAATGCGGCCGTCTCCGTTCTTGTTGTTGCCTGCCCTTGTGCATTGGGTTTGGCCACACCAATTGCAGTTTCAATTGCAACCTCTCGCGCAGCGCGTTTGGGTTTACTTTTTCGAGATTTGTCGGCGCTGGAAGCACTGCAATCAGTGCAAGCGCTCGTGCTTGATAAAACCGGTACGATGACCGAGGGGCGCCTGAAGGTCATACATGAGCATCGCTTTGGCGGAGTGAAACCCTCGGATGCGATTTATCGAGCTATGGAATCGCTTGAAAAGGCATCGCTTCATCCTGTGGCTGTTGCTATTGTTTCATGGATTGAGAATCTCGCGCTAGCATCGAGTGAATATCCAGTTCTAACCAACCGTAGCGAAGCAGTAGGAAAGGGCGTTCAGGCAGATGTTCTCCTCGAAGGCAGCGTGACGAGCATTGAGCTCGGCCGTTGTGATGAGAACGAATTAAAACTGCTTCCAGATGTTGGCAGTGCGACTTGGGTTGTGTGTCGTGTCAACGACAAGCCGCTTGTGGCACTTGCGCTCACAGATTCACTCCGTCCTGCTGCAAAAAGTATGTTGGCCGACTTGCGAAAAATGGGAGTTGAGCCCGTCTTGGCCTCAGGCGATCGCCAGGCTGTTGTGCAGGAAATGGCCCAGTCACTCGGCATTCAGGGCTTCGGCGAACAGTCACCTCAAATGAAGGCTCAATATGTTGCAGGTCTGCAAGCGCAGGGAAAACGTGTTGCGATGCTGGGAGACGGCATCAATGATGCGCCCGCATTGGCTCGGGCCGATGTTGGGATAGCCATGGGAAGTGGGACAGATGCAGCGCAACAAACCGCGGCAATTACCTTAAAGAATGCAACCCTACCGAATGTTCTCACTGCATTCCGATTGTCGAAGGCAACATTTCGAAACATCAAGCAGAACCTGGTTTGGGCTTTTGGTTACAATATTGTTCTCATTCCCATGGCGATCACTGGGAAACTCACTCCAATGTGGGCTGCGGCTGCGATGGCATTTTCGAGTGTTTTTGTTGTGCTGAATTCGCTGCGGCTTTTGCGATTTGAAAGCCGAGATACAGAGTAATTAGACTAAAAAGAGCAGCAAGCCAGCCTGCTGTACCATAGCCAATCAACTCTTTGTTCACACCCGTTGAAACAATAGCAGACGCAGAAAGAGCTGCGGCTCCTTGGGCCAACGATTGAATAGATGCCGTCAAACTCAAATATGAACCACGCTTGCGAGGTTCAACAACAGTGGTGAGAAGCGACATAAAGGGCACCATTCGGCCACCCATGCAAATCATAAAAAGTGATGTCACCGTGAGTATATAAAACATATTAGAGGTCGTGAGGTGCGTGAGAATAAAGAGAGGAAAAATCGAAACCACAATTCCAACGGGGAAGGTTTTGTGTGGAGTTAACTTATCGGTGAATTTGCCAATGAACGGCATCGTTATAATGCTGGAAAGTCCACCAAAAAGATAAATGAGTGGGAGATTATTCTCAGGGAAACCCAAATTATTCACAAGATAGGGGCTTATAAATGGGATGACCATAAATTGTCCCATGATGATAAAAATAGTTGCGAGAAATCCAAGAATTGCGTTCTTCTCTGAAAAGAAATGGAACATCTGCGAAATTCTTGATTTCACAGTGACGCTTGGATCGATATGGCCTGTGAGTGAAGGAAATCGAAATTGAGCGGCAAGGCATAGGGCCAAGAGTAAGCCACTGACAATGAGAAAGGGCGAGTGCCAGCCGAGCTTGTTTGCCATGAGCAGCCCGAGTGGAACGCCAAACACCGATGCGATTGAGAATGCAAGCATCACCCGACTGATTGCATAGCCACGCCGTTCTGGAGGGAAAACATCGGAAATGACGGCCTGTACCAATGCCCCCAAGATTCCGCCGAAGAAACCTGCAACACAACGGGCAATCATCAGAATCGGCGCGCTTGGAGCCAATCCACACAAGAGTGTTCCGGCAAAAAGCCCTACCAAACAAAATTTCAGGAAAGTGCGTCTGTCGAAGCGGTCGATGAAGGGTGCGCTGAGAAGTCCGGCAAGTCCGCTACTGATGCCGTAAGCTGAGACAATATGTCCGAACTCAGATGTATTCAGGGAAAAGATGCGCATGAGTTGTGGGCCCAAGGGCATCATCACCATGAAGTCCATGACGTGAGCAAACTGCACAGACGCTAGCAGAATGAGCACAGTTTTTTCGCGATTTCCTTGTTCAAGTGTGCTCACGAGGTCCTCCTGATAAGGTTCCAAGTCTAACACAAAGGGTTTTTCTCTGGGAAACATGATAAACCTTTCGGCAGTCTCTTGGCGCCTGACACGTTGAACTGGTGTCGGGTGGAGTTTTGAAACATCGCTTACCTTTGGAGAACAGGGCCATGTTTAGCTCTTTGGTTCAATGCAAAGTGGCACCTCTTGAATCAGCACTGCACATGCCTTTCAATATTTCAAAAGGCAGTGTTGAAAAAGTTGAAAATGTTTTGATCTCTCTCAGAGATGAACAGGGTCACGTTGGACTTGGCGAAGCTGCTCCATTTCCGGTTTTGACCGGCGACACGCAAGAGATCGCTCTCGAAGCATCAGAGCAAATTTTGGCTGAGTTCTTAGCGCTCACGCCCGCTGCTGCGCTGGAAAAACTGCACAAAGATCTTTGGCCTGCATTCCGCTATGCTCCGTCAGCGCGCACAGGCGTAGAGATCGCCTTGTGGGATATTTACGCTCAACAAATAAAATGTCCTCTCTGGATGCTCTGGGGCAGGGCCGGCCTTCAAACAGCGGAAACCGATATTACTTTACCGTGCCTACCACCTGCTGACGTTGAGGCTTTTTGGAAGCACTTCTCTAATGCACGCTTTCCTTATGTGAAAGTCAAGGTGGGAGGTGGTACGCTGCACGATGACATCGACAGGGTGATGAACCTTATGGCGTGTGCCAACAATCCGCTGAAAATAAGTTTGGATGGCAACCAAGGATTCGCAGTTGAATCTGCAAAGCGATTGGTGGCCGAATTGATGGCTCGCAAAGTTGAGCCACTGTTTTTTGAACAGCCACTGCCTGAAGATGATTTTGCGGGAATGGCTCGACTCAGTGAAACACTCCCAATACCTGTGTGTGCGGATGAATCAGTCAAAACGGTCAGTGATGCGATGCGAATTGTAAACGATCGCTGTGCGCACATGATCAATCTTAAATTTATGAAGTCGGGGGTGCGCGAGTCGCTGCTCATCGCCGAAATAGCGCAGCGTTTCAACATTCCTCTCATGATTGGCGGAATGGTTGAAAGTGAGATTGCGATGACTTCATCTTTGCATGCTGTTTGCGGCACAGGTGCAATACAATGGTGCGACCTAGACACACCATTTTTCCTGCAACAGCGAGTTACTGAAGCGAGCCCTTATCACGAAGGTGTTGCCCAGTTGAAATTGCCGCGGGGAAATGGTCTCGGATTGAAACTGCTTTCGAGTCCTTGAATTAAATCATGAGCTGAGCTTGGGGTGCTAATTATGTTGGTTGAGTCGGATTTCAATAAAGCAAAAAATAAATTGGGATTAATTCTTGCTGCAGTTTTTCTGTTCGCAGCACTTATTGGAATTGCTCTTGTGATAGGAAAAAAATCGCAAGAGAAAGAGCCGGCAGCGTCCGAAGCAAAAATTGTTTTTACCACGAACTGGTTTGCGCAGGCAGAACAAGGGGGGTTCTTTCAGGCTGTTGAAGAAGGGCTTTATAAAAAAGAGGGCCTAAATGTTGAAATTCGCCAGGGCAATGCACAAGTCAATGGCCCAATTCTTCTCATGAGCGGTGGCACCGACTTCTTTATGGGCAGTGGTTTTGAGGCTGTTCGCGCCGTTTCTCAAGACATTCCGATTGTCACCGTTGCTGCCATCTTTCAAAAAGATCCCCAGGTGCTCATTTCTCATTCGGGTGTAGGTAACGATTCTCTCGAGAGCATGAAGGGCAAGCCAATTTTGGTGTCGGCAACGGCCAATACATCTTTCTGGCCGTTCTTGGCGGCACGCTACGGCTACACGGATGAGCAAAAGCGTCCTTATACTTTCAACATCGCGCCTTTTTTGGCTGATCCTCAAGCTATTCAGCAGGGATATGGAACATCTGAACCCTTTACAATCGAGAAGCAATTAGGAAAGAAGCCCAATGTCATATACCTCGCAGATCATGGTTATCTTCCGTATGCCACCACCATTGAGACGAGAAGTGAACTTGTCGAGAAAAATCCGGAGTTGGTGCAAAAATTCGTGACGGCCTCCATCGCAGGATGGAAGAGCTATCTCGCCAATCCGCAGCCCGCATTTGCCGCCATCAAGAGAATAAATCCTGAAATGAAAGACGATCTGTTACTTTTTGGCTTCAACCAAATGAAAGAAATGGGACTCGTGGAGTCGGGTGATGCATTGCGCCTTGGTATCGGTGCCATGACGCCGGAGCGCTGGAAAGCCTTTCACAACAGTCTTGTTGAAGGGAAGCTCTTTCCCGCGGAACTTCCCATTGAGAGGGCCTACACCCTCAAATTTCTTTCACAGGCATCAAAACAACCATGACATCTTCAGAAGAAATTTTGATCCGTTGTGAAGATGTTGGCGTGGATTTTCATGGCCGATCCATTCTCAGCGGAATAAATATTCAAGTGGGCGGAGCCGATCGCGTTGCACTCCTTGGTCCCTCGGGTTGCGGTAAAAGTACCTTGTTAAATGTTTTCTCTGGACTTCTCATTCCCGGCAAAGGAAGGGTGCAGCGCTCTATATCTGCAAGAGACATGTCTTTTGTATTTCAGGAGCCCTCACTTCTTCCTTGGAAAAATGTTGAAGACAACGTCCAGGTGCTTTTGTCTCTGATGCCCGAGAAAGCACAGAGCACTGATTCCCAGCAGAGAATGCGAGACATTCTCACGCAAGTGGGGCTTTGGGAGCGTCGAAAATCCTTTCCCGATGAACTTTCCGGCGGGATGAAAATGCGCGCTGCAATAGCGCGTGCGCTGATTCTTTCGCCGCGCTTGCTTTTGCTGGATGAGCCCTTTTCAGCCCTCGATGATATCACTCGCGAGAAGCTCCAAGACGACCTCTTGGACTTGCATGCAATCAATCGCGTTTCATACGTGCTCGTGACCCACAATATGGAGGAGGCAGCCCTCCTTGCGGATCGGATCGTAGTTTTTTCATCTTTGGGCGCTATCATCGCTGAATTAAAGGTCTCTGATTTCTTTTCAGGCGAGAGAGTTCGACGTGACTCTCAGGGAGTAGCCGCCGTGCGCACTTCAATTCGCGCCCTTTGGCAGAAGAGCGGTGAGGAGTCTTTGAATGCGTAGTGCACTCGTTGTTGTGATTGTGCTTTTGGCGTGGCAGTTGGTCTGCCAGATTTTCACTGTTCCATCGTGGCTATTGCCTGCTCCAACAAGCGTCGTTGCCGCTCTATTTTCGGATGCCCCTGTTTTAATGAAAAGTTTCTATTTCACAGCGAAAGTAACTGCTGTTGCATTTTTCATTGCCATTTTGACAGGGCTTGTTGTTGGATTTTTATCTCATGTGTCGCGTGGAGTGAGAGACGGAATCTTCCCTTTTACGATATTGTTGCAGACAACCCCTGTTGTTTCTGTGGCTCCCCTTCTCATCGTTTGGTTTCGCAACAATGCATTCGCAGCTCTTGTTGTGTGCGCATGGTTGGTGTGCGTTTATCCAATGATCAGCGCATCGTATTCGGGCTTTAGAAACACTGATCCGAATCTGAAACGTATGTTTCGGCTCTATGGAATTTCACCGTGGAAAAGTGTTTGGCACCTTGAGGTTCCCTCGGCTTTGCCGATGATACTCAATGGAATACGTATTTCGGGAGGCCTCGCTCTCGTTGGAGCGATTGGTGCTGAATTCGTGGCTGGCACGGGTGGGCATGAACTAGGCTTGGCATATCGATTGTTGATGGCCGCCTACAATCAGGAAACATCTAAGCTCTTTGCAGCACTTTTCGTTGTTTCGGGATTCGGTATTTTAATTCATTTTTTGCTAGCAAAATGCGAGAAGTTTGCCCTTCACAAACTTCGATTTGGCGCGAACTCAGCAGCCCGCGTTTGAGCGCACTACGGAGTCCTCTTCGTCGCCTACCTGGGGCAAGGGCGTTACGCCGGCTCCACCCGATGTGGGTTGACCGTCAACAGTGGAAAGCAAACCTACTGGTACCAATCCAAAGACGGAGAGAATTGAGCCGCTAGCCCCTTTCACGGGGTTAATTTGTTGTTTCGAAGCATCATAGTTAATGAGAAATACGTTGTTTTTCTTCTCTTCTTTAGTTGCTAACCGCCCCGAGTATTCAAAATTTAAAACCGAGCTCGTATTCAACGAGAATAGTTTTGCTCGACTTGGAGAACTTGCAGCGCTGCCTGAAGTGGGAATCGAATTGGTGAAAAAACCGAAGTAGCTGCTCAGATTCAATCCAAAAATTGCTGGAGACAAAATCGAACTGTCGATTTGTGGTCCAACATCAACGAATTTTTTCCAAAATGTGTCGCTGATATTTCCCATGTCACAGGGTGTTAGCTTTTCCAGATCTTGATCGATGCTTAGGTTGTTGACGCTCACATCGCTGCAGCCACGTGTAGCTTTGCGGAGTGCAGTGAGCTCAGTTGATTCATCATCAAAAATGTCTTTTGCTATTGCAAAGTCAGCGGGTGGTAACTTCTTAAGTTCATCGACAATCGAGGGCGGCTTTAGAGTTTTGAGAAGGAGCCCATCAGTCTCTCTCATCCTGCAGGCATAGCCGCTTTCTTCGAGGCCATTTTCGTCTTTTGGCCGTTCTGCAGGGGGCGTGCGGCAAAATTTCTTATTTATCAAATAAGAAATACTGCGCAGGTCGGCGAGGCGTCGCTGCTCTGAAGAGTGCGCTATAATGTATGAATTTATGATTTTTTTGAACGCAAAATCGAATTTGCCCATCACTTGGTTTTCTTGGTCGCGCAGCGTGGCGAGCACTTTTTTCAAGAGAGGGCCCGTTTTAGCGTCAACGGTGATTGTCGACTTAAGGCCCCTCATTTCATTGCGGTTGAAACAAGCAACGTTTTTAGCCTTGCTTCCGAGCTGACTACGAAATTTTACCTCCTCGTCGAGGCAGACCTGACTCGTGCTGTTGGGCAAGGCGTTATTGATCTGGCTTTTGAGTTGTTCTAGGTATTCCGATGGCACGGCCACCGAGACGAGCGGGTTGTTGAGATATTGATCGAAAACCTTTGAGAAGTTTGCCATCGATTCGCCATCGTTCAGAACGGCTGGTACGCTGAAATATCCGCCATCCAAATAAACTTGCAGAGTGAACTTCGAGTTGCGAAATTCGGCTGTTTGGGGGTTGTAGCTGCAGTGTCCTGCCGTCCAAATACGCACGACAGTATCGTTCGCATCTATGGGCCGAATGCTCATTGTGCAGCGTCGGCTGAGCGGCTTGTTGTCTTTGTCTTTTGTGCTGATATCGATAAATCCGGTGCCAATGGCAGGTTGGGCCGAGCTGGAGCTCGTTAGGCCCAAAGTCAAACTCGACGTTGACCCTGTGCCTGTTTTGTTGGTTGTCACTGCAGGATTTTTGCTGCAAGTCCTCGATTGCGTCCCATTTCCTGATGTCGCTGCGCCGCAGCCTACCATAAGCAACAAACCACCCAATGCAATTGCTCTGGGTAATTTTTGTTTTTTGGTTGTGTGTCTTGCAGCCATCGCCTCACCTCAAACTGCTTATCGGCCTGTGTGAGAGGGGGATTGAGGGCAATGTCTGCTTCTTTGATTTTTTCTATTTATTTCGGATTGTTGGATTTAACAAATTGGGCTGGGTTCTCGGAGAATTTAAAAACAAATTCCTCAAATGCGAGCCGCATTGAATTCGCGTGAGAGTTGCCAAAGGCTCCTTGCAGGCCACCGGCGTAACCGAGGTACAGATCTTCAAGGTTGTTTTGCTGGTTTTTGGGATTGAAGGGAATCAAAGGTGCTCCCAGGTGGTCCAGCAAATCTGAATAAAGGGTGTCGTAGACATTCCATTTGTCTATGAGTTTTCGCATTTTTGGATCGTCGCTGCTCGTGAGTGCTACGGGCCTATGATTAAGAGGCAGCCCAGGGTTTTCTGTTTTTTGAATTTGATGCAGCTCATAGGAGCTGTTGAACAAAAACGGCAAGCGCGCAGCCATGTCAGCGTTGGTTCCGCTCGCTCGAAGTTTTTGCGCAATGTAGCGGGGAACATAGTAATGATAGAGTGCGATGCGATTTAGTTTTATGTCAGAGGGGTATGCGCTTGCTTTTCCCTGTTTCAGAGCCTCTTCGAGGGTGTTCAAAGCCTGCGCCAATTGCAAAGCCTGGGGATGCTGCGCAATTAATAGATACTTAACTTGTGCCGCAGTATCGGCTCCATCTTGAATTAAAACTGCCAATCTTTCGGTTGCAACATCTTCACGCCCTGCGCTGTTTTCCTTGGCAAATTCCCAGAGGTTAAAATGCTTGTTCAGGTAGAGCGCATCCTCGCTGGCGAGTTGAAGTTTGGCAAGAAAGTCGACCGCTGCGCGATCGTTTAACAACTCTTTGAGTCGACGACTCATAAAAACAAATGCGCCTTGTCCATCACTTCTTTTGATATAATTGAAGTCCAAGAATTGAGCTAATCTTGATGATGCTCTTTCACAGTTTTCCTTTTCTTTCCCGTTGCCAGCAAAAAGGGTGGAGCATTTAAGCTTCATTTGTTGCGCAATCGTGACTGTGACTTCCTCGTCAATCAGCTGAAAAGATCTTATTTCAGGAGGCTGAGCTTCCGCAACCTCAGAGCTTGAAGGCAGAGGGGAACAGGCCAAGTGACCACACGCCAACGTCACAAGCACAGTTGTGAGAATATGTGCTTTCCACATGGCTACCTCCTCGCATTTTGAGTTTGAACAGATGAAGTTACAGGCCCTGAATCATTCGCTGGTGGTCTGCACTTCTCAGGCCATATCCAACAGAATCTGCGGGCGTGAGTTTCTGTTGAAGCGCGAAGATACGGCGGGATGTGTCGGGGTGAGTCGACAGCCAATCACGACGTCCTCCATCATTTGGTTCATCTTTTCCGAGTACGTTTTTGAAGAAATAAACCATCTGCTCTGAGGCATAACCAGTTCGTCGGAGGTTTTCGAGCCCAAAGTTGTCGGCTTCGAATTCAAATCCTCGGCTTCCAGGAAGTTGAAAAAGCACCGCTGAGGTTAGGCTAATCATGAGGCCACCTAATCCTCCAACGCCTTTAACCCAACCACCATAAACTGCTTGGTTGGCCATTGCTTGCAGAGCATGTTTACGAGCAATATGTGCAATTTCATGCGCCATAACAGCAGCAACTTGCGCTTCGTTCTCTGCGGCCTTGAGCAGCCCGCTGTGCATGTAAACGTAGCCGCCCATGGTGGCAAAAGCATTGATTGAATCATCTTCAACCAATTGGAACGTGTAGGTCAGATCCGAACGTGACGATTGCAGAGCGAGGCGTTGTCCAATTCCCTTGACGTAGGCAGCGGCTGGGTGGGTTTCATTGGTTTTGATGGTCACACCGGTTTCTTTTGCGCGGCCTGGATCTTTGATGGCGGCGTCGAATTCCGCCCCATATTTATACTCTTCTTCTAAGGTGAGGCTTCTGAGCTTTTCCGCCTCGGCCTGTCCGGCCCGAACGGAATCGCCCCACTCCTGTGGTGTTGCTTCGCGCTGCGCGGTTTGAGTGCCACAAGCAACTGCTGTGAAAGCCAATGAGGCGATAAAAAGGCCTGATTTCAGAAGTTTCATGGTGATTGTCTCCCTGTGGGCGCGAAAATGGCCCGCGATTGCGCGTTGCATGCAAGAGTTGTGCCACGGTTGTCATGGCGATTTCTCGGGAAAAAGCCCATTTTCTGGGAGACTCGGAGGCTTATGGCTGTTTAAGAATTCAACAGCTCTGACAACTTGCCGGGCACTGAGCTCCTTGCTACAGGCCACCAAGGCTGGAGTTTAGCTATTTCCTTCTGCCTTTCATGCAATTTGTGCGGAGTTTGATCAATGAATTCTTCTAGACATGTGCTTATCGGGACTGCTTTACTTAGTTCTCTTTTAACTCAACAGGGCTTCGCAGCAGGCAATAACCCCTGGAAGCCCGTGACCGACGCCATTGTTGCTGGCATGGAAAAGCGCGTTTTAAGCTACAGTGACCTTTTCGCAGCATTGTCAGAGGGCAAAGCTGTGCGAGGTGTGTTTGATTACAAAAAATGTGAATTTTTGTTCCTCAAAGAATTTGTCGAGGGTGCAGTTGCGAATCCCGACGATCAAACCAACGATTCAGCCTGTAAGCTCGCTTCGCCGGGCAAGCCCATGAGTTGCTATGGTTCTGATAAAAATGGGATGGACGCCGTGGGCGGAATGCGCCTCGATACGTGGGAACAATTCGGCCCGGGCATCACTGGCAAGCGCGCCGACAAACGCACTTATCTTGCAGCATCCGAAAGCAAACTCATTTCCATTCGTGGGTTTGTTCTCAACTATGGAAGTGTGCGTGCTTACGACGACGGTGAAGTGCTTGTAAAAGTAAATTATCTCGATCCCCGCGATTACGCCATTAAAATGGATGAGATGTTTCGCTGCCGCTTCAGTAATGGTCGCGATGGAAATGGAGCTTCATTCTTTTTAGGTCGGTGAGCTCTGGAGTCATGGTGTCATAAAAAAGCGGGCGGTGCCGAAAGGCACTGCCCGCTTTTTTGTTGTCCGGAATCTGTTTATTTACGTTTGTAGATGTAGGGGCCCACTTTTGATCCTGCAACCTGTTCACCTTGTGCATTGAACCATCGTTCCCATGGTTGAATAAAACCATCTTTGATCACTTCTTCAATGGTCATCTTCACAGCGCCTTGGAAATTGCTTGAGCAGCCTTCTTTTGGAGTGCCGCCGGTAAAAGTTTGTTCGGCATCATTCCAATCGAAAGTAAGAATGCATTGATCGCGTTGAGTGAGAATTGTGCTTGAAAGATTTCGACGCTCTTCGAGGCTTCGTTGACACAAATCTGCTGGGACATTTGTTTCATCGAAAGGATTCGTACGGACAGCAATCTTTCCTTCTTCATTTCGGAAAAACTCATAAATCCTGTTGCGCTTGATCACGCGAGCAGGTGTTGTCACCGCCTGGTGAGCCATCATCAAGCGCGTGTTTGGTCGGAGCGGTTCGCCAGCGAAATCGATTTGGCAGAATTCATATTCGACCGGCGTATAATTTTGAGGATCCGCTGTCACCTGTTCCGCATTTGAAAAGCGTCCAGAGAAAAATGCAGCCATTTGGGCCAAGCGAACGTCTTGTGCAACAACACGTTCAAATTGATAAGGTCCTTTTGAAGGGCCCCAGGCCAAATTGCCTTGGGAGTCCCAACCTCTGTCCCAGGTGCTCATGCCATTGACATCAATCTTCACTTCGCTGGTCATGCGAACTGCGCCCATGCGATTGCTTGCGCAGCCTTCCGAAGTTGTTCCGCCGACGAACGCATCGTCTGCTTTCACTGCGGTTGTTGTGCAGCGTTCTTCACTGAGGTCAGAAAACGATACAGTTCTCTCAGCCTCTGGCTTGAAACAAAGTTCAGATAAATCGATTCCTTGTTTCGGAGCAAAAGCCGAGGTTCTGACCGCATTATTTTCCTCGCCTTCAAACACGCGAAGAATACGAACACGATAGGGATCTTCTGATGTACTGACCGATTGACGCAATGCGAGAAAGCGTCCTGAGGCAAAGTCAGTTGGAAGATTATTCATGACAACGTTGCAGTGACGCACCGTCACATCGAGGTAGTCGGAATTTTCGATCGATTGAGTTGAGCTGTCGAATGTTCCTAGAAGTAGGTTCGCAAATTCGTCAACGGTAGAATTAGCTTTTTCAGAGCGAGCCTCGGTCGCAAAAGCAAAATTCAAAAGCACAGCTATTGCGAACGCAGGGGCATATTTATTGAGAGCTAATTTCAGCATGGATTGTGTCTCCGCTTCATTCAGGGACATGTGTCCTGACACAAGTTGCGAATGAGCGCAAACGAGCTTTATTCAAGGCCACGGAATCATGAACATTGTCATCGCGATGAGGGTGGGAGGAAGTGCTGCCATAAAGAGTCCTAAGGGGCTGATCCCCTCATCTCCAAAGCTCTTTTGAAGAATTCCGTATCCTGCCGGGTTGGGGGCATTTGCAATAACAGTGAGCCCTCCACCTGCCACCGCTCCCGAAACCAATGCGATTTTTGCTAGTTCTGAAAGATCAGGCACCAAGGTTCCCAGGTAGGTGAGTGCCGCATTGTCGGTGATTGCCGTGAGCCCCGTTGCGCTGAGGAATAGAGCCGTTGGTTTGAGTGATGCGACGATATCTTTAAGCCACCATCCTTGCAGGCCACCGAGGGTAACGAGTCCACCCAAGAAAAATCCTACAAGTAAACTTTCGCGAATTTTCAAAGGGCTTTGATGTTCTTTTGTGACTTCGGCAAGGCCAAGGAACAAAAGAAAGAGGGGGAGGAAAAAGGCCATATGCGAGTGATAGAGAATGGTCAGCGTCATAAATCCCAAATGCAATGCCGTCAGCCAAGCCGGAACGGGTCTCTTTTTCTCTTTGACAGAAGTGATTCTCAACGTTGCGAGTTCGCGCCAGAAAACAAGGCTCGTAGCCAGGGTTGTCAGCAGTACGGAAATGAGAGAACGCACACCAATGTTTTGAAAGACATAGGCGAGGTCCCACTTCCATGCTTTCACAACCATCAGCACAGGCGGAGCTGCGAAGTGTGTGAGAGTACCGCCAATGGATACATTTACAAAGAGTAAACCGAGCGTTGCGTATCGAAGTTTTAGTGAAGTGGGATGCGAGAAAAGACGGTCGCGAAGGAGAAGCGCAACCACGGTCATGGCGGCAGGTTCCGTGATCAATGAGCCAAGCAGGGGGCCTACGATCAGTGCTGTTGCATAAAATCCGACCCCCCTGGGTAGCGGAAGAAGCTGCGAAAGCGAATCGATGAATCGATTCGCTGCATTCATCACAGGCCGCGTGGCAGCCAGGCACATGATCACAAATACGAAGGCAGCCTCGGAGTAGTTGACCTGATTCATGTAGTTCACAGCTGTTTGCGTGCCTTGCAATGCTGCAAGAGTTGCGATGAAGGCTGCGGCCCACAAACCAAAAACCACCTCTACTTCACCGAGAAAATGAAAAAAGTTCTCGGCAGCCGACCCATCTGGGAACCGTTTGGCCCAGTGATTGAATTGCTTTGTGAAGAACGTATGAAGCACTGCACACGCAAAAAAAAGCGTTGATATCTTCAGGAGCAGCGGATCGGTTAGCATGTCGTGTTTGCCCTTCTCACTACAGAAATATTTGTAGTGATTATCTCAACTCGAAAATTTCGTTTTCATCGAAGCGTACTTTCGTGTTTTTCAGGAAGGGGTCTTCAGGGTGGCGATATCCAAGCGCAACGGCGGCAACCGTTTTCCATCCGCTTCCCTTCAGGTTGAGGAGGGTGTCGTAGGCAGCTGGATCGAGACCTTCCATGGGGGTGGAATCAACCTCCAGGAGAGCAGCAGTTTCGAGGAGGAAACCCATAGCGATATAAACTTGCCGCTGAGCCCAAGCTTCGATTCCGAGGGAGCGTGGGCCGTTCACAAGATCACTCACAATTGCCTTTTCAAAGCCCTCGAGAGTCTCGACAGGAATTCCCCGTACTTGAGCTATTTTATCCATGTTCTTTCTGATGAATTCAACATCCAATTTTTCCTTGAATGCCATGACAACGTAGTGAGAGCAGTCAGTGACCTGTGACTGATTCCAGGAAACCTCTCTCAATTGTTTACGGAGTTCAGGATTTTCAACAACAATAAATTTCCATGGCTGCAATCCGTACGATGAAGGGGTCAATCGCAGAGATTCCTTGAGAAGAGCCCAATCGCCTGCGCTGATTTTTTTTTGCGGATCGAATTTCTTCACCGCATATCGCCAATTGAGTGCTGTTTTAACCAGTTCTTGCATTTTCATCTTATTCTCCAGGTTTGTAGGGTATAGATTCAGGTTAATTTTTCCAGTTGCCACTTGCATGAGTTAGAGCCCGTTCGGGAATGATTTGGTATCAACAACTCCGCTAGCTCGCACGGTTGAAAGTGCTTTTGCATATTCTTTGAGAACCCGCAGAAAGTAGTCGAGGCGGGCGCGAACATCAGTTTCACCAGGGTTTTGTGGTTCTCCGGTTAGAAACATTTTTTCAGCTTCGCGGATAATCATGTGATCGGGTAAGTAGCAAACACGGGTGTTTTTGTAGCCGCTCATGCGGAGCTCAACAATAGGGTAACTTCCCGATCGTCCTGCACTCACCCCAACAATGAGTGCTGGTTTGTGCGCGAGTTCTTGATTGCTGCAGAGTAAAAAAATGTTTTTCAAGGCAGGAGGAACCATTCCTCCGTATTCAGGTGCAATGATTACGAATGCATCGCATGTGCTAAGTTCAATGGAATGTTTGCTCCAAATGCTCTTCCATTTTTCTTCTCCATTCCACATGCCTTCATCCCAAAATGGAATGTTCGCGGTTGCAAGTTCAAGAGTGTAAACACGCTGAGTGAGCGCGAGTGAGTTGAATCTTGTTTCTATCCAGCGCGCTATTTTAATGGATTGTGAGTTTATTCGGTGACTTCCAGAAATTATGCCAACTTTCATTTTCTCCTCCCAACGAGTTCACCAGTCACGTCTGTTTTTTGGCAGTGAGTTTTTTCTCTCGCCTGCCAAAGGAGGCGAGTTTAGGGTACTTTTGTTTCTTTTCAATGGAACGCGAATGCTTTTCTCTCGGGAGGAATGACAGTGAATCGTTTTTTGCTTGTATCGTGCGCCTTTTTTATCAGTTCCGCAGTTGCATGTAAGCCACGCACGTTCAATGCTTCGTCGATTCAATCGGGTGAAGCTGATGTATTTAGCAAGCAGTTCGAAGTGACTCGCTTTGCCACATGCAAAAATTCAAAAGGTGAGGAGTCCGGAGGACTCGATTTTGTTTGGCGCCTGAACAAATCGAGTGGTGAGGCAGTGAATCCGTATATTCTCGGTTTTGCTGGAAACGCCGATACAATCGATGGCAAAAAGGTCGAGTTTAGAAGCCTGAGCACAATCGATGAGCCGAGATACCGCACTCCTCAGGTTGGAGCTCAAGGTTCATTTCCAATTCAATCTTATTTTGCAGCATCGCTGCAGTACCCAGACGATGAGTTGAAATCGGGATGGGGATACCTTCGTATCAACGGAAAAAACTCACCCATCATTGATGTGTTTGGTGGTACTTTTGTGATTCCAAAGAGCCCAGATGCGGGTTCGTTTGCGAATCGATATTTCATTGTAACTTCAGACGTGGGTACGCTTGAGTTTAATTGTCAACCAATCTCACCTGTTGCACGTGATCGCATGCGTACCTACCTTGTGAAGGATGGTAGCCATGGATTCACTGGAGGGCGTGGAGCTGTTGTTTCAAACCCTGGAGCAACAACAACCCCAAAACCAAGCCCAGCTCCCAACGCAACAGCGGAATCAGTCTCTGTTGATTTACGTCCGCAGGGGCGTCCCGCAAGCTACGATATTCAATTTCGCCATGATCGCATTTATGATTGCGAAGAAAATGGAGCAATTGATGTTATTTGGCGTCAGGCTGGGGCCGATGGAAAAGCGCTTCCTGCCAAGTCTCAGTATATTCTCGGATTCGCGGCCTCGCTGAAGGAGCAAGCCAAAGGTGAAGTTAAGTTCAGCTCTCTGTCTGTGGATGGGGCGCCCGCTTTCTCTGCGGGCAGCGAACCTTCTCCCAAAAGCTACCTGAGGCCTATGTTTCTTTTTGATGAGACTGAGGTCAAAAGCAAACAATCTTATCACTCTGTCATTCCCGGGCTGACAGGGCGAGCCGTTGCTGTCGGCGGAACTCTTTGGGTTCCCTACGACGGCTCAGGAAGTAGCGTCTCTGTAGCAATCGCCTTGGGTGGCGCTGTGCGCGGCACAGCTCATCAGGTTGTGACTGATTGCTCCCCAAAGCACGATAAAATCAACAACTGGTTACTGTCGTGCGTTGGCCGTGAAAGCGTTTCTGGTTCAAGCCAGTGCCAACACTGATTTCTTTGAACTCGGTCCCCTGCAGCAACATTGATGTTTGCACTGCGGGGGGATATGCTTTCTCACCATGATGTTTGAAATCTCAGGCCCCACTTCATTGAATCATCTTCCCTCCGAGACACAAATCGGTTCTTTGGGTGATTTTCCCGCATTGCCTTTTATTGGCCGCGAAGTGCGACTTGTGCAACTTCATGAGCAATACATTCAGCCCTTCTACAACCTGGCAGAGCGATGTGATTTTGAGGGCTCGAGAGACGTTCGGCTTTCAGCCCGCTGCTGGCAACACTCGCGTTCGCACTCTACCCTTATTTTGGTGAGCGGTCGTAATGAATCTCACGCCAAGTACGCAGAGGTCGCCTACGATTTCTTCACACGAGGATTCGACGTTTGGATTTATGATCATCGCGGCCAAGGTTTTTCGCAAAGAGAGCTTCCAGATACTCAAATTGGTTGGGTGGATAATTTTCAAAATTATGTAAACGATCTTTCGATTTTTTATAGCCGAATTGTTGCCCCGCGGAGAACGAAGAACCTCTACGTTTTGGCTCATTCCATGGGTGCTGCAGTGAGTTCTCTCTGGTTGACACAAACGCGTATTCACACCAACGCCGTTATGTTTACTGCACCCATGATTGAACTGCTTTTGAAACCCTATCCTCGTGCCCTTGTGTCACTCATGGTAGCGGTAGGGCTCCGATCTGGGCGCGGGCAACTTTACATCCCGGGCGGAACAGAATTCAAAGCAGCCGAATATGGTTTCGATCTCACAAACAGCTCCGCTCGTCGTGATTGGAATAGAAAACTCTTTACAACCCATCCGGAAATTCGTTTGGGTTCTCCAAGCTATCAGTGGCTTCATGAGGCGCTGCAAGTGCCGCGCAGGCTTCGAGCGGCGGGCTTTTCTGGGGCCTTGAGTTGTCCGCTTTTGGTGTGGCAGGCTGGTGCAGATCAAGTGGTCAAGCCAAACGCCCATCGCTATTTGCGTCACTCGGGTGAAAAGTGTGTCTTGATTACAGAACGCCGCAGCCAGCATGAGCTCCTCCAGGAGCGCGATGAAATTCGAGCACGCGTTCTTGCACAAACGTTGTCTTTTTTTGAGGCCACTCTTTCGCCAGGAGAGCATTCATGACGTTGCGCAGTGTGGCTGCACTCACCGCTCACCCAATTGCACACCGAGGATATTTCGATAATTCCGGTGCTTGTCCTGAAAATTCATGTGGTGCCATTTTGGAAGCTGTATCGCGCGGTTTCGCAGCCGAACTCGACGTTATGCTTTCAGCCGATGGCGAAGTGATGGTTTTTCACGATGACACCTTGGAAAGAATGTGTGGTTGGAAGGAATTATTTTCAAAGCTCACCTCATCCGAACTTCAGAAAATTCCGCTCCGGGGCAGTCAAGAATGTATTCCAACACTTTCACGAGTGCTATCAGTTGTTGAGGGCAAACGGCCACTCATCATTGAATTGAAATCTTTCAGCCGCGACGGCATCCAAACCGATGGTCGTCTTGAATCGAGAGTTGTTGAAATACTCTCGCGTTATAAGGGCCCTGTCGCGCTGAAAAGTTTTAATCCGTTTTCGGTCGATGAATTGATGCGCCTGCGCAAATCAACTGACTCTTGGTTGGTTGGCTTCATTTCTTGCGATCATGGCAAAGATGCCGATTTTGCCTTCATGACCCCTGAGCTCATGCATGGCCTCTCGCAACTCGTTGAGGGAGTGGCTCCTTCTAGCGAGTTTGTAAGCTATAACATCAACGATTTAGATGAAGCTCTCTCCGCTCGCATTCGGGCGCGGATGCCACTTATGGTGTGGACGGTTCGAACAGAGGAACAATATCTGAAGGCGTCTCGTTTGGCAGATAATATTGTCTTTGAGTGGCGAGGAGTTAAGCCTTCGCACCAAGAATAAAAGATCCTTTTTTTATCATCAAAGGTTTTGCTAATAGCCGAAATATTGAATTGGGCTATTCCGTGTTCTCTACCTCTTTGGCCGAGCGTTCAATGTTTGGCCAATTAATCAATGCAAAATATTCATTTTTTTGCATTTTTCTCTTGATAATATTTCAGTAAGAGTTAGCTAAATGCCCTCAGTCTGTGCGGTATTTCTTTATAGAACCAAACTCAGACTCAAACTCGAACTTTCACGAGGGCGTTTATGAATTTCTTTCGCAGTTTGTTCGTAATGATGAGTTTTTCTCTCGCTGCATGTTCCAATGAGTCGGATATATTTGATTCAAGGTTTGCTTCCCACGTTACGCAGAACTGGACAGGAAGTCCCACTTCGGAGCCAATGAGCATGCTGGCAGAGTCGGGCACCTGTGCAGAAAATCTGCCCACGAGCGGTTTTTCTGCAGGATATTGTTTTAACAGCGTTCCAGCTCTTAGCGTAAACGTGGTGGGCTCAGGCGGCAGCATGACAGCTTTCTGTGTTGCAACTCACCTACCTGGTATGTCGTCAGAAGCATCACTCTTGGTTATTGACGCGCAGGGGCAGTTCGTTTCAGAAGTCACTGGCCGGGGAACTAATCAACTCATTGACTCATTTGCGCGGCCCGGCCGCTACACCGTTTATATTGGTTTCCCAACCTCAGCACCCTCGCAGCGGGCAACAGTTCGCATGGCCCCATTGGCGAAGTTCGCCCTCAGTTCACCTGCCTGCACCTTTCGCTAAAATTTCACAGTGTCTGTTTTTTAGACACTGTTGAAGAATGAACGCGGAGCTCTTAGGAAAAGTGTCGCAGTAGTGGCCGCTTGTGGTTGGCTTAGCTCTTGCTCGAATGGGTGCGAAGAACGTCCTATTCGGGAGAGATATATGCTTAAGTTAATCTACACTTTAGCGACCTTTGCAGCCCTATCGGGCTGCGATCCCAAATTGTCTTCCCAAAGCAATTCCACCTTTCAGGCAGCGGAAGCGAAACAAGCCCTTCCTATTACTGGAACGTGGAGAGCAACTCAGTTTTCGGGCTTTACTCTGGACGACAGCGGGAATGCAAAGCCGTTGCGCGTCGGAAAACCTCAACTCAACCCCGAATCTTGGCGACTTAAGTTTGATATTGATTCCAAAGGCAATGGACTGATCGCAGGGAAGATTTTTTGTCGCGCCAAAGCGGGGCTCCTGCGTGGTGTGAATGATAGTTTGGTTGGAAGTCGTGTGTTGCTTACTGCGAACGGAATCGTTGGCGGAATGCATTTGATTTCATCAGCAATAGATATCGCTCAATGCATGGCATCAGAGAATGGCTTTATTGATGCCATGACTCCAGTGAGTCAGGCTTCAAATTTCATTGGACAACCCGACCCAAGGCTTGCGAAAAATGTTGGCTTTGCAGGTGAAGGGGTATCGAGCACATCAGCGGAAAATGAATGCAAAAAACTGCGTGGCACTCGATTCATTAATGTAAATAATTCTTCGTCTTGTGTTGGATTTAGCGATGGTTCTGCGAATCGTATTCGATTCATTACCGTGCAACCGGGTGCTATTTATGCCGTTCGGGTCGATTTCGAACGTGATTAACCGGCGGGGGAACACCCCACACAGCTTCCTTCAAGCACAATTTTATGTGAGTCCATAACAAAACCCGGCGGGATGAGTTTCTCAAGATGCCCTGGGCACCCGCCTACTGTGTAGACTTTGTCGCATTTTTTGCAAAGAAAATGATGATGGTGACGAACGCTTGGTTTCTCGTAACGAGGAGTCGTTCCAGGAATTTCTACGGGTATGATGAATTTGTCATTGAGCAACGTTTTAATACCGCGATAAACAGTTGCAATTCCAATTCCCGGCTGAATACTCACCGCGGCATCGAGAAGCTCCTGAGCCGACAGCGGGCGTTCCGTGTGTTGAAGCAAACCACGAATCAGCGACTGCTGCTGTGTTCTTCTTTTTTCTTTCTTAACCATTTTCATTTCACTTTGCCCGTAAATGTTATGTCTTTGCTGTTGCAACTTTGCGAGCGTTGCTTAAGGCATCCAGTTCTCGCAAAGCTTCATGCAGATCTGTGCATTCTTCTTCCTTGAGAAAGAGTTTTTCCTCACGAATGTTTAGAGCTCGCTCAATCATGCGCCGAGCGCCATTGAGGTCGAGCCCTGTGCTCATTTCTAACCGTCCCATTAGGAACAGAAAGTTGGCTTCCCATGCAAGAAGCTCGCTCTCTTTGGCAACTTCGAGTGCATCTTGAAGCGCCAAACGTGAACGTGGAGCATCATTGGTCTCGAGGAGCGACGATGCATAAATGTTATAGGCATCGCAAAGCATCCATCGTTCTTCAGGAAAATCGTTTAACGCTTTTATCGCCGCACGTAGCAGGGGAAGGGCATTGTGGACCCGACCCGATTCTCGGTACATAAGTGCAAGATGGAATCCTTCCATGGCACAGGCAACCGGATCATTTTTGCTTAACAAGAGCATGCTCTTCTGGCGCTCTTCGATTTCTTGTTCGTCACATTGCAATTGGCCTGCGTCTTCGGGCGGTGCGAACCAAGCGGGAAATGAGTCGGGCATTGCTGCCCAAAGCATTTCTCCTGCGTTCAATTCTTCGTCGTTCAATAAGCAGGCATCAAGTTTTGCCCTCGTTTCGGCCTCATTCATATGTTGGCCAATGACCACAAGTTCCTGCGCTCGGTCGCCCCATTGTGGATGCCATTTGGATTCGATTTCTTTGTGTTCATCGGGAGACAAAACCCAATCCTCTGCGGGAGTCAGGGCGAGCCATTGTCCTGCCGGTTCGAGCCTGCAGCTTGCCCCCGCCTGACCCCATTGAGCGACAAAGTCACTGCGTGTGGCAAGCCAGATAAAGCCCTTCGAACGCACGATATTCTCCGATTCGTTTTCAATGAAATCAGCGAAACGAGCTGTGTTGAAAGGGCGCGGAGCGCGGTAGACGAAGCTCGAAAAACCATACTCATCCTTTTCTGATTTTTCCTCTCCACGCAAAGTTTTTAGCCAACCGGGGGCCTCTGAAGCCTTCTCAAAGTTGAAGAGGCCAGTGTTGAGAACTCGGTTGAGTTCGACTTGCGAATTGATCGTCGGAAGGATTGTTGCCTCTGGGTTGAGTTTGCGGAGCAGACCAACGAGGTCATTGAGTTCTTCGCTGCTGATAAGGTCTGTTTTGTTTAGAACCAATACGTTCGCGAATTCTACTTGGTCTGTTAAAAGGTCGGAGAGATTGCGTTCGTCATCTTCATTGAGCGCCTGACCCGCTTCTGTCAGGAACAAACCTTCATGATATTGGCGTTTGAAATTGAGAGCATCCACAACTGTGACCAGGGTGTCTAGCTGTGCAAAGTCTGCGAGCGAATTCCCTGCTTCATCAGTAAATGTGAAGGTTTCTGCAACAGGAAGCGGTTCTGAGATTCCAGTACTTTCAATCACGAGGTAGTCGAATCTGTTTTCTTCAGCGAGCCGTTTAACTTCAATAAGTAAGTCTTCGCGCAGAGTGCAGCAAATGCAACCATTGCTCATCTCAACAAGCTTCTCTTCCGCTCTCTTGATATCGAGCGAACCCGATTTCACAAGCTTTGCGTCGATGTTTAGCTCGCTCATGTCGTTGACAATCACTGCAACCTTCATTCCCTCTTGGTTGTTGAGAATGTGATTGAGCAGCGTTGTTTTACCAGCGCCAAGAAAGCCAGACAGTACTGTGACGGGAAGACGATTTTTCATGTTAAATACTTTCAGCTCAGAGATTGACAGTGCCTTTGTCGTTTTTGATGGTGGTTCCATCCTGCTTTTCGCCGGACAAAACTTGTACTTTCAGTGTGCTTAGTGATTTGAAATACTTCTTCGCAGCAAATGCGAGTTTGCTGCCCGCAACAGGCTTCGTGCATTCAAATTTGAAAGTTGCATGAACTTCGCTATGCGTTCCTTCTTTGTGCTCATCTTTTTTGCTCTGCGGCTTTTCGTTCTCTTTGGCCTCAGTGACGAAGGGCTTAATATCACTCCCGCTCATTTTGCAGCCAAGGCCTGGTTCGAGAACAAACATCTTTTCTGCACTGGTTTTCAACTTCTCAATAGCAGAATCACGTTTCTTTATGTCTGCTGCTTTCTTAGCTTCATGCTCGAATCCATAAATACTCTCTGAAGGTGCTTCGAGCTGAACTGTGAGTGTAATTCCCTCGCCAACGATGTTCACAACTGCAACGCCATGTTGGTGCGCCGCGTGGCCTTTTCCGCCTGCGACGGCTCCTGTTGAGAGCATCAGCATGCTGGCTGTGAAAAAAGTTCGAAAAACCATATTGAAAGTCTTCGTTTCCGGCGGAAAATTAAACATGTCTGGCTCCTTGCCTGAGTTGTTGATACCGGTTTCTCAATAGCGATGAAAAATCGCACTGTCAACTCCGCAATTTCTTGCGTATAGCACTTTACAGTGTTCTGAATTTACAACGAAAATTTGAAGATGGTGGCGGAAATGTTGGATCCTGAGTTCTCTTCTTGTGAAAACGTTCGTCATGTTCTCGTGGCTGGTGGGACGCACGGAAATGAATACACGGGAGCCTTCCTGGCTCGGCACTGGCTCAGCGATGATTCGTCGCTAAAGAGGGATAGTTTTTCCACGCATGTTCTTTTTAGCAACCCAGATGCATTCAAAATCTCCAAACGCTATGTGGATCGCGATCTCAATAGAAGCTTCAATCCGAGCGAAATAGTCTCTAGCAATCTTGCTCTTGAATTGTCGCGGGCGCGTGACATTGAGCACTGGCTGGTATCTGCATGCGGTGGAGGAATGCCTGGGGCAATATTCGACCTCCATAGCACTACAGCCAATATGGGTAAGAGCTTGGTTCTGACCAATCGCGAACCATTCAATTTATTTCTGCTGGCATATCTCAGGCAAAGATTCGACGACGTGAATGCATACCTGTGGGAAGAGCCGAATTCGCAGCCTGGCTTTTTGAATTCACTTTCGAGCAAGGGTTTTGCAATTGAGATCGGACCGGTTGCGAATGGAGTGTTGCATGCTGAATGTGTTGTGAACACTGCAGCCCTCGTGCACGCCTGCCTTGATTTTATCGAGGAGTGGAACTCAGGAATCAACTCCCCACTTCCGAGTCGAGTTCCACTTTATTGCTTCCGCCGACACGTCGATTATCCGCGCGGCAGCGATAATTTGCCTTCAGCGATGGTGCATCCTGAACTTCAAAATCGAGACTTCCAAGCACTTCATCCGGGTGAGCCAGTTTTCCTTGGATTCGATGGCTCTGTGACCCTCTGGGAAGGAGACACAGTTTGGCCTGTGTTCATTAATGAGGCTGCGTATTATGAAAAAGGCATTGCTTTTACTGTGACTGATAAGCTTGATGTTGAGATCTCGGGGCTCAAAAGCAAACTGAGTTGACTCGTTCACTTGCATCCAATGGTGGCTCCACCGCTGAAACTCGTTGTGTCAATTTCAACTGTCGACGATCTACTGCCACCGCCTCGGCCACCTGCAGGATTTGACTGTGTTGGGCCTCTTCGAGCAATGGTTGTTGAAGCAACCGAATTTTCGTCGTCGCTCACTTCGGGCAGTGCCAAAATCGCTGAACCACCCGATGTTCCCGCACCGTCAACCGTATTGAGAACCATGAGAGGCACAACTCCGGAGAGAGTGAGCAAAGAACCACTGTCAGTGGGTTGAAATTTGACAACTTGAGCATCTCTTGGAAATGCGACACGAAGAGTTCCGAATTTACTGATGCCATGAATGTTTTTATTTCCTGCGCTGCGATCGTCGGGCGCTAATCGGATTTTATTTTTGTCAGAAACAATGTTTTCAAAGCTAAACACAGAAAATTGAAATTCTCGAGAGGCAGGTGAGTTTTTCACAGAAAAGTTTGTGCTTGCCAGTAGCGAAGGTGACATAATTTCTTCGCTCACAGCTTTCGACTGCTCCGCAATGAGTTTTCTCATGAGAATGATAGCTACAGAGGTTTTATCTTTAAGCAAATTCGTAAAATCTCCCGCGAATGCGCCCGCAAGTTGCTCTACCTCAGCAAAGTTCGCAGGAATTGTTGGCAAAGAGAGTCGTTTGCCAGCGAGAAGGTCGGTATAGGAAAGGCTAGGAACGAACGAGATCTCGCCTGAGTTTGTGTTGCTCGCAATTTTGTCGAAAATATTTATTCTGGAACCTTTTTCATCTACCTCAATAAAGTTCCGCCCCATTATCTCAATCATTTTTTTCTGATTGCCGCAGAACGATTCATTCCTCATTGGAGCACTGCATAAGTCAAAGTTGAGAAGATACGCGAGCCTGGCCGCCTTTTGGGTACGCAGCAATCCCATGACGCCGTCGATGCGCTTGCGTTGATCTATGTAAGCCTTACTCAGCGATGAGTTTTGCGCGAGATATGCACTCAACGCTTTTTGCCTCAAATTGAGTTGAGAAGTTGTAAATTGATAATCTCGGGGTGAAAGGGAATTTTTCTTAATCACAAGATCGAACGTTCCAAGGTCAAGAAAACTCCAGCATGAATCGGTCAGCGTGTCGTTCGGGTCGTCAATTGGAGGAACCTGGTTAAAGTTGTTACAAGTGAGTGAAGAGTTTTGCGCTTCACCCGGGAGGTTTCCGGTTTCTCCGGTATCTGAAAAAATGTCTCCGCTCCAAGGATCGTACTGGGTAGGAATTCGAAGGGCGTCTAGGAAATAGCTCGTTGCCAGTGGTGCATTGAGCTTAGCAACGTCGCTCATCGTTCCCGATGCGCGTGCGACAAAACTTTCCTCAGCTCGAATGTTCTTGATATAACCCGCGCTTCGCGTGGGGCTGCGATCGAAGAAGAGGCTCACTGCCACTCTGTCCATGCTCAAACCATTTTCAAACCGACAATGTCGGGCAGAATAGCCCTTTAAACGAATTTGTTCAGCATTGACGTCTAAAATATCAAACATGGCGCTGCACATTTTATCGCCAAAGTGAATATAGCCACCCTGAACCATGCTGCTCTGTTCGGATAATTTGAGCGGGATGCTTGAAACAGATAAACATTGTGAGGGAGTGGTTGGTTTGCATCCGACAAGTGCTGTACAGCCTAAAAGAGTCCATCTGAGCGCTGCCTTAATTTTTCTTTTCATCTGACTCTCCCGCGCGCATTACGCCACCCGTGAGCAGGTTGATACCTACTCGCTCCAAATTCCTCTCAAATTGTATTGCTCTGTCTATCGCATCCGGGTGTGGATCGCCGACATCGCGGCCCGTGCTCGAAAGACTTCTAAAGAACTTGCCAAGTTCTGTTGGGCGAATTCCAACTGCGTATTTTTTTCGACCCATGACTTCAACAACAAATTGATCAGCAGCATATTTCGCTTGTCGGGTGTTGAGCATCATACTTGTGCGACATCCATCGACTCTTCGGTTGCGTGTCGCTGCATCCGATGCAACTGATTTTGATTTTACGAGGCATGCCGAACGCAATCTTTCATGAGCTGATTTGAGATTTGTTTGATTGTCTTTGCGTAGCTCTCGGATTTGACCGAGTTCATGAGCCAAGAGTCCAGCAACAACCGACTCTGCATCGAGCGAGTTTTGCCTTGCGAAATTTGAGATGCCCTCAAAGATGACCACAACGCCGTCGTTTGTTTCCGTGAGCGCGGCGAAGGAGTTAGGTTGGTCCAGAGGAACTCTGAAGAAACTCACTTTCTCAAGCTCACTGTCGTTGACTCCAAGTTTTGTAACTTTTTCTCTTAACGAGATGTCCTGAATCGCCCATGAAAGTTTACCGCTAGAGCAGTAAACAACGCGCCCCTGAGGGAGGGGGTAGGCCATTTTTTCTTCCAGGGCGAAGGGAACGAGGACACCATTTTCTTGAAGATTGAGTTGGCACGGAACCGCAGGTGGTTCGGCCGCACCTGAATCAGCGTCGGAAAGTGCAACCATGTTCTTTGCAAACCAGCTCTTTCGCTGAGTATGAATTTGTTCACTTGTATCAATGACCAGCCCTGCGGCCAGCAGAGCCTCCGACGCGCCATTGCCGGCAATAGCCGCCGAAACGTCACCATCGTCTCTATATTCAGTGACGCTTGAGTCGTTTTTGCATGCTGATGCCACAAAGCAAACCATACTGAAACCAAGGAACAACCTTCCCAAGTAAAGCTCCTTTGCAGACCATGAGAATTTGGCTGCGACAGTGACGTACAAAAGGGTTATCGGCTGTTTTTGGGATCGCTTGAAGACAATGCTTGAGACTCTGGGGGCGATGTGCTTAATGTTGCGGCCGAAGCACCGGAGATTGTCGGCAATGCTTAAGAAAAGAAAGTTCTTTTCGATATTTAATTGGATGTTGTTGGGCAGCCTCGCGATTCTGAGCGAGTCTGGTTTTGCAACTCCCGCTTCCTATAAGCCCGAGATTATCGCAAACACCAATGATCTTGGTGGATTCAACGAGCTTGTGCCTTACGTTTTGCCCTCACCGCATCAAGAAGACGCTGGAACGTGCCTGTACATGTCCCTCACGGGAATTGCGGAATGGTGGCTCGCTCGGTTGAACCCAGGTTTGTCGAGAGCGTCCAATGGCCCGCTCGATCTCTCTGAACGGTACCTAATTAATGCGTCGGACGTTAAGAAAAACCAAAAAAACGTGGCCAATTGGCGCACCGATAGCATTGAAATTTTTAATGCGACTGGAAAGTCGCTGCTCAACAAAAATTACCCGTTCACCAAAGGTTGGTACAAAGAGGACTCCAAGGGCGACATTTTTCCTGCAACTCCGAGCTCGGTTGAGAGCGAGTATGGAGTCATCATCAATTGGTTTGACAGTTTAAAGTCAGTAGTCTCGGGCTACGTAAATTTGCCCGTTTTCACCCGCGACGTGATCTTCTCAGACCCTGCGGAAAACGAATGGAATGTGGGCCTCAATCCTCCCGATATTGTCGAGAGAGTTAAAGAAGCTCTTGTGTCTAAAAAGGCTCCCGTTCAGGTGATCTACAATCATGAGAGTTTCTGGCATTCTGTTTATGTTGTTGGGTTCGACGACAATCGTTCGAGTCGCAACTGCGGGTTTGTGGAGAGCTCCATTCGTTATTTTGATGAGCTTCAAGAAGAGCTCACACATAAGGCTGAGAAAACTGATTCCGATGCACAGCGAAAAGAGTATCTGAGAAAGGCAAAGGTTCAGCGCGAAAGTCGAAATAAATTGATGAAAAGTTATCAAGCGGCCGGAGGTTGTCGCGGGCAAGGTGTTTTTTACGTGAGAAACTCGGAGTTTTCCGGAAAGGATGGAGTCTACGACTACGACACATCCAATTCTGGTGATGAACGGCCGTACTCTCCAAAAATTATGCTTTTTGAGTACGAGTGGCTTGAACACCTGGCTAATCATGTCACCCAAATCAGCATTAAGTGACTCTGAAATTGTCTCCCCGCTCTTTCTTTTGTTTATAAAATTCAATCAATTCAGTATCTTTGAGTGATATAGACAAAACCTATCAGTAAATAGAAATAATCAACTTTGCTTATCAAAAAAAATGGCGATGATTCAATTGTAAGGACGGAAGGCCGCTCCTTGCGAAAGTTCAATTGATGAGGTGCCCTATGAATTTGATTAACACCAAGGTGACCGATTTTAGCGTTCAGGCTTACGTAAACGATTCGTTCAAAACCGTGACTCAGGATGACCTCAAGGGTAAGTGGTCTATCTTTTTCTTCTATCCTGCTGACTTTACCTTCGTGTGTCCCACAGAACTGGGCGACATGGCTGACAACTACGACAAGCTTCGCTCGATGGGTGTTGAAGTTTACTCGGTAAGTACAGATACGCATTTTACACATAAAGCTTGGCACGACGCCTCTGACACTATCAAGAAAATTAAATTCCCAATGCTTGCTGATCCAACCGGTCATTTGAGTCGTGCATTTGGTGTTCATATCGAGTCCGAAGGCTTGGCCAATCGTGGCACCTTTGTCGTAAATCCAGAGGGACTCATCAAAATTATCGAAGTGAACGACAATGGCATTGGTCGCAATGCAGAAGAGCTTGTTCGCAAAGTGCAGGCTGCTCAATTTGTCGCAAGCCATAAGGGTGAAGTGTGTCCTGCGAAGTGGAAGCCTGGTCAGGAAACTCTTAAGCCAGGATTGAATCTCGTTGGAAAAATCTAATTCGGACTCTCTGCGGATTAGATTTCTAGTTTACTTCCAATTGTTTTTCGTTCTGCTGGACTGAGCCTTGTTGAGGAGGTCAAAATGTTAGACCAGGAAATTAAAAAGCAGCTGATGGAATACTTCTCGAAGATCGAGGGTAAAATTCAATTCCGGATCTTCACTTCGAATCATATCCAGCAGAACGAACTTCAAGAACTGCTCCAAGAGGTCGCTTCCTGTTCACCGAATTTGAGTGTTTTGGAATATGAGTTGCAATCTCACGTTCCAAAGTTTGAAATTCTGAAAGACGGGAATTCTACGGGAGTGTCATTCATTGGAATTCCAGGTGGGCATGAATTTAGTTCCCTGATTTTGGCAGTGCTCAATGTGTCGGGTTTAGGCCAAGTTCCCGACCCTGGTTTGCAAGCTCGCATGTCTCGCCTCAGCGGACATTCTGAGGTGAGAACATTTGTATCTTTGAGCTGTGAAAATTGTCCCGATATTGTTCAAGCGTTGAACCAGATTGCAATTTTCGGAAAGCGTATCATTCATACGATGGTAGAAGGTAGTGTTGTTCAGGAAGAGCTCGCGAAGTTAAATGTTCAGGGCGTGCCGGCCGTTTTTGTTGGAGACAAACTTATTCACAGTGGTCGTGGTTCTCTGATTGAACTGCTCACTAAGCTCGAAAAAGAACTCGGCACGTCGGTTGATGGGAAAATACTTGAAGAAAATCTCGGTACTTTCGACGTTGCAGTTTTGGGAGGAGGTCCGGCAGGCGTTTCAGCTGCAATTTACAGCGCGAGAAAAGGTTTAAGAACTGCTCTCGTGGCTGAAAAAATTGGTGGGCAGGTGAATGAAACAAAAGGAATAGAGAATCTCATTTCTGTTTTATACACCGAGGGTCCCCAGTTGTCGGCTGGGTTAGCATCACATGTACGGAGTTACCCAGTTGCAATTTTTGAGCATCGTAAATTCAAAGAGCTCAAAGATGGCGTTCTCAAAACAATTGCACTTGAAAGCGGAGAGCAACTGCAAGCCTCGCAGGTTATTGTGGCTACGGGGGCCAAGTGGAGAACTCTCAATGTGCCCGGCGAGTCTGAGTATCTGGGGCGTGGTGTCGCCTATTGTCCTCATTGTGATGGACCTTTTTTCAAAGATAAAAAGGTTGCAGTTGTAGGTGGTGGGAACTCTGGTGTGGAGGCTGCAATTGATTTGGCCGGCATATGCAGGGAAGTGATTCTCATTGAATTCGCCGATACTCTCAAGGCAGATCAGGTGCTTGTTGATAAATTAAAGTCAATGCGGAACGTAACAATTATGTTGCACTCTCGCACCGAAAAAGTTCTTGGAGATGGAACGAAGCTCACATCCATTGAAGTTAAAGATCGCACATCAGGAACACTCACGAGAATTGAGCTTGACGGAGTGTTTGTGCAAATTGGATTGCTACCCAACAGCGAATGTGTGAAAGGCATGGTTGAATTGAGCAAATTTGGCGAGATTCAAGTGGATGGCAAGGGGCGCACAAGTGCTCACGGTATTTATGCCGCAGGTGATGTCACAACAACCCCCTACAAGCAAATCATTATTGCCATGGGAGAAGGCGCTAAGGTTGCCCTCAGCGCCTTTGAAGACCGCATGCGGGGAGAGTGAGCGAAGCGCGGTGAAGGTTTCAGCCGGCCTTGTCCAAATCTGACGGTTTCCGTTCTTGTGATGCCCGCCGACCATCGCGGTATGCGCCCAACGATTCCGCTGCACTCCCTGTTCCGACTGCTTTGGTTTGGCGTGTTACGTAATAGGAAGCTAAAATTGCAGTGATTCCGTGAAGCCAGATATTATTGCTATAGAGCGGCAACAACCCGAAAAATGTGCGAGCGAAAGGAAGCATCCCCAAAATTGAAAACACACCAAAAATTCCAGCACACCAGCGAGTGTAGCTCTTTGAAGAATCGGTAGAGGTATAAGCATACAAGCCGATAACTCCAATGAGTGCACGAGTGACGTTCAAAAGTGAGTTCACTGGAAAAATTGCAAACAGTTGTCCGAATGCCGATGTGACGTTCATGTTGGGTGCATTTGCTGGTGGTTCTGAAACGAGAAAAGGCACGAAGCCAAAAATACCGAGCAAAAGAAAAAGGCCGCCTGCCCAAACCGAGAAATATCTGAGTTGCATAGGATGTTTCCTTTCTTGGTTACTCACTCAAATCGCCAGAGAAGGAAAATTGATGACATCTTATGACTAGATGCACTTGCGTTGTTTTTCATCTTTGGATTTTCACAAAAACGGATGTTTTTTTGAAACACAGTTTGATTTGGACTGTTTGAAGTGATTTCGGTCACTAGGACGGTGGTTATTTCTTTTTGACATAAAGTGTTTTGACGATGTGAGCTACCTTCTCGCCATTGTCTGCATACACATCGACTGGGAGGTCGAAAATATATTTCTCACCATTTTCGGTCAGGTTTTTTACGCTATCAACTATTTCAGGATTAATTTTGAATTCAGCATAGAGCCGCGTGCGGCCGGGCTTTATGAATTTAACGTACGCAGCCTTATCCCAAACAATGTAGTCTTTGCCAAGAAGGTTCATCAGCATGAGCATGTAGAAGGGATCAACCATAGCATAGATGCTTCCGCCAAATTGTGTCCCTACATAATTAATATTGTACCAACTCCGCTTTAGCTCGACTCTCATGAAGGAGAAGTCTTTTTGGGCCTCCATCACCCGAATGCCCGCTCCCAAAAAAGGCGGCCAAAGATTCACAAGATGCCGCACGAGTGGGAATGGAATTTTTTCCGAATATTTTCTGAATAGATGAGCCGCCATGAATTCAACCTTCTTGGTGAGCGATGAAGAAGTTGAGCACGTCGCAGCTGGTAACTCAAGCCAATATGGATTGCATAATTTACGTGCATTTTTTTCGATAATGCAATTGAGTCAACTGTCAAGTCGGCCTCACTGAGCTCTTTCGAGTTGATTTACCGACCTCTCTGCTGCCCAGGAGAATAATTTTCTGTTAGAAACAGGGAGCCTGTTGATAGATTCAGCAGAACTTGTTTCAAGGCAGGAGTCTTACAGTTTGTCATCAACTACCGAAATGAATACGGCTGACGCCAGTGAACATCCCAAATCGAAATTTCATTCTCTTTTAATTGGCGCAATTGGTGTTGTTTTCGGTGATATCGGAACTTCTCCTTTGTACGCCATCCGCGAGTCTTTTCACGGTGAGCATGGTTTTGCCGTTAATCCCGTTAATATTCTCGGAGCCCTCTCGCTGATTTTTTGGTCATTAATGCTCATTATCAGCTTGAAATATGTGCTGCTCATTCTTAGGGCAGACAACAAGGGTGAGGGTGGAATTCTTGCCCTTGAAACTTTAGCTCGTAAAGATGGTCGAATGACGAACCTAAAAACGACAACATTAATCTTGTTTGTCGGTGTTTTTGGTTCAACATTGCTTTACGGAGACGGCATAATCACTCCTGCCATTTCCGTTCTGTCGGCACTTGAGGGACTGAAAGAAGCGACTCCTGTTTTTGAACCATATGTTCCGTTGATTACAATTATCGTGCTTACCTTCCTTTTTTCGGTTCAGCGCTACGGTACGGATAAAATTGGAGCAATTTTTGGCCCCATTACCATGCTCTGGTTTCTGGCTCTTGGGTTATTAGGTGGGACAAAAATTCTTGAGTATCCCGATGTTCTTGCTGCCGCCAATCCTATTCATGCAGTCAATTTCTTCATGGAAAATGGCTGGCGTGGATATGTGATATTGGGAACTATTTTTCTCACGGTGACAGGCGGAGAGGCACTTTATGCCGACATGGGACACTTCGGTAAATCGCCGATCCGTTGGGGATGGTTTACTCTTGTGCTGCCTTGTCTGCTTCTCAATTATTTCGGTCAGGGTGCACTCCTTCTGCAAGATCCCACCGCAGTGGCGAGTCCGTTTTATCGATTGGTGCCCTCTTGGGCGCTTTATCCGATGGTTGCATTGGCGACCATGGCAACTGTGATTGCGTCGCAGGCTCTTATCACTGGAGTTTTTTCTCTCACAAAGCAGGCCATCCAGCTTGGGTATTTTCCTCGCATGGGAATCATCCATACGTCTGACAAAGCGATTGGTCAGATCTATGTACCATTTATCAATTGGGCGCTTTACATTGGCGCTGTGTGGCTGGTTATTGAATTTCGAGAATCGTCGTCCATGGCTGCTGCCTATGGAATTGCAGTATCGGCGACAATGCTTGTGACTACTTTCCTGGCACTCTTTGTGGCCAGAACAGTTTGGAAGTGGTCGGCGCTTTCCATTTCTGCCATTATCGGCCCCTTCATCATCATCGACCTTGCTTTCTTTGGCTCGAACTCGCTCAAAATTCTCAATGGCGGTTGGATCCCATTGGCGATCGCTGGCGCCATGTTTGTAATGATGCTCACCTGGATCCAAGGACGAAAGCTTTTGGCTGCCGGAATCGCCGAATACTCGCTGCCTTTCGAAAAACTCATCGAAGAATTTGAGGCGAATCGTTACCCCAGGGTTACAGGCACAGCGATTTACATGTCGGGACGGTCGGCAACCTGCCCGTTGGCATTGAGTCACAACGTCAAGCACAACAAGGTGATCCACGAGCGTGTTATTTTGATTACGTTCACCACAAGAGACGTTCCTCACGTGGCGCACTGCAACCGGCTCAGTATCGATGAGCCTGCAAAAGGGCTGCTGCGCATTGTTGTTTCGCTCGGATTTATGGACGATCCTGATTTTGGCAGTGTCGTTGAGCTGTCCCGCGAAAAGGGAGTTGACATTGATCCCAATGAAACAACTTTTTTCCTGGGTCGCGAAATTGTTCTTGCAACTCGCAAAACCGGAATGGCAATTTGGCGCGAAAAACTTTTTGCGTTCATGGGTCGAAATGCACAATCGCCCGTCAGTTATTACAAGCTGCCTGCAAAGCAAGTCATGGAAGTTGGAATTCAGATCGAAATTTGAAATTTGAATTTATTCTACAACGGACGTCGCGGGTGTTGCAGTAGGCGCGGGCGTTGTATGTTGCTGGGGAACGCCGCTAAACTTCATTCCCCAACATTTGAGCTCTCGCCCGTAGAGAACCGCGCAAGTTCCCGATCCAGCGCTCACAGCAGTCACTCCGCTGGCAAATATGAGCGTTGGCTCCGGTATATCGTTACTCGCTGCTACGGTTGTTCCGGAGATGGGTGTCGCAGATGCGATCGGTGTTGGTGACCCGTTGCCAACTTGGCCACGATCGGATCTGCCCCAGCAGTAGAGTGCCTTTTCTTTAATTGCGCAGGTGTGTTCGTCGCCGGCTGCAACTGCTGTGACTCCTTTTTCCATGCCGGGCACCAATTGAGGCGATTCGGCTTGTGGCTTTGTTTTGTCGAATCCCCGCTGACCATTCGAATTTGAACCCCAGCAAAAAAGCTGCGTATCCTTGATAGCGCAGGTGTGCTGGTTGCCAACACTGATAGCCGTCGTTCCGCTGTCCATCCCAGGCACAATCACTGGCCCCAAAACAGACGAGCCGGTTCCGGTTCCTAATTGACCATTTGAATTCGATCCAAAGCACCACAGGGCGCCTTCAGCAATTGCGCAGGTGTGTGATTTGTGTGTTGCCACTGCGCTCACTGGAGTATTAAAATCAGCAACCTTTGTTGGAAGGACATTAGTAGCTCTCGGAGGAGCTCCGAGCTGGCCATAATAATTATCACCCCAGCAATAGAGCTGTTTTTCGCTCACTGCACACGTGTGATTTTCACCAGCAGCAATAGCACTGATATCTTTGAGTGGAGGGCTCAAGCTCGTGGGTTGAGTGATGTAGGTGCCTGCACCGGCAGATATGCCCAACTGGCCCACTGAATTGCTACCCCAGCATTTGAGTTCATTGTTCACGGCAGCGCAGGTGTGATTTTGCCCGGCCGAAACTGCAGTCACTCCTGCTTCCAAGCCAGCAGCAATCACCGGAAGAGAACTCTCAGTTATTGTCTTGTTGCCCAGTTGCCCTTTGAAATTTGAACCCCAGCATTTGAGAGCTCCTCCTTGAACTGCACAGAGGTGCATGTCCAAAGGAGTTCCGGAACCAGTCGCAAGAGGCCCGCCCACTGCAATCGCATCTATCGCCCCCCGCAACGCACTCCCTTTTGGCTGCGAGAACGAAATGTTTTCCGCTCCTTCTTTCGTCAGTTCGGCTGGTGGAAGAGAATATGGCCCAGAAAAGGTGGAGCAGCTCACAATTCCTTCAGGCGAAATTGCACGCAGACTGAACTTATAGTCCCCCGTTCCCGATGAAAGAATGGGCTTAAGAATGTTGCTTTGAGTTGTTGTTACAATCGAATGTAAAACACTTCCATTCTCACACCGAGCATCTCCGCCTTCAATAAGTTCAACTAATGTGCTTCCGAGTCTTGCACCGCTTCTTTGGAAAAGTGCGTTGTCAAACTTAACCAGAGGCCTTGTGTTTGAACCGCCGGTTTCAACGCCGGTCCACAAAGGAAGGCGTGGATAAAGAGTACTCGGTAAAATATTTTCGAGTGAATCACGCGACAACCGCCAGTTTGCCTTGTCATCTGCTTTTACGTGAAAAGCAGCATTAATGCGCAAATCAATGAGCGTTTCTGGATCTAGTTGACCAGCAATAACGTTCCGATTGAGAGGTTCAGAGGTTGCTGTTGAAATTTTTAATTCTTGACCCAAAAAAACAATTTGTATCGCCTTAAGCGGCAAAGCAAAGGCCATTGCTCTAAGATAGTAAGCCTCATTTTGGTGTTCCTTTGGTAGAAGCCACTCCACCGGACAAATCCCTTCCTCCAAGACAGATCCTGTTATTGTGTCTCTGATGAAAGCTTGTGCTTTAAAAGTATCAAAATTAGCAATTGCATCTGTTCCAACTTTTAAGGCGGCCATGTGCACGGTGCTGCGCCCCGATTCTTTCAATGCGAGTGAGATTTCTCCACCATCTTTGACTGCATAAGTTTGTGAAGTGTTCCATGTGCGGACAAAGCCTGGGGCGCCGCCGCTGCAAAAAGAATTCGAATCTTTTTCGCTCATGAAATCCACTTGCATGAAACTCACGTCAAATTGAAGGTTGTCACCTGAGCGAGCCTCGAATTCGATAGCGTCGATCTCCGATTTCTTGCGATCATTAATTTCAAATGAGTCGGCCTTAAGAACACCGGCGGCGTTTGAGATTTTGAAGTTGAACCAACGAAATGCCTTTTTGTAGGAAAATCTTTTCTCTGCACCCTCGAGTAGCTTTTCGGGTTCGAGGTTTTGAAGAGGCTCGCCCGATGTCGCAGTTGCAGCCGAGTCAACTGTGGAGCCTAGCACTTCACTCGTCTTCGACTCTACCAGACTCATTGGAGGTAACTCTCTCGCATCAGGAGCCGGAAAGGAAACAGACACCTTCATTGGCACAGTTTTGCCAACCTTTTCGGGTGATTTGACGCACCCCAAAAGATGCCCAAAAAGAGCTACACCTATGATTTTCGCAAGTTTCATGAATTCAGGGCCTCGCTGTCTCCATGGGGGAGGATCGGAGTTGTCCCGGAAAAAATGACCTAGGATGTCATGAAATCGCGATCATTGAGCTATGTATCAACAATAATTAAAGAAAAGCAAGGAAGTTAAGGGTGATGTCGCGAGCTGTTTACCACAATGCCAAATCTTCACTTGGTCGGATCTGCAAAGTGAGACACCGATTCAGCGCGAACTCCCCGGGGATAAAACGCCCTCATAAAGATTGTTGATTGCCTCTGTGTTGTTTGCTCAATACGTTCACGGTTAGTATCATTCCGGTTGCCATAACAAGCGGGCTCAACAGCTTTAGCATGGGCATGTACTCGATCGTTTCGTGATCGTTTCGCGATCGTTTCGCGATCGTTTCGCGATCGTTTCGCGATCGTTTCGCGATCCTTAAAATCTGGCCTTGCTCCTAACAGAGGACCTTGCATCATTCAAGCTGCCTCTCTTCAAATGTGAGCCGAAATGCTTCCATAGTTGGCTTTTTTCGCAATTTAAAACCCGCGACTTTGCCAAAAATCAGAAGGTAAATGGATCGTCTGTTGACAGGCAGGGTTGGCCTGGAGGGTATGCTCAATTAAAGTAGACGTTAACAAGCAATTGAAAGATCGAGTGGAGCTCAGTTCGCCATGAATAAAATAATTCTTTCATTGTTGATTTCATTGATGATGGTTGGATGTCGATTCTTACCCTCTTTTTCTGAAATCAACACCCGCCAAGCAACCTCGTCAGACGCGGTAAAAAATGAATGCAAGCTTGCGCTCAGTTCCGGCACATTTTGTCAGATGAGCCAAGCCTCATGCTCACGTGCTTTAGCTGTCATGACTGAAATTAAAACTCGTCCGAGGAACGCTCAGTCCAATATTCTCGCCGATAGTTTTGTTCAAAACGCGACTCAGGCGACGAATTCATCGCTAGAAAAGTGCGACGCTGAACTCGAAGATTGGGCTCTTTCAAGTTTTGCTTCAGGAAAGCGAGCTCCCTACAACATCGCAGGCCTTGTGATTCCTGGGCTGCAGGAAATTAAGCTATTGATTTGGGGCGGAGGCATGATGGCCGGATTCATGGGCAACGGAATGGGTTCAGCCTGTATGAGTGCTGTTGGTGCAGGAATTGGCTACGCTGAGTCGAAAAAATGGATTGAATGCGGCAGATGACTTCTATTGTCATGTCTCCACTTCCTCAATTCTTGTCTTATTTACAAGCGTCTCTTTCTGTTTCCGTGTCATTCGCTTTATTCGTCGTTCGAGTTTGAGTGCTTCGCCGTGGGTCAAAGGATTAGATAATTTCCAGATGATTTCGAGTGGCCCACGTCCGCGAGTATAACGGGCTCCCTTTCCTGTTTCATGAAGTGCGAGACGTTGATCAACGTTTTTTGCAATTCCACAGTAAAAACTGCCATCACCACATTTTAATAAATAAACAAACCACAAAGAATCTTTCATCTAAGTTCCTGTGTTACAGGCAAAATCAGAAATAAATCTCGAGACCAAACGCGTAAGTTATCATCCTCCCTGCAACTTTAGATATTGTTTTGAAAATAAAAAACAGCCGGGAAAGCTAATTTAGGTAAATTTTGCACCCTCTATTCCGATGCCTTCCTTTGCCCAACAAGGAAGGAGAAAAAACTATGTTGAGGAAAGTGTTTTTTTCGATAGGCGCGCTGCACTTGGCAGCGTGTGGCAATAGCGATCCGGAACAGTTGTTAAGAGCGGAGGTTCTTAATGTGGGGTTCATTCCATACGAAACTCCACTTGAATTTGCAGGAACGGGAACGCTAGTGGGAGGGAATCCCTATGAGATGCAACTCATTGCACCACCGGAAGCGTGTTTTCCGAATGCGATTGAGGGTTCTCCCACGCAGTTGAGAGTTGTTGACAACACTGAGTTGCCAATGAAGTCGAATTCCTTCCAACTTTCAGGAAGTGCTCGCGTGGGGTTGGTTGATGCTTTGGGAAAAGGAAATTCACCCATTTCAGCGGGCGTGTCGTTCGATCAGGCGCAGAAGGTTGATTTCAGTTATACTCGCCCCAAACGCGAGTATTTCAATTCAATAAAACTCACAGGCTTCTATCGAGAGAGGTTGCCGGAAATCTGCAAGGATTATTTGGATAAAGTTGGGTTCATTTCTGAGGCTATTAAGGTCGACGAAATGCGATTTCGATTCTATCGAGCGAGTGGAGCGGCTATAAATCTCACGACCATCGATCCGAAAACGATGTTAGAAATCGGCCTTGGAACCAGTTGGCAAATTTCGAAGCTTTATGAGCTCGTGATTACCACGCCAAAGTACATTGGATACCGCATGGGACGCCTGACTAGAGGAGATAATGGCGTTTCATTGTGCAGGTCAAACAAGATTTCATCGGAGGGGAAATATCTGTTTCAATGCATAGACACGTTTAATGACGTCGCCAAAATAAGTTCTGGATCCTTCGTGCCGCAACTCTTCAAGTTCAGTGTAGAGGATGCCCGAGTGATTGAATGAAGGGTCTTTTGTGTTGAGGCCCCTGTTCAAAAAAACAGGGGCCTCGACACAAGTGGGCTCAAATTAAATCAGCCTTAAAAGGCCATTTTCATCGAGCCAGATTTTGAGTTTGTCTTGAATTTGGTTACGAATATCCCGGAAAGCAGTCAGCTTTTCCTCATCAGTTTGTCCCACGCCAGCTGGATCTGAAAAAGGCCAATGGAGTTTTTGGGCTGTACCAATGAAAATTGGGCACACCTCGTCTGCACATAGGGTAATGACATAAGTAACATCCGAAAGATCGAGCTCACTCACATTTTTCGATGCGTGATGAGAGATATCGATTGAGATTTCTTTGAGTGCCAGAATTGCAAACGGATTGACGTGCGACGGCAAAGAACCCGCACTCATGATTTCGATGCCTGGCTTGGCCATGGCGCGAGCCAAACCCTCAGCCATTTGACTACGCGCTGAATTTGCAACGCAGAGAAAAACTATTTTCATTTCACTGCTCCCACGCTTCTTAATGAATTTTTCTCACCTAAGTAAAGAGCTACTTTTACGAGAATGAGCAACACAGGAACTTCAATGAGGGGGCCAATGACTGCTGCAAAGGCTTGCCCTGATCCCAACCCAAAAGTTGACACAGCCACCGCAATCGCGAGCTCGAAATTGTTTGACGCAGCAGTGAGAGAGAGAGTTGTGCTCCGTGAATGATCAGCACCCGCCTTGCGGCTTGCAAAATATGAAATGAAGAACATAAGCACAAAATAAATAACGAGCGGAGCGGCGATACGCGCAACATCGAATGGGATGCTCACAATAAGCTCACCTTTCAATGAGAACATTGCAGCAATTGTAAATAACAGAGCTATCAGGGTGATGGGGCTTATTCGGGGCACGAATTTTTCATGGTACCATTCCTTCCCTCTCGCCTTAACAAGCAAAAAGCGTGTGAGCGCTCCCGCGGCAAACGGTATTCCCAAGTAAATTCCGACGGCTTTTGCGACCTCCGCAATTTCGATGTTTATCTGCATGCTTTGCATGCCCAGTACGCCGGGCAACCACGTAACAAGCAGCCACGCATAAAACGGGAAAAAGAGCACCTGAAAGATTGAGTTGAAGGCAACAAGCCCAGCGCAGTATTCGGTGTTTCCCTTTGCCAGATCATTCCACACGATCACCATAGCAATGCATCGGGCCAGCCCGATGATAATAAGGCCAACCATGTAGTCGGGTTTGTCGGGCAGAAACACGGCAGCCAATGCGAACATCAGCAATGGACCAATGATCCAATTCTGTACAAGCGATAATCCGAGAACGCGCACATCTTTAAACACGCGAGGCAGCTCTTCGTAGCGTACTTTTGCGAGAGGAGGATACATCATTAAAATGAGGCCCAGTGCGAGCGGCCAGGAGATGGCTCCTGAGCTCATTCCGGCCAAAACGCGAGGAACTTCTGGGAGTGTGTTTCCGATTGTCACACCAACAGCCATTGCTAAGAAAATCCACAGAGTCAGATAGCGATCGAGAAAAGAGAGGCCGCGCATAGTTGTCTCCCAAAGAGTCTGTAAGTAATTACGCGGTCGTTAACATCGCTAAAAATTAAACGAAGCGGCGAATTGTGAATTTTTTGTTTCAATCTTCTTCCGCTTCTGTGGATATCTATTCATACCAATAGCTTCACATGCTTGTCACAATTCTTGAGCACAGCAGAGCCAAAATCTCACATGTAGTGTTGCCTCAGAAAAGCACGAATTGAGAGGGCAGCATGATTTTAAAGGCCATTCAGTGGCTCCTCAAAGTCACCAATAAAAGGTGGTTGATTCCATACGTTCGAAGCATTGAATGGATTGGGAAACCCTCTGGCATGATGGGTTCTTCCGCTTTGCTCGATCAAGCCCTTTGGGTTTTGTTTTCTGGAGCCAACAATATGTTGGCAGTGCACACCAATCGTAATTGGGTTTGGCCACTTTGGATTGAAGAGCAGTGGCAGCCGCGTTCAAGTGCATTTATTCCCACGGGCGCTGGTCTCTTAGGTGCGAATTTATCACGTCGAAATTGGACATCTCTCGGTCATTCGGCGTCTCCGCTTGAGTGTATGGTTGACCCAGTTGGCATGATTACTGTTGAGCCTCACAGTTGGTCGCTGTTGCCCTATCTGAAAGTGAACGGTGCTCTGCAGGCTCCGCCCTACCTGCAAGAGAGAGTGCGCCAATCTCTCGCAGATGATGTCCTTCCCGTTGTGCAAACGCACTTTCCCGCCATCGATGGAGTTGAGTGGTCTGCAACCTGTGTCGCAACATTCATCGATGACTCATTGCGCATTACTTGTCGTATTGAGGTTTTGAACAAAGGCGAGGAGTCGTCTTTGCTCGTCGTTGGCTTTGGTGTGCGTCCTTACAATGTTCTCTCCATCGGTCACATCAACCATCTTGAGATTTTGGGTTCGTTTCTGCGTGTCAATCGAACCTGGGACGTCGAGATTCTTGATGAACCCTCGCGCGTTCTTTTGGGTGATCGCGGCACCGGTGATCCTATGAAAGATTCATCGCCGCGGCCCATCTCCGAGGAATTGCGATCAATCAGAGCGCGTTCGGGAATTGCAGCCGGTTCTATTGAATTCGATCGCACAATTCAGCCCGGCGAAAGAATTTCCTTGGGCGTTGTGATTTGGTGTGATGCAAACAAAAGCAAGCAGGCAGGGAGAAAAAAGAAAGCCAGATTGCGTCTTCGTACCACGGCCGATGCTCTCATTCGTGCCAGAGAAGAGGAATTGAGGCTCGAAGATCTCCGGGCCGTGCGCATTAAACTCCCCGATGAAAAACTTGAACAACAGCTCGACGCAATTAAGCTTCGCCTCCCTGCATTCGATGACGTGACACATTTTAGCCCCGGAACATTTCTCTATCACACACACTGGTACCGTGATGCCTATTTCATTTCTGAGGCTTTCACCAATCTCGGATTTATCAAGGAAGTTCGTGAGAAAATAGAAAGCTATCCTTCGAGGCAGCAGCCATCGGGAGCTTTTGTCGACCACCCTGGTGAGCTCGATTCACACGCCATTGCACTTTGCTCGATGCTCACATTCGCTCGAAAATCGGGTGATACAAAGCTCCTCAGAGATCTGTTCGACAGCGTATGGCGCGGGCTTCATTGGCTCGATCAGCAAAGAGTGTCTCCGACAAAAAGGCATGCGCTGCACGAAGGGCTTTTACCTGCGAGTTTCTCGGCCGAGCATTTTGGAGGATGCGATCACTATTTTTGGGACAATCTTTGGTCACTTCAAGCTATGAGGCTTGGTCGAAAGGCTGCTCGAAAATTGGGAAGACAAAAAGAAGCAGCAATTCTCGAGCGCATGGGGGCAAGTTTTGAAGCAAGTTTGCGTCATGCAATATCCGCAACGCTCGAGAGGGTGGGTGGTCAGGTTTTGCCAGTTTCACCTTACCGCTGGCCTGATGCAGCTTGCATCGGCAATCTCGTTGCCTCTGATCCGCTTGAACTTCATGAAATATGTGAACCTTGGCTCAAGCCAACCTTGAATTACCTTCTCGACTCACATTTTCACCAGGGGCTCTTTTTTCAGAGTGTTTTCCATACGGGATTAAATCCGTACCTCACAGCCCAAGTGGCGCGCGTTCTGATTCGGCAAGAAGATCCACGCGCTCTTGACTTGATTCATGCAATGTCGCGGGCAGCGTCTCCAACAGCTACTTGGCCCGAAGCGATAAATCCGCGAACTCAGGGTGGCTGCATGGGGGATGGGGATCATGGTTGGGCTGCAGCCGAATTCTGCAACGTGTTGCGTCAGACAATTGTTCTCGAAGACTCTGCTGGATTGACCTTGTTTCAGGGAATTCAATCTGAATGGCTCAAGAATGGCGAAGTCACATCGATTCATAATGCTCCTACTCTTCATGGCCGACTAACTGCCTCATTGGAAAACGATTCCAATGGAATTTGGGCTCGATGGAATCTTGAGCCATGGAGCGGCGAGGAAACAACGCAAATCACTTTGTCACTTCCCCGTGGCTTGAGTGAAGCCGATACAGCGGCCGATTCAACGCTGTCACAGCGCCGCTCTAAAGTTCGATGTTCGCTGCGTGGGGAAAGATTCTTTTCGCATTTAAAAGGAGCAGCTGTATGAGGAATGGTGCGGATTTTCAAGGTTGGCTGAAAGAAGAGCTTGCGAGTCGAACGCAAAATGCTCATGCCGTTTTGGGCGAAAATCTTCTGAAAATTGATCTTCACTGTCACGATCACAACAGCAATGTTCCTGATGAAGCACTGGGTCGAATTTTGGGCGTGCCTGAAACGTGGCTTCCAACAGATCACTTGCTTTCGACTTTACGTAAAGCTGGCATGACAGCAACAACGATTACCAATCACAACAATTCACGCAGCTGTTGGGAATTGATGGAAAAAGGAATTGATGTTCTGCCAGGCGCGGAATTCTCTTGTCACATTCCAGATCTCGATGTTGGTGTGCATGTCCTGACGTATGGTTTTACTCCGCATCAGGAGGAAAAACTGAATGTTCTGCGCAAAAATATCTACGATTTTCTCGAATTCACCTCCGACAATGAAATTCCAACCGTTCTTGCGCATCCTCTCGATTTCTATGCACCTCACGGTGTTCCGACGCTTGAAAAGTATGAAAAAATATTTCTTCTGTTCAATAATTTTGAAGTAATGAATGGGCAGCGCGACACAGGTTCATCTCTCCTGACCTGGGAGTGGCTGAATTCTTTTGATCGTGAACGACTCGAAGTTTTGGAGAAGCGTTGCAACTTCTCTGCATCGACCTTTTGTCGCGAGCCCTGGCGCAAAACAGGCGTGGGAGGATCGGATGATCATTTTGGAGTCTTTGCAGGCCGCAGTGGCACATTGATTGGAACATCACATCTGACGCCCGCGCAGTTGAATGCTTTGAAACCTAGCGAGATCGCTCTTTCCGCGCTGAGAGTTGGGCAAGTTGCACCATTTGGGGAATGGAATGATGGCCGCAAGCTGAACTTAGCTCTGCTCGACTATTTTGCTGGTTTGGTGCTCAACCTAAAGGATCCGGGACTCGGGCGAATTTTGTTGCACAAAGGCACGCCGTGGCAAAAGATTTTTGCCCTCACCATCAATAATGCCATTCACGAAGCACGCAGACATCGGTATACGATGCGTTTTTTGAAAACCTTTCATGGCGCTGTTCGTGGCCAGCCTCCGAGCATGATGACACGGTTTCTGTTGCGTCGGTATCAGCCCGAGCTACTCAAGGCTCTGGAGAAATTAGTGAAGGCCTCAGATGAGGGAATCGGTCATCTTGAAACTCCAATTGCCGAAGAACTCTTTACCCACTTTGCAGGTAAACTGAGCAAGAGATTAGAAGATAAAATTACTTCCATTGGCAGCAGTGGTCTGTCGGAGTTTGGGAGTCTGGATGGACTCGTTGAGCGCCTCGAAATTCCAAGCGTGTTGCGAACTTTGGTTCAACCTTCAGAACGTTCTCAAACACGTGCTGGAAGAAAGATGTCTTTGCCGTCTGTTGGCGCATTCTTTGATGGGCTTTCTTTCCCATTTCTTGCGTCAGGTTTGGTTGCAGGTTCGATGTTCGCAACTGCGAGAGTTTTGCACGGGAAGCGCACATTTAGCGACACATTAGCGCAAAGATTTCCGCAGATGCGCGCGCCACAGCGTGTTCTCTGGCTGACAGATACATTCGATGATAAAAATGGGGTTTCGAACGTTCTACAGTTGGCTCAGAAATATGCGCTTCAGAATAACCTTCCGATTGATTTTCTGGTGTGCCATGAATCGTTGGAATCAGAAGTGAATCTTAAGGTTGTCAGACCTCTGTCGAAATTCACGCTCTCGTTTTATCCACAGCAGCCATTCCGAATTCCGAATCTGGCGGAGTTGCAGAATATTGTTGATAGAGGTGGATATAGCTCAGTCATTTGTTCAACTGAAGGTCCCATGGCTGCGGCAGCCCTGTACTTCAAGCATGCTCTTCGCTTACCAGTTTATTTCTACGTTCACACGGATTGGATCGCATTTGCGCAGCAAAACGATGCACTCCGGGAAGTGAACCAAGATCGCGTTCGTCGGTTGGTGCGCGGGCTGTATTCCCAATTTGATGGTCTTTTTGTTTTGAACTCTGAGCAAAAGCGACTTTTCACTGGTGAGAGTTTTCAGCTTCCCAATGTCTTTCAAACCGCTCACTGGGCCTCTGAAAGTTTCAAGAGGTATCCACAACTCCGGCGTTCGGCAATTGCAGGCTTGAAGAAGGATGACGTTGTTTTACTCTATGCCGGGCGTCTCAGTGAAGAAAAAGGGGTGTTTGAGCTCCCCAGCGTTTACGAAGCTGCGCTCAAGGCAAATGCAAAAGTGAGGCTCGTTCTTGCTGGCACAGGGCCGGCGGAGGCTAAATTGCGTGAACTTCTTCCTGAAGCAATTTTTTTAGGCTGGCAGCCGCACAATCAGCTGTGCGAACTCTATAACCGAGCTGATCTTCTTTTACTTCCCTCGACATTCGATACCTTCGGTTGTGTGGTGCTTGAGGCAATGAGTTGTGGCCTGCCTGTGTGTGCATATGCAGTGAAGGGGCCTGCCGATATTATTGGTCATGGTGAAAGCGGGTTTCTTGCAAGAACAACCGAAGATTTTATTGGTGCAGTTGCTCTCTTCTCCGCTGAGCCTGATGCGTATGAAACTCTTCGTGAACAAGCCTATTTACGTTCGAAGGCATTCTGTCCTGAGAGCATCATGAACCAAATGCTCGTTGATTTGGGATTTGATGTTTCAGGAGGTCAGCTGAGAAGGCCGGAAACTTCTGTTCTCTCGGAACGAGATGAGTTGCCAAGTTCGGTTGATCCGCAGTTCTTTGAAAAAACGACTTGGCACGAGATCTGCTAGATCCCTCGCGGAGGTGATCTATGCTCAAGTTAATTGAAAGTTCTCAGAATTTCGGTGGTTCACTGAAGGGCACCTTCTTCAGTGCTGTGATTCTTCTGCCCGTTATGACTGCTGCCTGCTCAAAGCAAACATCGAATTTGAATTCACGCAGGGATTCCAAGGCGCAATCCGTGGGAACTTTGATTTCCGTTGATGAAAAGGAAATCATTGTTCGGCTGACTCCGAACGATTCCGAGCGACTTTCTGCTGCACTTTCGGTGGTTTCCATACAGCCTGTTTCCCAGCCAAAAGATTCTGCGGCGAAGCCGATGCTGACGCAATTAGGGAAGGACCTTTCCCTTGAATGTGTCTCCTCTACCGACGCTCGAGTGTTTAACAATTGCACAGTGTCTATCAATCTCAAGCCTGTTTCATCAGAGAACTTCGTGAGCTCGGACACATCGATAAATGAACACATGTTCCAGCTAAGGCGGGCTGAAGATGCAAAACGGCTTTACTCTTCGCTCAATGTTAAAGAGTGGGATTTGCAAGGATCGACCTATAAGCGATTTTCTTCTTCCGACAACAAAATGATTCTCGAATGCATTTTAGACGAAGAAAGAAGCCGGTGCTCCGTGTTTTTGAGCAATGGCGAACCGGATGATTTTTCAGATTGAATCAATAGAAGAATTTTAACCTGTTTTTATTTCCAGGAGGTTCTACATGTTCAGCAGAAATCTTTTCGTTTTTCTTGGTGTTGTTGCTCTTGGTGCTTGTCAGCCCAAGGATTCGAGTTTGAGTGGCAAGAAAAATTCAAAGAGTGATGAGAAAGCGGCCTACACATTAGAGGGAAAAGTGCAGGCTTTGAAAAAGGGCAGTGGTGTATTGAGTTGTTCTGGAACAACTGCAGATGCCACGACTTTGGTTAAAACTCGAGTGACATTTGTCGAAGGCAAATTGGATTCGCTTACGGTTTCTGCATATAGAAATAAAGAGAATCCCAAAGAATTTCCCAACGAGCTGAGCCCAGATTTCCAAAAGCACCAGGTTTTTGCTCACGAATTGAAAGGTAAACTTCTTGACCTGGAGATTGATCTCGATGGCAAAAAGTTTGATATTGAAGGCTTTGTCACCATGAACGACAAAGCGCGGAAGGTGTACGACCTCGACATGAAGGTCGAAGACGACGGCGAGGGCAGCAAGGCTTTGAACGCTACGTTGGCTTACAAGGATACGAGCATTAATCTCGACCTTTCGGAATCATTCCTGGGTTGTTCAGTTCAACCTTTGAATTAATTCCGAATCGGATAAACCTTCTCGCATTCGTTCTTAGCGGGCTGCCATTTTCCGGCAGCCCCTTCTGTTTTCAGATACTCGTAAATAGCCCAGCCTGCGTTGATAGCAGCCCGATTCGCCCACGCATCGAGTGCGGCGGGATTGATGGGCTGATCGGTATTCGGGTCATACTGAAGTGCTTTGTCAGTAGGCTTGCCATTGTTAAAGAAACACACGTCTTTGAATGCCAAGTAGTCTTTCATGCGTTCGGTTGCCTTTTGAGGGGCAGTGGCAATGAAATTTTTGCAACGCTCGCGCAGCTGATTGAGCATTTGTGCTTTGTGCCTGCCTACGTAGGGTTCCATTTCAGGAGGGAAGGTGACTCTTGTTCCTTCCATGGCCATCCAAATCATGTATTGGCCCATGAGGTTCTTAACTTTGCCCCTGCGCTCGGCTACATCAAAGATCTTGGAGTTTCCGGGGCCAAAAAGACCATCCTTCAAATTCGCGACGCGAATTGAGCCACCCGAAAGCGTGAGCAAATTTGTTGAAAGTCCAGAGCGTCCATCAGCTGTGTTTCCATGGCATTTTGCACAGGTTGTATTGTAAAAGTGCGCACCTGGGGTGACGTTGTAAAGCTCACCCGTTGGTTGTTTCATGGCTCCATTCACATCCAGCATCCATGCGACAGGTTTGCGTGGCTCGGGCTTATTCGGGAAATCACATTTTGGCTCTGGTTTTCCGCTGCCACCCGGTGCTCTCTCCCAGAAATCAACAGCAACAGGAGTGCGGAGAATTTTGGTGAGTCGTTGGTCTTGCACCAAATCGAAATACTTTTCAGGCATGCCATTGATGGTGTCTTTCCAGTCGGCACGACGCGGTACAAAATTCTTTTCAGAGGGCCATGTGAGGTCCAGATCAACCCAATGGAAATCGTCGTTGGGCTCACAAGCAATAGGCTCTGTGTCTGCTCGCGCAGCAAGCGAGGGGTCATTTGAAAGTGAGTAAATCCACTTTGCTGTGAGATTCAGTAGTTTACAATTGGCATCACCAGGAGTGTGCATCGGCATTGGAAGATAGCGTCCGCCATCACCAATTTTAGTTGCAGCCACACGCAAGTAAAGCTGGCTGAGCTGAGGGTCGCCCGGTTTTGCAAAATATTTCGGGCTACTGCGAGTTGAATCTTTTGTTATTCTGCGGGAATCGAAATCAAAAATCTGCCCTTCTCGCAGGTCTAGAGTGACCTTGTTATCTTTCATCGCAAAACCATCAGGGTTGTGACAATGCGCACAGTTGCCAACCATGTAGCCTTGGAGCTTTGTTTCGTGGATGCTTTTTGAGTCCCGAGTTCCGGATCTCTCGAGTGTCGGGAGATCAGAAACAGTTGATATGTTCCTCAAGATTCCAGCATCCATGAAGCGTTGAATCTGGGTTGCTTCATCTTCACCAATTTCGCGGTCGCGGCCCGCTGCACCAAAAGGCCGTCTGTTGAGTTGAAGAGGCGTAAAACCTAAAACAAAATCTTGTCCGCCTTTGTGACATTCAACGCAGCGTTGCTTGCCGGGAATGACGTATTTTCGAGTTTTTCCGGTGTTTTCATCAACAGTCACGCGGAAGATATCGTCTTTCCAGGGAGTACCGTCTCGATATGGAATGGTGACAAGCAAAGCCTCTGATTCGTTTTCATTCCACTTAAAAGATCCATGGAGTGGCTCTTGCGGAGCTTTTCGCACCAAAATAATTCGAGTTTCAATTTTTCTAAAAACGGTTGCCCCAGTTTTGCTCTGAACCGCTTTGTAAAACGTTTTGTAGAAGCGCGTATTTGGGGGCACATCGAGTTGTCCGGAGCTTGGATTGTAAACTGCTCCAGATGTTTTCCACTGTTGTTCCGTTTCGCTCCATACGGCAGGAAAATGAACGTAGCGTCCCTTTTCTGCATTATCTGCCCAGAGTGGATATTCCACGTTGTAAGAAACTGTTCCCTTGCGAGCCAGAGCGAGGCTTTCGAGAGTGAAGAGGTCAGTTTCAGAAAGTTTTTCTGGGAGAGTGGTTGCATTGAGGAACATTTCGTCACGATTTGGATCGGTTCCAATTTGATCTGCGCGCGGAATACAACTTCCGAGGTCGGATTGCTGGCTCTTTTGAGCTTGATTTGTCCCTGCGGTTGTTTTGCGCAGGGTGAATTTGCCCGCTGGCTTCTCCGCGGCGTTCCAATCTTCTAAAAGCTGTTGGAGGCGTTCATATTTTTGCGGCGCGGCCTTGCGGATGTTTTCCGGTGGCATGCGGTTATTGGCGAGCACGCGGGTAAACGTGCTCGCCAGATCTGCGATTCCTTCCACAACAACTTTTTGTCCGTTCACTCGAACTTCTGCTTTGTCGCGCGCTGAGACGTACCAAAACCCGCCCGTTTTTGAGGCTGGAGCGAGGTGGCAACTTGCGCAAGCAGTGTCGATCTCTTGTCGCAGTTCATCGAACGTCATGCTGGGGGCTACTGTATTTTCGTTTTCAACAATAGCTGGAAGCAAAGAAGACGTTTTGGGTTCGGTGCATTCGGTGTTGACACCTAAACCGGGTGAATCTGGTTCATTGAGCGAAGGTGTTGTGTTTGTGTTTGGATTTGGTGTGATTGTAACGACGACATCGGGTTGCGAAGGCACTTGGCTTTCGCAACCCAATAAAGTCGAAACAACCGCACAGCCCAAAAGGAGGCGCAGTTGTTTATTCATAGCTTTTTAGTCCAGCGTGATGAAGTCATTTTGCTGAACAATTTGGTCCATGAAAGAGCGGTCGAGCAGCTGTGGAAGCAACTTCGATTCAACTGAATTCAACGTGTAGCTTCCCTTTGCTTCGTAAACATAAAGCTTACGGGACAGCGGATAGATCTTGCCACGTACGTTTTGAACGGTTGGAGCGTAGGCGCCCGATTGAGCATCTTTTGCAACGTTGATGGCACGGTTGCCTGCACGTGTTGCAGAGAGTCCAGCGTAGCCAATTGCATTAGGATTGACTGCAGTTTCGTTCGCGATGTCTTCAGTTTCGGGCATAACTGTTACGCATGCGCCGAATGCCTTGATACCAGTGATTGATTTGAAGGTGTCAGTTGTTCCTGAGTTGTCGTCACGACGGAAAGCCTGGATAGGGCCAGTTTTTCCGGCTGTTGGGAAAGCAGACCAATCGGTTGTTTCGCAGGTGAAAATAGCGTTCAGCTCTGGGAGGCTCAAGCGTGCGATTGGGTTTGCGCGGTTTACAAAAACGCCCAAGCCGTCGAGTGCAATTGCGTGACCAACAAGCTCAATTCCTGCAGCCACTGCTTTTGCTGCAGCTTCTTTCTTGAGTTCACGGGACATTGGAGCAATACCTTGCTGACCAGCAACAACAGCTTCTTCGCCTTTGCCCGAGCCGCCGCCAACGTATTGAATTTCGTCTTGCAAGCCCGAAGCTTGAATAGCATCGGTCATCATACCAGCAAAAGTGTCGGAGCCCTTGAATGTGAAGGGAGCAGCAACCGCGGTAGCGCTGAAAGCAGTGAGAGCAAACATAGAAATAAGACGCATGAGAAACCTCCTGATAGTGTCTTGATCCGGGGACGTGGGCCTCATAGCGGGCGAATCTGGCAGCAGGCAAGGCTGACACAATCGTTTCACAGGCAAGTGTCGCCTGCGCATTGATGGCAGATGTGTGAACTGAAAATCCAGAGAAAATTCAGGCATCAGCATTTAAGCCGATCAGAAAGCTGAAACAGTAACGTTGCAAAAATGGATCAAGGATAGAGATGCTCGAGGCGGCGGAAGAAATCGTGTGAGGATTGCGGCGATGTTTCCTCTGGATCTATCCCATAGGATTGCAGCCAATGGCTGATCGCTTCCGCAACTTGAACAGAAGTGTTGGGAGCGGAATCTTTGAGTTCAGCTTCAATTTCAAAAGATTGAGGCCGCCCCGAGCCAAGAACATCGCTGTCTCGACCAAGTTGCACAGTGAGCTCTTCGCCATTCATAGTTTGAATATCCAGAAGCCATCGTTCTTTGCTTACAATCGCTGCCGGAACAAAGGAACCTATCGATTTCGCCATCGAAGAGTCGAATTCTGAGAGCCTCGGCCAAACCTCAGGGAGCCAAAGCTCCTCAAGATAGGTTTTGCTGTGATGGCTAATTTGTGACTCCTTCACTGAATTTTCCAACAACGATTGCGAATAATCGAGGCGTCGCCCTGTGTTGTCATTCAGTGGCTTTTTGACAGACGATGAAACACGAGTGGTCTTCATCCATCGAAATCCCCGGGAAATGTGGGTCGATTGATGCTGAATCCAGGACTTCTGCAATACAAACTGATCGACGCGCTTTTGGACTCGGAGCTTTGCCGGGGTCACGCTGCGCCGCATGTAGAACAGATTTTCTTGGGGGATGTCGAAATAATAATCAGTTCGGAGTGTGGTTGGGGAATAGAGTTCAAATGCGCTTTCCAGTTTTTTAAATGCTGATTCACTCACCCCAAGGTGCAACTCAGTTTCTTCTTTGGTTTTCTCTTTCAAGGATTGATCGGCACGTGCATTTGCAGGGAGAACGACCGCCTGGACGGCGATGATGAGGCGCACAACTAGCTGGAAACGAGTTTTCGGCGTTTTGTGAACCTCGAGCACTGGTACTCCTGCAAACTAGTCGGGCACGGTTTGTTCTTTGCCCTCATATTATCTAATTTAAACCTCCTGGCAGCAAAATATTGTGACAAGACTGTAACGATCTGGCGTGCAATTGAAGGCTATTCTGCGAGAAGTGACAGTTCACGATAATTTCAAATAATCCTCAAAAATCATTCACTTTTTCGTAAATCTTGATGCTATCGGGTTGCATGGCATTTTGGGACAATTCATCCAAGAACGGCAATAAAAGGATGAACGTCATGAACAGTTCTTCGGTGATGGCTTTCTCGAGGCAACCTCTCGCGACCCTTGGCAACGTTGCCCAGTTGTCTCGTTCTCAATTGAACCTCGTGAGCGAGACGGTCAGCCCGCAATATGAGGTTGGTCTCGCCACTCAGGAAGAACTGGATGAAGTTTATTCTCTTCGCTACGACGTATTTTTAGCAGCTCTTAGTAGTGAACCATCGAGCATGAAGGATTTCGATCAATATGATGCGCTAGCAGATCATTTGATCGTTAAAAGTGACGGCCGTATCGTGGCAACGTACCGACTTCTGCCAGTGGAGCGAATTTTGAATGCGGGGATGCGCCCTTACTCTGCAAATGAATTTGATCTTTCAGAGCTTATTGAAACTTTTGATCCTCGCTCTGCTGTGGAGCTCGGTCGCAGCTGCGTGCATCCTGCCCACCGCAACGGCTCAATTCCAAAGATTCTCTGGAGTGCACTGGCAAAATACATGATGGAACAAGGCCGTTCCGAAGCTTTCGGTTGTGTGAGTGTTTTTAATGCGCGGCACGCCGAGGCTGGTGCATTGGTTGATTATTTTAAACAGCAAAATGCCTGGTCGACTTCTGCACAGTGCCCTGCACTACTTTCAGTAAACGCAGAAATTGAGAACTCTGAAGAGAAGTTCAATTTGAAGTCGATTGTGCCTCCATTGCTGCGCTCTTATCTCATGCTAGGCGCAAAACTCTATGGCGGCCCATCTTACGATCCAGTTTTTCGCTCTCACGACTTTCTCATTCACTTTTCGACTCAAACAATGTCTGAGCGTTGCCGGAGATCTTTCTTTAGCTGAGTGCATGAATTCCTGGGTGTGATTGTATCCGCTGAATTGCTCACGCCTCTTTTTTGAAAAATTCTTTCCCGTTCGCGCAAACACTGACAAGAAAATCGAGAAGGGTGAGATGTCTTCTGCAGACCCTCTGCACGCGATGTGGTGCAATAGGATGGAACCATCCAAGCTTACTGAATGCATGCCACGGAGCTTTTTTAAGCCAATTCCAGCTTCCCATTTCAAGGGTTAATGGCATGAATAATGGGCCATTTCGGTTGAGGTTCTCGACCAGTAAATAGTCCCATAGGTCGCCGTCTGTTTGATAGCTTTTTGACTGTTTTTCGAAGGTGTAGACGTGGTCTGGAAATGATTCGTTCAGAGCATTTTCAAGCGCCATGTAATGCTCCCAATGCGGCGGTGTCGCAGATGACATCGCCCAAGGTGTCCAAACCCTATCGCGTGCACCAAAACCGCTATGGAGGTCGATGGCAACAATTCCCGATGAGGTTTCGAGGAGTGAATTTACGGCACTCACAAGCGCGCGACTTTCTGGAGCGAGCTCTCCCGTACCTCGGTAGTAAGGCAGCACGGGTGAAAAAGTTTGGCCTCCGATGAATGGGATTGGTGATTCTGCTCTGATGGGTGCGTTGCGCATCAGGTCGATTCCCTGCGCAGTTGCTCGCCGTCCTTGAATAATACCGGTTGGATTGAGGGCAGGTATTGCTACAATTCTGGCGGTGCTCAGCATTTGCCGAACCCCACTGTTCCAGCGAGAGGTTTCGATCAAATGAGAAAGAAAGTGGAGAAGGACAGTCACTCCAATCCATTCCAGGCCATGAACACCTGCCACAAGAAGCAAAGTGAATCGTTCTTTTTGAGCGGGTTCTGCGCCTTTGAGTTCTAGGAGTTGAATATCGAAGCAGCCTTCTTCGCATGAAACTGTTTCGAGTCGGTTGCGAATTAGGTTGTCGCGGTATTGATTGTTAAATGATCTGATTTCATTGAGCACAAACATCGTTCACCGCGCTGCAAACATTTTGCCAAGTGATTTCCGAGAGTGCATCGAGTGTTAATTGAGGACTCACTGGTGCCAGAGAGCCACTTATTTTTACAAGAATCTCACGCTCTCCGAGTGTTTTTAAGAGGTGTGGAAGAAGACTCATGTCGCCAGTCCAGGCGCGCTCACTTTGGTTTTCAAAAACGAGGCCAATACAAAGAACTGCATCGGCACCAGAGCGTTGAGCGATCCAGGCGTGGCCTTTAGCCCAAGCGTCTGCGTTTGGAGTTCGGGCTGCAGTGGTTGTTCCCTCAGGGAAAAGTGCCAAGCTCGAGTGAGTGAGAGATTTGAGGCAAGATCGCAGAGCACATGCACGGCCCATCAGGGAATCTCTTTTCACAAACACACAGCCTAGAGCGCTAGCAACCCAGCCAAAAAGAGGCCACTTGCCGACTTCTGATTTTGCGAGAAAATTGCACGGATGCAGTGAACTGATAATTAAAATGTCGAGATAGCTGACATGGTTGGCAACGATCAGTAAGCGTTTTTTTCTGAGATTGCTGACATCAGGAAGCGCAGATTCAACTCGAATTCCGCACCAGATGAGCATTGCTTTCAAAAAGAACGAAGTTGTTTGGCTTCGTAGGTTGTGAAGACCAGGAAGTAACAACAGCAAGCCGTTGAGTAAAATGCTCAGAACCACGACACCCAAGAGCCGTATCATCGCACGGAGTTGTTTTGCCATCCGGCCTCTCCCCATCAAACAGACCATGTTCGTGAATTATGGTGACGGAACGCTCTTTCGAATAGCCCCGGCTGTGGAGGGAATGTGAAATTATTGGGGCGAATTGCTCTGAAATGCTTCTATGGTTGGCACTGTTAGTTATATTTGTCACAAGGAGTTCACTAAAATCTTTGCCCCATTGTGTCTCTCTGAGGTAGTAAAATCCTCGCAAATGGTTCTTTCAGGAGGTTTTCCATGATGTTCCGCAAAACTCTTTCGTCTGCTTTGGTCGCATTTTCTGCCGTTTCCTTGGTAGCTACAGCGGCTGCCAAGAATTCGGCTAACAAAGAAACTCTTCCCTCGTACAAGCCAACATCTGGTGTCACGGGAACTCTGAAATCCATAGGTTCCGACTCGATGAATAACGAAATGGCCCTCTGGTCTGAGGCATTTCGGAAATTCTATCCCGGCGTGAAAATTGAAGTGGAAGGCAAGGGTTCTGCAACTGCACCCACGGCTCTTATTGAAGGAACCGCTCAATTTGGTCCGATGAGCCGCCCGATGAAGAACGAAGAGATTTCAGCGTTCAGGAGCAAGTTCGGCTACGAGCCAACAGCAGTCAAAACATCTCTCGATGTATTGGCCGTTTATGTGCACCGCGATAACCCTATTAAGTCGTTGAGTCTCCAGGACGTCGATGCAGTTTTCTCAAAAACCCGCAAAAGTGGCGCAGGCAAAGATATTGCAACATGGGGCGATTTGGGTTTGACAGGCGAATGGGCGAACAAGCCAATTCAGATTTATGGTCGTAACAGTGCTTCCGGAACTTATGGGTACTTCAAGGAGCATGCACTTGCGAAAGGTGACTTCAAAGACACCGTAAAGGAGCAACCCGGGTCGGCAGCAGTTGTTCAGGGCGTAGCTTCTGACAAATTCGGCATCGGCTATAGCGGAATTGGATATAAAACTGACGCAGTAAAAGCAGTTTCGCTCTCGCTCAAGCCAGGCACTGAAGCTGTTCCTGCAACAGAAGAGAAAGCGCTTGCAGGGAGCTACCCACTCGGCCGTTATTTGCTTCTCTATATCAATAAGGCACCGAAACAAGATCTTGATCCAGCGCGCCGCGAATTCCTTCTCTATGTTCTTTCAGCACAAGGCCAAGAATCTGTTGTGAAGAACGGATACATCGCTCTTCCCCTCAAAGTGCTTCAGCAAGAACGTACGAAACTGAATTCAGTCACAGGCGGCTGATTCACTGCAGCTAAAGGGCATCTAAAGCTCTGAACTGAAGTCACTGCAATGCCCCGATGATTCGGGGCATTTTTTATTTCCCAGAATAATCTGAGCAAACACTTTCACTTGTGCAGATTCTCACGCCGGGGCATGGGATGTCGCCTGTGCGGTAAGTTTCTTTGTAATTCTCAACCGAACGTGGTTTGCGGCAAGCGTTGTTGTTTTTCGAATATCCTGCAAAGCCCGGAGCGAGTTTGTACGTGGTTCCTGCGAACCATTCGCATGCGGTGAGAGCCATTGCCTCTGCAGATTCCGCAGAAGGGGCTCTGGCTAAAAAGCGAGTGCTTGTTCCGCCCATCCAGCCGCCTTTAAAGTCGCGGGGAACAAGGCGAGCCTCGTATTGTGCAACATAGTCGCAGCTTTTTTTGCCGCGGTCTTTGATCTCTAGCGAACCTTTCACTGCGGCGACAAAATTATGCTTACCGCTTTGTGATTCGATGTCTGGCGATATAAGTGCGCCTTGTAGAGTTTTGGAATTTGAAGTCCCGCTGACGGCAGATTTCAGATGAGTGACCGATGTGAATTTAGAGAGCTCAGAAAGATGTGTGATGGCGTTCGCCGCTGACCAGCGCAAAGCACCTGCAAGGGTTCGAGTTGAATTCACGACAAGGTTCATTGCCGCCTGACTTAGTTTTGTTGGGCCATCGCAAAAGAAGCGAACCTCACCGGCAGCCACAGGACGCGTGCAATCGAGTGCGTAGATACCACCTGCTGCGAAAGCGGCTGCAGCAACTTCGGTGGAAATACCAATTCCATACGCCGCCCCTACGGCTACAGGAACGAACTGCACATCGGACTCATCGTTCGGGATTGTTTTTTCTACTTGCTTACATGAAGTAACCAAGACCAAAGCTCCGGCGGCGTATGCTTTCAGCAATGCTCGAGTCATGCTCTTCCCCCTTTTGCTACTGGGGGTTTCGGAGAGCGACTCTCAGGGTTTAGAAAAAGAGTTGTGAAATCTTAAAGAAACTTAAAAAAATCAAATATATCATTAGGTATGGTGCGGGGGGCTGAACGCTGAAACTAAGGTGCGGACGTGCAAGCCTTCACCCATTCTGAATCCGATATTCCGCAATAGCGACGGTTGTAATGAAAATTACACCACTCAGTAACCTTGCTTTTTGCGGGGCTTTGCCCGCAGTCCTTTGTTTCTGAGGGCGAGTTATTGCACATCTGCCTCAGTTTTTCGCCCACACCGGCAGCCCAGCATCCACCATCACATGATTTTCCCCAATTGCGCTCGCGGCAGCACGTTCGGAGCTCAGGGATCGCCGACTCGCTTCCCGCTGGGCAACCCTGAATTGTGCTGTTTTGATTGTTTTGCGGTGCAATTGCAGGAGGAGGCTGCGAACTGGGACGGGGGCTGAGTGTTGCGGCTGCTGTTGGCCTTGCAATTGTCCTCACGTCTTGCCCCTGAGGCATGCAGCTCATTGATAGAATCATTGCCAACGAAGCCCACACTGCTCTCAATGAATTGCTTTTAAATGCTAGCACAACACGCTCCATCAGCAGGACAAGTCAGATTTAGCTGCTTCAAAAATTAAAACACTCTGGTACAGTTCCACACATGAAAAAATATTACTCTATTGCTTTTAAGTTTTCTATTCTTCTGAGTTTGTCTTCCGTATCTCAGGCTGCAGAGTTGGTTGACGCCGAAAGTGTTCGACTTGCGCGCGCCGGAAGCAAGGGAATGATAGTTGCCGATGACGCACAGGCCGCAGAATGGGGAGTCGATATTCTCAGACGCGGCGGCAATGCAATTGATGCTGCAGTTGCCACCGCATTTGGAATGGCGGTGACGCGTCCGCATTTTGCTTCCTTGGGTGGCGGCGGTTTTTTAATCTTTTGTCCCGCTCCCCGTGCTGGCAAGCCATCTGATTGCGGAGTCATTGATTTTCGCGAAAAAGCTCCAGGTGCTGCGCAGAAAGATATGTACCTTCGCAATGGGAAGGCTCTTTCAAAGCTTTCGCAGAATGGAGCGCTGGCTTCTGGAGTTCCTGGGGTCACAGCCGGACTCCTCATGGCACTCGAAAAATATGGCACAATGACACGTCAAGAGCTTCTGAGCGCCCCCATAAGTTGGGCGCAAAAAGGGATTCGCGTTAGTACCAACACAGAATATGCAGCTAAGCATCGTTGGAACGAGATGAACGCAGAGGCCAGGAGAGTGTTTGGATGCAACCAGACAGCTCGTCCGTGTCGCACGGGTGAAAAACTAGTGCAGCCTGATCTTGCTCGAGTTCTCAAAGCTATTTCAAAAGCAGGCGCAGCAGGTTTCTATGAGGGAAATGTTGGTCGCAAAATAGCATCTGGCATACAGGCCGCAGGTGGAATCATTTCAATGCAAGATCTCTCGGGATATAGCCCGACGGTGCGCACTCCTGTCCGCGGGCAATTCAAGGGCTACGAGGTTGTAACAATGCCACCACCTTCATCGGGTGGAACCGTGTTGGTGCAACTTTTGGGCTATTTTGATCGCGCTGAAAAAGCCGGACTTCTTTCCCAAGGATTCGGCTCTGCGTTGAGTCTTCACGCACAAATTCACGGCATGTCGTTGAGTTTTGCTGATCGCGCAGAATACATGGGTGATTCTGATTTTCACCCGGTTCCTCTTGGCCGCATGCTTTCTGAAAATTACCTCGATGAACGCTGGAAAACGTATGTTCCAAGTCGTGCGAACTTTCCAGATGGCCCGGGAGTTCTGTTGCCGGAACCGCAGCATACAACGCATTTTTCTGTGATTGATTCAGCAGGAAATGCAGTTGCCATCACAGAAACTGTCAATGATAATTTTGGTTCAGGTTTTGTTCCTCCTGGAACAGGAATTGTCATGAACAATGAAATGGACGATTTTAGTTTGCAGCCGGGAGTACCCAATTTATTTGGGTTGGTTGGAGCAGAGGCCAACGCCATTGCTCCCGGCAAGCGTCCGTTGAGTTCAATGAGTCCAACTATTGTTCGAGATTCCAATGGTCACGCGCGCATTGTTTTAGGTGCCGCAGGTGGTCCAAGGATCATCACATCAGTTTTTCAAACTCTCGCGAATAGAATTCAATTCGGAATGTCGCTCGTTGATTCTGTTGCTGCAGCGCGAGTTCATCATCAGTGGAAGCCCAGTCACGTTCGAATAGAGCGCAATACACTCTCCCCAGAAACGCAGGAAAAACTTCGTTTGCTCGGCTACTCATTGGAAGCGGGTAACGGTCTTGCAGTCGTGCATGCGCTCGAAAGATTCCCGGATGGGCGTGTTGTGGGCGCTCCTGATCCTCGTGGAGAGGGGGCCGCAATCGCGGAATAAATCTCCTCTCTCAGAAATCTTAACTACCCAGATATATTTAATTTTATAATCTAGAAGCTGAATTGCTCATGTTTTGAAACGAGGACCCCGAACGAACTTACAGGGAGAGAAATTGGCGGAAAGTGCGCCGTGCTCTCTCGCAACATGGGGCTGCTGCGGATTTCTCGGGGAAGTGTTTTCCGGGCGAGCTGCGGCAAAGAGGGCGGGGGAGTTATGAGTCCTCGTGGCGATTCTTCCTAATGTCTTTTGTAAGGTTCAAAAGCCCATCCGAAAGCTTCAATGCTTCGGGTGGGTTTTTTTTGCTAAGTTCCAGCGAAAAATTGGGGAGAACCATACGTTCGAATCTTCTTACCATGAAGAACAACTATATCGCCGTCGTTCATGACGTACAGTGATAACTTGTTTTTCTGAGCGAATGTCTGCAGTAAATCGGGGCGCGGGAAATTCTCGCCAGCATGCGGAACGATTTCGAAATCAAAGAGTCCTAATCCGAAAAATTCACCACGCTCTTGAAAGAGAGATGCCGACTTGAATGTGCGACCCAGAATCATGGCACCTGCGCTCACTCCCAGAACCACCCCTCCACGCTCGAGGAATTGCCTCAGAAGTTGGTCACAACCTGTAGAGCGCACACGGTGAGAGAAAGGAATGACTTCCCCACCTGAGAGATGAATAACATCAGTTTCCTGAAATGCGGCAACGCGTTCCCCAACGGAGCTTTCCTCAGGTTCAAAGAAATTGACCTCAGAGAATCCGATTTTTAAGTAGTACGACCTTTTTTCTTCGAAGTACTTCCGTCGGGGATCAGGAGTGGAGGGGAAATAGGTGATTCTCGGAATTTTTTTGCCGGAAAGTGAACGCAGGAGTTCTGCATCCCGTGTGCCGGTGAGAGGGAATGTTTGGTCGCTATGAAGAATGATCTTTGGAACAGGATTCGACACAACTTTTCTTTCGCTCAACATGCCTCAATTTAATCAATATCGGTTGCGTGGAGAATAGCAACATCAGCGCAAAGAGCTAGTCCGATTCTCAACAGCAACCAAGAAAGTGTCAAAAAAATTGATGGGCGAAAGAGGGTTAATTCAATACATTAAAAGGTCTACGCTGTATGGGTCAGTGAAAGAAGAATTCGCAGATATGAAAAAGATTCTATATTGGTTTCGAAATGATTTGAGGCTAACCGATAACGCCCCGTTGCAGAAGGCACTTGCCAATGCTGCTGAAATTGCCTTTATCTATGTTCATGACACTCGGGTATGGAACCTCACTTCTGCTGGAATCCCAAGGTTGGGCTGGCATCGAAGGCGCTTTTTGAAAGAGTCGTTAGATAATCTGAGACAGCTTCTTGAAGACGAAGGATATAAGCTCGTTGAGCTTTGGGGTTTTCCAGAAAAAATAATCCCGGAAATCATCCAAACAGAGAAATTCAATTCACTTTATTTTTCGCTTGAGTGCGCACCAGAGGAGCGAGCAATTGAGGGTGAACTGCAGCAAAAATCGCACATTCATGGGTTTGAAATTCAAGCTCAATGGTCGCAGTTTCTTTTTAATCCTGAGAATTTAATTGCTGGGTTGCTCAATATTCCCCAAACCTTCACCGATTTTAGGAAAAAAATTGAGAAAGAAAAATATGAGACATTCATCCCTGAGGAGATGTCATCTGATTCTCAACTTCGAGCAAAACCAGCCTCTCTTTTGAAAACGCACGGTCTGGATTTGTCTGAGCTGAATAAATTTCTCGGTACAAATACAAGTGGCCTGAATTCTGAGTGGTGGAATCCTAGCTCCGAAGAACAGAACATTTTAGAGCGCATAAAGAAGGATACCGCACCCACTGAGAAGTTCCGACTGATTCGTGGTGGATGCACCATGGGTGAACTAAGAATTGAAGACTATTTTTTTGGTTCAAAGGCTGTTTCGAATTATTTTGAAACACGTAACGGCCTTTTGAACTCGCTCGATTCTACCCTTTTTTCCTCCTGGCTCGCTGAGGGCTGCATCTCAGCCAGGAGTGTGTATCGTAGGCTCAAGGATTATGAGCAAATGCACGGAAGTAATAAAAGCACGTACTGGGTTTTCTTCGAACTCCTCTGGAGGGAATTCTTTAAATTACATCTTTTAAATGCTGGAGAAAGATTTTTCTTGCCACACGGGTTGTATCGGGTTGCTCAGGAAAATGAATTTTCAGAGAGTCAAACTCGGGACAAAATTGAATTGATTTTGAATTGTTCAACTGGGCAGCCATTTTTTGATGCAAATATGCGCGAACTTATTCAGACAGGATATATGTCGAACCGTGGGCGACAAAACGTTGCAAGTTATATGATCTACGAAATGAATATCCCCTGGGTTCTCGGAGCGTCAATGTTTGAGTCGTTTTTGATTGACTACGATGTTGCGAGTAACTGGGGAAATTGGTCTTATATAGCAGGTGTGAGTTTCGACCCGCGCGGTGGGCGGAATTTCAATGTTGAGAAGCAACAGCGCGATTACGATTCCGATGGCAGTTATGTCGCAACGTGGTCCTGATAATGCTGCTCTTGTTTTTGAACTTTTGTGGAGTGTTATATGAAATTATCGCGGTTTCTTGCTTTTGCTCTCGTCGTGCTTGTTGCGGCGTGCGTTCCACGGTTGTTTAACAACACAAACAAAAGCCAGTTGAAAAATACATCTGCCCCAACGAGTTTTCCGGAATGGTTCTCGGCTCTTTCCTTAGGCCCCATTCCCAACTACGAGCTCACTGCCAGTGTTGTCTTTCATAAAGTGGGTAGCGAAATTCTTCCTGATTTTCCGAAGCTTGCAATGACAGATACAAAAATGGAAAAACGCATTCAATTGTCAATGGCGAGCGCGAGTCGAGGCTCCGCAGATGGTGGCGTTAGTATGGTCTGGATGCGTGATTACCAACCCTTTGTTATCAAAAGTTCCGATATAAAAGCCGGCGGTAAAGCACGTTTTGTTGGATATCTTTCAATGAATATGGGCCGTAACCTGTACACTGGTACTTCGGAACGGCTGGGTGTATCTGACGAACTGCTCAATCCTAAACTTGTAGATATTGACAAAGAAGTCATTGGTGCTGAGCGCGATTCAATTTCTTTTTTGCGCATGCCGCTTATTGTTGAGGGCGGAAACCTTATAGCAACAGGGGAACATATTTTCCTGACTGAACACGTGTTTCAGCAGAATTCATTGGACTATCTTAAGTTCTTGAATACATCTGGAAGGTCATTCGACAAGGCTTCACTGGAAAAGATTTTTAGGGAAAATGGCTTCTATGAGAATAATCAACTTGGGGAGAAATTTCAGTATCGTTCGCCGGATCAAGTGATCTCTATTTTGGCAAAGTACCTTGAGGTCAAAGCGGAAAAGATTGTCACGCTTCCTGTTCTTCCAGGAGAAGGCACACGGCATATCGACCTTTATCTTCTAGCCATGGGAAAGAAGCACGTTATGATTCCCAAAATTACTGAAGAGGGAATTGCGACGCTCGGCTTTGAACACGAACGACCACTGGCACGTGCAGCGATGGATTTCCTCAATGCCCAGGCAGAACGTTTGGCAAGTCAATATGGGCATCAGGTTGACAGACTTGAAATGGTTCCACCCATTTACCAGATTGAGCAAGGCGGGGAAAAACAGGCAGTGTACATAAGTCCCGCAAACGTACTTCTTGCCAATCTTGGCCCAGATCGAAAAAAGGTCTTTATTCCGCATTTTGAAGTGCCTGCTGATTGGGGACAACCTTTCTCGGCTTATTCAAAAAAAGTTGAAGATCAATGGAAGGTTTATTTTGAGAAGAACGGCTGGGAGCCAACCTTTGTCACTGCTAATAAAGCGGCGCGCGCGTATGGCCTCATTCGCTGTCTTACTGCCCCTATTCCGTTCTTGTCCGAGCGTCATATGAAGAGGTTCGTAGAACTGGGTTACTGATGAGGAGGCTCTCGTTGATGTTCTTTATTAATTGGACCCTGCGAAATGTAAGTGCGCTTCTCATGGTGGCGACTTCATTAGTCTTGATTCAGCTTGAAAGCACTGCGGTGGCTAACTCCCATAGTGTTTTAGAACGACCTTCAAAAGGTTCCTTTCGGCGTCTGAAGACGTCGTTTGAGTTTGGTCGTTCTGGTCACGGAATGAGTCTGTTATCTGGTGGGAATGTTTTGATCTCTGGTGGCGGATGGGGCGATTTTGGTGGAGAGCCTAAGGCAGAGATTTTGAGCCCTCTGCAAGGGACAATTTCTACTCTGGAGAGCAGGTTGTCAGTGCCGCGCTCTGGGGCCGCTCAGCTCACGCTGCGCAGTGGCCAAATTCTCCTTTTGGGAGGGGCGAGTGATTTTGAAGAGGCGTTGAATAGTACTGAAATTTTTTCAGAGGTGAACAATGAGTTTTCGCCTGGGCCTTTGATGAACTTTGAGCGAAGCGGCCAAACTGCAACACTCCTCCCTGATGGTGGTGTTCTCGTTGTGGGTGGTTTGGGTAGCCGGGGCTGTGTGCATCAAACCATGGAGCTATTTTATCCCATTGAGATGAAGTTTTCTCTTCTGAAGGGCAAACTCTCGACTCCGCGCATGAACCATACTGCAACATTGATAGATGAAAATACTTTGTTGATCGTTGGAGGAGAATCAGCTCAATCGTGCGACGGGAACGAAGGTGAAGATGGTTTCCTTGATACGGCGGAAATCATTGACCTCAAAACATTCGAGTCGAAGCTGCTCCAAACCACGTTAGCTTCTCCCAGGGTTTATCACACCTCAACGCAAGTTCGCTCTGGTCAGGTTGTCATTGCAGGTGGAATTGTGTCTCTTGCAAAGAGCACTCCGCTGATTGAAGTCTTTGACTCAAATACAAAGAGATTTATTTCGGCCGGTGCTCTTCTCAAATCGCGAGCCATGCATTCCACAAACGTTCTCACCAATGGAGAGATTCTTATTGCTGGAGGTGTCAGCGATGGAATCCCGCAAAAATCATCCGAGCGCTGCTCCATCAACGAAGGTGGTATCGTTTCTTGCAGGTTCGATTCAGAGATGTCAGTGGCGCGTTGGATGCATTCGAGCCTCGTTCTTCCAACCGGGCATGTGTTGATTGCTGGTGGGCTCACTCAAAAGGTTGAGCCCGGACAAAAGCACGCCGGACCGAGTCGCTCTGCAGAACTCTTTAAGCCTTGAGCAGAAGTTAATTGGCTTTGTTCGAAACGCATTAGCAGGCGCTATTCTTCAAAGTGTTTTGAGAAACGCTGACAAGCTCTCTTTTTCAGAGATATTCAATGACTGACACAGATCTTGGTGAGGGCTCTCTGCTCTCACTCGTTTGCCGTGCAAGCAAAAGAGATCTGGAATGTCTTCCACGGAGCCATCGATCATTAAATTTGTTCGTGTCCAAAGACCTCGGAGGCGACGGCTTCGAATTCCACTCGGTTGTGGCTTCAGCTCCGCTGAGAGTTGTTGGCTTAAATTGTCAATGAGTTTTGCGATGGGTGTTGTTGCAACGTAGTTCTCGCGCGGGCTCGCGAGCGATGGATGTGTGCCTACAGTGCTTGCGGCAAAAAGTTTGGTCGATTCACCGGCTCTGCCATCGTGGCACGTTGCACATGATTGCTTGAATAAATGTGCGCCCTCACGCACCGATTCTGGATTTAGAACTTCGGCAGATACAGGGGCCTCGAGCCGGCGCAAGTAGGTGACGAGCGGTCGGACGTGGCGTGGTCGAATGAGGGACAGATCCTGATATGCATAGATGAATGCAGACGAGACGAACTTCTCAAGCGATGCGTATTTGGTTGTTTGACCTAAGGGTGCAACTTGTCCCGCAGCGAAGTCGCTTTCATAGCCAGAAATGCCCCATAGCTGAGGAACCGATAGATTTGGAACATCTTGAACCTGAAGCGTCAGCATCGGAGCTCCCGGGTTGAAGACTCCGGGTCGTCCTGCGAGCCATGAATTCAAGTCGCGGCTAGGCGGCATAACAACAAACTCAGCATCGGGAAGTCCTTTTGGTCCGATACGCAGCCAGTGCAGTAGTTTTGAATAGTGGAAAACAACATTTGACCAATCAATTCCGTGGTCGCCTCCACTCACTCGCCTTCGTTCTGTGCGCTCAAGTTGGGTGTAATATGACTTCACTGGGGTGGGGAGTTGGTCTCTGTCCTTGTTGTGCATTGCTGCATAGAGTGGGTAGTAGGACATCAAATTAAATTCGCTGAGGTGTAATTTCGTGTTCGGTGCTCCAATGGCATAGCGGCCATCGGGAAGTTGTCCGACGTGACATGCCGCGCATGTGACATTCACCGAAGCCATTCCTGTGTAGCGCGTTGTTGAGCGGGCAATTCCGAGTGGACGCTTCGCGGGGTCGGATGGGTTTGGCAGAAATCCAATTTTCTCGAAGCCTTTGCCGACACGGTCGGGCCAGGATCGCTCAATGGCATCGAAAAGAATTTCTGGCAGTGGCATTTTTCCGCTGGTTTCCCAGCCTAAGAACAACCACTTTCCGCACTTAACTTCTAACTCGCGGAGATGCTGCGGATTGCTGTTGGGGATAGCGTTGTCGTTTTCATCGAGCATTGCCCAATAGTTATCGCACGCGGGGCGAATAGATTCATATTCGAGAATCTCGGCAATTGAGGAGCCTACATCATGAATTGTTGTTGTTTCCGAGCGACGAGAGAGAAGTTTTCCCTCGATCTTCTGAGAGCCACACGAGCTCATTAGAAAGTTCATGAAAAAAATAAAAATCAGCACCGCATTAGCCCGCATAAAATTCTCCGCGTCAGCGCTCTCAGAAATAAAACAAATTAAATGAGTGCAGCATTCGAAAAATGCGCACGAAAACACCTTATGTAAAAATTTGATTTCTGAAAAATATCAACTGTCAATTCGTTTGACTCAATCCATCCTTGAAAAATTCGGAAGAATAAGGTGGCCGGCTATCACAAAATTAAACTTGTGCGATTCCTTAAGGCTGCATTGAATATGTGCGGCCAGTGCCTGTCAGTTCGCCGTTCTGCTTAATGAGGATTGGTGTGCGTACTAGGAAAAAGTTGGAAAGCTTTTAAATTTTCTTCTTGCAGACAATCGCTCGGGCTTGACCAGCATTTTCGCCGTTATGGTTATAGAATTGTCCGGTCATGTCAGTTGTGGCTTCTGCTGGGCATGGCAAGCAGGAAGCACTCATTTGTCCGCCCACAGGAACCAGTGCATTTGTTGAATTGTTTAAGGGGCAATAACCTTTGTTAGCTGGCATATCTGCGTTGTTATTCTGATGGCGGAATTCTCCTCCTTGAAAGTGCATCACACGCACCAGCGCGGTGGTAGGAGGATTTGCGAACACTGGAATTGTGCCTGCAGGGAATTCAAACGTTGCAGGAAGATCGCGAACATTGGTAACGCCTGCCATAACGAAGAGAGCCACGTTCGAAACTTTGATGGGAAGAGTCCCAGCCAATTGCGAACCCGCTGCACTTCCTGAAATTTGAAGACTCATGTCCATCTGGCCAGGAGCGGTCACTTTCGTCGGGGTTCGCTCAAAGACTGAACTCACTCTGAGCTTAAGAGTGGTCTGTCCTTCGGAATTCAGTGTAATTGGGCCTGAAACAGCTGCACCCGCTGAATTAAGCAAATCCACTTTGAGTTTTGCGGCAGTTGGTGGGGTGAGAGTGACACTTTTGTTTGGCATCCCTCCTCGAATTTGAAGGTCAACATCCTTGCTTTCACCCTGGTTCAGGCTCAGTTGCGCAACTGAAAATGAAAGCGTTGCACTATTTGATGGGTCGCCACCATTAACGATTTGTGCTTCGACATTTGATTCGACTTTGAGCGTTTTTATTGATTGGTTTTTGGCACTATCGCTTGAATTATTAACGACAGGTGCAGTTGATTCGGAAGAAAGCTGGGCCGGACCACAAGCAACGACAATTCCTGCGAGGGTATGAATGAGTTGAATCTTTCGAATCATAGCTTCTCCCAAAAATCTGAATTCAAATTTTCAAACTTAGTTCAAAATCATTGTCGCGGGTCGCGTGCGAATTTTAAAAAAGAGGCTTTGCTCGGCTCTGACAGCGGCGAGGGAGGCATTAGATCGCCATCTACGGCAGAAACAATTGCATCTTTATTGTTTATCCAGGTCGTAATGTTTTCAGTGCCAATGAGTTTCGCTTTGGCTGCTGCATTTGTTGCGTTGGTGGCATGGCAGCCGCTACAGTACGCTGCAGCCTGAGTGAACGTCATTGCGACGACTGGCAATTGAGACTCAGGAGAAGATTCGGGAAGGCTGATTGGCGGTTTTCCAATTGTGGGTGATGTTTCTATTCCAGCAACAGAAATTTTCGAATTTACCATTGCAACCGCCGGGCCCGAAAGTTTCAGACCTCCTTGGCTTTCTTCAAGAATTGCAGCGAGCTTTTGCAGGGTTCCAGATGTGTTCTTCAAAATCATCTGAAATTTCTTCGCAGACCAAGAGTCTCCGCTGCGCGTCATGAGCCAAACAGATGTTGAATCGGCAACCCAGTATGAGCGCTGGCTTGCTTTCGCAAATCCTGCAGCTATCGGTGAAAAGGAATCTTGCGGAAACGCAACTTGTGCAGCCGTTATCTTGCTCTCAGTTTGCTCCACAAACCATAACGACTTGTTCGATTTCAAAATGAGAAAGTCTTTGCCGAAGCCGAGTGTGCTTAGGGTCGCATCGAGCGAAACCTTGTAGTGCCTGGGTAGGGCTGCCGGGAGTGGAAGGGATACGGCCTGCAAAGGCTTACTGACAACCGTTTTGTTGCTACTTGTTTCGAGCAGCCAAAAATCAGAGCCATCTTGGCGCACGGGTAGAAATGTTTTGCCATTTGCAAAAGCAGGAGACGCGAGTTGAGAAAGTGCGCCGATCTGTCCGGAACCGAGTGACACAACTGAAAGGCCAGAGGGGCTTTTCCCAACCAAGGCAGGACCATCCACAATCGCGAGACCGTCAAGGTTTTTAGGCAGATCGACAGCTGCCGCAGGAAGCCCGTCTGAAGAAAGTTCTATGGTGAGAGTTGAAATTGAGCTCCCATTACCAGAGCCTTGAATCACTGGCTGCTGACCATTTTTCGTTTGTTCACTGCTCATTGGAGCGAGGGTATTGGTTTGTGAAGAGCACGAGACAATCATCCACCCAACCACGAGAGCAAGAGGCAAAGCTCCATGTTTGCGCCCAATAGCCCAATTTTTCCCGTTCGACCCTTCTAAGCGGAAGTCACGCCGTGATCCGGAATTTTGCGGCATTCGTTACCTCGACTCATTCAACCATTGGTGTCTATCGGATTTTTGAGTTCAAATGATGAGTTCATTTTTTTCAAGTTGGCTTTTGTTCTTAAAGGAGTGTTAACGGTGGCTGAATATCCGCACCGCCACCCTCGATTTCCAATCAAGCGACGGTGCCAAAAGTGGATGAAGAGAATATTTACGCGCTGAATCTGTTAGTTACACCGCACCGCATTCACCTCGGTCGACGCTTTATTTGCCGCTCTTGCTGACACGTTTCTGCGTTTAGCGTTGTTATGTGTCTCGTAAAGCTAACCGAGATCACTGCTGAATTGGTGTTGACTAATAAAAAATCAATACAGTCCGATACGCTCGCGGTTTCAGTTTTGGGACTATCGGGAATAATTGTGGCCTGCAGCCTGGCAAGGCAAAACGATTCAGACACACGCGGTGAGGCTTCACCGCGTGTGTCTGATGGTCTCAAATGGAATGAAACATTCGTCTATGCTCCAAAGCCGAAGCCCTACTTCACCGGATATTCGGACATCGCAAGGTTTGAAGACGGCAACGTTGCAGTTGTCTATGAGCGCGGCGAATCCGACGAAAACAACAAGGGTGAGCGTTACGATGAAATCGGATACACGGTCATCAGCATCGGCGGCGATGGGGCCACATAAAGAATGTTGTTGCCACGCAGTGAGAAGTTAAATAGATTTTCTTTCGTTGTTGTAGGCTTGGTTTCCCTTTTGGTTCGCATATCACTCGGAAGTTTTCCCGATGCGACTGCCAACTTAATTGCTGCTTTGGTTTTTATTGTTCTGTTGTGGGTCTTTGAAATCGTTCCTATCGCCATTACTGCACTTATGCCCGTTTTGCTTTTTCCCGGGTTGGGAATTTTGAATTTGAAGGACACAGTTGAGCGGTATTCACACCCAATTATGTTTCTCTTTTTGGGCGGATTCTCGCTTGCACTTGCACTTGAAAAAAGTTGATTACACAGACGTTTCGCATTCTACGCAGCGTTCAGGAAGAATTTTTCGAATTCGAACGTGACTTTTCTCGATTGAATTTTTGCAGGCTTGCCTGTGTCGCTTGTACTTCATCCATTCGCCCGGTTTTTATTGACAAAGGTATTATATCCGATGCCCCTGATTAATGTCGCAGAAAGCCGTGATGTATTCAAAAGCGAACTCAAAGCGCTAGGTAAATTGACTTCTTTTGAGATGCGTGTTGGCTTTGTTTTTCTGTTGACTGTTTTTCTTTGGTTACTGCATCCTCTCTTTGTTCTTATTGTTGGTTTAACTTTGATTATTTTGTTTATGACCGAGATTACGAGCAATACGGCAACTGCTGCTGTGTTTTTGTCAATTGCATCGTCGCTTGCTGCAGCAATCGGAGTGCCTACGCAAGCCTTTGTGCTGCCCGTGGCTCTGGCGTCAAGTTGCGCATTCATGCTGCCGATTGCCACTCCACCCAATGCCATCGTTTATGGAACAGGAACATTTACAATGCGTCAGATTGTTAAAGCTGGCTTCGCACTCAATATTGTGAGTGCGCTTGTGATTGCGAGCTTAACTATGGTTTTCATTAAATTTGGTTAAAGAATACTTCGTGCATTCAAACGAAATCAGGTCACCGCAAAGCCTATCAAGAAGAGCACTGTTGCTGGCAAAGCGGCGACAAAGAGGCCGATCGGACTGATGCCCTCGTCGCCAAAGCTTTTCTGCAAGATTCCGTATCCGGCCGGATTCGGCGCGTTGGCGATAACAGTCAGGCCGCCGCCGGCAACTGCCCCCGCCACAAGTGCTAGCTTGGCCTCATCGCTGAGATTTGGAACAAGAGTACCGAGGTAAGTGAGGGCTGCATTGTCGGTAATTGCCGTTAAGCCTGTTGTGCTTAAAAAGAGTGCATTGGGTTGAAGGCTTGCAACGATGTCTTTTAGCCACCAGCCTTGCAGGCCGCCTAGCGTTACAAGTCCACCAAGAAAGAACCCCACAAGCAAACTTTCTCTTATTTTGAGGGGAGACTGATACTCTCGCGTCACTTCTGCAACCCCCAAAAAGAGCAGAAAGAGTGGAAGAAAAAATGGCATGTAAGAGTGATACATAATTGTTAACAGCATGAAACCGAAATGAATGAGCGTGAGCCAAATGGGTATCGATTTTCGACCCTCGCGGATGTGGTTGATTTGAATTTTTGAAAGTTCCTTCCAAAAGAACACTACTGTTGCTGTGGTTCCGAGAATAACGGAAACCAATGCTCGCGAGCCAATGTTTGAAAATACAAATGCCATATCCCAATTCCAAGGCTTAACAACCATGAGAATCGGCGGTGCTGCAAAATGGGTGAGTGTGCCGCCAATGGAAACATTAACAAACAAGAGTCCAAGAGTGGCATATTTTAGTTTGGTTGATAAACTTTGCGAGTACAGCCTATCTCGTAACATCAAGGCAACAACTGTCATTGCTGCCGGCTCGGTGATCAAAGAACCTAAGAGTGGGCCCACTATCAGTGCGGTTGCATAAAATGACATTGCAGGTGGTAGGGGAAGAAGTCGGGCAAGCGAATCGATAAGATGATTTGCGGCAAGCATGACTGGTCTTGTTGATGCTAAGCACATGATCACGAATACGAATGCAGCCTCTGAGAAGTTCACCTGATTCAAATAAGAGACCGCCGTCTCGGTGCTGTGAATTATGGAGATGCTCACAATGAGTAGAGCTGCCCAAAGGCCGAACACGACTTCAACTTCACCAAGAAAGTGAAATAGGTTTTCGCCCGCCGAACCCTCAGGATATCGTTTAGCAAAATGGTTAAAATTTTTGGTAAAGAAGGTGTGTATTACTGCTCCGGCAAAAAGCGCTGTTGAAATTTTAAGCGTCAGCGGATCGGTAATCATAAGATCTCCCGTTGTCTTTGAGGTCGCCGACGTGTTGTATCGACAAACTCAGTTGCTTGCAAAGTCTCTCGAACCTGCGACTGAATCAAATAAAGCTAGCTTAAGCTGTTCTTCTCCTTCATTTGAAAACTTGAAGTTCAGTGATAATCACAAATCCAGACATCAAAAGCCTGTCTTTTCTGCTGACCACCGCGTCGAGATACACCCATGGCTAAGCGGGATTCTTAACCGCATTTTTGAGGGTATGTGATCGAAAACAAATGAATCGAAGATTTATTTTTCAGACTTTTTGTAAATCAGGATCCTGTCGGAAAATTGCGTAACACGCGGTTGTTTCAACCGGCGAAGCCGCCAGTTCAACGATTGATTTGATATTGACGGGGCTTAGCAGATTCTTAGGGATCTCTTCGAATGTGTAATCCACTGCACCAGTGGATGATAGACGGAAAATATTCGAAGAACATATTCCCGGCCTCTTTACTCGGGCATGTAAGACAAACGCAGAATGAATCTTCTACCAAATTCATTCTGCATGGAAAAATTGAAATGGAGCCGTTGACGATTATTGGCCTGATAACTGATTTCTGCAGGCGATGTCTCTTCGCACAGGCCCATGGGGAGCGTCATGGAAATGAAATTGGGTTCATATCTGTAAACGAGCGCGAGATGAGCCTTGCATCCGAGCGGCCTCGAAATTTTTGATGTAGCCCCGCCCGCTTTGCTGAAAGAGAGGGTGTCTGAGTGAAATGTCTCAGAAATATAAATAGTTACGCAAAAACATCAGCAATCAACGCTCAAAAAAAGGCAACAGTATCGGGCTTGGATGAACGTTCAGGGGTGCCCCTCAGCGCTCAAGGTGGGCCAAATTTTCCTACATGCCCTCTTTTTCCACTACACTTTCCCGCCAGATGTGTTACAGCTCGGTCTGGGAAAATTCCACAGCTATTCAGCGAGTCGGTTACTCTTGTTTACGGTGCGGTGGAGTTTTTTTGATTGGAGATCCCATGGCTATTGCAAAATTGTACGTCGGCAACCTCGCTTATAACTCAACCGAAGAAAGCCTTGCTGCTCTCTTTTCGCAGTTTGGCGAAGTTGTTTCTGCTCGCATCGTGACAGATCGCGAAACTGGCCGCTCAAAAGGCTTTGGATTCGTTGAGATGGCATCTGCTGAAGCTGCTCAACAGAGCATCGATCAACTCCACGGCCAACAAATTGATGGCCGTCAACTCACAGTGAACGAAGCTCGTCCACAAGAGCCTCGCCAAGGCGGCGGCGGCGGCGGTCGTGGATACGGCGGCGGCGGCGGCGGCGGCGGCGGCGGCGGCGGACGCGGCGGATACGGCGGCGGCGGCGGCGGCGGCGGATACGGCGGTCGGTACTGAGTCCAACCTGCTAAGAACTCAAGTTTAGTTAAAGTGAGCCCGTCTGAACTCAGACGGGCTCTTTATTTTCATGGGTTTATGCGGATGATTCTCACTGAAGTCTGTCGCCCACTGGTTGAGTTTGCTTAATACTTCTTCCTCATTCCAAAGTTCATTCACGTAAACATAATCTTGTTTGAAACGTTTCACGAAGGCTTCAGACGTGTCGTTGTCTTTCAGCCATCCGATTTTGGTTTTTGGGATTTGTTTACCGGCAATAATATTTTAATCATAGTCTAAAAGTCACCCGACGATTTCTCCGTCAAAGAGCGCTTTCAGAAATTCTGATGCCGGCCAGATCTTCACTCCATCAACTTCCAGTCGGTCTTTTCCGATGTAGATGACATGACTCCCTTTGACCTTCTCTTTGGAAAGACTTCGGAAGTCAACAATTCCCTTAATCCACTCGGGCCGAAATTTTTTTCCGTACTGGATTTCGAGAACGACAACTTCTCCCCGCTTCGACATTACGGGTTTTTTCGTTTGGATGACAAAGTCAATGTCGTAGCTCTGTGTGATGGAATAGTGATAAATATCGAAATATTTATAGGTTTGATTGAGGAATGCCCGCAGCTGCCCGAGCACAAAAGTCTCGAACATGAATTCAAGATATTCAGACTCCAATTCTTGATTCAGAAGACCTGCGCATGCTCGAACAATGCCGGGATCAAAGAGATAAAATTTCGGATGAGAAGCTTCCTTGGATTTCAATCTAGGATTCCATGATGGGACGTAAGTGCCCATTAGCGTATCTTCAAGAATGCCAAAGTAATGGTCTATCGTTGTTCGCTTGACCGATGATTCTCTGGCAATTGTTTCTTTGTTGAGAAGCTGTCCGTTGAATTGACCTACAACATCGATGAATCTGCGGAATGGGTCAAGATTCCTGATGACCGACTCTTCAAGCAGCTCTTGTCTTAAATATGTTGACAGGTAACTTGCCAGAATGGGCACAGCCTTTTGATAGTCTTTTGCGATTCCTGGCAAAGAACCGAACTCGAGACACTTTTCGATATTGAAAGCTGAACCTAGCTCTGGAAAGGTGAGGGGGTAAAATTTCAGATCCAGAAGCCGGCCAGCCAAAAGATTCGCATGGGATCTTTTCAATTTGCGAGCACTTGATCCAGTTATCGCAAAATTCAATTTCTTCTTTTGGTAGAGCCAGTGGACTTCATCAAGGAGTCCTGGGACCTTTTGAATTTCATCGATGACGACCCAGTCGCCGGATTTCAGATGTGAACACAGTTCGCGCAGGCGTGAGGGGTGGATAGACAACTCAAGGTATCTGTCGCTTTCCAATAAATCGATGAACAAGGCAGCGGAGATTTCGCTTTGTAGCCAAGTCGATTTTCCGGTTCCACGCGGACCAAACAAGAAGAATGAGCTGTCTGGTGGTTTGAGAAAGCGCTTGAACTGGGTCGTTGTGCTTAAGGATCGCTCGGTAGTTGGTCCATTCTTGGCCAGCGAGATGTCCAATTCGCCGGGGTTAACTCCACAACCGAAGCCGCAGGTGCGCAGGGTAAGTATTGGGAGATGCAAGAGCTGCTCTTCGCAAAACAAGGTGAGTGGGGCCACAACAGCGAGCCGCAGCGGGAACTCATGATTAAGTGCGCCAAAGAGCTTGGACTCGACGTGGAGAAGTTCCAAGCGTCGCTTTCCAATATGCTGGTGTTTCAGAAGCTTGAACGTGACAAGCAAGACGGAGTCGCTTTGGGCGTCAACGGCACGCCGATGTTTTTCATCAATGGTCAGAAGCTAGAAAATTCGACTTACGATGCTTTGAAAGTGGCTATTGACGCCATCCTGCAAGCCTTAAAGTAAGAGAGCTGCCTGGAGTGGCTTCATCAACCCAGCAGCGCGACATTTATAATCCGACTGTTTCAATTGCATCTGAGGGAATGGGAAAAGCTTGTTGCAGCAGGAGACAAGAGTTCGCAGCGCAGTGACTACGAGCTTGCGAAGAAAGGACCGCGAATGCTGCCTCCCCCCGGTTCTCTTCACTGCTGCTCGTTTCCGAGCAGCAGTTTTTTGTGTTTCAGGTTTTCTGTTTGGGTAGGGGCTCATTTCTTGCGCGTGTCATTCAGCGTATCGCACTGGAGTCGTCACTTTGTCTAAAACGTAGAGGTCTTGAACGCCGTCAGCGATGTTTGAACCGGTTGCGACACGGAAGTCAGAATCAATGTAGATATTTCTGATATTGCCTTGAGCGCCGACGGGGCCGCGAGGTGCCCTGTTGTTTCCAGGGGGAACAACGGTGAAGGCTTTTCCTGTTTCGATACTCTGAGCGAGATCTGCAAGATTTTCTTTGTCTGACAGCGCATTTGGCCGAATGGCAACTCTCGTAAACTCAATGTTCAAGAAGTCGCCTGCGGGCTTGTACTGTCCGCGCAACACACCCAAAACAGTGATGACTCCCTTCAGATTGGCAAGGTTATAAAAGTAACCATTGCGTGTGATTACTTGATAAGTCGAATCACGGTCGGTTCTGAATCCGGGGGGTTCGGGCTCAACGTCGTCTGAGTAGATTTCCTTCCATGCACCCTCAAGTGAGGGGAGGTCTTGCTCAGCAGAAAGCGGAGTGTGGTACCCAGACAGCTCGTCTACGAGCGGATTGAGCATTGCACGAGTTTCTTTGAGATTGTCTCGATTGCCCAAGTTTTGAAGCGCAATATCACGAATTCCCTGTTTGAGGATTTCTATTCGTGAATTGTCTTGCGCTTGAATTGCAGCTGGTGATGCAAGTGCACAGAGAAGGAGGCCGCGTGTGAATATGTTCATATGTCTATCCTTATTTCAACGTGCGTTGAACGCCTATTTTTATGACGCTAGTGCGAAAAACGGATGTACTAATCTGTAAATACGTTCAGCACAAATCATACTCGCAGTCTGACTTAACTCAGAAATGCTCGGCGCCGCAAGAGGCTCAATGTTCCAGAGCACTATCGTTGAAGACTTGAATTTGAAGATTGAATCTCGGTGAGCATGACTTCGAAAGCATCGAGAGCATTTTCTCTTGCCTGAACTGCGGCTTCTTGAGTTCCTCCGGGGCAGGCTGCGTTTCCTGGAAAGTTTGGCCTCCGGCTCAGTGGGTCGAGGTGTCCCACGTTTTCGAGACGGACAGTTTCATTAGCTTGTGCCCCCATGCGCTCAGTGTACCAGAGGTGACCAAAGGCTCGTGAAACACAAGGGACTCCTCCAAATCCACCGCGCTCGCCAAGTTCAGTGTGGAGTATTTTGAGTGCACTTGGGTAATCGCTCTGGCTCTTTCCACGCAGATTCCGCCATATCGGAGTCACGGACTCCAGAAAAATCGGAAACTTTGTCAGATTTCTTTGAAGTGGAGGGGGACCATCCACAGGGTCCAGCAAGAACACTCCATCGACCGCAGTTTCGCCTTCAGAGGCAAGTCGTGCAGCGAATTTGGCTCCAGCACTGTAGCCAAAAAAGACTCTGGCCGAGTGTGGATCTTTTGCAATGTCCTCAAGGACGATGTTTCTGTACTTCGCTAAGTCGCGCTGATGATCCGCTGTGAATGGATTCGTATCCAACTCAAGAACTCGTATTGTAAAGCCTGCTGTTGAAGCTTTTTCTGTGTACTCACTCAAAGTCGCAACAGTGCAAAGTGCCCCGCAAAAAAAGAATGCCAACATAAAACCCCCCTGCCTGAAGCGAAGTTCTCAAACCAATTGAGCACTAGGCTTGTTCTTCGTGGCTGTTGTCAAGAGCAGAAGTGGAATGCTCCCCGTTTAACCGGACACCTGTATGTTTGAGTTAGCACTTCTAAATTCTCTTGGCGATCTCATCTTCAATCCTTGATGCGGTGCAACGTCGTTGTAGTCATCGAACCAAGACTGCAA
>Ga0247843_1000114_pt1 | contig 174610 bp, 155 predicted proteins | sample LaCruzMarch2017__FD_192420 | JGI IMG/M metagenome (GOLD analysis project Ga0247843, IMG submission 192420) | Freshwater microbial communities from meromictic Lake La Cruz, Castile-La Mancha, Spain - LaCruzMarch2017_8m | ecosystem: Environmental > Aquatic > Freshwater > Lake | place: Spain... | reverse complement strand
GAGGACGCCGCCCTGGGAAGCCCCGTGAGGGGCGCCCACGATCGCTTGCCCGGGGTGCAGGCGCGGGACGCGACCAACCCCGGTCCGAAGCGAGGACGAGACCCCAAAGAATGCCGAGAAAATATGATGAAAATGAGACCAGAGGACAGCCATTCATGGAGAGGGGTGCGCGGCAGCGCGGGTGAGGTCGACTATCCCTTCACGCTGCCCGCGGTCAGCCCGCCGACCAGGTGCCGCTGCACCGCGTAGAACACGGCCATCACCGGCACGCTCACCACCATGGCTCCCGCCGCGAAGCGACCCCAGGCGGCGTCGTGCTCGCCCACGTAGCGCTGTAGCGCCACCGGCAGCGTGAAGGCGTCTTCATGGGACAGGAAGGTCGCCGCGAGGATGAATTCATTCCACGCGGACATGAAGGCGAAGAGGGCGGTGACGGCGATGGCGGGGCGCGCCGCGGGGAGCACCACCTTGATGAAGGCCTGCCAGCGGGTGGCGCCGTCGACCATGGCGGCCTCCTCGAGCTCGCGCGGTATCGCCTCGAAGGCGCCGCGCAGCTGGAACATCGCGAAGGGCAGCGCGGTGGTCGCATAGACGAGCACCAGCCCGGCGCGCGTGTCGAGCAGCTTGAGCCCATCGAGGATGACGTACAGCGGCACCGCGGTCGCCACGCCGGGGAACATCTGCGTGGCCAGCAGCACCCGCATGCCCGCGCGGTCGCCGACGAAGCGCATCCGGGCGATGGCGTAGGCCGCGGGGGTGGCGAGCGCGACGGAGGTCACCGCGGTGGCGACGGCGACGAACACCGAGTTGAAGAGCTGGCGGCCGAAGAGCCAGCGGCCCGCGGTGTCATGGTGCAGGGTGACCGCGCGGAAGTTGTCGAGAGAGACCGCCTCGGGCCACGGGAGGGCGCGCGGCGAGGGGGTGCCGCTGGGGGAGAGCGCGAGGGAGACCACCCAGAGCACGGGGTACAGCGCGAAGGCCACCGCGGTGAGAAGCGCGGCGTGCACGATGAGCTCGACCCACCAGGGAGCGCGGCGGTTCATGGCAGCGCCTCGGGTGTGCGGCGCCGCGTCACCAGCAGGAGGATGAGGAAGATGAGCACGGCGTAGGCGGACGCGTAGCCGTACTGGGCCTGTCGGGTGAAGGCCCAGCGATAGGCCTCACTCACCAGAATGTCAGTCTCGCCGTCGGGCTCGCCCCCCGACACCAGGAACACCACGTTGAACTGGTTGAAGGTCCAGACGGCGCCCATGGCCACGGAGGGCCCCATGGCGGGGCGGAGCATCGGCACCGTCACCTTCCAGAACTGCTGCCACGCCGTGGCGCCGTCGACCGCGGCGGCTTCATAGAGGTCCTTCGGGATGCCCGCGAGCGCGCCGATGGTGACCACCATCATGAATGGAAAACCGAGCCACACGTTGGTGGTCACGTTGGCCGTGAAGGCAGTGGAGAAGCGCGCAAACCAGCTCACGGGCTCAGCCCCGAGGGCGACCAGCAGCGCGTTCACGGCGCCGAACTGCCGATGGAACATTCCCCGCCACGCGAGCGCGGTCACGTACGACGGCACCGCCCACGGGATGATGAGCAGCACCCGATAGAGGGCCTTCATCCGGAGCAGCGGGCGCGAGAGCAGCAGCGCCAGCGCGACGCCGAGGGAGACGTGCAGTGTGATGTTGGCCGCCGTCCACAGCACGGTCACCAGCAGCACCCGATAGAACGACCCCGTGGCCAGCAGGGGCCCTCCGCGGGCCGTGAGGATGTCGACATAGTTGGCGACGCCCACGAAGTACGAGTGCCCCTCCCGGGTGGCGTAGAGCGACGTGACCGCGCCGATGACCAGCGGCACCACCACCAGCAGCGCCAGCGTGACCGCGGCGTGGGTGACCCACGCGTACGCCGGCAGCGAGCGCCGCAGGTCGCGGCGGAACACCGGGTCGCGCAGGCCGCGCATCGCGTGGAGCGCGAAGCCCAGGGCGAGCATGCCCACCAGCAGGAGCGCGAGGGTGGCGTCGCGGCGCCGGGGCAGCGGGCGCGTCACGTCGTCGAAGCGGTGGCGGCCCTCCTCCAGGGCGGTGCGGGGGGAGCGGTCGCCCCGCAGCGCCTTCAAGAGGCTCTGGCGCGCGGGCTCGAACACCGCCCGCATGTGCGGGTGCGTGGGCATCGGGCGCGCGTGCGCCGCGGCCTCGCGGAACACCGACAGCACCGGGTCGCGGGCGAGCGCGGGGTCGACGGTCCAGGCGTCGCGGGTGGCGACCACCTGGCGGCCGACGCGGGCGCGCACGATGGCCGCGGGCACCTCCGTGAGGGCGCTGGCGAGGGCGATGGCCGCGGCGCGGTCGTGGGCGCGCGACGACACGAAGGCGCCCTCGACGGTGGCGTAGGGCTCCATGCGACGGCCGCCGGCGTCGGAGAGGGCGGGCAGCGGGGCGACGCGGAAGGGGAGGCGGGCGCCGAGGTCGGCGGCGAGCCAGGGGCCCGAGATGGCCGTGGCGGCGCGGCCCGAGGCGAAGAGCTGCGAGACCAGCGCCCCGGAGGCCTCGTCGGGGATGACCCCCGCGCGGGTCATGGAGATCACCCGGCGCAGCGAGCGCTCGGCCGCGGGGCCGACGAAGGTGTAGCGGCCCGCGTCGTCGAGCATGGCGCCGCCGTAGGCGTGCAGCAGCGGCGCGTGAAAGTAGGCGCCCTGGGATTCATACACGAGCGGGTATGTCCCGGCCGGGAGGCGCGGCCGCAGGGCCTCGATGGCCTCGAGGGTGGCGGGGGGTGAGGGGTCGGTCCAGAGGGCGGGGTTGTAGAAGAGGGCGACGCACTTCACCGAGAGGGGGAAGGCGTAGAGCTGACCGGCGGCGGTGAGGGCGCGCACCGCGGTGTCGTCGAAGCGGGCGGAGACGGCGGCGTCGGCGGCGTCGGCGACGGGGGTGACGAGGCCGAGGGCGCGGTAGCTGGCGAGGCGCTCGTGGGCGTCGACGAAGACGTCGGGGCCGTGGTCGTGGGGGATGGCCGACTCCAGCTTGGAGGCGTAGGCCTCGAAGGGGACGGCGAGCACGTCGAGGGTGGCGGCGGGGTGCGCGCGGCGCCAGGCGTCGAGCACCTGGTCGAGGGCGGTCTGCTCGGCGCCGCGGTAGGCGTGCCAGAGCGTGAGGTGCTGCGCGGAGGCCCGCGGGGCGGCGAGCAGGAGGGCGGCGAGCGCGGCGAGGAGGGCTCGGAGGGTCACGAGCGCCCCGCGTCGAGGGAGCGCTCCGTGGTGGGGTCGAAGAGGTGCACGGCGCCGGGGCTGACGCGCAGGGGGAGGCGCTCGCCGGGGCGGGGGAGCGCGGCGTCGCCGTCGAGGCGCGCGACGAAGGTGACGCCGCCGACGGTGCCGTGGGCGTAGGCCTCGAAGCCCATGGGCTCGACCACCTCGACGTGCAGGTCGATGGCGCCGTCGGGGTCCGGGACGACGTCGTGCGGGCGCACGCCGATGACCACCGCGCGGCCGGGGGCGAGGTCGGCGAAGCGCGCGGGGTCGAGCGCCACGCGCAGGCCCGGGGCGTCCGCGAAGCGGCCGGTGGGATCGACGGCGCCGGTGAAGAAGTTCATCGCGGGGGAGCCCAGGAAGCCCGCGACGAAGCGCGACGCGGGGCGCTGGTAGACCTCCAGCGGGGCTCCCTCCTGCTCGACGGCGCCGGCGCGCAGCACCACGAGGCGGTCGGCGAGGGTCATCGCCTCGACCTGGTCGTGGGTCACGTAGAGCATGGTGGCGCCGAGGCTGGCGTGGAGGCGCTTGATCTCCACGCGCACCTGCGCCCGCAGGGCCGCGTCGAGGTTGCTCAGGGGCTCGTCGAAGAGGAACAGCTGCGGCCGGCGCACCACCGCGCGGCCCATCGCCACCCGCTGCCGCTGGCCGCCGGACATCTCCCGGGGAAAGCGGTCGAGCAGGGCCTCGATGGTGAGCATCCGGGCGACCTCGGCGACGCGCGCGGCGATCTCCTTCGGGTCGACGCCGCGGAGCTTCAGCCCGAAGGCCAGGTTGTCGCGCACCGTGAGGTGCGGATAGAGCGCGTAGCTCTGGAACACCATCGCGATGTCCCGGTCGCGCGGCGGCGCGCGGGTGACGTCGCGATCGCCGAGGGTGACGGTGCCGGAGTCGGGCTCCTCCAGGCCCGCGACGGTGCGCAGCAGGGTGCTCTTGCCGCAGCCCGACGGGCCGACGAGCACCGCGAACTCCCCCTGCGACAGCGCGAGGTCGATGCCCCGCAGGATGAGGTTGGGGCCGAGCGTCTTGCGGATCCCTCGCAGGGTGACAGCAGCCACGGCCGCGGAGTGTTCCAGATGTGCCCGGTGCTTGGGAATCCCATTCTCCAGTCTCCCTCGCGCGCGCCGTTCGGGCGTACGGTCGGGCGGTGCGCCGTCGGGTGTTGCTGGTCCTGCTCTACGCCGGGGTGCTGCTGTTCGGCTGGCCCGCGATCACCGGCGACCCGCTGCTCAACGACCTCCACGTCGTCCCGCTGCGCCGGCCCTTTCCCCCCGCGGACGTCTTCACCCCGCCCCGCGCCCAGCCCGCCGCCGCGCTCTCGTTTCGCGCCGTCCGCGCCGTCGCGCCGCGCGGCTTCCAGGCCTCCGTCCAGGCCCAGCACCTCGCCTCCCTGGCGCTGTACCTGTTCGCCCTCGCGCTCCTCCTGCAGTTCGCGCGGGCGCGCCACCCGGGCGATCGCGTCCACCCGTGGCACGCCTTCGCCCTCGGCGCCTTCGCGCTGCACCCCTCGCTGGTGGAGTCCTTCGGCCACCTCTCCGCCCGCGGCGAGGCCCTCGCCCTCGCCGCCCTCGCCGCCCTCGCGCTGTCGCTCCAGCGCGGCCGCGCCGCCCTCGGCCTCGGCGCCGCCCTCGTCGCCCTGGCCGCCTCGCCCGTGGCCGCCCCCGCGGCGGTCGCCCTCGCCCTCGCCGCCGCGCTCGACGCCCCCTCCCCCCGCGCGCGCCGCACCGCGGCCGCCGTCGCCCTCGCCGCCGCGCTCTTCGCCGCCGCCGCGCGGCCCTCGGCCGCCGACCTCGCCCGCTGGGCGTCCCGGGTCCCGGGCGCGGTGTCCGTCGCCACCCGCGCCCTGATCGTCCCCACGGAGACCGCGCTGCGCCTCCCGCAGTGGGAACTCTCCCTGGCCCTCACCCCCGCGAGCGCCCTCACGGCGGCCCTCCCTTTACTCGCCGCGGTATTCCTCTGGCGCCGCGGCGCCCCGCGCCTCCCGGGCGTACCCGTCCCGGTCGCCACCGCGGCCCCGGGCGCCCGCTCCCCCGTCCCGGCGGTGCTCCTCGCGGGGGCGACCCTCTCCGCGCTCCCGCTGGTGGCGCGCGCGGACACCCTGGAGTTCGGCCTCGACCGCTACCTCTCCGCCGCCGCGCTGCTGCTCGCCGTGGCCCTGCTGCGCGCCCCGGCGCCCGCCTGGGTGGCGACGCTCTCGGCGGGCACCCGGCGCCTCGTGGGGGCCTCCGGGGTGGCGCTGCTCCTGCTGCTGGGGTTCATGTCGTGGCAGACCGCGCGGGGCTTCCGCTCGGACGCGCACCAGCTCGACGCGATGATGCAGATGCGCCCGCGCGACCCGTCGGGTCACCTCCGCAACGCGTGGTTCGCGGTGCTCACGGGCGACAGGGTCACCGCGCGGCGATCGCTGCGCAGCGCCCGGCGGGGGCAGCTCACCCCGACGATGGCCAGGGTGGCGCGCGCGATCGGCGTCCGGCTGGGGGAGCCGTAGAGGGGTCGTCGGCTACTTGAGCGGGAGCCCGAAGCCGAGGTGGAAGGGGATGCCCGCGAGGTCGGCCCGCGCGCTCACGGAGAGCACCACGCTGCGCTGCTCGCCCTGGGTCACCACCTGGGCCTCCAGCCGCGCCGCCTCCTGCGCCGTCGGGAAGAGGAACACCGCCGCCGCCTGCTCGAACATCAGCTTCACCTCGGGCTCCTCGGCGCCCGGCGGGAGCTGCGCCAGCACCCAGCGGGCGAAGCGCACCACGCGCCCGGTGAGCACCTGCGCCGAGAGCGGCACCACGTCGTCGGCCTTCCGCGCCGTCGGCATCGACGACAGGATGATCGCGTCGCTGTTGCGCCCGCTCCCGAGCCCGATGATCCCGAGCTCGGCCAGCCGGCTCTGCGCGCGGATGGAGTAGAACACCTCCGTCGGCACCAGGTTGCCCGCGTCGCGCCCGCTCGGCAGCTCGTACGAGCCCGCGGCCTTGAGCGCCCCCTGCGGCCCCACGATGCGCGCGAAGGCCCCGCTCTTGTGGTAGCTCGCCGAGAGCATCGCCCCGAGCGCCGCCGCCGGCGAGCCGAACACCACCCGCCGCGCAGCGCCCGTCCCCTCGGTGCGCAGCACCGGGCGGTTGCTCACCACCGCGAGCCACCGCGCGGCCTCGTCGGCCCGGAGCGCGGCCCACGCCGCCGGCAGCGAGCCGTCGTCGTCCTCGACGCGCGCCGACACCGCGTGCGGGTCCTTCTGGCCGAAGAGCGCGGCCGTGACGCCCGCCACCACGGGGATGTCGTTGTCGGCGCCGAGGTTGGCGAGCGCCTGCAGCCGCGCCGGGTCGTCCACCGCGTCGAACACGAAGATCGCGTCGGGGGCCTCGTCTTCGGGCACCTCGGGCAGCGCCGCGCGGATGGCCTCGAGGGCCCCCGCCGGGCCGACGTCGATCACCTCCACGCTGATGCCCGCGTTCTCGGGGCACTGGTCGACCAGGAGCTTCAGGCCCCGCCACGCCGACTCGAGGCCCGCGACCTCGGGCGAGCGCAGCAGGTCGAGCGCCGTGCCGAACACCTCCGCCTCGATGACGTCGCGCGCCCCGCGGCCCGCGGCCGGCTGCGTCGCCGTCGTGGACGGCCCGCGCATCGCCTTGAGGAAGCTGCTCACCGCCGTGCCCGCCGTCGGCGGCGCGAGCGGCGTGCGGTCCCCCGAGAGCAGCGCGTCGAGCGACGTGGCCGCGGGCGCGGGCGCCGCCGGGGCGGGGACGGGCGACGCCGGCGGCACCACGTTGAGCTTCGTCTTGAGGGTGGCGGCCAGCTTGCCGTCGCCCACCAGCTCGATGACCTTCGCCACCGCCGACACCGGGTCAGGCCGCTTCGTCGCGTCGGTCTGCGCCAGCGCCGCCCCGAGGGCCGAGAGCCCCGCCAGCGCCGGCACCGCCGCGATGAGCTCCGCCGCCTGGAAGGCCTTGAGCGAGCCGAAGCCCACCGTGTAGGCCCGCGTGGCGCCGTCGCCGAGCCGGTCGGGCACCGTGGCCTCGAACTTCAGCGCGGTCGCCTCGAGGGCCGAAGCGAAGCTGTTGGGGCCCACCGTGAAGCGCCGCCCGGTGGGGTGGGCGGTGAACGCGCCCGCCACGAGCCAACGCACCCGCACGCCAGTCTTGTCGTCTGTGCTCATCGCCGTCACTCCCGAAACTTTTGAGGGGGATTTGGATACGTCCGCGAAGGGAATCTCAGAGGCCCGTGCCGATGAGGTCCATGTCGGCCTCGTCGTCGGCGTCCGGGGCGTCGGCGCTCGCGTCGCCGAGGCCGCCGTCGCGCACCAGGCCGGTGCGGGCGTCGACGCGGAGCACGCGGTTCCACAGCGACGGGTCGCTCGCCACGAAGGCGTTGTTGATCACGTAGATGGCCCGGTCGGCCGCCGCCCGGCGGAACACCCGCGACGGCACCTGCGGCCGCGCCCGGTCGCGGTCGGACACGGTCACCTGCTCGCTCACCTGCACGCCCTCGGCGCGGTACTGCAAGGAGGTCTGCAGCTCGAAGGTGCGCTCCCAGCCCGTCTCGTCGACGACCACGGAGTACTCCTTCTTGAACTCGAAGCGCGCCGGGCCGAGGCAGCGCCCGCTGGTGGAGCGCAGCGGCTCGGCCACGAAGCGGTCGCCCTGGAGCATCATCAGCCGCGCCTGGCGCCGGCAGGTGAGCGGGTTGTTCTCGTCCGCGCACACCTCGCCTTCGCCGATGAGCACCCGCCGCGCGCCGATGGACTCCAGCCGCAGCCGCGGCCGCCGGGGGAAGGTGCGCAGCGTGCCGATGGCCCGCACGCCCACCCGGTTGTCGGCGAACTCCGTGACCGCCACCGGCCCGGTGGCCTCGCCGTTGTCGAAGCGGTCGACGATGATCCACACGAGGCGCAGCGAGGGGGTGAGCCGCTGCACGATGACGTCGTCTTCGGTGATGGCCCGCTGCGGCACCGGGGCGCTGGGCTCGGCCGCGTCGCGGCAGCGCACCGCGGGCTCGCGCCACGCGATGGGCTGGTCGGTGCAGTCCCGCACGTTGCCCTGCGCCATGCCCGGGGTGTACCCGCGGATGAGCAGCCGGGCCCACTGGTCGGCGCGCAGCGTCGGGACGGCGCCGGCCACGGCCTGCGGGGCGGGCATGGCGCACAGCGTCGGCGCGGGCAGCGGGACGGCGGGCGGCGGGCGGTTGCTGGAGCACGCAGACGCGACGACCGCGCCGGCGACGCCCAGCGCGGCGCAGAGCCCGAACCAACGAACAACCCCGTGGGTGGAGAGCACTCTCATGGGAACGACAACCCCTGCGCGCCTGGAGACAGAAGAGCTTTACGTGGCCCTAAGAATCCTTAGTGGCCCCGGCCGGATGGTACACGCCTCGGATCGTTGTCAGCGAAGTTTTCACCCAGCGCGGCGGAGTACGCCCGGGCGAAGTCGCGGCCGAAGATGGCGGAGGTGATCTCCTTGTCCTCGGTGAGCTCGTCGTGCAGGGCGAGGTAGCGCTTCCACGCCGCCGCGGCCTTGAAGGGGCCGAAGTTGAAGGCCCCGCCCGCGCCCTCGACGTGCCGGAGGATGCCCGCGGGCGAGAGCCGCACCTGGAGCAGCTTGCGCACGCCCTCCATCACCGCGCCGAGCAGGGCGACCTGGTGGGTCATGATCTCGGCGTACTGCCCGCGGAGCTGCTGCATCCGGGCGTCGCCGTCGCCGGTCCAGTCGAGGAGGAACTCCAGCACCTGCCGCGGGTCCTGCGCGTCTTCGATGGGCGTCGGGTCGGCGCTGCGGCGGGACGACCCGACCATCTCCGTGCCGAACTCGTCCTGGCTCCGCCGCAGGCTCACGTACGCGGTGCCGAAGGTCTCCATGGCCGCGAGCGCCCGCACCAGGAAGCCCTCCATCTCCTGCGGCGTCTGTGGCGCCGGGCGCGACGGCACGAGGTACTGCGCGAGCTGCTGCACCAGCTGCCCGGCCGCGCCGCCGTGGCCCTGGTCGCCCGGGAGCGTGACGTTCTGCGACTGCGCGAGGGCCTTGAACTGGGCCTCGCCCGCGGCCTCGGGGTAGCTCTCGGCGAAGAGCGTGAGGGCCGCCGGAACCTGCGCGGCGGGCACCTGCGAGAGCGCGTTGACGAGGCCCTGCTGGAGTTCCTGCCAGGCCCGGCGGTGGGCGGCGTAGAGCGGGCGCAGCGCGAGGATCTGGTTGCGCGCCGGGCCCATCATCGAGGGCCGCGCGGCGCCCTGCTGCTGGGCCGCGTGGTTGGCCATGATCGCCGCGGAGTCGATCATCATGGTCGATGAGACGTCGTTGTCGTCGGGCGGATGGCCGCTCGCGGCGCCGGGGAGCCGGGCCTGGGTGCTCTTGAGGAGCCCCGCGGAGACCACGGTGGAGTCGGCGTTGGCCGCCGCCGACCCGGTGATCATCTGCTCGGGCACGTTGGCCAGCTGGAAGGTCAGCCGCAGCGCCCCGATGCGGAACTCGTACTCGGGCCCCGGGATGCCCACGGGCTGGTTGGGCGCGAGGCGCTGCCCCTGCACCGTGGTGCCGTTGGTCGACCCGAGGTCGTAGTAGGCCGCGTTGGCCTGGTCGAAGGCCACGACGGCGTGCCACTGGGACACGAAAGGGAAGGCCAGAGGCAGGTCGTTGAGGGCGTTGCGCCCGATGCGCACCGGCGTCTTTCCGAAAGCGAACGACCGGCTGGAGTTGTCCTGGAAGTTATCGACGCGGACGAGCAGGGCCAACATCAGGAGAGGCGCCTTCGTGGTCTTCGTGCGGGCGTTTCGGGGTGCGGCGGCGGCGCGACAGTATCACAGCGCCCCGGACAAGAAATTTACCCCCCCGCGCGGCGCCGATGGAGGCGCCGCGGCCCCCGCCGGTGCATCGCGACGGTGGCACCCCGCAACCATCCTGACGCTGTGATCGCAGGCAATTTCTTGTTGTCGCTTCGTCGCGGAGGCGAGCCGAGCTGCGCTATGGTCACGGATGATGATCCGTCGAGCGTTCATTCTGTCCGCGCTGGTCTGCACGGGGCTCGCCGCGGGCTGCGGCGGCGACGAGGCGACGGCGTTTCCGCCGGGGCTCCAGCCCTTCGAGGCCGTGACCGTGCCGCTGCCGGCCGCGACGCCCTCGGACCCCCACCCCGAGGTCCTCGTCACGCGCGTCGGCGAAGGGGCGGACTACGAGTGGGCCCAGGGGCGCGGGTACATCCACGCCCCGCTGGCGCGCGTCTACGAGGCCCTTCGCGACCCGGAGGTCACCACCGACCGGCGGCGCGCGACGGAGTTCAGCAGCACCCCCAACACCGAGCCGGAGTACCCCTTCAGCTACCGGGTGCATTACATCGTTCGCGAGCTCTTCACGATCGAGTTCGACATGTCCTGGCGGCTCGGCCCCATCGAGGGCACCGAGGCGGCCCCCACGGCCGTGAGCGGTGTCTACCAGAAGACCTTCGGCAGCAGCTTCATCGACGTGCTCCGCGGCGACGTGGTGGCGCGCCAGGTCGACGCCAACACCACGGACATCGAGATGGTCCGGCACATCCGCTCGGCCGGCGCCGGAGGCCCAGAGGCCGAGGTGTACCTCCGCGACAAGTTCAACAGCATCCTGGCCCGGGTGCGCGGACAGCCCCTCCCGCGCTATTGATGCGCTGATGGCGATCCGCTGGCTGGGCCCCGGGCTGCGCTTTCCTTCACCCCATAGCGCCGACGCCGACGGCATCGTCGCGGTGGGCGGCGACTGCTCGTCCGCCCGGCTGCTCCTCGCCTACCGCAGCGGGATCTTCCCGTGGCCCCTCTCCGACACCCTGCCGCTGTTCTGGTTCTCCCCCGACCCGCGGTGGGTGGTGCTGCCCGCCGAGGCGCACCTCCCCAAGAGCCTGCGCAAGCAGATGCGCCGCGGGGTGTACGAGGTGCGCTGCGACACGGCCTTCGAGGAGGTCATCGACGCCTGCTCCGCGGTGCCGCGCCCGGGCCAGCAGGGCACGTGGATCATCCCCGAGCTGCGCCAGGGCTTCGTCGAGCTGCACCGGATGGGCTACGCGCACTCCATCGAGGCCTGGCAGGACGGCGTGCTGGTGGGCGGGCTGTACGGCCTCGCGCTGGGGCGGGCGTTCTTCGGCGAGTCGATGTTCGCGCGGGCGCCTGACGCCTCGAAGGTGGCCTTCGCGACGCTGCTGGCCAACCTGCACGCCTGGGGCTTCGACTTCGTCGATTGCCAGACGCGCACCGAGCACCTCGTGCGCTTCGGGGCGATCTCCTGGACGCGGCAGCAGTACCTCGACGCCCTGGCGAAGTCCCTGGGCGCCGGCGTCGACCGCGTGGGGGGGTGGCGATTCGACCTGGACCCGGCGGCTGCTGCGCTAGCCATGCGCGAGTGACGTCCGCACCGCTTCCGCCGCAGAGCCGCCCAGCTACGGCAGCGAATCGTCGTCGAGCGCCACGCGCTGGAGCGGGCGCGCGGACACCTTCCGGGGCGACCTCGGCACGGTGGAGGGCTTCGACGGCACACCGGCGACCCTCAGCGGCACGGACTACGGCACGTCGAGCTCGGTGCGCATCGACGCCGGGAACACCGACGCCCGCTGGTGGGCCATGACCCAGCTGAGCATCAGCGGGACGCTGCGCCACCCGTCGCTCGTGCCGGGCGCGCACCTGGTGTTCAACCGCAGCGACCGGACGACCCGGACGGGCGCCGGGGCGGCGCCGCTGTTCATGCCGGTGCTCGGGTGCTCGGGGCCGCGGCTCAACCAGTTCACGTACGACCAGGGGGCCGAGGAGGTCACCGTCGACGTGTCGGCGGGGCCCACCGGGGACACCCGACGGCTCGCATTCGACGCGAAGTCCAGCGGGCCGACGGGGGAGCAGCACGTCACCGGGTCGTTCGTGTTCGAGACGCAGTAGGGCCTTCCACCAGCCCCGGCGCGGGCATTGTTTGGTAGACCACCCGACGGCGGCGCCCAAGGACCACCCGGTCCCGCGGTGTCTCCGTCCATCGGAGGTCTCTCGACATGCCCAACGCCCGCTCGCCTCGCACCCGCCGCTCCCTCGCGGCCGCCACCCTCGCCCTCAGCCTCTTCGGCGCCTTCGGGTGCGCCCGTCGGCCGCCCGTGGAGACCGGCCCGACGCTCCCGCTCCGCCGCGTGGTGGTCTACCGCAACGGCGTCGGGTACTTCGAGCGCCAGGGACACGTCGAGGGCGAGGCGGTGAACTTCCGCGTCACCCAGGCCGAGGTCGGCGACTTCCTCGCCACCCTCGCGGTGATGGAGCAGGGCGGCAGCAGCGTGCGCTCCGCGGCCTTCCCGATGCCCGAGGAGCAGGTCGGCGACGCGCCCGCCGCCCCGGAGCGGCGGCGCAACGTGCGCCTCGCCCTCGACGGCCGCGAGCACGACCTCGTGGTCGGCTACACCGTCGAGACCCCCATCTGGCGGCCCACCTACCGGCTGGTGTTCCAGGGGACGCAGCCGCAGGTGCAGGCCTGGGGCATCGTGCAAAACCTCTCCGGCGAAGACTGGACCGACGTGAACCTCTCGCTGGTGTCGGGCGCGCCGGTGTCCTTCCGCTCCGAGCTCGCGACGCCGGTGATCCCCGTGCGCCCCATCGTGACCGACCGCGGCGCCGTCATCGACGCCGTCCCCCAGAGCGACACCACCCTCGCCCAGGAGGAGCAGCGCGCGGTGGCCATCACCGCCCCGATGCCACAGGCCTCGCCCGAGCCCATGGCCGAGTTCGCCGACGACGAGGGCGGCAGCGGGCGCGCCGCCAACACCCGCACCGCGGCCGCGCGGCGCCGACCGATGCCCTCGCGCCCCTCGGGCGGCGCCCCGATGGCCCCGCCGAGCGTCTCCGGGGGCTTCTATCGAACGCCCGCCGCCCCGCCGCCGCCGCCGCCCTCGTCGACGCCGCGCAACCTCGCCTCCCTCGCCGCGCTCGCGGTGCAGGGCGGCTCGACCCGCTACGACCTCCCGCAGACGGTCACCATCCCCGACCGCAGCGCCACCATGGTGATGCTCGTCGCGCGCGACGTCCCGGGCGAGCAGATGTACCTCTTCGCCCCGGACCCCGGCGTGGGCGACTCGGGCTCGCACCCCTTCCACGTCGCGCGCTTCGAGAACCGCACCGGCGGCACCCTCGAGCGCGGCCCCATCGCCATCTTCGAGCGCAACGCCTTCCTCGGTCAGGGGATGATGGAGTCGCTCCCCGACGGGGCGACCACCACGGTGCCCTTCTCCCTCGAGCGCGGCATCGCCGTCGAGTCGTCGCAGACCTCCGCCGTCGAGGGCGCGCGGCTGGTGCGCATGGTGCGCGAGTCGCTCACCGTCGAGCGCTACAGCGTCACCCGCACCACCTACCGCGCCCGCAACGGCATGGACCGCGCGGTGCGCCTGCTCTACCGCCACGCCCTCAACGGCGCGCAGACCTTCGAGCCCCCCGCGGGCACCGAGAACAGCAACGGCAACGCGCTCGTGCCGACCTCCATCGACCCGCACGGGCGCAGCGAGGTGGTGCTCACCACGCGCTCGCCCTTCAGCGTGGGCGTCGACTTCGCCAACGTGTTCGCCGCCGAGGCCATCACCGCGTACCTCCGCGACGGTCACCCCACCGACACCGTCGCCGCCACGCTGCGCGGCGCCCTCGACCTGCGGCAGCAGATCGCCGACCTCACCCAGCAGCGGGACAACCAGGTCACCCGGCGCGACGACCTCCAGCGCAACGCCGAGGAGACCCGCGGCAACCTCACGGCGATCCAGCGCAACCCGGCCGCGGCGGACCTCCGCGCGCAGCTCACCGCGCGGCTCGCCCGCACCGCGACGGAGATCGACCAGGCCATCCGGCGCATCGTCGAGCTCGACACGCAGATCGGCGAGCGGCGCGTGCGGCTCATCGAGGCCCTCCGCGGCGTCGAGCTCGACGTGAACACCCCCGCCGCCGCGCCCGCGCGCTGACCCGCTACTCCGACGCCGCCTCCCCCGCTGTCGGGGGTGGGGCCGGCTCGTCCCCGAAGGCGCAGGCCCGCGAGCTCTCCGCCGCCCAGGGCGTCGCCGCCAACAGCTCCGTGCGCCGCAGCCGCTGGGCCGCCTGCCGCAGCGCCGTGCGCAGCCGGCACCGGGCGGCGTGGTCGGCCGGGTCGGGCGGCTGGAAGACCGGCGCCGCGCGCAGCCACGCGTCGGCGACGTCGCGCTCGCTGGTGATGCGATAGGCGACGAGCGCGAGGGCCTCGACGGACTCCACCGTCGGGTCGCCGAGCGCGGCGATCACGGCACCGAGGTGGCGCCCCCCGGCGGCCGCGACGGCCCGCTGCACCAGCGCCGAGCGCTCGCGGGCGGGGGCGTCGCGGGACGGGGTGTACTCGCCGAGGCGCCACCACTCGACCTGCGCCGCGAGGCGGGAGCTCGTCGAGGCCGCGCGCAGCTCCAGGGAGGTCCACGGGTTGGCGAGCTCGACGGGCTCGACGCCGACGCCCGGGAGGTGCGCCACGATGGGGCGGTACCCCCGCGGCGCCGTCGGGAAGCCACACATGGTCTCGGCGACCGAGGCCCAGGTGTAGCCCTGCGGCCACTCGGCGCCGCGGGCGAAGCGCTCGTCGAGCGAGTCGACGGCGAGGGCCGCCCCCACCGACGCGAGGCGACGCAGGGTGTGGCGCAGCAGCGACGGGCGCCGCCACCACGCCGGGCGCAGCGTCGGGCCGTGGGTCGTCGCACGCAGGGCGACGCGGTGCTCGATGACAAGGCGCGCGAGGTCGACGGTGACCGCGGCGGGGCAGCCGATGGGCCCGCACATCGCCGCGGCGTCGCGTACGCAGGCCGCCGCGTCGCGCAGCAGGAAGGGCAGCGCCGGGTCCGCGAGGCGGGCGCGCAGGGCGGATGCGTGGCGGTCCATGCAGGCGAGGCGATCGACGGGGACCGCCGCCGCGCGCGCCGCCTCGTCGCGGACGGCCCGCGCGAGGGGGTGGTCGTCGATGCGCGCGCGCAGCCCGCAGCGGTCGTCGGGGGGCGGGTCCTGCCCGGTGCGGCGGAGGAAGTCGGCCTCCAGACCGCAGTCGCCGAGGGCGTGGACGAGCGCGCGGGTGCGATGCATCTCGCGCGGGTCGAGCCACGGGATGCGCACCTCGCGCGGGCGCCCCGCCCGGAGCAGGCGCTGCGCCGCGCGGTGGTGCAGCGGGCTCACGCTGGCGAGCGCGAGCCGTGCGCGCTGCGACGGCGTCCAGCGGGTCTCCCAGCGGAGGCCGCGCGCGGTCATGGCCACCGGCTGCGGCGACGCGTCGAGCTGCGCCGCGGCCCACGCCCCGCCCGCCGTGACCGCCCCGAGCAGGGCGAGCAGCAGGGCGACGACCCCGAGCGACCAGGGCCCGTACGGGGCCTCGCGGAGGTGCGACGGGTCGAGCGCCGCGAGGGCGATCGTGTCGCCGTCGGGGACGAGCGACCACGCGGGGGTCTCGTCGGAGGGAGGCGCCGCGTCGGGGTCGGCCTCGACGCGCTGGAGCACGCCGCAGGCGCGCACCCGGGCGTGCTGCGCGAGCGAGCGGCGGCCGTCGGCGCGCCACGGCTCGATGTCGCCCACGAGCAGGCGGCGGGCGCCGGCGAGGGCCACGCGCCGGCCGTCGACGACGAGCCACGCGCCCCCGTCGACCGCGGCGTCGCGGGCGTACAGGCCATCGAGGCAGACCGCCCGGTCGGGCGTCGCGAAGGGGTCGGGCGTCGGGGGGCCGAGGGCGGCGAGGGCCCCGCGGAGGCGGCTGCGCAGGCGCGCGCGGGTGGCGAGGCGCATCGCGAAGAGCAGCGCCGAGGCGACGGCGCCGAGGGGCGGCACGAGCAGCGCGGGACCGGCGCGCACCCCGAACTCGATCAGCCACCGCATCGGCGCGAAGCTACTGCAACTCAGCGCGCACGCGGGGCACAGACCAGGCGATAGTCCCCCGACGATGCCACGCCTCTACGCCCACCGCGGCGCCGCGTCCGAGCGACCCGAGAACACCCTCGACTCCTTCGCGCGCGCCCTGGCGCTCGGCGCCGACGCGCTCGAGACCGACCTCCACCTCACCGCCGACGGGCACGTCGTGGCCGCGCACGACGCGACGCTCGCGCGCACCGCGGGGTCGGCCGTGGAGATCCGCCGCGCGACGCTCGACGAGCTGCGCCGGAGCGACGTGGGCTGGGGCTTCGTCGACCGCGACGGGGGCCGTCCCTTCGCGGGGCGCGGCGCGCGGGTGCCCACCCTGGAGGAGGTGCTCGATGCCTTCCCGGGGGTTCCGCTCAACGTCGACGTGAAGCAGCGCGCGCCCTCGATGGTGGGGCCGCTGCTCGACCTCCTGCGGCGCGCGCGCGCCGAGGAGCGGGTGCTGGTGACGAGCTTCGACGCCGTGGTGCTGCGGGCGGTGCGCGCGGCGGGTTACCCCGGGCGCACGGGGCTCTCGCTGACGGAGGTGCTGCGGCTGTACGCGACGCCCGCCGCGGCGCTGCGGGCGATGCCCCTGGGCGGCGGCGCGGTGCAGGTGCCGCCGAGGGCGCGGGGGCTGCGGCTCGACACGCCGGGCTTCGTCGTGAAGTGCCACGCGCTCGGGCTGCGCGTGGACTACTGGACCATCAACGACCCCGCGGAGGCCGAGCGCCTCCTGGCGCTGGGCGCGGACGGGATCATGACCGACGACCCGGCGGCGATCGCGCCGGTGTTCGCGCGCTGGCGCGAGGCCCGCGGGGGGGACGCGGTCAGTTGCGCACGTTGACGGTCGTCGCGCGCGTGCTCCCGATGGCGATGGAGCTGCACTGGATGATGCCGCCGGTGCCGGAGCGCAGGCAGTTGTCGCAGGGGCTGCCCGAGCAGCCCGTGGGCAGCGCGAGGCAGCGCGCGCCGGTGGCCACGCTGCCGCTGTAGGCCTGCTCGCAGTACTGCGTGTTGGAGATGCAGCGCAGCGTCGTGCCGCCGCCCGAGCAGCTGAACGTGTTGTCGAGCGCGCCGTCGTCCGTGCTGCACCCGCCCAGCAGCGCCGACGCCACGAGCACCGCGCACAACACCCCGACGAACCTCACCGTGGACCTCATCGCATGACCTCCGTCGCCGATCGGACCTCCACGGCCCGCGCGGCGTCGGGGGACGATGTAACGCACCCCGCGCCGCGGTGACAGCGCCTCATCCGTCGGCCACCGCCCACGCCGCGCTCGGGTCGATGGCCGCGAACACCGCGTCGCCCGCCGCCAGCCCCAGCGCCCGCAGCGCCCGCCGCGGCAGCCGCGCCACCAGCGGGAACCCGCAGTCCAGCGACACCACCGCGAAGGCCCCCTCGTCGTCGACGCGCAGCACCCGCCCCGGCGCGCCGTTGCCCTCCGCCCCTGGGTTGCCCGCGCGCAGCGTCACGTCCTCGGCGCGCACGCACACCCGCACCCTCCCGGCGAGGCCCTCGGGCGCCGACACGGTGAGCTCGCCGTCGCCCGCGCGCACCACCGCGGTGCCCGCGCCCGCGCGCAGCACCGTCGCTGCGACGAGGGTGTCGACCCCGAGGATGCGCGCCGTCGCCGCGTCGCAGGGCCGCTCGAAGACCGCGCCCACGGGACCTGTCTGGCGCACCTGGCCCGCGTCGAGCACGACCAGGGTGTCGCCGACGGCCATGGCCTCCGCGGGGTCGTGCGTGACCAGCAGCGTCGGCAGGCCGAGCGCCCGCACCCAGCGGCGGAGGTCGGCGCGCAGGGCCGCGCGCGCGGGATGGTCGAGCGCGGAGAAGGGCTCGTCGAGCAGCAGCAGCGAGGGGCGGCGGGCGACCGCGCGGGCGAGGGCGACCCGCTGGCGCTCGCCGCCGGAGAGGGTCGCGGGCGCGCGGCGACGGAGCCCGGCGAGGTCGAAGCGATCGAGCACCTCGGCGACGCGGCGGGCGCGCTCCGCGGGGCCGAGCGCGGCGAGCCCGAAGGCCACGTTGTCGGCGACGTCGAGGTGCGGGAAGAGGGCGCCCTGCTGCGCGACGAAGCCCACGTCGCGGTCCTGCGGCGGCACCCACGTCGCGGCGCCGAACCACGCGCGGTCGCGCCAGCGGACGACCCCCGCGGCGGGCCGCTCGAGGCCCGCGATGCATCGGAGCAGGGTGCTCTTGCCGGCGCCCGACGGGCCGAAGAGCACGGCGATGGGGAAGGCGTCGCCGCCGAGGGAGAGGGCGACGGCGCGGGGCGGTCCGCCGGCGGGGCGCAGCTCGACGCGGGCGATCAGGTCGTCGGCCACCGCGGCGTCCCCTCGCGCTGGGCGTGGTAGGTGAGCGCGAGCAGCGCGAACGACAGCGCCACCAGCACCCCGGCGGTGCGGTTGGCCGCCGCGTAGTCGAGCGACTGCACCTGATCGTAGATGGCCACGGAGACGGTGCGGGTGCGCCCCGGGAGGTTGCCGCCGAGCATCAGCACCACGCCGAACTCGCCGAGGGTGTGCACGAAGGTGAGCACCGCGGCGGCGACGACGCCGGCGCGCGAGAGGGGCAGCACCACCCGCGCGAAGGTGCGCAGGCGCGAGGCGCCGAGGCACCACGCGGCCTCGACGAGCTCGCGGTCGACCCGGGCGAAGGACGCGCGCATCGGCTGCACGGCGAAGGGCAGGCTGTAGATCACCGAGCCCACCACGAGGCCCGGGAAGGTGAAGGGGAGCGACTGGCCGGTGAGGCGGGCCAGCAGCGCGCCGGCGGGCGAGCGCGGCCCGAGCGCGAGCAGGAGGTAGTACCCGAGCACCGTCGGGGGGAGGATCATCGGCATCGCCACGAGGGCGTCGGCGACGTGGCGCCAGCGCCAGCGGGTGGTCGCGAGCCACCAGGCGAGGGGCGGCGCCAGCGCGAGCAGGATGGCCGTCGTCACGGCGGCGAGGCGGAGGCTGAGCGCGAGGGCGTTCCAGTCCATCGGGTGGGGTTTTGGGATGAACTCAGGGAGCGGGCGGATCGAAGCCGTGGCGCGCGAAGATCCCACGGGCGGCGGGCGAGCGGAGGAAGTCAGCGAAGTCCGCGGCGGCGGCGGGGTCGCCCGCGCGGCGGAGCACGACCCCGCCCTGCTCGATGGGGGGGTGCAGCCCCGCGGGGACGACGTAGACCCGTCCCCCGGACGCGACGCCGGGCGCGCGGGTGAGCGACCGGGCGACGAGGGCGACCTCCGCGGCGCCGGACTGCGCCATCTGCATGGCCTGGGAGACGTTTTCGCCGGCGACGAGCTTCGGGGCGACGGCGGCGGTGAGGCCCGCGGCGGCGAGCGCGGCGACGGCGGCGCGGCCGTAGGGGGCGTGCCGGGGGTTGGCGATGGCCACGCGGCGCACGGCGGGGTCGAGCAGCGCGCGCAGGCCGAGGGCGGCGACGTCGAGGCGGAGCGAGCGCGGGGCCCAGAGCGCGAGGTGGCCGCGGGCGTAGCGGAAGCGGGCGCGCTCGTCGGCGAGGCCGCGGGCGACGAGGTCGCGGGCGAGGCCCTCGTCGGCGGAGAGGAAGACGTCGAAGGGGGCGCCCTGGGTGATCTGCGCGACGAGGCTCCCGGAGGCGCCGAAGGAGGGCTCGACGCGGAGGTCGGGGCGCGCAGCGCGCAGGGCGTCGAGGAGCTCGGCGAGGACGAAGCGGAGGTCGGCCGCGGCGGCGACGGCCACGCGGCGCCGGGCTGCGGCGGGGCGGAGCGCGCATGCGAGCGCGGCGACGGGGAGCGCGAGGAGCGCGCGGCGGCGCATGGGGAGGCGGGGCATCGGGCGGAGGGTTTAGGAGGCTGGGTAATGTGGAGGGAGCAGCGGCGCTACGGCGCCGTGCGCCAGTACTCCACCGTCTCGGCGAAGACCGACCCGAGGTGGTCGCCGCCGTCGATGCCCCAGAAGCCATCGGCGGGCTGGTTGTTGCGCACCTGCGTTCGGCCGTTGGAGGGGTAGCGCACGGGGTCGGTCTGGACGTCGGCGGGGCGCACGCCGCTCATCGCGTGCTGGTGGCAGCCCACGCAGTTGGAGCGCACCAGGCCGGGGCCCGCGTCGATGTACGGGTTGGAGCACCACGACGGGGCCCCGCGGCCCTCGTGCACCGCCCGCAGCGCGGCGGCCAGGGAGGGGGCGTCCTGCGCGAAGCCCCCGGCGGGGTCGGGGTCCTGCTCGTCGAAGTCGGTGGCGACGCACATCTTGTACGACGACCACGGGCCGCCGAGCGCGCGCACCGCCGCGGGGCGGTCGGCGCCGAAGTCCTGGTCGGGCGTCGGCGACCACCAGAGGGTGATGTTGATCCAGTGCGCGAGCTCGCGCGTGCGGATGTGCATCCCCGCCAGCCGGAACGAGCTCCCCGCCCCGACCCGCATCGTGTACGCCTGCGCCCCGGTGGGCTCGGCGGCGCCGTCGCCGTCGCCCCAGCTCGCGTCGGCGCCGGGCGCGAGGCGCCGGGCGAGCCCCGCCGCGGAGGTGTCGTAGGTGGGCAGCGGCATCCCGAGGTCGGTGCGCCGCCACTCCAGCGCGACGGTGGCCGCCGCCGGGGGAAACACCCCCTGGAGGCACGCCGCGGCCGCGGCCGACGGCGGGGTGTAGCGCACGTCGAGCACGCCGCTCGCGGAGGGGGCGCGCGTGGCGACCCGCACCATGAAGAGCCCGGGGCCCTGCACCGTGCAGCCGGTCGCGGCGGCGGCGGTGCAGCGGGCGGCGGCGGTGGGCGTCACGCCCTCGAGCACGCGCAGCTCGGTGCCCTCGGCGATGTCGGCGATGCGCGCGGTGAGCTCTCCCCCGGTGGCCACGAAGAAGGGGCCCACCACGCGGGCGCCGCACGCGGGCAGCGTGACGGGCTCGCGGGCCACCTGCTGGCTCGCCGCGGGGCCGTCGGCGAACGCGGGCGGGGCACCCTCGGCGATGCAGCGCAGCACGTCGGGGTAGCTCGCGATGAGGTGGCGCACGGCGTCGGGGCTGAGGGCGATGCGCTGCACCCCGGAGACCCCCGCGACGCCCGCGGCGTCGGCGAGCGACGCGGCGTAGGCGTCGAGGCGAGGGGTGGGCCACTCCGGGAGCGTGGTGACGAAGGTGGCGTTGAAGCCGAAGGCGCCGTCGAGGGCGGCGTCGCCGAAGCGGGTCTGCGCGACGCGGCCCGCGCGGTCGAGCCCGCCGTAGAGGCGCTGGAAGACGCGGGTGACGTCCGCGCGGTCGTACCAGGTCTGGAAGCGCGGCACCGTCGCGCCCGGCAGCCCCGGCGGCTGCGCGAGCGGGACCGGCGCCAGCACGCGCGCCACGGCCTCCCAGGCGACCGCGCGGCGGGACCGCTGGGAGCGTCGCAGCTCGTCGGCGCGCGCCCCGAGGGCGGTGTCGGCGGGGTAGCGGGCCGCGAGGCCGAGGAGCCATCGCCCCTCGGCGCTCGCGGGCATCGCCTGCGACTCGACGCCCTCGCAGGCGGTCGGCGCGGACGCGGGAGCCTGCCCGCACGCCGAAGCGAGCGTGGCGAGGAGCACGGCGCCCGGCGCCCGGCGGTGCGTCACGGGGTGAGCAGGGCGGCGTCGCTCGCGATGACCTGCTCGCGCTGGGTGCCGAGCGTGCGAACGAGGAAGTAGATCCAGCCGTCGGAGCGGAAGTGGGGGTAGAGCGCGTACTGGCCGGGGCCCATGGTGGTCACGCGGATGGGGCGGCCGGTGCGCAGGTCCATGATGTAGACGTTGGCCGCGCCCTGGGTGGAGTACTCCGCGAAGCCCGGGTCGTCGGAGCCCGTGAAGCCCAGCTCGCGCGCGTCGGCGTCCGCCGTGGGGCCGCCGCCGATGTAGTGGTGGTACGTGATGAAGCGCTCGTCGAAGGAGAAGCCCGGCTTGGCGCCCTGCACGGGGTAGCGGGCGAGCTCGCGGGAGGACGCCATGATGGCGGAGCCCGTGCGGCTCGCCTCGAGGCGGTGCAGCACATAGCCCTGGTAGTCGCCCGCGTCGTCGACGAAGCGGGTGATGAGCAGCCGCGACGAAGGCGAGATGACGCCGTCGCCCTGGAGCGGCGTCGGGATGTTGCGCGAGCCGACGTTGGTGAAGCCGGCGCCGGTGTTGGCCATCAGGGTGATGGAGGTCTGGGCGGTGGCGGTCCAGCGCTCGTTGCGCGGGGTCTCGGTGAGGGTGGGCGTGTGGCCGCCGTCGTCCCACGCCGCGGTGCCCGCGGAGGAGGCCCAGTAGTCGCCGCCGTCGAGCGACGCCGCGAGGTGCTGGTAGAGGCTCGCCGAGCTGCCCGTGCAGGGCGAGCCCGCGCCGGTGATGGCCACCGTGGTGGGGGTGCCGGTGGTGAGCGAGCTCATCGGGCAGTTGCGGCCGCCGGGCTGGTACATGAAGCCGCTGTTGTCAGGGTAGAACGCCGGATCGTACATGGCGCCCGTGGCGGAGATGTCGGCCTCGCGCGAGAGATCGCGCAGGCGGGTGCTGCGGCCGACGAAGCGCCCGTCGGCGGAGCTGCGGGTCCAGAAGCCCGAGCGGTTGTTGGAGCTGAACAACACGCGGAGGTGCGCGGCGGTGATGGCCGAGCGGTTGGCGCCGATGTTGGTGTCATCGGCGAGCGGCACGGTGGCGAGACAGTCCTGCGGGCGAGCGGCGCCGGCGCAGCCGTGCATCATCATGCCGCGGCTGCGGTTGAGGGCGCCCCAACCCATCGTAGACATGGCCGTGACGTGGGCCGTGATCTCGGCGGAGATGCTCCCTGCGTCGCCCGGCGGCACGGCGGGAAGGTCCGTCGGCGCGGGCGTGTCATTGCCGACGACGTCGGCGGGCGTGCCCGCGTCGACCGGCGAGCCGATGTCGACGCCGGAGTCGGTCGCAATGGGCGCCGGATCGTCCGAGCAGCCAGCGAGCGATGCGAGCAAGGTGATGGACGCGAAGCGGATGGTGGATGCAGAGCTCATTGGGGGGGAGTCTAGGCCAGTCGCGCAGGTTGTGAAGAGGGAGGGGGTGCGAACAATCTGCGCCCGCACACTCGACCTGACGAGCATGGCCGAGCCAGGGCGCATGGGTGTTTAGCAAGGGCCGGTCTCTGCGGTATGGTGCGCGCCGACGTATGAGCACACGAATCCAACGCTCTCGGACGCGCGCCTCGGCCCTCCTCGCCAGCGCGCTGCTCGCGACCGGCGCCGCGCAGGCGCAGCAGTACATCAACCTGCCCGGCACCCAGCCCGGTGGCCTCGCGGAGGGCCCTCCGCTGGAGAACGCCCGCTCCTGCGGCGTCACCTGCCACTACTCGCGCGACGCCACGATGCCGAGCGCGATGCCGTACGACGGCTGGTCGAGCTCGATGATGGGCAACGCGATGCGCGACCCGCTCTTCCTCGCGGCGCTCACCATCGCGGAGCAGGACCTCCCGGGCTCCGGCGACTACTGCCTCCGCTGCCACACGCCGCCGGGCTTCGTCGGAGGCCGCACGCGCAGCTCCGCGGCCGCCTCGCGCGGCGCCGACCTCGAGTCGGCCGACCTCGACGGCGTGACCTGCGACAGCTGTCACCGCATGACCGAGACGGCCAACCTGGGCAACGCGCAGTACGTGTTATCGCCGACGGAGACGCGCTTCGGGCCCTACGCCACCATCAACAGCATCCGCCACCCCGGCGCGGCCTCGACCTGGCTCGCCGACTCGCGGATGTGCGCCACCTGCCACGAGATCACCAACCCCGCGCAGCCGCTGCTGCGCGCGGACGGCACGGACACCGGGCAGCGCTACCCCATCGACACCACCTACAGCGAGTGGTCGCGCTCGGACTACGCGGTCGCGGGCTCGCCCGTCGCGGCCACCTGCCAGGACTGCCACATGCCCCGCATCGGCGCGCCCGGCTACTCGGCGACGAACACCACCGCCATGATGCGCGACAACCCGCGGCGCCACGATTTCGCGGGCGCCAACGCGTGGGGCCTGCGGGTGCTCGCGGCGATGCGCAACGACGTGACCACGGGCGACTTCTACGACCCCGAGGCGGTGCCCTTCTACGAGGCCGGCGCGGCGCGGGCCGAGGCCACGCTGCGCTCGGCGGTGACCCTCGAGCTGCGCTCGGCGCCCACGCAGGCCGATCCGGGCGCGCCCGTCGAGGTGGTCGCGCGCATCACCAACCGCTCGGGCCACCGCGTGCCGTCGGGCTACACCGACGGTCGGCGGGTGTGGCTGGAGGTCGCGCTCGTCGACTCCAGCAACCGCGCGACGGTGGTCTCCGGGGCCTACGACGCCGCCGAGGCGCACCTCGACGAGACCGACCCGCAGCTCAAGCTGTACGAGGCCGTGCCGGGCCGCGTGGGGGTGGGCCGCGAGGAGCACATCGCGCTGCACAACACGACCATCCGGGACACGCGCCTGCCGCCGCGGGGGTATCGCCCGCTGCCGGGCCACGAGCCCGTCGGCGCCGACTACTCGGGCGGCGAGGGCGGCGCGCTGCGGCACTGGGACGACGCGCGGTACACCATCACCTTGCCGGCGACGGCGCGCGGGCCGGTGACGGTGCGCGTGCGGGCGCGGTTCCAGGTGACGACGCGGGAGTACGTGGAGTTTCTCGCGCGGGAGAACCGCACCGACGACCGCGGGCGCGAGCTGCTGCGGCGCTACGAGGCCTCCGGCCGCGCGGCGCCCTACGACATGGCCGAGGCCACCGCGGTCATCATGGTGGGCGCCCCCCTCCCCGAGGACGCCGGGACGGTGCGCGACGGCGGCGGCGCCGACGGGGCCGTGGTGCCCGCGGCGGCCAGCGGCGGCTGCAGCTGCCACACGGCCGGGGACCAGCCCTCCGCCCGCGGCGGCGCGGGCGCCCTCTTCTTCGCCCTCGCGGCGGCGCTCTCGGCGCGGCGCCGGCGCGCGCGGCGCAACGACGCGTAGGTCACCCCACCCGCTCGGGCTCGATCTCCAGCCCCACCCCGAACACCTCCCGCACCCGATCCTGCACCCGCGCGGCCATCGCCAGCAGCGCGCGGGTCGTCCCGCCGCGGTTGACCAGCGCCAGCGCGTGGCGGTGCGAGACCCCGGCGCCGTCGACGGTCCAGCCCTTCGTCACGCCCGCGCGCTCGATGAGCCACCCCGCGGCCAGCTTCACCCGCCCGTCGTCGGTGGGCCACCGCGGCATCGACTCGCCCTCGCGCAGCACCCCCGCCGCGCGCGCCAGCACCGCATCCGCCTCCGCCCCGGTCACCACCGGGTTGGTGAAGAACGACCCCGCGGTGCGCCCCTCGGGGTCATCCGGGTCCCAGACCATCCCCTTGGCGCGCCGCAGCGACAGCACCGTCTCGCGCACCCTCGCGAGGCTCCGGTCGCCCTCGCCCAGCGCCTGCTGGAGCTCGCCGTAGCGCACCGAGGCTGTCCCCCCGCGGCGCAGCGCGAAGGCCACCGACAGCACCGCGTAGCGCCCGCGCGCCTCGCGCTTGAACACGCTGTCGCGATACCCGAACGCGCACTCCTTCGGGAGCAGCGTGCGCTGCGCGCGGTCGCGGCGGTCCCACACGCGCACCGCCGTGATGACCTCCGCGACCTCCTGGCCGTACGCGCCGACGTTCTGCATCGGCGTCGCGCCCACGCAGCCGGGGATGCCCGACAGGCACTCCACGCCCGCGAGCTCGTTCGCCACGGCCCACGCCACGAAGCCGTCCCAGGGCTCGCCCGCGCACAGCAGCACCCGCGCCGTGTCGCCCGCATCCACCACCTGCCGCCCGCGGGTGGCGACGCGCACGACCGTCCCGTCGAAGCCCTCGTCGGCCACCACGAGGTTGCTCCCGCCGCCCAGCAGCAGCAGCGGGGCGCGGGCGTCGTCGGCGGCGGTCACGGCCTCGATGAGGCGCTGCGTGCTGCGCGCCTCGACGAAGGCCCCCGCCGGGCCGCCGAGGCCGAGGGTGGTGTACGCCGCGAGGGGGACGTTGCGACGGACGTTCACGCGGTGATCGCCCGCAGCCGCTCCTCCAGGAAGGCCTGCGCGGTGATGGGCGCGTAGCGCGGGGGGCGGTCGGGCGTGACCGTGGTGGCCGCGGGGGCGAGCACCACCTCGGGCCGCGGGTGCGTGAAGAAGGGCAGCGAGTAGCGGGTGACGTTGGGCCCCGAGGGGTTGACCACCCGGTGCGTCGTCGAGGGGATCACCCCGTTGGTCGCGCGCTGGAGCATGTCGCCCGCGTCGAGCACGATCTGCCCGGCGAGCGAGTGCACCGGGAGCCAGGCGCCGTCGCGGGTCTGCAGCTCCAGGCCGCCGGTGGTGCCCTCCACGAGGAGCGTGAGGAGGTTGATGTCCTCGTGGGCGGCCGCGCGCACGGCGCCGACGGGGACGTCCGCGGGGACGGGCGGATAGTGGATGAGCCGCAGGATGCTGTTGCCGTCGACGGCCATGTCGGCGAAGTGGTTGTCCGGGAGCCGGAGGTAGCGGGCGACGGCGCGGAGGCCGGTGAGGGCGACGGACTCGAGCGCGCGGTAGAGCTCGAGCGAGACCTCGCGGAAGTCGGCGACGGCCGGGTGCACGGGCCAGACGTTGGGGTCGTAGAAGGGCGCGTGCTCGGGGCGGATGGTCTCCTGGCCGACGTGCCAGAACTCCTTGAGGTCGGCGATGGCTGCGCCGACGGCCCGCTCGCGGCCGAAGGGGACATAGCCCCGGTTGCCCTTCGAGGCGGGCACCACGCAGGCGTCGAGCGTCGCGGGCGGCAGCGCGAAGAGGCGCGCGGTGACGTCGAAGGCGCGGCGGATGAGGTCGGGCGGCACGCCGTGCTGGTCGAGGGTGACGAAGCCGAACTCGGCGAGCCCGGCGCCGAAGCGGCGGACGAAATCGTCCTGCGCGGCGGCGTCGCCGTGGGTGAAGGCGCGGAGGTCCACGACGGGGATGGAGCGCATGGTCGGCGGAGGGGTAGCACACCCGGGGCGGCAGTTGGCGGGCGGGCGCCCGCGCAGGGGGTGTGGTTCAGCGCAGCGGCGACTCCAGCAGCATCCGCGCGAGGGCCTCGTAGTCCGGGCGGCGCGGGTCGTCGGCGCGGAACACCAGCCGGAAGTGGTCGAACTCCGGCTTCACCTTCGGGAAGATCACCCGCAGCGCCCCGGACTCGACCCGCTTCCGCACCAGGTACTCCGGCAGCACGGCCACCCCCTCGCCGCGCAGCACCAGGTGCTCGATGGCGGCGAGGGTGCCCATGCGCAGCACCTTCGCGAAGCGCACGCCCGCCCCCATCGCCCCCGAGGCCTCGCGCCAGTACCGGAACAGCGGCATCTCCGCCGACACGTCCACCAGCGTGTGCGCCGCGGCGTGCTCGGGCCTCGCCAGGGGGCTGCGCGCGAGCAGCGCCTTCGAGGCCACGAAGACGTAGTCCTCGCGGTGCAGCGCGATGGCGTCGAGCGCCGGGTCGCTGAAGCGCGCCGAGAGCACCGCGCAGTCGACCTCGCGCGTGCGCACCCGCAGCAGCAGGTCGGCCGTGAAGCTCACGTAGAGGTGCAGCGTCAGGTCGGGCCGCTGCTTCGCGAGGCGCGGCAGCTGCGGCAGCAGCCAGCTCATGCCCAGCTCGTGGCGGGTGCCCAGCACCAGCTCGGACGGCGCCGGGCCCAGCTCGCCGCGCGCCGCCCGCAGGCAGGTGTCGGCCGCCGCGAGCGTGCGCCGCGCCTCGGGCAACATCGCGAGCCCCGCGGCGGTGAGCGCCACCGAGCGCGTGGTGCGCGCGAAGAGGCTGTGGCCCACCTCGTCTTCGAGCTGCTTCACCCGCTGGCCGAGCGCGGCGGGGGTGAGCGCGACAGCCTTCGCGGCGGCGCGAAAGTTGAGCGTCTCCGCGGCGGCCACGAAGCACCGGAGGTTGTCCATCGAGGGCAGCGGCATCGCGGTACCGTATACCCAACCCATGCAATCAACCAGGCACTATATCGGTGAACGACACGCCGTCGGCGGGCCCGCAGCCTGAACTCCGCTCCGCGGGCGGAGGCCCGGGTGACCCGCCGGTGGCTTGTTCGGTAGGGTGTACGATCCGTGCGCAGTGTAGCGGGAGTGCACACGGCGAGCGGGCGGCGCTATGATGGTCACCAACTTGGACCCCCTTCGCACCGACACCTCCGTCCTCGATGGAACCAACGCGGGCGGCGCCACCTCGGCGCGGCTGCTGGTCGAGGAGACGGGGCGTCCGCCGCGGGTGGTGGTGGTGCCGATCGGGGCCGAGGTGCGCGTCGGGCGCTCGCCCACGGTGGAGGTTCCGCTCGACGACACGCGGGTGTCGCGCGAGCACGCGGTGCTGCGCTTCGACGGGCGCGCGGTGCTGGTGCGCGACGAGGCCAGCAGCAACGGCACCTTCGTCGACGGCGTGCGCATCACCGGCACGCGCGCGGCCGAGGCGGGCGCCGTGATCATGATCGGCAGCACGCGCATCGTGGTGGTGGCGTCGAGCCGCGACAGCGTGCGCCCGGAGACCCACGGGCCGGTGGTGGGCACCGTCGCGAGCGGCAGCGACGTGGTGGCGGTCGACCCGGTGATGGTGAGCCTGCTGGCCCTGGTGCGGCGCCTCGCGGCGAGCGACCTCCCGGTGCTGGTGCAGGGCGAGACCGGGAGCGGCAAGGAGGTCGTCGCGCGGCTGCTGCACCGGTACAGCCGGCGGGCGGGGCGGGCGTTCCTGGGGGTCAACTGCGCGGCGCTGCCGGAGTCGCTGGCGGAGAGCGAGCTGTTCGGCCACGAGCGGGGGAGCTTCACCGGCGCCGACGCGCGCAAGGGCGGCGTGTTCGAGCGGGCCGACGGCGGAACGCTCCTGCTCGACGAGGTGGGCGAGCTCTCGACGCCCAACCAGGCGCGGCTGCTGCGGGTGCTGCAGGAGCACACGCTCACCCGCGTGGGCGGCACCCGGGCGGTGCCGGTGGACGTGCGGGTGGTGGCGGCGACCAACCGCGACCTGCTGGTCGACGTGGCCCGCGGTCGCTTCCGGGAAGACCTGTACTTCCGGCTCAACGGGGTGACCGTGGCGGTGCCGCCGCTGCGGTCGCGGCCCAGGGACATCGTGCCGATGGCCGAGCGGGTGCTGGCCGAGCGCGGCGGGGCCTGGCACCTCGGGCAGGGCGTCGCGGCGGTGCTGCAGTCGTACCGCTGGCCCGGCAACGTGCGCGAGCTGCGCAACGCCATCGAGTGCGCCATCGCGCTGGCCGAAGGGTCCGAGCTGCGGGTGGAGCACCTGCCCCCGGCGGTGCGCGGCGACGTAGAGACCACCGCGGGGGACGAGCCCTCCGGGCTGCGCACCAAGGTCGACGACCTCGAGCGACGGTCCATCCTCGCGGCCCTCGACGCCGCGGGCTGGAACCAGTCGCGCGCCGCGCAGAGCCTCGGCATCTCTCGCCGGGGGCTCATCTACAAGATGGAGCGTCACGGCCTGAAGGCGCGCCCCGCCAGCGGCCACGGGGAGTGAGGCCGCGCTCGTGGCTCGACTCCGCACCAGGCTCGTCGGCCTCGCCGCGATCGCTTCGCTCGGGTGCTCCATCGCGCTCGATTTCAGCCGGGTAAACCTCCCGGCCGCTCGCGACGCCGGCACCACGGCGGACCTCGCCCCCTTCACGGACCTCACCCCCGACGCCGTAGACGCGCCCATCACGATGGATGCGCCCGACGCTTCCGATGCGCCCGACGTGTTCGACGCGCCCGACGTGTTCGACGCGCCCGACGTGTTCGACGCGTACGACGCGTACGACGCGTACGACGCGTACGACGCGTACGACGCGTACGACGCGTACGACGTGTATGACGTGCCCGTCGACCGCCCCGACGTGGGCCCCTCCTGCGACGCCGACCTCACGCGCGATCCCCAGAACTGCGGCGCCTGCGGCCGCAGGTGCACGGTGACGCCGTGCATGCAGGGGGTCTGCAGCTGGTGCCGGCCGCCGCTTTCGCTCTGCGGGCTCTCCTGCTACGACCTCTCTACGTCCAACCAGCACTGCGGCTCGTGCTCGACGCGCTGCGGTGGCTCGACCCCCAACTGTTGCCTGGGCGTGTGTCGCGCGCGGTGTAACTGAAGGAGGCGCCGGAATGATCGACCCAAACACGGAGATCGACGCGCGCTACCGGGTGGTCCGCCTCCTGGGTGAGGGCGGCATGGGCGCCGTGTACGAGGTCGAGCACCTGGGCGTGGGCAAGCGCCTGGCGATCAAGATGCTGCACGCCCACTACGCGCGGCAGCCCGAGGCGGTGAAGCGCTTCGCCCGGGAGGCGCGGGCGGCGGCGGCCATCGGGCACCCGAACATCGTCGAGGTGATCGACACCGGGGTGCACCAGTCCGAGCCGTACATGGTGATGGAGCTGCTGCGCGGCGAGACCCTCGCGGAGCGCCTCGCGCGGGCCACGCCCATCACCACGCGGGAGGTCTGCTCGGTCATCGGGTGCATCCTGTCGGCGCTGGCGTCGGCGCACGCCAAGGGCATCGTGCACCGCGACCTGAAGCCCGAGAACGTCTTCCTCGCGGAGTACGCCGGAGCGACGACGGTGAAGCTCCTCGATTTCGGGGTGTCGAAGTTTCGCCACGAGGCGGGCACGCTCTTCGAGACCACGCAGGAGGGCCTGCCGGTCGGGACGCCCGCGTACATGGCCCCGGAGCAGTGGATGGGGCGCCGGGACATCGACCACCGCGCCGACCTCTTCGCCGTCGGCGTGATGCTCTACGAGATGCTCACCGGGGGCTTCCCCTACGAGGGCGCGAGCCAGGGGGAGCTGTTCCTGGAGATCGTGCGCGGGTCCGAGCAGCCGCCGCCGCCGAGCGCCATCGCCCCGGGGGTGCCGCGCGCCATCGACGCGGTGACCCTGCGCGCCCTGCGCCGCGAGCGCGATGAGCGCTTCCAGTCGGCGCGGGAGTTCCTCGACGCGCTGCGGCCCTTCGGCGCGGAGAACATCCCGGTCTGCGACGACGTCCCGGTGCGGGAGTCGCTCGACCCCGGCTCCACCGCGCCGCGCCGCGCCGTCCGCCGCACCGTCGCCACCATCGACGGCGCGCGGGTCTCCGGGCGACAGATCACCGTGCTCTCCCTGCTCCTCTCGCTGGTGGTGCTCGGCCTGGTGGTGGTCGCCGGTACCCGCACGGGCCCGCCGCGCGGCCTGCGCCCCGCCTCTCCCTCCGTCCCTCCCATCACCGCCCCGGCCGTCGCCGCGGTGGTCCCCGCGCCCGCCGCCGCCCCCGCGCCCTCGGTCGCCCCTGCGCCTGCTGCCCCGGAGCTGGAGGTCGCGGTCGCGCCCCGGCGCCGCGGGCGACACCGCCACCGCTCCCGCGCACCGAGCACCCGCGCACCGAGGTCACGCCCGTCGGGCGGTCGCGGGTCGCTGCGCATCTCGCGAGAGTTCTGACGCATGGGCGGTGGCCATCGGAGGTGGGCGGTCGCCGCCCTGGCCGTCGCGCTGCACGGCGCGGCGCGGGTCGCGGGCGCGCAGACCGATCCGTTGGAGGCCGCGCGGGCGCACTTCGAGCGGGCCGTCACGCACTTCGAGGCGGGCGACCCCCGGGCGGCGCTGGCGGAGTTCGAGCGGGCCTACGCGCTCTCGGCGCGGCCGTCGCTGCTGTTCAACCTCGGCGCGACGCACCAGGCGCTGCACGAGTATCCCGAGGCGGTCGACGCGCTGCGGAGGTTCCTGTCGGCGACGGAGGGGCAGCGGTCGCGGCAGCGCACCGAGGCCGAGCGCGCGCTCCGGGCGCTGGACGGCTTGATGGCGCGGGTGCGCGTGACGTGTGACCCCACGACGGCGACGCTGACCCTCGACGGCCGCGCGGCGACGGGCGATGTGTTGAGCGTCGGCCCCGGGCGGCACGCCATCGAGGCGAGCGCCCCGGGGCGCGTGACGCAGCGGGTGGAGGTGACCGTGGCGTCGGGGGACCAGCCCTCCCTGCGCCTGGTGCTCCCGGTGGTGCCCGAGCCCGCGGCCGTGACGCCGGTGGTGAGCCCTCCGGCGGCGCCTCCCGCGGTGACCCCTGCGGTGATCCCCGCGGCGGCGAGGGTGCTGCGACCCGCGCCGCGGTTGTGGTTCACGCGGCCGTGGGTGTGGGCCGTGACGGGCGGCGCGCTGGCGGTCGGCGCGACCCTCACCGGCGTGGCGGCGATCGGGGCGAACGACGAGTTCCAGATGCGGGTGCAGTCGGACGCCGACGTCGACCGGCTCGCCACCCGCGGGCGGGCGCTGGCGGTGGCGACGGACGTGATGGCGGTGGGCGCGGTCGCGGCGGGGGTGACCGCCCTGGTGATGCTGGCGAGGGGAGACGCCACGCCCACGGGGACGAGCGTGAGCGTGGCGCCTTCGTTGGGTGGGATCGGGGTGGCGGGACGGTTCTGACCGTCGTGGGCCTCAAGGTCCGCCTCAGGTCTCGTCGTGGTGGGAGAAGGCCATGACGGCCGAGCCGCGGCCCCGGGGTGCGGCTGCGCAGCTCGGTCACGTACCCGAAGAGCTGCGCCAGCGGGACCGCCGCGTCGATGACCCGGAGAGGCCCGCGAGGGCGAGCGCGAGCGCGAGGGGTCTCCGGGGGGGGGGCCATGCGACGGGAGGGTACACAGCGCGCGGCGCGGCCGCGGTAGAGTCGCGCCCATGATGGAATACCGACGCATGGGCCGCAGCGGCCTCAAGCTCTCCACCCTGTCCTTCGGGTCGTGGGTGACCTTCTCCAACCAGCTCGACGAAGACCTCGCGACCGACTGCATGAAGGTCGCCCGCGAGGCCGGCGTGAACTTCTTCGACAACGCCGAGGTGTACGCCCGCGGCGAGTCCGAGCGGGTGATGGGCCAGTCGCTGCGCAAGCTGGGCTGGCGTCGCGGGTCGTACGTGGTGTCGACGAAGTTCTTCTGGGGGCTCAACAAGGGCCCCAACGAGCAGAACACCCTCAACCGCAAGTACCTGCTGGAGGCCATGGGGGCCTCGCTGGAGCGCTTCGGGCTCGACCACGTCGACATCGTGTTCTGCCACCGGCCCGACCCCGAGACCCCCGTCGAGGAGACCGTGCTCGCCATGCACGACCTCGTGGCCCGGGGGCAGACCCACTACTGGGGCACCAGCGAGTGGAGCGCCGCGGAGTTTCGCGCGGCGTGGGACTTCGCCGACCAGTGGCGCCTGCACCGCCCGGTGGTCGAGCAGCCGCAGTACCACCTGCTGCACCGCGAGCGCGTGGAGGCCGAATACGCGCCCCTGTATCGCGACCTCGGGATGGGCACCACCACCTGGTCGCCGCTGGCCTCGGGGCTGCTCACGGGCAAGTACCTCGAGGGCATCCCCGAGGGGTCGCGCGGCGCCCTCAAGGGCTACGAGTGGCTCCAGAAGGACCTCGTGAACCCCGGCCAAGCCTCCAAGGTGCGTGCGCTGCTGGCCGTGGCCGAGTCCGTGGGCTGCACCCTCGCGCAGCTGGCCATCGCGTGGTGCGTGAAGAACCCCCACGTCACCACGGTGATCACCGGCGCCAGCCGCGCGTCGCAGGTGAGCGAGAACCTCAAGGCCCTCGACGTGGTGCCGAAGCTCACCCCGGAGGTCATGGCCCGCATCGAGGCCGCGCTGGGATAGAGTCTTCGAGGACAACCTCCGCGAGGCCGTCCCCGCGGAGGCCGACGGCATCGCGAAGTACCTCCGCACGGTGCGCGAGGTGTCCGGCGGCAGGCGCAGGTACTACCTCACCCGCGCTGCCGCCCGGGGTGGGCGGGCGTCACCGACGGGGTCATCGCGCCCGACGCCACGCGCCTGCTGCGCAGGGCCAGCCGGGGGTGACCTCACCCCAGCGCCGCGGCCAGGGCCGGCAGCACCTCGCCCGCGGGCGCGTCGACCCGCACCGTCGCGTGCCCGTCGCCGCGGCTCTCGCCCAGGTTGACGATGGCCACCGGAATCCCCCGCGCGGCGGCCCGCAGCACGAAGCGATAGCCCGAGAACACCATCAGCGACGAGCCCGCCACCAGCAGCGCGTCGGCCGCGTCGAGGCGCGCGAAGGCCCCCTCCACCCGTGCCTTGGGCACGTTGTCTCCAAAGAACACCACGTCGGGCTTGAGCACCCCGCCGCACCTCTCACACGCCGGCACCACGAAGCCCGCCACCGCCGCCGGGTCGAGGTCCGCATCCCCGTCGGGCGCGAGCGAGTGCGCCCGCTGGTCGGCCCCGGGGTTGAGCGCCAGCAGCCGCCCCTGGAGCGCGTCGCGGTCTTCGAGGGCCCCGCACCCGAGGCAGCGGGCCTCGTGCAGCGCGCCGTGCAGCTCGATGACGTCGCGGCTGCCGGCCTTGCGGTGGAGGCGGTCGACGTTCTGCGTGAGCAGGCCCGTGAGGCGACCGGCGCGCTCCAGGGCCGTGAAGGCGTGGTGCGCCGCGTTGGGCTCGAAGCCCCGGAAGCGCGGCCACCCGAGCGCGCTGCGCGCCCAGTAGCGGGCCCGCGTCGCCGGGTCGGTCACGAAGGCGCGGTGTTGGATCGGGTTGCGCGCCTTCGCGCGGGTGAGCGGCCCGCGGTAGTCGGGGATGCCCGAGTCGGTGGAGACGCCCGCGCCGGTGAGCACGCACACGCGCCGCCCGTCGAGCAGGCGGACGAGGTCGTCGGGGTGGTGGCTCATTCCGATGGGAGATCGTGGGACGGCGGCGTGCGCGCGACAAGGCACGCGTCGAGGAGGGACTCGCAAGGCCACAGCCCCTCGTCGGGCCAGGCGCGCTCGGTCATCAGCTCGGCGCGGCGGAGGTAGGCGTCCGCCGTGGTGGTGTCATCGCGGCGGTCGTGGCAGCGCACCAGGCCCGCGAGCACACCCCGCAGGAGCCCCGGCGGCGACGAGCCGTCGAGCAGCGCCAGGGCCTCGGCGTAGCGCGACACGGCCTCGTCGGTGAAGCCCAGGCGCTCCTCGCACCAGGCCAGCGGCGCGAGGAGGTGCAGGCACACGGCCAGGTGATGGTGCTCGCGGGCGAGGCCGAGGGCAGAGAGGAGGTCTTCGCGCGCGGCGGCGGGGTCGCCCGCCCGGAGGTGTCGCTCGGCGAGCGCGCCGCGGACCGCGAGGCGGGTCGAGTGCGCGCCCTCGACGCTGGCGTGGCGGAGCGCGACGCCGAGGTGCGTTTGCGCGGCGTCGAGGTCGCCGAGGGCGGTGTAGCAGCGAGCGAGCTCGACCAGGAGGAGCGTGATGCTGGCGTGGCGCTCCTCGAAGTGACCGAGCGCGCGGGCGACGAACTCGATGCCCCGCGCGGGCCTACCGCCGCGGCGGTGGAAGCGCCCGGCCAGGACGAGCAGGTGCTTGAGCACGGCGCCCGCCGACTCGGCGCGGAGGAGCTTCGCGCGCGGCACCCAGGCGAGCACGGCCGGGTCGTCGTCGGCGATGGCGTCGGCGATCTCGCGGAGTGCGTACGCCGCGCGGTCATGGAGCGAGGTGCCCTCGGCGGGGTCCACGTCGTTCACGGCCTGCGCGCCGCGGCGTGCGAGCGCGACCGTGAGGGCCTCGCGCGCTTCGTCGTAGTGACCGTCGGCCAGGAGGCGGTCGACCTCGGCGAGCGCGTCGTCGATGCGCGGCGCGTCGGAGGTGTCGGGGGAGCCGGGGATGGAGGGCTCGCGGTACGCGGCGTCGTCGGGCGCGGGCGCGGCCGGCGCGTCGGACTCGGCGAGCAGCACGTCGGCCAGGGCGAGGCTGTGCCAGTCGGCGGTGTCGCAGGGCCCGCGGCGGGCGAGGTCGAGGTTGAAGCGGCGCATCCCGCGCACGATCACCTCGTCGTCGAAGAGCCCGAGCGCGGCGGCGGCGCCGACGGCGCTGAGCACCACCTCGATGTCCCCGGCGGGGCGGGAGCGCAGGTCGGCCACGGAGAGGCCCGCGCGGGTGGCGAAGCGCGGCAGGTCGAGCGGGTCGAGCCCCAGCCGGAAGGAGAAGGTGAGCTCGTCGTCGGCGGTGACGGTGCACACGTCCGCGGGGCCCACGTCGACCCGGGCGAGCACCATCGCCTCGTCGGAATCGGGCAGGCAGGCGCAGGCCCAGAACGCCCGCTCGCTGCGCCGCGGCGCCGGAATGGCCGCGCGCACGTAGCGCTGCAGCACCGCCGCCACGTCGGCCCAGACGACCATCGCCCGCAGCTGCTCGGCCCGCGGGGCGTGGCGCCCTCGCAGGTCGGGGTCGTCGACGCGGAGGCCGTCGCGGTCGCGCCAGTCGACCTCGGCCACCCAGCGAACCTGCTGCGCGGGAGACATCACACCGTCGAAGTCACAGGGGAGTTGCAGGGGCTCACTCATGGGCGTTGACCTCGGAGGTCCAAGCGCTCGGTCTGGGGACCCGGGGGCGGGGTGTCAAGCCGTTCACCGCCCGCGCGGCAGCCACACGTGCACCGGCCCGAAGCTCTGCGCCGCGGTGTAGTTCGCCAGCACCCACTGCGCGGGCGCGTGTCGCTCCAGGTCAGTACGAGAAGAGCTGGAGGGTCTTGAGGAGGTCGAGGCGCAGCCCGAGGTTGACGTCGTGCGAGACGGACCACGCGTCCTCCGAGCGCTGGCGCGCGAAGAGGTCATAGGAGATGGACACCGCGAGGGGCGCGAAGATCGGCACGCTCAGCCGGGCGTTGAGGCGCACGAGGGTCTCCGCGCTCGTCGCCCAGGGCTCGCGGAAGGCCACCTCGGTGAAGAGCTGCCCCTCGACGTCGCGGTCTTGAATGTGGAAGAGCGTGGTGGCGGGCAGCTCGCCGCGCACCACGGCGACGGGCTGCGGGTGCGCCGTAGGGTCGAGCGACTCCCAGTCCATGCCGAGGCCCGCGTTGAGGTTGGCGCGCAGCGGCAGCTCGAGGCGCAGACCCACCGTCGGGCGCCACTGGAGGTGGTGCCACTCGCGGTTGAGCATCGACGGGTCGGGCGGCGAAAACTCCGACTCCAGGTAGCTCTCGAAGTACGGCAGCGGGGTGTACCAGCGACGGCGGCGCCACAAGCCGCGCCAGGAGACCTGGTCGCGCAGGGCGATGAGGTCGGCGACCTTGCGCAGGCCGGTGTCGTCGGCGCCCTCGATGGTCTGCTGGTACCCGAGGCGCAGGCGCAGGGTGTTCTCGAAGGTGTACGAGGGGTGCTCGGCGTCGACGTGGCCCTCGGCGTCGACCTGGAGCGCCGTGCCCTGCGAGCGCACCAGCTGCGGGTCCTGGTAGTTGGCGCCGTTGGTGATGGTGGTGTTGGAGAGGCTCGCGTCGATGAAGCCCCGGAAGGTCCAGCGGGTGCGCCGCGCGGGGTCGATGGGGGCGCGGGTGATGTCGCCGCTACGGGGGGTCGCAAGCCAGGCGAGGAGGGTCTCCCGGGGTGATCCGACGGGGTCGGCCTCGTAGGCGACCTCGCCCTCCTCGCCGAGGCCGCCGTCACCGCCGTCGGCCACGTAGCCGCTGGTGACCACCCGGTAGTACTGGTCGTCCGCGAGGGGGCGGCCGTTCACCAGCAGGGAGTCGCCGTCGGCGGTCACGCCCCGAAACCGGAAGCGCGCGGCCCGCGAGGAGCGGAAGAACTCCGCCAGCTCTTCGCCCTTCATCCGCCCGACCCGCAGCGTGTCGTCGAAGGGCAGGGCGCCCAGCACGTCGACGCGCGAGATGCGGCCCTGGAGGGGGAAGTTCGCGATCGGGCGCACCGCCGCGCGGTTGATCACCGCGACCTCCGCGCGGGTCGCCTCGCGGGCCACGTCGAGCAGCAGCGAGGTGAAGCCCTCGCGGTCGAGCGGGCGGGCGAGCGCCGCGCCCGGGAGCACCTCCGCGGCGATGCGGCAGAGCTGCTCGCCGACGGCGTCGCCCAGGGCCGTCACCGCCGCGGGCACCTCCCCCGCGGGCTCGACCACCGAGGGGGTGGCCCGCGCCGGGAGGCTCGTCTCCACCACGCGGCCGGGCTCCGTCGCGAAGACCCGCAGCGCCGCGCTGCGCTCGACCTCCATCGTGGCGATGTCGCGCTCGATGTCCTGCGCGAAGACCACGTCGGGCCGCTGGTCGCGCGGGAGCGCCCGCACCATGCGCACGGTGTCCGCGAGCGTGCCGGGCCACTCGGGGTCGTAGAAGGCCACCACGAAGCGCGCCCCCGCCACCCGGGCCGCCAGCACCGCGCGGCCGAGCGCCTGCTCCGGGGACGACAGGGTGATCCCCTCCGCGCGGTCGTGGGCGACGCCGTGGAGCGCCGCCGGGGCCACCAGCGCCACCACCCCGACCCCGCCCGCTGGGGTCGCGAGCACCAGCGGCTCGTCGCCGCCGTCGACGAGGGCGTCGCAGAGGTCCTGCCCGGCGGGCTCGCAGCTCAGGTTGCTGAGCACCGTTCGCACCCCGCGGGCCGAGAGCGCCCGCGCCCGCGCGATGACGTCCGCGCGAGGGCCGGCGAGGTCCCGGTGGCCCACCGCGAGGGCCCGCAGCCCGGTGGCGAGCACCGCGTCGACGAGCGCCGGGAGGTGGTCGCGCGTCGCGAGGTGGGACACCGCCGAGGCGCCGAAGAGGTCGCCCGCGTCGAGGCGCAGCACGTCGTCGCCCGCGCGCTGGGTGAGCGAGCGGGCCATGGAGTACAGCCCCGCCGTGCGCTCGGCCGGGGGCACGCACGCGAGCCGCGCGACGTCCCCCTGGAGGCCCGACGAGACGACCACCCGCAGGGAGGTCGGCGGCGTCTGGGCGACGGCGGCGCGGGACGCCAGCAGGATGGCGAGGGTGAGGCAGGCGGGACGCAAGGGAGGGCGCATGAGCCGCGAGAGCGGATATCCGAAGGCGGGTGTGGGGCGCAAGCGCGGCGGCGTATACACTCCTCGCCTCCCCCGAAGCGCCCCCAGGCACCCGATGCCCACCGACCTCTACGAAGCGCCCATGGTCTATGACATCCTCTTCGACGACCGCGTCGACGACGTGCGCTTCTACGCCGGCCTCGCCCGCGGCCACGCCCGGGTGCTCGAGTACGGCGCGGGCACCGGGCGCATCACCGTCCCCATGGCCCGCGCGGGCGCTTCCGTCGTCGCCGTCGAGCGCGCCGCCACCATGCGCCACGGCCTGCGCGCCCGGCTCGCCGTCGAGTCCGCGGAGGTCGCCGCCCGGGTCACCGCCGTCGCCGCCGACGCCACCGCCCTCTCCCTCGGCGAGCGCTTCACGCTGGTGCTCTTCCCCTTCAACAGCCTCGCCCACCTGCACGGCGCCGACGAACAATCGGCCTTCTTCGCCCGCGTCCGCGAGCACCTCGCGCCCGGCGGGCTCTTCGCCTTCGACGTGTGGATCCCGGAGCCGCGGCTGCTCCGGGGCGACGTGCTGGAGAGCGGGCGCTTCCCCGACCCGCGCACCCGCGAGCCCGTCACCCTGCGCGAGGAGTTCTCCTACGACGCGCTCTCGCAGGTGCTCACCACGCAGCTCACCCTCACCCCCGCGCTCGACCCGTCGGCCGCCGAGCGCTGGAGCATCTCGCAGCGGCAATTCTTCCCCGAGGAGACCCGCGCCCTGCTCGCCGCCCACGGCCTCGACCTCCGCTGGCGCACCACCCGCTGGCGCCTCCCCCACGACCTCGCGCGACGCCAGTTCGACGACGAGGCGCCCGACGAGCGCGGGGCGATGATCGCGTACGTGTGCACGCTGCGATAACCTCCGGGGCACCCAATGATCGACCTGCACTACTGGCCCACCCCCAACGGGTGGAAGATCACCATCGCCCTCGAAGAGATGGGCCTCCCCTACCGCGTCATCCCCGTGAACATCGGGCGCGGCGAGCAGTTCAAGCCCGGGTTCCTGGCCATCGCGCCCAACAACCGGATGCCCGCCATCGTCGACGACGACCCGCCGGGCGGCGGCGCGCCCATCTCGGTCTTCGAGAGCGGCGCCATCCTCCTGTACCTCGCCGACAAGACCCGCGGCTTCATCCCCGACGACCTCCGCGGCCGCACCGCCGTGCACGAGTGGCTGATGTGGCAGATGGGCGGGCTCGGTCCGATGGCGGGCCAGGCCAACCACTTCGCGGCCTACGCGCCGGAGAAGATCCCCTACGCCATCGAGCGCTACATGAAGGAGATCGAGCGGCTCTTCGGGGTCATGGAGCGTCGGCTCGCCGACCGCGACTACCTCGCGGGCGAGTACTCCATCGCCGACATGGCGGCGGTGCCGTGGGCGCGCGGGCACGAGCGCCTCAAGCTCGACGTCGCGGGCTTCCCGAAGGTGCTCGCGTGGATCGCCCGGGTCAGCGAGCGCCCCGCCGTGCAGCGGGGCCTGAAGGTCGCCGCCGAGATGGGCGCGCCCCTGGACGACGAGGCGAAGAAGGTGCTCTTCGGGCAGGGCGCGACCCCGAAGGCGGGCTGAAGCCCCTCCGCTATCGCCCGTCGCCCGCGTCCATCGACATACGCCGGTGTGTATTCCCGGCGTCCATGGCGGCGGGCGCGCCGGCGTCGACGGGCCCCTCGCCCACCACGCCCGTGGTCGGCTCGACGGCGGCCTCGGCGGAGCCCGCGTCGCGGGCGCGGGGGGGGTTGGTGTTGGCGAGCGCGTCGGCGGCCTGGATGAGCGGCAGCCGGGTGCGGGCGCCCTCCAGGTAGCGGGCGGGGTCGAGCACCACGTAGGGGGCGCGGCCGGCCTGCTCGCGGGCGGCGTTCTCGCGCTCGAGCCAGCGGATGATCTTGGGCATCGCGGCGACGCTCCACGGGTGCGTGTCGTGGAGGAGCACGGTGCCGCCGGCGTGGTTGCCCAGGTTGGTGATGATGCGCTGCGCGACGGCCTCGGCGTCGTTGACCAGCAGGTAGTCGTGCGGGTCGATGGACCACATCCAGAGCTCGTTGCGCTTGGACACGAGGTGCCGCCGGACGTCCTCGCTGTAGGCCCCGTACGGCGGGCGGAAGAGGTGCGGGCGCTGGCCGATGACCTCCTCGATGAGGTCGGCGTTGTGCTCGATCTCGTAGCGCACGCGCTCCGGGGGGAGCGTCGGGAGCTGGTAGTGGTGCACCGTGTGGTTGCCGATGACGTGACCCGCCGCGAGGGTGTCGCGCAGCAGCTGCCGGGCGCGGGTGCGCAGGGGCTCCTCGTGGGACTCCAGGCGCCAGCCGCAGACGAAGAACGCGGCGTGGATGTTGGCGCGCGCGAGGATGGGCAGGAGCCGGTCGGTGGTGCCGGGGTTGGGCCCGTCGTCGAAGGTGAAGAGCACCTCGCGGGCGCCAGGGCGGCCCAGGGAGAGGTCCCAGCCCCAGCGGAGGCGGGCCTCGGGGTTGAGCAGCGCCGGGGGCCACGAGGGCGGGCGCGCCGCGGCGTCGGGGGGGATCACCATCCCGAGGGGCTCGAGCCGCCCGGCGTCGTCGACCGTCGCGAGCAGCCGCGGGAAGATCGGGATGCGCAGGGGGGTGCCGTCGAAGCGGGGCCGCGGGGCGGAGGAGAGCGCGATGAGCGCGCCGGTGATGACCGCGGCGCCGATGGCCAGCAGGGCCGCCGCGCGGTACGCGAGGGCCTGGGAGCGCTGTCTGGCTTGGTGGCGGCGTCGGCCCATCGGTGGTGCTTCTCGCCGAGGGCTCTATCCGATCGGGCCCCGGGGCGCCACCTACCGGGGCGCCCCCGCGCGGCGGCGTGCCGGGAATTTCCTGTGCGCGGCGCCGCGGGGGTTAAGCTCCCGCTCGCCATGTTCACGATCCGTTCGCGACGCGACCTTTCGCTGCTGCTCGAGCGGCAGATGACCGCAGCGTCGTCGCGGGGCGGAGGGCCCGCCATCGACGACGACATCGAGGCGCGCACCGCGCTCAAGACCTTCCTGCTGGAGGCCCACGGGCGCATGCGCTCGGAGCCCTTCGCGGCGCTCCAGGAGCTGTGCGGCCCGCTGGGCATCACCGTCGAGCGCACCGACGACCCGCAGCTCATCGCGCTGTGGCTCGGCGAGGAGGTGCAGCTCTGGATGGACACCGCGGGCGGGCGCATCCACCGGCTGTACACGGTGGGCACCGCGAAGGACGCCGACCGGGTGCACGAGATGCTGGTGTCGGGCTCCGGGCTGCTGGAGTGCGTGTGGCTGCCGCCGCGCGCGCTCGAGACGCTCACGAAGGACCCGGCGTCGCGGATGGTGCTGTTCTCGCTGCGGCACGACCGGCGGCCGCTGCGGCGCACGCCGGACCTGGAGGGCATCGACTCGGTGACGCTGCGCTTCTGGGGGCCGCGCGCCAAGGAGACCCTCGACAAGCTGCGGCACAGCGACGTGCTGCCGATGGCGACGAGCGTGTACAGCGTGCGGGTGCGCGTCGGGGACGACGAGAAGTACTGCCTGGCGGAGGTGTTCCACAGCGGGAAGATCACGGCGATCGGGACGTCGTTCGCGGAGCACGAGCGCATCGTGCAGGCGCTGCTGGACGAGCACGAGGCCCTGGTGACGGCGCTGGAGGCGGCGCAGAAGACCCCGCGGCGGGTGATGATCCCGGTGAAGTGGACCCTCGACGACCTCGCCTACGGGGTGGGCCGGATGTTCTCGGGGACCGACCCCTTCCGGCTGTGGGGCATCCCCGAGCAGACGGGGCCGGAGAGCTTCTCGATGCGCGCGGTCGACCTCGACGTGGGGCGCGTGGCGCTGTTCACCGTCGACCGGGAGGGCCTCTCGCTGGAGCTGGGCGCCCGCACGCCCGCGTCGACGGCCATCCGGGTGGTGTCGGCGCTGCAGTACCACGTCAACGCCGACGTCCGGGACGACCTCATCTCCCCCGAACCGCTGCTGCAATTGGCCCTGCCGGTGGCGGCCGAGCGGGGGACCTTCAAGGAGACCTCGAAGCTCCACGACGTGGCGCGGGTGGTGCTCACCGAGGCCTGCGCGTGCCTCACCCGGGGCTCGCAGGCGCTCACGTCGGGGATGCTGCTGGAGAACACCCACGGCAACGAGCTGGCCACGCCGGCGCTGCACGACCTCACGCGGCGGGTGATGTCCGAGGCGGCGGCGCACGAGTGGCGCACCTGGGTGAAGCTCGTGGCGCTCCCCGAGGGCAAGACGGCGTGGAGGTTCGCCGACCCGCTGCCGACGGAGCGCAACCTCCGGCTTCGTGAGCTCCAGAAGATGAACCGCGCGGCGCAGCAGCTCGTGGCGCGGATGGAGGGCAAGGGCCTGGCGAAGTGGCTGCAGCTCTCGCTCTTCGGCCCCGAGGAGATGGTCACCCCCATCGTCGACGAGTGACCGAGGGCTCGGTCCCGGACGCGCGGCCGCGCCTGGCGCGCGCGGTGGTGGCGCTGTCGGCGGTGAGCTTCCTCACGGACGTCGCCGCGGACATGGTGGTGCCGTACCTGCCGCTCTTCCTGACGGTGACGCTGGGCGCGTCGACGGACTGGGTGGGCCTGGTCGAGGGCGTCGCGGAGGCCACCGCGGCGGTGGTGAAATACATCTCCGGGAAGGTGTCCGACCGGATGCCCCGGAAGAAGCCCCTGGTGCTGCTCGGGTACGGCGTGGCCAACCTCGCGCGCCCGCTGCTCTCCCTCGCCGCGGCCCCGTGGCAGGTGCTCGCGATCCGCTTCGTCGACCGCGTGGGCAAGGGGATCCGCACCGCCCCCCGGGACGTGCTCATCGCCCGCGAGACCCCGGCGCAGCACCGGGCCTACGCCTTCGGCTTCCACCGCGGGATGGACAACCTCGGCGCGGTGTTCGGCCCCATCGCGGCGATGGTCGTGCTCGCGGCCACCCACGACGACCTGCGCATGGTCTTCGCCGCCACCATCGTCCCGGGCACGCTCTCGCTCCTGGCGGTGGTGCTCTTCGTGCGTGAGACCCCCGTCGTCGAGACCGAGGCGACGAAGCGCGCCGCGGCCGACGACGCGCGCGGCCCCCTGCCGACAGAGCTCAAGCGCTTCCTCTTACTGGTCGGTGTATTCTCGCTGGGCAACGCGAGCGATGGGTTCCTGGTGCTGCGGGCGCACCAGCTCGGCGTGGCGGTGCGCTGGCTACCGGTGGCCTGGGGCGCGCTGTCGCTGATGCGCGCCGTCGCATCGGTGCCGGGCGGCTGGGTGGCCGACCGCATCGGGCGCCCGCGGGCCCTCGCCCTGGGCTGGTGGCTCTACGCCGCGGCTTGGCTGGGCTTCGGGCTGGCGACGCGCCCGTGGATGGCGGGCGTCGCGCTGGTGGCCTACGGCGCCTACTACGGGCTCACCGAGGGCACCGAGCGGGCGCTGGTGGCGACGCTGGCGGGCGAGCGCGCGCTGGGGCGGGCCTACGGGGCCTTCAACCTGGTGGCGGGCCTGGTGGCGCTGCCGGCGAGCGTGATGTTCGGGAAGCTGCTGCGGTGGCACGGCCCGCGGGTGGCCTTCGGGGTGGGCGCGGCGCTGGCGGCCGCGGCGGCGCTGGGCATGACGGCGCAGTGGGGCCGGCGGAGGGCGTAGGGGGCGTCTACGGCCGCTTCACCCCTTCGCGAACTTCGCCAGCTCGTCGTCCGCCGGCTCATACCCACGCAGGTAATCCAGCGCGCTGTCCACGTCGTCGACGAAGCGGATGAAGCCCCGCAGCGACGGGTGCATGAAGCCCGCGTCCACGGCCTGCTCGATCTGCGCCCGCAGCGGGTCGTAGTAGCCCGCGTGGTTGACCACCGCGATGGGCTTGCGGTGGATGCCGATCTGCCGCCACGTCGCGACCTCCAGCACCTCCTCCCAGGTGCCGTAGCCGCCGGGCAGGGCGATGAAGCCGTCGGCCCGGGTGGCCATCATCAGCTTGCGCGCGTGCATGTCGTCGGTGATGTGCAGCTCGCTCAGCCGGATGTGCGCCAGCTCGCGCGCCCGCAGGCTCTCCGGCAGCACGCCCACCACCCGGCCGCCGCCCACCAGCGCGGCGTCGGCCACCGCGCCCATCAGCCCCACCGAGGCGCCGCCGTACACCACCGTCGACCCCTCGTGGGCGAGCGCCTTGCCGAGCCCGGCCGCGAGCGCGAGGAAGGCCGGGTCGTGGCCCGGCGACGAGCCGCAGTACACGGCGAAGGAGGCTCCGCGGAGTTTCATGCCGGCGGAGCCTATACCCGCCGCGCGCCCTACGGCGCGATCGCCGCCAGCACCGCCGCGGTCTCCCGCGCGCCGCAGCCCAGCCACTGCGCGAAGGGCGAGCGCCGCCCGTCCTCCGTCGCGCACGCCGCCGCGATGCGCTCGACCACGTCCGCCCGCACGGCCCGCCCCCCCATCACGGGGTAGCCCATCGCCAGGTAGGCCCGCGGCGACACCCCCGCCGCCGCCGCCATCGACGCCGCGCCCGCCGCCGGCGCCGCCACGCCCGCCCCGTAGCGCACGCGCACCAGCGTCACCCGCCGCGCCACCGCCTCCGGAGCCAGCAGCGCCCGCGCGAAGACCACCCGCGCGCCCAGCACCAGCCCCCGCGCGGCCAGCGCCTCGCGGTCGACCGCCGCCGGGTCGGACAGCACCCCGTCGACCTCCGCCGTCAGCGCGCACCCGAGCCCCTGCGCCAGCTGGTGGTTCAGCCCCCGCCACCACGCCGCGTCGACGGCCTCGCCCGCGGCGGCCTCCACGGGTTCGAGCAGCGCGTGCACCTCGTCGCGCGACCACGCCACCAGCCGCCGCAGCAGCCGCGCCCTCGCCCCGCCGCCCAGCGCCGCCAGCGCGGGGGAGGTCTCCAGGTGCACGTCGGGGAGCGTCACCGACGAGCCCGCCACGAGCCGCGCCAGCACCTCGCCCTCGGGGAAAAGCAGCACCTGGCATTTAGCATTGAGGGTAAAACGCGCGTGCGGTGCGTCGACCAGCGACTCCATCCACGCCGTCGGCGAGGCCGTCGTCGGGGCCTCCTTCGGGGCGAGCGCCGCCCGCAGGCCCTGGAGCCCCGCGAAGGGGTGCCGCGGGTCGACGGTCTTCGTCTCCGCCTCGGTGCGCATCCGGCGCGGGCGCGGGGCGGCGCCGGCCTTCGGCGCGGGCTCGTCGACGAAGCGCTGCACCAGGCGGGCGTGCAGGGCGTCGCTCAGGCGGTCTTCGAGGTCGCGGGTGTGCTCCTGCCAGCGCGCCGCGGCGTCGAGCCACGAGGGGCGGTTGGCGAGGTAGGTCCAGGTGCGGACCGAGGCGATGCGCGCGACGAGGGTGTCGACGTCGCCGGTGAGGTCCTCGAGGGCGGCGACGCCCGCGCGCACGAAGTCCGAGCGCAGCCGGCCGTGGTCGCACAGCTCGACGAACACCGCCGCGAGCTGCCCCACGTGGTCCTCGAAGAGGAGGCGGCGGAAGTCGGGCACGGTGCACACCTCCCAGAGCAGGGCCACGCGGGCCTCGCCGTGGGCCCGGTCGCGCACGTCGTCGCGCGCCAGCAGCGCCGCGAGGGCCGCCTCGTCCTCGGCCTGGCTTACCCGGGCGAGTATTCTCCGGGGGGACGGGGATTTGAGCGCGGCGGTGAGGGCCGCGACGGAGCTGAAGTCGAGGGCGCTGGAGCGCCACACCACCTTGCGCAGCGGGGCGAAGCGCTGGCTCTCGATCTGGGCGCGCACGTCGGCGGGGATGACGTGCGGCGCGAGGGCGCTGAAGGTCCCGTCCTGGAGGTGGCGCCCGGCGCGGCCGGCGATCTGGCCGAGCTCGGCGGGGTCGAGCTCGCGGGCGACGCGCCCGTCGAACTTGCGCAGCGACGCGAAGGCGACGTGGCGCACGTCGAGGTTGAGCCCCATCCCGATGGCGTCGGTGGCCACGAGGTAGTCGACCTCGCCCGACTGGAACATCGCCACCTGGGCGTTGCGCGCCCGCGGCGAGAGGGCGCCGAGCACGACCGCCGTCCCGCCGCGCAGCACCCGCAGGCGCTCGGCGAGCTCATAGACCTGCTCCATCGAGAAGGCCACCACGGCGCTGCGCCGCGGGACGCGCGCGAGGGGCACGGTCTCCGCAGCGGTGAGCTTGGAGAAGCGCGGGGCGCTCGACACCCTGGCCGTGGGCACCAGCTCGCCCAGCACCGCCGTCGCCGTGTCCGACCCGAGGAACCACGTCTCCCGCTCGCCGCGCGCGTGCAGCAGCCGGTCGGTGAACACGTGGCCGCGCTGCGGGTGCGCGGCCAGCTGCACCTCGTCGACCGCGAGGAAGTCCACCGGCAGGTCGAGCGGCATCGCCTCGACGGTGCACACCCAGTAGTCGGGCCGCGGCGGGATGCGCTTCTCCTCGCCGGTCATGAGGGCCACCCTCCCTTCGCCGACGCGGGTGCTCACGCGGTCGTACACCTCGCGGGCGAGCAGGCGCAGCGGCAGCCCGATCATGCCCGTGGCGTGCTCGAGCATGCGCTCCACGGCGCGGTGGGTCTTGCCGGTGTTGGTGGGCCCGAGGAGGGCGTTGATGACCGTGGGCTCGCGCATGGCTGCGACCGTGGCTGTAGCCTACCGCCGGGCGCCGCGCGGCAAGTTCTGGGTGCGCCCCGCCGGTTCGGGTCATACTGAGGCCGGCGACGACCGAGAAGGAGATTGCATCATCGAGCTCTACGGCAACACCACGGGCCTTTCCCCCAGTGACAAGAGCGCCCTCGAGCGCATCTACCGCCGACGGGTTCCGCCCGACCGCATCGTGTCCCCCGAGCTCGCGCGATCGCTCGCCGAGGCCTCCGCCGCCACCGGGCGGCAGGTCGGCGTGCTGGTCAGCCGCGCGGGCGCGGTGGAGCACGTCATCGTCGGCGACGCCCACAAGCTCATGCTCCCCGACGTCGGTCGGCTGCGCGGCGCGGAGGGGCGCTTCCGGGCGCTGCGCCTCGTGCACACCCACCTGCGCGGCGAGCCCCTCACCCGCGACGACCTCGTCGACCTGAGCCGCCTGCGCCTCGACCTCGTCGCCGCCCTCCACGCGAAGCCCGACGGCTCCATCGGCGACGTCTTCTGGGCGCACCTGCTCCCGGAGAACCCCGCTGGCAAGCTCTGGCGCGAGGAGGGCCCGGTCTCCCTGCACGGGGCGATGGACACCGACTTCCTCGCGATGATCCGCGCCGTGGAGGAGGAGTTCTCGCGCCTCGCCCGCTCGCGCAAGGCCGTCGCCAACGACGGGCGCGCGGTGCTGGTGCACGTCACCGACAAGCGCCGGGCGCACTTCATCGAGGACTCCCTGCGCGAGCTGCGCGAGCTCGCCCGCACCGCCGGGGTGCTGGTGGTCGACGAGGTGGCGCAGGTGCGCGACCAGGTCGATCCCCGCTTCGTGCTCGGCAAGGGCAAGCTCGACGAGGTGATGCTCCGGGCGCTCCAGCGCGACGCCGACGTGCTCATCTTCGACCGCGACCTGGCGCCCTCGCAGGTGTCGTCCATCTCCGCGGCCACGGACATGAAGGTCATCGACCGCACGCAGCTGATCCTGGACATCTTCGCGCAGCGCGCGGAGACGCGCGACGGCAAGCTCCAGGTCGAGCTCGCGCAGCTGAAGTACATGCTCCCGCGCCTCGGCCAGAAGGACGACGCGCTCTCGCGGCTCACCGGCGGCATCGGCGGACGCGGCCCCGGCGAGACCAAGCTGGAGATCGCGGGCCGCCGCGCGCGCGACCGCATCACGCACCTGGAGTCGCAGCTGAAGGAGCTGTCCGGCCAGCGGCGCCAGCGGCGCCAGCGGCGGGTGAAGTCCGGGCTGCGGGTGGCCGCGCTGGTGGGCTATACCAACGCGGGCAAGAGCACCCTGCTCAACACCCTCACCGGCGCCGGGGTGATCGCGGAAGACAAGCTCTTCGCGACGCTCGACCCGCGCTCGCGGCGGCTCACCTTCGGCGCCGAGCACGGGGTGCGCGAGGGCGACGGGCTGCCCGGGGAGATGATCCTCACGGACACGGTGGGCTTCATCCGCGACCTGCCGAAGGACCTCGTGGCGGCCTTCCGCGCGACCTTCGAGGAGACCGCCGAGGCCGACGTGCTGCTGCACGTCATCGACGCCTCGGACGCCCGCTACGAAGACCAGATCGAGACCACCGAGTCGCTGCTGGAGGCGCTCGACCTGCACCGCCTGCCGCGGATCATGGTGTTCAACAAGAGCGACCTGGCGCTGCCCGGGGTGGCCGCGGCGCTCGCCCGCGCCGAGCACGGCGTGGCCGTCGACGCGCGGGACATCAAGAGCCTCACGCCCTTGCTCATCCGGCTGCGCCACGCGCTGGGCCAGCCCGCGGCGCCCGAACCCCCGCCGCTGCGCGCGTGGTCACCCAACCCCGAGAACCTCTGAGCGGCTCAGCGGCTGCCGATCCAGGGGCCGCCGGAGGTGTTCGAGTCCACCGTGAGCCCCCCAACCCCCCAAAGGTGCCGACGAAGCGCCGCGCGTCCGGCGAGAACTCCATCCGGAAGCCCCCACCGACGACGCCGCGTCGGTCCATCGACCGATCACGACCCGGCCGTTGATGCGCCCGGACATCGCGCCGGGCATCGACGAGCTGCTGCCGTAGACGCCCACCAGCGTCGCCGCGCCCTGAAACCTGTCCATGGGTCTCAACGCGCGGCGAGGGGCTCAGCGGTACCTTTGAGGGGGAGAGCGGGCTTCAGGGGAAGATGTCGCGCTCGCGGTACGCCGACTGGAGGCGCTCGAGCCCGACGGAGTACGCCGCCATGCGCAGGTCGACGTCCCGCGCCCGGCTGAAGTCCGAGACCTCTTTGTAGGCGCGCTTCATGGCGATCTCGAGCTTGTTGTCGACCTCTTCCAGGTCCCAGCTCTCGGAGCGCTTGTTCTGCACCCACTCGTAGTACGACACCGTCACGCCGCCGGAGTTGGCCAGCACGTCGGGGATGATCACCACGCCCCGGTCGAGCAGGATGCGCTCCCCCTCTGGGGTCGTCGGGCCGTTGGCGCCCTCCACGATCATCCGGCAGTCGAGCGCGTTGGCCTCGGCCACGCCGATCTGCCCCTCCAGCGCCGCCGGGATGAAGATGTCGCACTTCGTCGCGAAGAACTCCTCGCGCGTGATCGCCTGCCCCGCGGGGTAGCCCGCCACGCTGCCGTGGGTCTTCACCCACTCCGCGAGCTTGTGCCGGTTGAAGCCCTCGGGGGAGCGCAGGTAGCCCGAGTGGTCGCCCACCGCGGTGAGCGACGCGCCGTAGCGCCCGAGGATGGTCGACGCGTGCGACCCGACGTTGCCGTAGCCCTGCACGATGTACGTGCTGCCCTCGAGGTTGAAGCGGTGCTCGCGCGCCCACTCAAGAATGCAGTGCACCACCCCCTGGCCGGTGGCCTTCTCGCGGCCGAGGGTGCCCCCGGAGGCGACGGGCTTGCCCGTCACCACGCCGCGGTTGGCCTGCTTGTTCGCGTGGCCGACGGTGTTCATGTACATGTCCATCATCCACGCCATCATCTGGCCGGTGGTGCCGACGTCGGGCGCGGGGATGTCGTAGTCGGGGCCGATGTTGCTGCCGAGCGCGTGGGTGAAGCGCCGGGTGATGCGCTGCAATTCACCGGTGGAGTGGTTGCGCGGGTTGAACTTGATCCCGCCCTTGGCGCCGCCGTAGGGCAGGCGCATCAGCGCGGACTTCCAGGTCATCATCGAGGCGAGGGCCTTCACGTCGTCGAGGGTGACGCTCTCGTGATAGCGAATGCCGCCCTTGAAGGGACCGAGGATGTTGCTGTGCTGGATGCGATATCCCTTGAAGAGCTTCACCTCGCCGGTGTCCATGCGCACCGGGAAGTGCACGATGAGCTCGTTCTTCGGCTGCGAGAGCATCAGCTCCACCGCCGGGTCGAGCTGGACCACCTTCGAGGCCCGGTTGAGATACTCCTGGATGACCTTGAAGAACTCGTACTTCTCGTTCGACATCACCGCTCCGCTTTCTCCAGCGCTCTCCGCCCGCGTCGCGGGACCCGCGCCCAAAGGTGCCATGAGGCGCGTTCTCCCACCGGCCGTCCCCCCGGGTCAAGGCAGCGAACCCGCTGCATTTTTCGTCTCCCTGCGTCATCCGCGTCAAGCCCCGTGGCGCCCCGCTTCGGGGTCGTGGTAGGTCACCGCGCCATGAGCAGGATCTACCGTTCGTTGCCCACCCCGGGCACCCCGATGGGCATCGCGTACTCCGGCGGACTCGACACGCGCTGCGCCGTCGCGTGGATGTCCCGTCACGGCATGAAGGTGCACGCGTACACCGCCGACCTGGCGCAGCCCGACGAGTCCAACCCCGCGGACATCCCCCCGACGGCGATCACCCACGGCGCCGTCGCCGGGCGGCTCGTAGACTGCCGCGACGCGATGGTGCGCGAGGGGCTCACGGCCATCCAGTGCGGCGCGTTCCACCTGTCGACGGGCGGGCGGCGCTACTTCAACACCACGCCGCTCGGGCGCGCGGTCACCACGCTCGCCATCGTGCGGGCCATGAAGGAAGACGGCGTCAACGTCTTCGGTGACGGCTCGACCCACAAGGGCAACGACATCCAGCGCTTCTACCGGTACGGCATCCTGGCCAACCCCGAGCTGCGCATCTACAAGCCCTGGCTCGACCCGAAGTTCGTCAACGAGCTCGGCGGCCGCAAGGAGATGTCCGAGTACCTCCTCGCGCAGGGCCTGCCCTATCGCATGGGCACCGAGAAGGCCTACAGCACCGACGCCAACGTCCTCGGCGCCACCCACGAGGCGAAGGACCTGGAGTTTCTCGACAAGAACATGCGCATCGTGCAGCCCATCATGGGCGTGGCGTTCTGGCGCGCGGACGTCGCCATCGAGCCCGAGACGGTGACCGTGGGCTTCGAGAAGGGCCTGCCGGTGAGCCTCAACGGCGACCGCTTCTCGTCGCAGTTCGACCTCTTCCTGGAGTGCAACCGCATCGGCGGGCGGCACGGCCTCGGGATGAGCGACCAGATCGAGAACCGGGTCATCGAGGCCAAGAGCCGCGGCATCTACGAGGCCCCCGGCATGGCCCTGCTGCACCTCACCTACGAGCGTTTGCTCTCGGCGATCCACAACGAGAACACCCTCGACCTGTACGCCACCCTCGGCCGCCGGCTCGGGCGTCTCCTGTACGAAGGCAAGTGGTACGACCCCGAGGCCAACCTCCTGAAGGACTCCCTCACCCGCTGGATCGCCCCGTCGGTGACCGGCGAGGTGACCGTCGAGCTGCGCCGCGGCGAGGACTACTCCCTGCTCGCGACGCGGGCGGAGTACATGGCCTACGCGCCCGAGAAGCTCTCCATGGAGCGCGTCGAGGAGCCCGCCTTCACGCCCGAAGACCGCATCGGCGCGCTCGAGCTGCAGAACCTCTCGGTGACCGACAACCGCGCGATGCTCATCCACCACCTGCGCAGCCTGCACGGGCTCGGCGGCGGTGAGACCCCGGTCATCGGGCAGCTCCTCGCGGGCGAAGTCTCCGACGAGGGCTGAGTCCCTCTCCGCCCCGTCCCGACACTCCCCTCAATGGATGATCGGGTTGCCCCGCATCATCAGCCCCTGGCCGGCGGAGAGCAGCTCGTTGCTCCCGGTGGTGGTCCAGTACATCAGGTAGCGCGAGGCGCCGGCCATCGTGGCAGGGGTGTCGGTGAGGTTGTCGACGCCGCCCCAGAGGGAGCAGTCGGCCTGCGCCGCCATGGTGCACCCGGGGTTGCGCTCCATGGTGTGCCAGAGCCCGAGGTAGTGCCCGCACTCGTGGGCGAGCACCTGGGCCAGAAGGTCGGTGCGGCCGAAGGTGTTGTCCCAGCTCGCGACCACGCCCGACGACACCGTGCCGGAGATGCCCGGCGGGCCGTTGATGCTCCCGGCGACGCCGATGGCGTTCTCCAGGCCCGCGCTCGACGAGATGCCCCGCACCAGGAAGACCGTCAGCACGTCGCCCGTGATCCCGGCGGTGCGCTGGAAGAGCGCGCGCAGCTCCTCCTGGCTGTCGATGACGGAGAAGCGGGCGCCGTCCGCGGGAAGGAGGTCGGCGTACCCGTCGACGAAGACGTTGACCCCGACGGAGGCGTACATCGAGCGCATCCGGGTGAGGGCGCTCTGGAGGCGGGTGTTGGTGCGGGCGTTGGTGGCGTTGAGCCCGGTGACCCCGCCGATGATCACCCGCACCCGCAGCGTCCAGCCGTTGGCCGCGACGCCGCCCGGGGCGCGCTTCACCCGCACCAGCGCCCGCATCGCGCGGGTCGCCACGGAGGCCCCGCCGCGGTCGTTGAGCAGCGCGTGCGTCGAGCGGAAGAGCCCCGGCACCATCGGCTCGCCCATGCGCCCGGGGAAGGTCGCCGTGTTGATCTGCAGCCGCGACGGGATCATCCGCACCGGCTGCTCGCGGAGGGAGTTCCAGGAGCGGAGGTCGACGAGGGCGCGGGCGTCGGGCGCGGTGACGTTGCTGACGGCGGCGTAGAGGTCGGAGCCCGCGAGGTCTTGCGTCACCCAGGTGAGCGACACGGTGTCCGGCGACGCGACGACCTCCAACGGCATGGTGCTCCGGTCGACGGCGCTGGGGCCGTCGAAGAGCACGTAGTCCTCGACGGTGACCCCGGTGATGGGGTTGGCGCGGCACACCTGCACGCTGCGCGCGCCCACCGCCTGCGCGCCGCAGCGCCAGCCCGCGGGGCACATGCTGTCGTCCGAGCAGGCGTTGTGGCAGAGCCCGTCGAGGCAGAAGCCCGAGAGGCACTCCACGTCCTCGGAGCACGCGCCCGCGCGCTCGGTCTCGGCGCCCGCGACCTGGCCGCACACCAGGCGCCCGCCGCCGGCGGCGCGATCGAGCACGCACGCCAGCTGGCTGTTGATCGCCGCGCAGGCGTCGTCGTCGCCGCAGGGTTGCGCGCAGCCGGCCACCACGCCGGGGGTCTGCGCGCACACGCCCGACGCGCACTCCTGGTCGCTCCTGCACGCCTCACCGAGCGGGAGGTCGGTCGGTCTGACAGCGGGCACATCCACGGGCGCGGGGGGCACATCCACGGGCGCGGGGGGCACGTCCACCGGAGCCGGCGCGTCGACGACCGGCGGGACATCGCCCGGGGGCGCGTTGCCGGGGGTGACCGAGGCGCCGCAGCCGAGGCCGGCGAGAGCGAGGAGCAGGCAGAGGTTCGGCCGCATGATGGTGGGTCTTGCCGGGGCGCGGCGACGGTCTCGGCTGAGGCCAGGATTGGACCAGCGGACGCTCGCGACCGCCGCGGAGTATACTCGCGACCGTGATCGGCGCGGTGACCGGAGCAGGCGCGGACATGACGGAGCCACCGGCGCTGCGCCTGGGGCGGAGCCTGGGGGTGGGCGCCCTGGCCGAGACCTTCGCGGCGCAGGACGCCGACGGCGCGGCGCGGGTGCTCAAGCGCATGCACCGGCACTGCGTGTACGACCCGGCGCTGGTGGCCATGGTCGAGCACGAGGGGCGGCTGCTGGGGGCCTTCGACCACCCGGGCATCCCGACGCTGCGGGCCCGGTACCGCGACGCCGCGGGGGTGCCGCACCTGGTGCTCGACTACGCCGGGGGTCGCGGGCTCGACGCGGTGATGGCCGCCGGGCGGGTCTCGCAGTCGCTGGCGACGGCGTGGGTGGCGGGGCTGCTCGACGCGCTCGACCACGTGCACGGGCGGGCCGACGAGGCGGGCGAGGCGCTGGGCGCGGTGCACCGCGACGTGGCGCCGGGCAACGTGATCGCGCGCGACGACGGGTCGGTGACGCTCATCGACTTCGGCATCGCGACGAGCCGCTGGCGCGAGGACGGCGACCGCGGGGTGATGAAGGGCACGCGGGGCTACATGGCCCCGGAGGTGGTGACGGGGCTACGGGTGATCGACGGGCGCAGCGACGTGTTCGCGGCGGGGGTGGTGCTGTACGAGCTGCTCACCGGGCGGCGGCTCTACGCGGGCGGGGCGGCGGAGGTGATGGTGGCCATCGCCGAGGGTGAGGTGCCGTCGGCGCGCGCGGCGGAGGCGACGGTGCCCGATGGGTTGGATGCGCTGGTGCGGCGGTGCCTGGCGAAGCGGGCGGAGCAGCGGCCGACGGCGGCGGAGGCGCGGGCGGTGCTGCGGGGCGGGTGATGGCCTCGGCCGGGTGGCGGCGGCTCGTCGCTGCCGGTGTGTACCTGTCGGCGCCCAGGTCTGGGCGCTCGTGTCGTCGAGTCCGTGTCGGTCGGCGCAGGTCGTCAGCCCGTCATGCAGCGGGTGCATTGGGTTGGTAGTGGGTGAAGCGGGAGCGGTCGGCACCATCGGCTTGTTGGGCAAGCACGCCGGTTCAAGAATCACGGGTACTTGCCCCGTCGGACTAGCAACGCCCGCAAGCGAACTCGGTCCTCTTCGTTCACCGCCAGGACCAGAACCGTCGCTCGTCCCTCCTCCGTCAGCCCTCTGATGAGGCCATCGGCCGTGGTCCCAAAGTGCTCTCGCCACACATTGGATCGGGGATGATACAGCGCAACGAGGAGGCCCGTGTCGGGGTCAATCGAAGCAATGTTGGGCCCCTTGTTCAGGTTACAACGGATACAGCAGAGGCACAGGTTGGCCGCGTCATCGGACCCTCGGTGTTGCTTCCCGATAATGTGGTCGACCTGATGAGGTAGCAGCGATGCCGACTGCGGAATTCGGCAGTACTCGCACGCGTCCTGCGCGCGCCGTACGACCAATTCTCGCACGTCACGCGAGACCTTCACGACGCCGCGCGCACCGCCCAGAATTCTTCGGTCTGGAGCTTGAGGAGGCTCAGCGTGTCGTTCAGTCGAACAATCTCCGCGTACTCCTCGCGCTCGTTGGGAGTCAACACCCCCTCCGTGCTCTTGGTTGCGAGCTCTTCCACGCGCGGTGAAAGGTCTCGGCTGACTGCGCTGAGCGCCGCCTCAAGCTGCTCGAGAGTTCGCTTGTCCATCGCCTCTTTGCCCTACGCTGCTCACGCCCCGTTGTCCACCGTGCGATCGCGGTTGCCCACCGCCTGCATCCCTCGCGTTGTTCTTTGCTCGGGTTTCATGCGCGCTCCGACCTCCCGGTCGCTTGGTCGCTGATCGTTGAAGCCGCCGAACGTCTTTGACCTTGAGCCGCGAGCGGCGCTGCGGCGCTCGCCGGCTCCAAGGTCTTGTTGGACCGCCTCGCATCACGCTTGCGCATCACGCTCAGCCATCCAAAGCAAGATGGCGGTGTCTGCACCGCCGATGTCCACAACTCTAGTTCCATGCATCAGCACGCCGAGCCCATGCTCTGCATCCCAAGTGCATCCAAACTCGAGCCCAACGTACGGCACCCCGCCCTTGCTGACCTGGTGCACGTTGACGGAGTAGAGCCCGATGAGTCGCTTGAACTCGTCGACGTGCTCAACCGGCGGCATGTCGTCGGGGCTCTCGATCCACTCCAGGAAGTCGGATCTCATCGCGTCGTACCGGGAAAGTAGGGCCTCCAAGGCCGAGTCGCGGATGGCACGCTCGCGGGACAGTGCCCAGTTGACTAGACCCAACTCTGCCTGAGTCAGGGGAGACTCATCCCGCCCCTCTGGGGCGAAGACGACAGTCACGAGGCCATTCGATGCATCTGGCGAGTCGATGCTCCCGTAGGGGCCGCCTCGACTCTGAAAGCCAACCCAGCTCTCAAGCCTGACTTGCGCAGTCCAGAAGTAGTCACTCCAACTGAAATCACTGATCGCCAACATGCCTGAAGCGCCCCTGGCCGGTCCAACATCTCAGTAGACAGCGTCCCACTGCCTATCCACACCATAAGCGTCTTAGCCCGCCGCTGTCTAATCCCTCCGCGCATTAGCCCGCCGCTGTCTAATCCCTCCGCACACTAGACCCCCGTTCATCCCGTCCGGTCCCACCCTCGCCGCTCATCCCCCTCCGGCCCCTCCCGTCCGGCGCAACCGCTCGCTTCCGCGCTCGATAACGCCGCGCGTCGCACCTCGCCACGCACCCTTGGGAGACCCGCCATGACCCTCTTCGAAGCCGTCTCGGTCACGATCCGCCGCCTTCACTACTCCCCGCGCACCGAGGAGGCCTACCTCGGCTGGGTGCGCGAGTTCGTCCGCTTTCACAACCGGCGCCACCCGCGCGAGCTGGGCGCCGCCGAGATCACTGCCTTCCTCAACGACCTCGCGGTGCGTCGCCGCGTCTCGGCGTCCACGCAGAACCAGTGCCTCTGCGCCCTGGTCTTCCTCTACCGCAAGGTGCTCGACATCGAGATGCCCACGCTCGACGACCTCCAGCGCGCGAAGCGCCCCCAACACCTCCCCAACGTCCTCTCCCGCCGCGACGTCCTCTCGCTGCTCGACCACCTCCACCCGCCCTTCCGGCTCCTCGGCGAGCTGCTCTACGGCTCCGGGCTCCGCCTCCAGGAGGCGCTCTCCCTCCGCGTGAAGGACGTCGACCTCGAACGCCATCAGATCACCGTCCGTCGCGGCGAAGGGGGCCCACGACCGCTCTGCCCTCCTCCCCACCCGCGCCCGCGAGGGGCTCACCGCGCAGCTCGAGCTCGTACGCCGACTCCACCACGCGGAGACCGCGGCGGGACGCGGCGAGGTCGACCTCCCCCACGCCCTTTGCACGAAGATGCCCGGCGCCGCGACGAGCCTCGCGTGGCAGTACCTGTTCCCCGCCTCGCGCCCCTGCACGGACCCCGCGACCGGGCGCACCGTGCTCTACCATCTTCACGAGACCGCGCTCCAAAAGGCCGTCCACGACGCGGCCAACGCCGCAGGCATCGACCAGCGCGCGACCTGCCACACGCTCCGCCACAGCTTCGCCACGCACCTCCTCGAAGCCGGGACGGACATCCGCACCATCCAGACCCTGCTCGGTCACAAGGACGTGCGCACCACGATGATCTACACGCACATCGTCGACCGCGGCCCGCTGGGGGTCGTGAGCCCCCTCGATCGCTGACGCCCGCCGTCCGAAGTGGCTCCCCGCCTTCATGTCACGCGCACGCCAGCTACGCCCCGGGGTTCTCCCAGCGTCAACCCATGCGAGCTGACCCCCTCGGGCTCAGCCCGGCGCGACGGTGGCGATCATGCGGCTGAACCCGAGCGCCACCACGCGCCCGTCGTCGAGCGCCACGAGCGCGCCGTAGCGGCACTTCTCGATGAGTAGCCCCTCGGCCTCGGCGCCCGTCTCGGTGGTGAATCGCGCCCGCCGCGCCGCGGGCATCGCCGCGAAGCGCCGCACGTCGTCGGCCATGCGCCGCCGCAGCGGCGACAGCTCGACGTCGTCGAGCACCACCGCGCGGGCCCTCGCCATCCGCCGCACCACGCCCGCGGACACCATCACGTCGACCGTCGTCGCGTCGGCGTGCAGCACCACGCCCTCGTGCGGCGCCACGCGCACGAAGCGCCCGATGAGCGAGGCGTCGACGTCGTCGGCGTACGCTCCGCCGAGGCCCCGGCGCGCCTGCTCGAGGTGCGGCGCCGCCGGCCGCGGGGCCCCGCCGGTGAGCCCTGCGAAGAGGGGAAGGGGGCGTCGTTTGTCGCTCACGGCGCGCTCACCCCATCCACCCGCGGACGATGGCCGTCGCCGCGGACAGGTCGGCCGCGGTCACCTCCGCCGCGTGCGCCGCGCTCGGCGCCTCGGCCGCGTGCGTCTGCCCCGGGCGCGCCACCTGGAGGGTGCGCCACCCGAGGGCCTTCGCGGTGATGAAGTCCTTGGCGGGGTTGTCGGCGATGTACACGCACCCATCGTGCGCCACGCCGAGCGCGTCGGCCACCGCGCGGTAGGGCACCTCGCTCGGCTTCCAGTGCTCGCGCCCGAAGGCGTCGCTGTAGACCACCGCGTCGACCCGCGCGGCGAGCCCGAGGGCCTCGACCTTGCGGCGCTGCGCCACGAGCCAGCCGTCCGTGAGCACCGCGAGCTTTACTGTTCCGCGTAAGGCCTCCAGGGCCTCGTGCCCGCCGGGGAAGAGGGCGATGTCGGGGAGGTGCTCGCGGTAGCAGGCCACGCACCAGGGCACCAGCGACGCCACCGACGCCTCCGCGACGCCCGCCCGGCGCAGGGCCTCGTCGAAGACGTTGCCGCGCGCCCCCTCGGCGGCCACCGCGGCGGCGAGCGCCCCGAAGCCCTCGACGCCGTGCTCCCGGGCGAGGGCCTCGCCGACCGCACGAAAGCCCGAGGCCACGTAGGCCCCCTCGGGGTAGAGCGTGTCGTCCAGGTCGAACACCACCGCGTGGATCCTCACGCCCGCACATATACCCGACGTCGCGGGCGCGGGGGCCGTGCTAGCGTCGTGATCGCATGCCAAAGACCGACGCTTCGGGGACGAAGGGCGCGCGCAACCCGGGTGGGAGCGCGCAGGTGGACGTGGCTGACCCGGCGCTGATGGTGGCGCTGTGCGGGCCGCGCAACGAGCACCTGCGGGTGCTGGAGGCGGAGACCGGCGTAACCATCGGTCAGCGCGGCAACCAGGTGCACATCCACGGCACTTCGGCCGAGGAGGTGGCCTTCGCCGAGCGCGTGGTCGCGGAGCTGTGCGAGTCCATCCGCGACGGCAACGAGATCAACGGCAACGACGTGGCGCGCGCCGTGCGGCTGCTCAAGGAGCACCCGGAGCTGAAGCTGCGCGACGTGTTCCAGGACGTGGTGCTGGTGAGCGCGCGGCACCGCATCATCGCCCCGAAGGGCCTCGCCCAGAAGAAGTACATCGAGGCGCTGCGCGAGCACGACATCGTGTTCGGCATCGGGCCGGCGGGCACCGGGAAGACCTACCTCGCGATGGCCATGGCGGTCGCGGCGCTGATGCAGAAGAAGGTCAAGCGCATCATCCTCACGCGGCCGGCGGTCGAGGCGGGCGAGAAGCTGGGCTTCCTGCCGGGCGACCTGGCAGAGAAGGTCAACCCGTACCTCCGCCCGCTCTACGACGCGATGCACGACATGATGGACCTCGACAAGGCCCAGGCGCTCATCCAGCGCGGGCAGATCGAGGTGGCGCCGCTGGCCTTCATGCGCGGAAGGACGCTGAACGAAGCGTTCGTGATCCTCGACGAGGCGCAGAACACCACGGCCGAGCAGATGAAGATGTTCCTGACGCGGCTCGGGTACGACTCGAAGGCGGTGATCACGGGGGACGTCACGCAGGTCGACCTCCCGGAGGGGCGCAAGTCGGGCCTCTCCGACGCCACCAACCTGCTGAGCGGCACCGAGGGCATCGCGTTCTGCACCTTCACCGACATCGACGTGGTGCGGCACCCGCTGGTGGCGCGCATCGTCCGCGCCTACGAGGCGAGGGACAACGCCCTCAGCCGCGGGCGCGCCATGCGCGAGGAGAACCGCGCGGCCGCGAGGGAGACCGAGTAGGTCGGACGGAGGGGGGGGTAGAGGGCCTCAGCCGGTGCGGGCGGCGCCGCGGTCGCTCTCGACCCGCAGCGGCAGGGGGGCGCCCTCGTCGATGAACTCCAGCGACGCCGAGTTGAGGCAGTACCGCTGCCGCGTCGGCGCCGGGCCGTCGGGGAACACGTGCCCGAGGTGCCCGCCGCAGCGCTGGCAGCGGATCTCCACCCGCACCATCCCGTAGCTCTCGTCGGTGATCTCTGCGACGTGCTCCGGCGCGTAGGGCTGGAAGAAGCTGGGCCACCCGGTGCCCGACTCGAACTTCGCCCTCGAGCTGAACAGCGGCAGCGCGCAGAGCCGGCACACGTAGGTGCCGTGCTTCTTGTTGTCGAGCAGCGTGCCGCAGAAGGGCCGCTCGGTGCCGTGCGCCAGGATGACGTGGCGCTCGTCGGGGCTGAGCGTGGCCGCGAGCGCCGTGATGGCCTCGGCGGGGAGCTGTGAGACGTCGAAGCCCGCGGAGGAGATCTTCCGGGTGGTGGTCATCGTGGGTTCATCCTCTTGGGCACAACGTTGGAGAGCGGCGGGGGATTCGTCAACGGCGCTACTTGCTCACCAGCCGGATGATCCCGTCCCAGGAGCCCTGCGGCGGCCGCGCGATGAGGTCCTCGCAGCGCGCCACCATGAAACGCGCCGCCCCGTCCGAGGGGTCGCGGGCCATGCACGCCGCGAAGCACCGGATGGCCGCGACGAAGTCCCCGGCGACCCAGCGCGCGAGGCCGTCGGCGTAGTCGCCCGCGGAGGCGGCGCCCGCCGCGCGGCGCTCGGGGCCGTGCGCGTCGAGGGCCTCGAACACCTCGATGGGCTTGCGCTGCCCCAGCGGCACCACCCACCCTAGCGAGCGCAGCAGGAAGCGCCCGCGGTCTTCGAGGCGCGCGCAGGTCTCGCCGCCCAGGAGCACCGGCGCGTTGAACTGCCGGGTCATCCCCTCCACCCGGCTCGCGAGGTTGACGGCGTCGCCCACCACCCCCCGGTCGAAGCGCTTCGCCCCGCCGATGACCCCGAGCATCAGCGGCCCGGAGTTGAGCCCGATGCTCACCCGCACATCGGCCAGGCCCGCCGTGCGCCGCTCGGCGTTGAAGCCCGCGAGCGCGTCGAGCATCGCCAGCGCGCCCGCCACGGCCTGGTCGGTGGAGCCTGGGAAGAGCGCCATGATCCCGTCGCCCAGGTACTGGTTGATGAACCCGCCGTGCGCGTGGATCACCGGCTCCATGTACCCGAGGTACCGGTTGATGAACGCGAAGGTGCCCGCGGGCCCGAGCTGCGACGCCAGCGCCGAGAAGCCGCGCAGGTCGCAGAAGAGCACCGTCACCTCGCGCTTCGACTGGTCGCCCAGCGCCACGTCCAGGATGTTGGGCTTCTCCAGCTGCTCCAGGAACTGGTTGGGCATGAAGCGCTCGAAGGCCGCCGTGAGCTTCTGCTGCCGCTCCAGCGAGGCGCGCAGGTCGTCGTAGAGCCGCGCGTTCTCGATCGACACCGCCGCCTGCGCGGCCATCACCGTGGCCATCTCGAAGCGGTCCTCGGTGAAGGCGCCCGCCACCACCGCGCTGTGGAGGTACAGCACCCCGATGAGGTGGTGACCCTTGCGCAGCGGCACGCACAGCACCGACCGCGGCCGGCGCCCCCCGTCCGCCCGGAAGAAGCGCTGGTCGCCCGCCGCGTCGTGCAGCAGCACCGGCTCCTGCGTGCGCGCCACGTACTGCACCACCGCCGCGGCCGGGTCGTCCGCGCCGAGGTCGTCGCGCACCCGCTCGCTCACCACGCCGCCCGCGTGCGCCCGCGCCCGCGCGGTGACCCGCAGTCCCTCCGGCGTCACCAGCCAGAGCGACGCCTGGTCCGCGCCCGCGTTGGTCGTGGCCAGCTCCACCAGCCGGCGCAGCAGGTCGTCGAGCACGATCTCCGCCGACAGCGCCCGCGCCGCGCGCATCAGCGTCGCCGCGTCGATGCTGCTGCTGTTGATGCTCGTGGTGCCCGCGCTCGCCGCCAGCCGCTCGGCGCCGAGGGCGCTCAAGCGGGGGTCGAGCCGGGCCACCACCGCCTTCGCGCCCCACTGCCGCCACACCTCCAGCGCCTCGCCCAGCAGGCTCGCCGCGACGCGCCGCTGGCCGTGGCGCTCGTAGATCCGCGCCGCCGCGTCGAGGGCCAGCGCGAGGTCGGGGGTCACGTCCGCGAGGCGGGCCTCGGAGACCGCGGCCTCGACGGAGCGCACCGCGCGCTCGCGCTGCCCGGCGAGCTCGAAGCCCAGCGCCTCGACGAGCCGCACCCGGTGGCCGAACACCGCCGGGGCCCCCGCGGCCCAGCCCCGCAGCCGGTGGAGGTCGCGCGCCGCGAGGGCCGCGAGCTGCACCCGCCGCCGCCCGGTGGCGCCGAGCGCCTCGATGAGCCGGGCCTGCGCGATGTGCGAGACCACCGGGTACAGCTGGATGGCGCCGGGCAGCGCCTTGATCCACGCCTCGGCGCCTTCCGCGATCGACGCCGCCGTGGCGGTGTCGCCCAGGAAGAGCGTGACGCTGATGCGCAAGACGTGGAAGGTGGCCTCCATCGTCTTGTCGTCGGGCGCGCGGTCGCTGCCGTAGAGCTCGTCGCGCGCGGCGGCCCACGCGGCCTCGTCGGCGCCCTTCCGGCCGCGCAGCACGTCGGTGGCGTGCAGCAGGTACCCGCAGTAGCGCTGCCCGCGGTCTTCGCCCAGCAGCGCGCAGTGCCGGATCCACCCGGGGGCCTCGGCGGCCACGAGGTCGAGGTCGCGCCCGCCGGCCAGCGCCGCGTCGAGGGTGTTGTGCGCGTTGAGCGCGGCGTACTCCCCGTCGCCGACCGCGGCGGCGCGGCGGGCGAGGTCGGCGAAGGGCTCGGCCAGGGCGGCCTGGGGGGTGACCCGCGCGTCGCAGAAGCCCACGCAGAGGGTCTCGACCCGCACCCGCGCCGCGTCGTCGTCGAGCTCCGCCGCCAGCGCCCGGGAGAGCGCCGCGAAGCGCAGTGCGCCCGGCAGGTCGTCGATCACCGCGGCCAGGATGAACGTGTACCCCGCGAAGCCGTAGGCCGAACCCGCGCTGGCGCCGCGGTCGAGGGAGAGCTCGACCGAGCGCAGCAGCAGCATCGGGAGCAGGGTGGTGGAGACCAGGTAGGCCGACGCGGTGCAGCCCGAGATGAGCGCCTGCGTCGCCAGCACCGCCGGGTCGGTGGTGACCGCGAGGCCCGCGCGCGCGCCGCCGCCGAGGCGCCCGACGCGCCGGCGCACCCGCGCGAGGGTGAGCAGCACGCGCGGCATCCCCGGGTGCTCGGTGATGTCCACGCCGAGCCAGCGCAGGGCCTCGACGGTGGCGTGCACCACCGCGGCGTGGTCGGCGCGCGCGTTGTGCCCGCGGATCACGATGGACTGCGCCGCCACCCGGTCGAGCGCGTCGCGGGCGCGGGCGAGGGCGCGCTCGGCGTAGCGCACCGTCGGCGCCGCGCCGGGGCAGAGCACCACCATCTCCGCGGCCAGCAGGTGGAGGTCGCGGGTGAGCTCGTAGTGCGCGGCCCAGTCGCCGTCCTCGAGCCACCCGATGGCCGCCCCGGCGCAGGTGAACGCGGCCTCGAAGGCCGCCTGCTGCCGGGCCCGCCGCGCCGCGCGCAGTCCGAGCGCGGCCAGCTGGAGGCGCTCGGCGCGGGTGAGCCCGCCGGCGGAGGCGCGGCGCATCTGGTCGACGGTGGCGAACACCCGGTCGTCGTCGCCGTCGGCGAGCTCGCGCAGGAGCTGCCGGCCGAGCGCGAGGTGGGTCTCCTCGCGGCGCGCGGGCGACAGCGACGCGTACACGGCGTCGTGCACGCGGTCGTGGGCGAAGCGCAGGGCCGCGGCGGGGCCCGACGGCTCGGCGGCGCCCATGGCCACCTCCCAGGCGGCGGCGTCGCCCACCAGCAGCCCGGCCTCCAGGGCCAGGGAGACGGCGCTCGCGACCTCCGCGCGGGTCGCGCCGGTGACCGCGCGCACCAGGGTCGGGTCGAACGATCCGCCCACGCAGGCCGCGACCTCCAGGGCGTGGCGGGCCCGCGCGGGCAGGCGGGCGAGGCGCGGGGTGAGCAGCTCCGCGACGCCCTCGGGCACCGGGGCCGCGGCGATGCGCGCGAGGTCCCAGGTGAGCCGGTGGCGGGCGCCGTCCCAGGGGAAGGCGCCGTCGAGGGAGAGCGAGGTGAGCACCTCGCGGACCATCTGGGCGTTGCCGCTGGTGCGCTGGTGCAGCAGCGCCGCGAGGTCGGCCACGGCGTCGGCCTCGCCGCCGAGGGCGTCGCCGAGGAGCGCCGCGACGTCCTCTACGCCGAGGGAGCCCACGGTGATGCGCGGCACGCTGCGGGAGGCCCAGCGGGCCTCGATGGCGGCCATGGCCCCCTCGGTGACGCCGTCGGTGGCGCGCCAGCCGAGCACCAGCAGCGGGTCTTCCGGGAGGCGCTGCTCGACCATGGTGCGCACCAGCGAGAGCGTCGCCTCGTCGGCCCACTGGAGGTCGTCGAGGAAGACCACCAGCGGGCGCTCGGGCGCGTGGAACACCTGGAGCGATCGGCGCAGGACCACGTGCAGCCGGGCGCGCGCCTCGGTCACGAGCAGGGCCTCGGTGCTCTCCTCCGGGCCCACCAGGGCCGCGGCCTCGGGCACCAGGTCGACGAGCCGGGTGCGGTCCTCGCCGAGGGCGTCGCGGAGGCGCCGGCCGAGGGCGAGCACGCTCTGGTCGTCGCCCGCGAGCGCGCGCTGCATGAGGGCGCGCAGCACCGCCAGCACCGGCGCGTAGGGGGTGCCGCGCTGGAGCGGGTCGACCTTGCCCTCGGCGAAGGCCGCGTCGGTGGCGGCCAGCATGCGATGGAGTTCGCGCACGAGGGCGGTCTTGCCGACGCCCGCGGGGCCCACCACGGCGATGGCGGAGACGACCCCGGCGCGCAGCCGGGCGATGGCCTCCTGGAGGTCGTGCCGGGCGCCCTCGCGGCCGTAGAGCCGGTCGGGCAGCACGAGGTGGTCGGGGCGGTCGTCGGCGGAGAGGGCGACGTCGTCGAGGGACCCGTGGGCGCGCCAGGTGTCGTCGAGGAGCGCGAGGTCGCGCGCGAGGGCGTCGGCGGTCTGGTAGCGGTCGTCGGGCATCTTCGCGAGCAGGCGCGCGATGAGGGCCGCGAGGGGGGCGGGCACGTCGGGGGGGGGGGCGTCGGCGCGCGGGGCGGGCAGCGCGACGGTGGCGTGGACGAGCGCGACGGGGTCGTCGCCCTCGAAGGGGGGACGGCCCGTGAGGAGGGCGAAGAAGGTCGCGCCGAGGGTGTAGAGGTCGGCGCGGCGGTCGACCGGGCGGTTGAGCCGGCCGGTCTGCTCGGGCGAGAGGAACCCGAGGGTGCCCTCGATGAGCCGCGCGCCGACGGGGTCGTGGGTGACGCGGGTGGCGCGCGTGGCGAGGCCGAAATCGATGAGGCAGACGGCCGAGCCGTCGGGGCGGCGGAGGATGTTGCCGGGCACGAGGTCGCGGTGGGTGATCCCCTCGGCGTGGAGCGCGCGCACGGCCTCGGCCAGCTCGCGCGCGCAGCGGAGGAACTCCCCCACGCTCCACGCGCGGGTCTCCGCGAGGTTGAGCGCCGTGCCGCGGAAGTCCTCGGACTCCATCGCCGGGCCGAGGGCTGTCGCCAGGAGGTCGAGCACGCGCTGCGAGCCGGGCACCGCGCGGCCTTCGAGCACCCGGTGCTCGTTGAGCAGCCAGCGCCGGGCGCTCGGGTCGCGCTGCCCCTCGGTGGCGGACTTCACCACCACCGCCACGCCGTCGCGGCGCACGGCGCGGTGCACCGTCGTGCGGGCCGAGCGGTAGATCAGCTCCTGGGAGGCGTAGCGCGCGTCGGGAGCAAGGGTCGTGCGGGCCATCAGTGGGTGGGTGGGGGGCGTTCGCCCACCGCGGTCGGTCATCGGCGCGGTCGGTAACGCCCATCATAGACCGTCGCCGCACCGCGCGGGGGGGGCGACGCCCACATGTGCGCCCATGTTGATGAAGAGTGAGCTTCGGGGGCTGGCCGTTCGCCTCAGGGGTTCACGAAGGCGTTGCGGCCCTCGAAGGCGATGGCGCCGGAGAAGCGTCGGCAGGTGCCCTCGGCGCTGGGGTCGAGGTCGGTGATGCCGCGGATGAGCTGCGCCACCAGCGCGCGAAGCTCGGGGGGGATGCCCAGGGTCTGCACCACGGCGATGAGCTCGTCGGCGGCGATGCCACCGCCGATGATGCCCTCGAAGGTGTCGTCGTCGCGCCACCGCAGGCGGATGCGGGCGGCGTTGAGGGTGAGCACGAAGCGCGCGTCGAGCACCGCGACGGGCAGCGCCAGCGTGAAGGGCCCCGCCTCGAGGACGCCCTCGCGCAGCCGGCCGACCACCTCGCTCACCGGCTGGTCGCGCGCGGTCTCGAAGGTCTGCCCGGGGTCGATGCGCTGGTCGCTCCCCACGAAGGGCACCCCCCGCAGCTGGCGGAACACCATCCGCACGCAGGGGTCGTCGCGCCGCGCATCGACGCCTCCGAGGGACACCGACAGCATGAGCTGGCCGCTGTTGATCGCGGCCTGGATGGCCTCGTCGAGCGCGCCCGCGGTCTGCGTCTCCAGCACCGGCACCAGCAGCGAGAGCTGGTTGTCGACCCCGGCGGTGCCGTCCGGGGAGGTGAAGTCCCGGCGGCGACAGGACGCGGCGTCGTCGCTGCCGCTGACGCGCCCGTCGAGGTCGAAGCCCTCGGAGACGCCCGGCATGGTGGTCTTCACGAAGCGCATCCGCGTCACGACGATGCCGCGCTCGGCCGCGCGCACCGGGCACTGCGCGGGCACCGGCCCGGTGAAGGGGTCGGGGCCGGGGTCGTCCGCGCAGCCGAGCGCCGCGAGGAGCAGGAAACCGGGTCGCCATCCAGCTCGTCGCATCGGTGTGGGCTCCTTCGTCGCGGCGCTGCCGGGGCTAAACTGGTGGTCCCCGCCGCCCCGGTCGCTGCACCGATTGGTACCCCCAAAGCCGCGCGCGGGTCACTCCCCCCGGCGACGCACCTCCGCAGCCTATGGTGCTCCGCGACTCGCGCCCGATAAGTTGCTGGCGCCGCGACCGTCCCGGCACAGTTCCTCCCATGCGCGGTGTGACCGACGACCTCCGCTGGGGCGTCATCTTCTCCTTCTCGGGCTTCCTCTGGATGTGCCTGGAGTTCGCGCTCGGGCTGCACACCACGCGCATCGACCTGCACCCGGTCGTCACCAACCTCTACGCGCCCATCGCCATCACCATCATGACCCTGGCCATCCGCGACCACCGCGACGCCGACGGCAAGCTCTCCTGGGCCGACGGGCTGCGCGCCGGAATGACCGTCTCCGCGGTCACCTCCGCCCTCGCCGCCCCTTCGCTCTGGCTCTTCCTCCGCTACGTCAACCCGGGCTTCTTCTCGCGCATGATCGCCTACGCCGCCGCGCACGGGCGCCCCCTCGCCGAGGCCCGCGCGTACTTCAACTTCCGCGCCTACGCGATCGAATCCACCGTCGGCCCGCTGGTGATGGGGCTCCTCACCTCGGTGATCGTCGTCGCCGTGCTCCGCGCCCTCGCGCGCCGGCGTCACGCCGCCACCGCCGCTACCTGAGGTCCTCCACCGGCGCCGTGCGTCGCCGCGTACGCGGTGTGCAGGACACGGTATTCCGCGCGTTCGAGACCACCACCCGCTGGTGGCCTGCCACCGTCCGATGGAGGAAGAGATGCCCGTCTCCCCCGCTCGCTCAGCCGCACCGCCGCCGTCGCGTCGGAACCGCCCGATCGGCTGGCGTCCGGGAGCCCTCGTCGCCGAGAACGACCCCGCCCTGCTGCGCATCATCGTCGAGGCGCTGACCCAGGACGGCTTCATCGTCTCCGAGGCGCGCACCGCCGAGGAGCTCATCGAGATCGCGTGCTGCACCCGCCGCGAAGACAACTCCCCCCCCGCGCTGGTGGTCAGCGACGCCAACATGCCCGGCCGCGACGGCCTCAGCGCCCTCGACGAGCTCCGCCACACGCTCGCGGGCGCCGTCATCCTGGTGCTCTCGGCCACGGCCGACGACGCGGTCTGCGCCGAGGCCCGTCGGGTCGGCGCCGCCGGGGTGCTGGGCAAGCCCTTCGAGCTCGATGACCTCCGCACGGCCGCCCTCGCCCTCGTCCGCCGCTGAAGAGGTGTTGATCCATGTCTCCCGTCGGCAACGCGGCGGGGCACGTCGCCATGCGGCGTCAGAGCGATTCACCGCACAGGGAGTGCGGTTTCATCGCTCTTCCTTGCCTGGCTCGCGCCGCGCCACGCTGCCTCGGTCCGACATTGATCAACACCTCCTGAGCATCCCCGCACGCTCCGAAACGCCCCGCTGGGTCAGGAATCCCCAGGGCGGAGGTGTCCGCGCTGCGGACAACGGACGAGCCGCCGGAGGAGGGTCCACGGGGGCTCCGCGGCCGCGGTGAGATGCTTCGCCCGCCACCTGCGGGGACTTTGGGATTACCTTCCGCGCCGACACCCACCGAGGGCCCCGAAATCCCCCTTATGACCACTGAACTCGCCCAGCGTCGGCCTGACTGCGACGTGCTCATCATCGGCGGCGGCGTGAACGGCACCGGCCTCGCGCGCGACCTTTCCCTCCGCGGTCTGCGGGTCATCCTGCTGGAGCGCAACGACCTCGCCTTCGGGGCGAGCGGCAACTCGTCGGGGATGATCCACGGCGGGCCGCGCTACCTCACGACGCACCCATCGGTCACCCGCTCGTCGTGCGTCGACTCGGGGTACATCCAGACCATCGCGCCGCACATGATCTTCCGGATTCCCTTCGTGATGCCGGTGTTCGGCCACGGGCCCATCGCGAAGGTGCGCTTCGACGCCTTCGACGCCTTCTTCGCCGTGTACGACGAGTACCAGCCCCTCAAGCGCGGCAAGCCCCACACCCGGCTCACCCCTGGGGAGACCCTCACGCTCGTCCCCGGGCTGCGCGAGCGCGACCTCTACGGCTCGATCACCTTCGACGAGTGGGGCATCTACGGCAACCGGCTCTGCGTGGCCAACGCCACCGACGCCGTCGAGCACGGCTGCCGACTGTACATGCACACCTCCGTCGAGCGCATCGTGGTCGAGGAGGGCCGCGCCACCGGCGTCGCCGCGCGCGACCGCCTCGACGGGCGGGCGTACGAGTTCAGCGCGCGGGTGGTGGTCAACTGCACCGGCGCGTGGAGCCCCATCACGGCGGCCACGGCGGGGGTCTCGCAGCACGTGCGGGTGCGCCCGGGGAAGGGCGTGCACCTCGTGCTCGACCGCCCGGTCACCGACGTCGGGGTGATGGCCGAGGCCATCGACGGCCGACAGATCTTCATCGAGCCCTGGGGCAACACCTCCCTCATCGGCACCACCGACGACGACACCTACGCCGACCTCGACGACCTGCCGGTGACCACCGACGAGGTGCGCTACCTGGTCGAGGGGGTGGAGCAGGTGCTGCCGCGGGTGCGCGAGGCGCGCATCATCGGCACCACCGTCGGGGCGCGGCCGTCGCTCTACGCGTGGGGCAAGATGGAGGACGCGCTCTCCCGCGAGCACGAGATCGTCGACCACGCGGCGCACGGCGCCGAGGGGCTGTACTCCCTCATCGGCGGCAAGCTGGCGAGCTACCGGATGTTCGCCCAGGAGGCCGCCGACCTCATCGCCCCGCGGCTGGGCAACCACGCCCCGTGCACCACCCACACGGCGCCGCTGCCCGGGGGCGACCGCGTGGTGGACATCGACAAGCTCGCCGCGCGCTACGAGCTCACGCGCTTCGCCGTCGAGCGGCTGGTGACGCGGCACGGGTCGCGCGCCGAGGCGATCCTGGCGGACAGCGACCGCCGGGGGCGGACGGTGGTGTGCCACCACGAGCCGGTGCTGGCCTGCGAGGTGCGCTGGGTGGCGAAGCACGAGTTCGCTCGCACGCTGGCGGACGTCGCGCGGCGCACCAACCTCGCGCACGGCGCGTGCGGCGGCAACGACTGCGCGCTGGCGGGCGCGGTGATCGCCGGCGACGTGCTGGGCTGGAGCCCCGGGGAGGTGCGCGCCCAGGCGGCGGAGCTGCTGCGCGAGCGGCGGCGGTCGCGGCTGCCGGCCATCGGGGACAAGCAGGCGCGCGCGGAGGCCCTGACGATGGCGGCGCTGCGCACCCTCGGCCGGGCGGCCCAGCCGTGAGCGCGCGCGAGTCGACGGCGGACGTGCTGGTGATCGGCGCCGGCGCGGCGGGCGTGGCGGCGGCGCGCGCGGCCCGCGAGGCGGGCGCGAGCGTGGCGGTGGTGGCCGACGGCGGCGGCGCGGCGGCGCTGGGGTCGGGCGTGGTGTGGGGCGCGGCGCGCGAGCCCTTCACGGCCTGGGCGGAGGGGGAGGTGTGGCGCGCCGGCGGGCGCTACGTGACCGTCGCGGGCTGGCTGGTGGAGGACGCCGCGGGGGCGCTGCGCTCGCTGCTCGACGTGGGGGCGCTCGCGCCCGGCGGCACGCCCGGGGTGCTCGACCTCGCGACGCACCCCTCGTGGTCGGCGCGGCTGGTGGCGCAGACCCTGGGCGCGCGGGTGATCCCTGCGCCGGACGGCGCGCCGGGGGGTGAGACCTTCCGCGAGGTGGCGGCGGGCTTCGACCGGGAGGGCGCCGCGGAGGCCTTCGCGCGCTCGCTGGGGTCGAGCTGCGCGGGGCTCTCCGGGCTGCTGCTGCCGCCGGTGCTGGGGCTCGCGCGGCTCGACGTGGCGGCGCGCCTCTCGGCGGCGCTGGGCATCCCGGTGGGCGAGGCCGCGGGCGGGCCAGGCGACCCGCCGGGGACGCGGGCGCTGCGGGCGCTGCGGCGGTGGCTGCCCGACGGGGTCGAGGTGATCAACGACCGGGCGACGGTGCGGCCCGGGAGAGTACCGGGGCTGGTATTCCGCAGCGGGCGGCTGGTGAAGGCGCGCTCGGTGGTGCTGGCCACCGGCGGGCTCGTGGGCGGGGGCCTGGTGTTCGAGGACAGCCTGCGCGAGGCGGCGGCCGACGCGCCGGTGTGGACGCGCGACCGGCGGCGGGTGCTGGCCCGGGCGGGCGCGGCGCGCGGGGCCGACCCGACGGAGTGGTTCGACGAGCACACCGGGCGGGCGCGGGGCGCGGGGCTGCGGGTCGACGCAGCGGGCCGGGTGCTCGACGCCGACGGAGAGACCCCGCTGGGCGAGTGGCTCTACGCCGCGGGCGAGGTGTGCGTGGGCCGCGGCGGCGACGGGGTGGCCGACGCGCTGGCCGACGGGGCGCGCGTCGGGCGCTCGGCGGCGCAGGCGATCGGGCGCCGGGGCTGAGCCGTGGGGCGGGCGGCGGCGGTGCTGGTGGCCCTCGCGCTGGCGCTCTCGCCGGCGGCGGCGCGGGCCCAGTCGCCGGCGCGCATCGAGGCGGGGCGCGCGGCGCAGGAGGCGGGCGACCTGGGGCGCGCGCGGGAGGCCTTCGCAGCGGCGGTGGCGCAGGGCGACCCGGAGGAGGCCGCGCTGGGCGAGTACCACCTGGCGCAGCTGGCCGACGAGGCGCTGGATTTCCCAGAGGCGCTGGCGGGCTACCGGCGCTTCGTGGCGCGCGACCCAGGCTCGCGGTACGCGTCGCGGGCGCTGGCGCGCATCGATGACCTGCAGGCGCACGCGGAGGGCGGGTTCGCGCCGCTGGTGGCGCTGGAGCGGGTGCGGCGCTCGACGGCGCTGAGCGACGACCCGCGGGCGCTGGAGGCGCTCGACCGGGCGTCCCGGGGGTGGCCGGGCGGGAGCGTGCGGGCCGAGGCGTGGATGCTGGTGGCCGAGGCCTTCGCGGGGCGGATGCGGCGCCCGCGCGAGGCGGCGGAGGTGTTCCTGCGGCTGGCGGAGGACGACGCGGCGCCGGTGGGGCAGCGCGAGCTCGCGGCGACGCGGCTGGTCGAGCTGCGCGGGGCGCTGGGCGAGTCGGCGCGCGCCGAGCGGGAGCTGTCCGGCGTGCGGGTGCCCGACGTGGTGCGCGCGGAGGCGGCGGTGCTCACCCGGCGGGCGCGGCTGCATCGGACGGCGGTGACGGTGCTCTCGCTGGTGGTTCTCGCGGGCGCGGCGGCGATGGCGATGGCGTGGCGCCGCGGGCAGCTCGGCGAGGTGCTGCGACGGTGGCGCCGGCCGATGCCCCTGGTGCAGCTCGCGGTGCTGACGGCGGGCGGCGCGGCGATGGCGAAGCTGGCCGACGACCACGAGGTGTCGCCCTTCGCGGTGCTGGGCGGCGGCGCGCTCGGGGTGTACCTCGTGGCGGTGGCGCTCAACGTAGTGGGCGGCGCGGGGCCTGGGTCCCGGGCGGCGCGGGCGGCGGTGGCCGCGATGGCCGTGCTCGCGGTGTCCTACCTCGCGATGCTGGGCCTCGACCCGATGATGCTCGAGGGCATCGGGCTGTAGGGTTGGGCGCGGGGAGGTTCAGGAGCGCGGAGGTTACGCCCCGCCGTCGCCGAACACCTCCGTGGCGTCGGCGGCGGTCGCGGCCCGGTCGAGCCAGGCGTCGAGCGTCGTGGCGTCGGAGCAGGCCAGCACCCGCGCGCGCATCCCGTCGTCGATGGCGATGCCCCGCCGCGCGAGCACCCGGAGCAGCGCGCTCGCCTCGCCCTCGAGCTTTCCCTCGAGCTTTCCCTCGAGCTTTCCCTCGAGCTTTCCCTCGAGCTTTCCCTTGAGCATTCCCCGACGTTCAAACTCCTCGCGCAGGTCACGCATGAGGGGTCCTTCGGTCACCTTGCTTAGATCCATGAGCAACTCCCGGAGCTTCGCGCGAAGCTCGTCACCGACCATGTTGATCATCCCGCGGACCAGGGCGCCCCGCAACGCGGCGTCGGGCAGCGCGCCCATCGTCACGATCGCCCGTCGCACGAGCCGCGCGGCGGCGTCGCTGCGCTGCGCGTGCACCGCCCACGCGGCGAACAACGCCAGCTCCGGTCGCCCGGTCGCCAGCAGCGCCTCGGCGTCCGCGCGGCGGAGGCAGACCACCCGCGGCACGAGCGCGAGGCGAGTGCCGTGCGGCCCTTCGACGACGGCCGCGGTGCTCGCCCAACGGGCGACGGAGCGCGCGTGCGTCACGACGAAGACGTCCCCCATCACCCCGCGGCGGTCGTGCAACGCGGCCGCAGCCAGGAGCCACCGTCGCCCCTTCGTGGGATCATCGTCGCGTTGCAGTTCGACCACCGCCCAGGGCCCCACGTCGCCGGATGAGAGCAGCACGTCGACCTGTACGGTGCCCGGATCGACCACCCGCGCCGACGGGTCGACCGCGCGGGCCCCATCAGGCAGCGCCCCGTGTCCCATCGCCCGCAGCAGCGCGTCGAACCACTGCGGGTGCGACCGGATGAACTCGACCATCGTCTCGTGCGCGGCGCTCGGCATTGGTTGGCGGGGCCTAGCGCCGCGAGGGGGCGACGCAACCCACGGCGGCATCGGAGTGGACATACCCTGACCGCGCTGGACGTCGGCCTCCATCTCCGCGAGGTTGGGTTTCCTCGTCGCCCTCCGTCGTCGTCACCTGGTGCCCGATCTCTACATCGAGACCGGCAGCGTCGGGGACCTCCGCGGACCCCGTCCCTGACGTCGCGGGCGCGCCGTCGATCGCCCGCCGTGCCCGCAGGTTGAAACCTGCGTCAACGATGGATTCGTTGGTGAACTCCACGGAAGTCCGCCGCGGACTTCCATCGAGGCCCCGGCCAGCGGGACGATCGTTGGTTTCAACCTGCAGGCACGGCGGGCGATCGACGGTTGATACTACAGCCCGACCTTCGTCGATGGGGTGCAGGTCGCTCGTTGGACGCTGGGGTTCGCGCGCTGGCGCTCACCAGCGACGGAAACAGCGCCTCGCCCTGCCCCAGCGGCGCCAGGAACCTCCCCGCCCGCTGCACCTCCGCCCACGTCTGGAGCAGGAGGGGCCACAGGCCCGACTGGGATTGCATCCAGTGGGCGCTCCCGTCGCGCTCGTCGCCCAACGCACGGTAGAGGGCAGCGGCCACGCGGCGCGCGTCGGCGACGTCGGTCGCGCGGTAGTTGCGCTGGTCGGCCTTGATCGCGTCGGGGTGCTGCTCACACAGGTCGGCCAGCGTCTCCAGGTCGTTGGCGCGGTCGAGGTAGCCGGTTCCTTCGCGGACGTAGGCCACCGTCGGGCCGACCGTCGGGTCGTCGCCAAAGTGGTACTCGCACAGCCTGAACATCCGATCGCGCAGCCCCAGCGACTCCTTCGCGAGCGCCTCGGGTACCTTCGCCGACGACGCCGACCCGGCGGTCTCGAGCTGACGACGGCGCGCGTGGATGCTCGCCCAGCCGAAGGCTCTCAGCGCGCTCGACGAGATCGCCAGGGGCCTCCTCGATGCTCACCAGCCGCGCGAGGCGCGCGGCGAAGACGGGCTTGCGGAGGGTCTCGACGAGGGGATCAGCGACAGCGCCGGGCCTGGACACCAGGGAGGGTCGAGGTGCGGGTGACAGCGTGGGGCCTGAGCGCGAGGGGTCAGGTGGGGCAGGGATGAGGGGAGGGCCCTGGTGAAGAGGGGGGTGAATGACGATGACTGGTGGGCAAGGCTGAGCTTGGGCAGCGCATCGCGACACGCCGCGGGCGATGGCCTCGGACGCGGTTGAGCTCTCGTCCCCGCTCACCGCCGCCGCTTGTCTCGCGCGCGCGGCCCCGTCGACACCAGCGCCACCGCCGCGCCCGTCTCCTCCTCGATCGCCGCGAGGTGCGCCTCCTCGTCGCCCGCCCTCGTCGTCACCACGCACTCCGCCGTCGCGCCCATCAGCGCCGCGGTCATCCTCGACTGGTGTTCCAGGTCGCCGCGCGCGCCCATCGGCAGCTCGCGCACCCGCGCGCCGTCGCCCATCCGGTAGGCCGTCGCGAGCCTCCACGCCGCCTCCGCCCGCAGCCGATCGACGCAGGTCACCGCCAGCGCATCGACGCCGCCGTTCGCCGCCATCGCGTAGCGCGTGGCCACCGCGTCGAAGCACCCCACGCGAAACCCGCCCTGCCACCCGTCGTCGCGGTTGTGCGCCTCGCGCAGCCGCGCGGTGAGCCCCGCGTCCTCCGTCACCATCGGCCCCGCCCCGTGCCGCGTCGCGTAGGCCCGCACCACCCCCCACCGGGTCACCGCGCCGTCGTACCCGCAGCCCCCCAGCGCCGCGAGCGCGCCCTCCGCCGTGCACGTGCTCCAGGTCGTGTGCGGGTGGAAGCCCCGCCACTCGTCCAGCAGCACCCCCTGCGCGCCCTCGAAGACCACCGCGCCCGGGCGCCGCAGCATCGCCCCCAGGGCGCCCTCGTCCACCACCCTCGCCGCCGCCACGAAGCCCGCGAGCAGCCCGGCGTACACCTCCACCATCGCGGCGTCGTCCAGCACGGCGTCCTCCTCCGCCGCGCCCCGCCGACCCGTCTCCGCGGTCAGCTCCGCGCGCTTGCGCTCCTGCACGCGCCGCAGCTTCGACCGCACCGCCGCCCCGTCGCGCAGGTCGCGCACCCGCAGCACGTCGGCGTCACCCAGGGTCCGCGCGTCGCGCACGGCCTCGCCCACGCCCACCCCGCAGCTGCCGTGCCTCCCCTCCCCCCGCGCCCGCTCCCGCAGCCGGTTGGCCGCCCGGTGGAAGGCAGTGATCACCGGCGCCCCGCCCGCGATGTGCGTGCGCGCGAAGGCGTCCGTCACCCCGACCCCCGCGAGGCGCTCGGCCTCGACCACCATCGCCCAGGGCTGCACCGCCACGTCCGCGGTGAGCCACGACTCCACGCCCGCCACGAAGCTCCCCGCCCCGAACTGCGCGAAGGTGTGGTGCCGCCCGTCGTCGGTCACCACGTTGTGCCCCGCCTGCGCGCCGCCGTTGAAGCGCACCACGGCGTGGGCGCCGCGCGCGCGCACCAGGTAGTCCGTGACGGTCCCCTTGCCCTGGTCGCCGCAGCCGAGGTCGACCACGACGGCGGCCTCGCGGACCAAACACGCTCTCATCCCTGGAAGCTGGTGGGCCCCCGGGCGAAGAGCGGCGACGGCGGCTTGATGGTCCCCCGCGCGAGGGCCTCGGCGTAGGGGAGCACCGCGCGCACCACCCGGTCGCGGGCCTCGCCCGTGCGATGGAGGTGCTCCTCCAGCTGGCGCTCGATGTCCGCGGCGCTCTGGAGCTGTCGCTCCTGGATGCCGATGAGCAGCGCGCACGCGACGGCCGTGTCGGCGGGCGCGTCGAGGACGATCACCCGGTCGCTCCAGAGCATGCGCCAGGTGGCCTCGCACTCGAACTGCTTCGCCCGCGCCGCGTCGGGGATGAGGAAGAAGGGATGGAAGCCTTCGGTCACCTCCGCGGCGATCTCGTGGATGGCGATGTCGCCGTTGGGGGTCTCGCCCAGCACGGACTGCACCTGCGCCGCGTTGACGTGGGTGAAGGGCACCTCGTCGCCGGTCATGAAGAAGTACCCCTTCCGCTGGCGCTTCTCGTAGCAGTCCATCGAGGTGTGGCGCGCGGCGAAGTACATCGCGAGGTCGTAGGACTCGCCCAGGCCTCCGCCGCCGCCCTCGAGGTGCGTCGCGGCGAGCCAGCGGTCGATGAGCGCGGCCTCGCTCTCGAACTGCCCCACCTGCAACGGCGAGCGGTCGGCCCAGGCGTTGCCGAAGGCCATGAACATCACCTGCGGGTCGGGCAGCACCGTCAGCACGCTCTCCATGAAGAGCGGCATGGTCTCCGTCGCCAGGGCCTGCGGGATCTCCCCCATCGAGCCGCTCACGTCCAGCGCGAACACCACGCCCACCGAGTCCGGGTGCGCCGCGCTGTCGCGGCTCTCGCGCCTTCCCACGCCGCGCGGGTTCATCTCGGGGTGGCACCCGTTGGCGCCGAACACCTCCGCGACCGGCATCGCCGCCCGCGCCCTCGTCGCTGCCTGGTGCGCCTGGAGATCGTACTCGCCGTGTCCCATGAGCGATGCTCACCACGGGCGCGGCGCGCTGTCACCCCCGTCAGCGCACGATGAAGCCGAGGATCATCGCCCGGTCGGCGCGGCTCGATCGCACGGTGAACACCGGCTCGCCCGCGCTGGCGACGAAGGTGAGGTTGCCGCTGCGCGCGCCCTGCGCCAGGACCACCTGGAAGGTGTAGCGCCCGTCCGCGCCGCGAGAGACGAGGGTCACCGTGGCGGTGCCGTCGGGCAGCGCGGCCCGCGCCGGAGCGCCCCCCAGCGGCAGCGTCGAGCGGCTCACCAGTCGCATCGTCGTGAACATGTTGAAGGGCGCCCGCCGCAGCTGCGACAGCGCCGCGAGCCCGCGGTCGATGCCCGCGTCGCCCCCGTTGGCGTCGATGACCAGCACGTCGATCTGCGTGCCCGCCGCGGGCTGCGCCCCGACGGCGGGCTGCTGCGCCGAGCGCTGGCCCGCCGACACCGCGCCCGCGCTCCGCGGCGCCGCCCCGCCCAGCCCGGGCAACGCCGCCAAGGCCAACGCCGCCAACCACCACGACCGCGCCCTCATTGCATCCTCATCTCGAGGCCGTCCCCGGGGGAGTCCTCGGCCTTGTCCGTGATCCACACCACCGGCGAGCCCCCCTCAGCCCCGATCGAGAGCACCGCGACGCTCTGGGCGCCCAGCACCTCGACCCGGGTCACCTCCGCCATCGCGACCGTCACCGGATGGGCCGCCGGCGCCGGCACGACCACGGGCGCCGCGCCGTCGCCGCGCTCGGCCACCGGCCCGGGGAGCTCGCCCGTCGGCGCCGCACGCGACGAAAGCACCGCCAGCAGCGCCGCCGCGGCCACCGCCACCGCGGGCCAGCGCCACCACCGCCGCGCGCCGGCGCCACCCGCTGCCGGGGTCGCCTCGCGCGGCGCCCCGGCTCCGCCGCCGTCGAGCACCCGGAGCTTCGGTCGCGCCGCGGCCTTCGCCGCCACCGCCGCCGCGAAGCCCTCGGGCAGGGCGGGCACGGCCTCGGCGGCCCACGCGGCGCCCGCGCGCTGCGCCGCGACGTCGGCCATCACCCGCGCGGTGAAGTCGTCGGGCAGGGCGGGCACGGCCTCGGCGGCCCACGCGGCGCCCGCGCGCTGCGCCGCGACGTCGGCCATCACCCGCGCGGTGAAGTCGTCGGGCAGGGCGGGCGCGGCCTCGGCCCAGATGCCCATCGCGCGCGTCAGCAGCGGGTCGTGGTCATCGGGTGCGGTCACGGTGTCTCCTCGCCGTCGCGCTCTTCGGCGGTCCTGGGCACCTCGTCGCCGAAATGCTCGCGCAGCATCTTCTGCATCTTGCGCCGCGCGTGGAACAGCCGCGACATGACGGTACCCTTGGGCACCTCCATCGCCTCGGCAATCTCCTCGTAGGACAACCCCTCGACCTCGCGCAGCACGATGGCCGTGCGGTGGTGCGGCGGCAGCTCGTCGAGGCAGCGCTGCATGGCCTCGACGAGGCGCGTGCGGTCGAGCGCCGCGAAGGGGTCGAGCTCGCCCCGCGCGGGCAGCCACTCGTCGGGCGCGCCGGTGAGGTCGGTGTGGTCTTCGAACTCCACCGCGCGGCCGGGCGAGCGGCGGCGGATGAGGTCGATGGAGAGGTTGTAGACGATGCGGTAGAGCCAGGTGCTGAAGCTCGCGCCGCCCTCGAAGTCCTTGAGGTGCCGGTGGACGCGCAGGAAGGCGTCCTGCGTGACCTCGCGCGCGTCTTCGGCGCTGCGCACGATGCCGTAGGCCACGGTGTTGGCGCGGCGCTGATGCCGCTGCACCAGCTCCTCGAAGGCGCGGATGTCCCCGTCGCCGGCGCGGGCGATGAGGTCACGGTCGTGCTGTCGGGCGCGGGCTGCATCCTGGGCCTTCGACGCGGCATCGACGCCTGGATTCAACCCGTTCTCGCTTCGCGCAGACATCAGTCACGATCCTTCCGGGGCAGACGGCGCGGCCGCGAGGGGGAGACGATCCGCAGGGGAGGGATCGACGGGGCAGCGCTTCACTAATGCGCGCCGCAGAAAGAGTCGACCTCCTCCAGCACGATGTCTTCCTGTTCATAGAACACGAAGTAGTCGCCGGGCATCTCCAGGTTGCGCACGCGGTCGATGCCCGCGAGGCCTTCGACCCGGAAGGCCGGCGTGCGGTTGTCCTGCTCGCCGTGCAGGATCAGGATCGGCAGCCCCGAGCGGCGCACGTCGTCGAAGTAGTTCTCGTCGTAGGCCGAGACGAGCACCATGCCCGACACGTGGCCGAGGGAGTTGCCGTTGAGCAGGCGCAGCAGCCCGTGGCCGCCGGTGCCCCAGCCGACGGCGTACACCGCGGAGGAGCGCTCGCGGGTCCAGCTGAGCACGGCCTGGAAGGCCGCGGCGGCGTCGGGGTGGGCCCACTCGCCGCGGAGGCCGACGGTGGGGCACACGATCATGGCGTCGGGCATGCGGCGCGCGAGCATCCAGCAGGGCAGCTTGAAGAGCGGACCGGCGCCGTGCATGAAGATGATGGCGCGGCCGGCGCGGCCCTCCGGGGGCGGGTTGAACACGAGGGTCTCGACGTCGGCGGACGAGGTCATGCCCAGCATGTTGGCGGCGAGGGTGGAAGGCACCGGCGCGAAGTCCGGGTCGGCGCGCATCCGGCGGTAGTTCTGCTTGAGGTAGGGGCGCGCGCGGGCGACGTCTTCGCCGCGGAAGGCGCCGAAGTCGCCGAAGGCGATGACCATCATCGGGCCGAGGTCGGCCTCCTCGCCGAGGCGCCCGATCCAGCGGCCGGGGGTGTTGGCGGGGAGGCGGACGTTGGCGCCGAGGCCCGTGGGGTGGTTCTTGACGTGGCGCAGCCCGACGAGCGCGCAGAGCAGCGCGCCGCCGAGGCCCAGCTGGATGCGCGCGCGCCGGGGGTTGCCGACCAGCGAGAAGCACCCGAGGTCGAGGAGGACGTACACGGTCATCCAGGCCCACGCCCATGACGTCGTCGCGCCGCGGGCGCACAGCGAGATCAGGTAGGCCCCGACAGGCATCCCGAGCAGACCGAGGATGGAGAGGAACGAAGCCACGATGGGTACGCCGCCCGCGCGAGGGTTTCCGGGAGGTTACACCGAAGCCCTGCGGGCGGAGTGATTTTGAGCGGCGCCCCACCGGGCGCGGGCCCGGCAGTGGAAGCGGGGAGAGGGATTGGGAGGGGGGCGGGGGACTACTCGGCGAGCGCGGCGCTGACGGCGCTGTAGGTCGCGGGGGCGACCGACGGGCGGGCGGCGAGCTCGAGGAGGTCCATCAGCTGGCCGAAGCGGAAGGGCTGGGCGAGGTGGTGGCGAATGTCGAGCGCGGCGCAGTGCTGCGCGATGTTGGGCATGGAGGAGATGGCCACCGTGGGCACCGAGGTGCGACGGTTGCGGAGGCTCACGACGGTCTCGACGCCCTGCATGTGGGTCGCGGCGAGGTCACAGAGGAGCACCCGACGGCCGGGGCGGTCGAGCTCGGCGAGGGCGCGGGCGGCGGTGTTGGCCACGACGACGGTGAGGCCGGCGCTCTGGAGGAGCTCGCCGAGGGCGTAGGTGAATCGCTCGTCGTCGCCGACGAGCACCACGCGGAAGCGCTGTGCGAAGAGGTTCTTGGTGTGATTCGTGGACATTGGAAGGTACGGTGCTCCCCCGATCGAAATCACTGGTCGAGGACACCGGGGAAGGCGCCCCACGACCTCTGATTCAGGAGGTTGTGGAGGCAATGACCCGGTGCCCGCCAGATCAACGGGACCGGTGAGTATCACGGCCTTTCGGGATTGCAAGGTTGCGTGCAGCTTTGCGTGACGCGGAATGTCATCGGTCACCCCCATGACGCGCCGTGCCGGAGGTTTCTCCCAGCATTCATGCCGCGGGTGAGGGGCCTACGGTCGCCTTGACGCCCCCCGTCATCGGGGCGTAGCCGTGGTTCCACCCCTATGCTGCTCGACGAGATCAAGCGACAGATGATGGCCGCGATGAAGGCCCACGACACGGTGACCAAGGAGATCCTCCGGGTGGCCCTCGGCGAGCTCTCGATGGCGGTCGAGCGGGCGGGCGGCACCCTCGGCGACGAGGCCGTGCAGGGCATCCTGCGCAAGCTGGTGAAGTCCAACCAGGACACCCTCGGCCTCACGGTCGACCCGGCGCAGCAGGAGGTGCTGCGCAAGGAGATCGCGGTGCTGGAGGCGCTGCTGCCGAAGACCCTCGGGGCCGACGACATCGTGGCGCTGCTGGCCCCGGTGCGCGACGCGGTGCGGGCGGCGGCCAACGACGGCCAGGCGACCGGCGTGGCGATGAAGCACCTCAAGACCGCCGGCGCGGTGGTGCAGGGCAAGGACGTCGGCGAGGCCGTGCGAGCCATCCGGGCCTGAGCGGGCGCTGCGGGCACCCGGTGGTGCGACCGACGATGTCCACCGGGGAGCACCCGACGGAGCGTCGCGTGCTCGGCGTGTTCGACGGCACCCTGGTGACCGTCGGGGCGATGGTGGGCAGCGGCATCTTCGCGACGCCGTCGCTGGTCGCGCGCGCGGTGCACCGGCTCGACCTCGCGCTGCTGGTGTGGGGCGCCGGGGCGGGGCTCTCCCTGCTCGGGGCCTTCGCGCTGGCCGAGCCGGGCGCGGCGCTGCCGGGGCGCGGGGGGCTCTCGGCGATCCTGCGCCGGGCCTTCGGCGCCCGGGCCTCCTTCGCCTTCGGCTGGACCATGACCCTGGTGCTGGTCCCCTCCTCGGTGGCCTTCTTCGCGGGGGTGACGGCGCAGCACCTGGCGGCGGTGATCCCCTGGTCGGCGCCGACCCTCACCTCGCTGGTGATCGCCGCGGTGGCCGCGGTGAACCTCCTCGGGCTCCAGCCCGCGGCGCGTTTACAGTCCCTGGTAACCCTGGTGCGGGTCGCCGCGCTCGCGGCGGTGGCCGTCGCGGCGCTGGCCCTCCCCGCGGCGCCGGTGACCGCGGCGCCGGTGGCCGCGGCGGTGTCGTGGACGGCGCTGCTCGCCGCGATGGTGCCGGTGCTCTGGGCCTACGACGGCTGGATCGACCTCACCTCCCTCGCCGCCGAGGTGCGCGCGCCGGGGCGCACCATTCCCCGCGCCTTGATCGCGGGCGTGGCCATCGTGACGGCGCTGTACCTCCTGGTGGTGGTGGCCTTCCACCGGGCGCTCTCGACGGCGACGCTGGCGACGGCGGAGGCCCCCGCGGCGCTGCTGGGCGCGCGGCTCGCGGGGTCCAACGGGGCGCGCGCGCTGGTGGCCCTGGTGGCGCTGTCGACCTTCGGCGGGTGCCTCATCGGGCTGGTGTCGGGCACGCGCGTGGTGGCCGCGCTGGGCGACGACGCGCCGCCGCTGCGGGCGCTCTCGCGGGTCGACGGCCGGGGGGTGCCCGCGGTGGCGACGGCGCTGACGGCCGGGCTCGCGCTGGCCTACGCGCGGGTGGAGCTGTTCGGGAAGATGGCGGAGGTCTTCGTGGTGGGCGCGTGGCCCTTCTACGCGCTGGGCGCCTGGGCGGCGCTGCGGCTCCGGCGGCGCGAGCCCGACCTGGCGCGGCCGTACCGCACGCCGGGCTCGCCGTGGACGGTGTGGGCCTTCCTGGCGGTGACGGCGGCGATGCTGGCGAGCTTCGCGCGGGAGTCGCCGCGGCCGACGCTGCTCTCTCTGGGCGTGGTGGTGCTGGGGATGATCGCGTACCGGGCGCCGCGCGACGGGACCTGAGCCGCTCACCCCGCCGTGGTCGGGCGCCGCGCGAACCACGCGCGAAACCTCGCGATGACCTCCTCGACGTGCTGCGGCTCGTCCGGCGCCACGAGGCTCTCGATGCCCAGGCCCCGCAGCGCGGCGAGCGCGATGTGCACGTCGAGGTCGCCGGCGTCGCGGCCCAGCAGCGAGGCCATCACCGCGCGCTGCGCCCGCACCTGCGCCCCGAGCGCGGCGCCCACCTCGGCGTCGTCCACCGCCTCCGCGAGCAGCGCCGCCAGGATGCGCGAGCGCTTACGGTCGCGCAGCAGCGCCCGCACCAGGTCGAAGAACACCTCCTCCGAGGCCGCCGCGTCCAGCGGTCCACGGTGCGCGAGGGCGCGCTCGAACTCCCCCCGCGCCCGCTCCGACAGCCGCGCCAGCACCGCCGCCACGAGGTCGCTCTTCTTCGGGAAGTAGTACGTCAGGTGCCCCTGCTGGAGCCCCGCCTCGCGCGCGACCCTCACCTGCCCGAAGCCCTTCGCGCCCTTCGACTCCAGGAGCCGCACCGCGGCATCCACGATACGCGCCTTCACGTCCTCGGCCATGCGCCTACTTCGACACGCCCCACCTCGGGCGCGCAACGACTTCTTGACGCCGTGTTTGTATACATACAAACATCCCCACCATGACCCCCCGCATGCACCTCCCTCTTGTGTTCTCCCTTGGCCTCCTCGGCTGCGGCTCGGCGACGCCCGTCGTGGCTGCGCCCGACGCCTCCACGCCCGCGTCCGACGGCGCGGTGCTCGACGCGCCCGCGGTCGACGCGCCCGCGGTCGACGCGCCCACGGGTGACGTCGACTTCGCCCGCGGGGTGCGCGGCCGGCGCTACTGCGAGGTGCTCGCGGGCGCCATCTCGGGGCCTTCGGTGCAGCTCGACGTCTACAACACCTACGGGCTCAACGAGTGCCCCGACGCGGCCTGGCGCGCCCTCGACGTCGCGGCGCTGCGCACCGAGCTCGGCGTCCCGGTCGTCGTGCTCAACGGGCCGCGGTACTGGACCATCGACGCCTTCGAGTCCGCCGCGGTGCAGGACCCGACCGTGCGTTCGCTGGGCGGCATCCCGATGCGCGTCGCGGGGCGCATCGAGGTCCCGCTGGCCGTGGCGGCGGCGGGCTCGGCGCCCTACACCGAGCGCACGGTGCGCCGCGACTCGACCGTGCGCTTCGCCGGGGGCGGGAGGGTCTACGAGCTCATCGACCCGATGGACCGCGTGTACGTGATGCAGTCGTACACGGTGCAGCGCGAGGCGCAGACGGAGGCCTCGCTGTCCGAGCTCGGGGCGAGGCTCCAGCTCCCGAGCGGGTGGCGCTTCCGCACCCGGGTGCTCACGGAAGACCTCCGGGTGGTCGCCGAGGGGGGCCTCGCCACGGTGAGCACCGACGACGTCGGCAACACCTACCAGCGGTCGCAGCAGCGGCCGTGATCGCCCGGCGGAGCAGGGCGGGCGGAGGTGCGCGGAGGGTGGTCGACGGCCCCACGCCGTAGCGACCCATCCGAATCAGCGCTGCCCCGACGCCCGCGTCATCGCCTCCGCCCACGAGAGCGTCGACCAGCCCTCCACGAAGCGCTGCACCCGCGCGCTGGCCGACATCGCGGCCTTCGCGGCGGCCAGCGGCTCGGCGAGCTGCGCGTCGTAGCGCGCCAGCAGCGCCTGGACGTCCAGCGGCGCCGCGAGGAAGTTCGCCGACCGACCCTTCGGATCGAGCAGCGCCTCGTAGGCCTCGCGCAGACGCTTGAACCCGTCAGGGTCCTGGTGGGGCGGGTGGAGCCGCAGCTCGGCGTAGTACGCCCGCCGGATCGCGCCCTCGTCCAGCGTCGGCGCGCACCGCAACACCTCGAACGCTCCGCTCGTCATGCCTCGCCTCCCTTCGCAGGCTTCTTCTTCTTCTTCTCCACCGCTGCGGGCTTCTTCTTCCCCACCGCTGCGGGCTTCTTCTTCTCCACCGCTGCGGGCTTCTTCTTCTCCACCGCTGCGGGCTTCTTCTTCTTCTCCACCGCTACGGGCTTCTTCTTCGGCGGGGGCCTCTTCTTCGGGAGCGGGGCGACCTCGTCGGCGATCATCATGGCCCGCCCCACCTTGCTGTCCATCGGCATGACCCCGTCGCCGACCGCCGCCCGCAGCGGCGTCGCGAACACGGCGACGACCCACGTCGGCGCGCCTTGGGAAGCGATCCAGAGCACGGCCTCGGCCAGCGACGACGCGTCGCCCGCGTATCGCGCGATGATGCCTTCCATCAGCTGGTCGCCCTGGAGCATCCGCCCGCTCTCCTGGAGAAAGCGCAGCGCCACGAGCCACCGATGGATGGTGCCGCCACCCCCGACGAAGCGCTCCACGGCGTCGCGCGCGCTCGCCTCGCTCGCCGTGCGCCCGAGCGCGAGGCGCAGGAAGTTCTCGCTGTACGCCAGCATCCGCCCCTGCTGCCGCAGGAACATCGCTCGCTGCGCGGCCTTTATCGGTCCCAGGAGCATCCCGGCCTCCATCAATCTTCCCCCGAAGGCGGCGAGAGGGTCCTCCTCGATGAGCTCGGCCATCCACTTCGACAGCATCATCCGGAGGGGCTCGTCCGCGCGCTCCCAGAGCTGGTCGCACAGGCGCTCGAAGTCCTCCGCCGCCACCAGGTCGAAGACCGCCTCGAGCACAACATCGCGCTCCGGCGACCGGCGCTGGAGCCACGCCGCGAGCCCCCCGCTCGCGAGCAGCGCGCTCAGACCGCTGGTGATCCACGACTCGGGGTCCATCTCGTCGTCCGTGTCGGGCCGGAGGAAATACGCCATCAGCGCCCCCGACCACGCCTCGACCTCCCTCGACGACTCGTACACCGTGCGCAACAGCGCCACCCGCGCTCGCCACTCCGCCGGCGTCGGCGCCATCGTCGCCACCGCGGAGAGCACCATCGGCCGCAACACCACATCCCGCGCGCCCAGCCGGATGACCGCGTGCAGGACCTCCCTCGGGGGCCGGTCGCCCGCGCCCGCCGCCGCCGGGAGCGTCAGCCGCAGCAGCTCCAGCACCTCCGGCCTCGCCGCCTCGAGCGATGGCGCCGCCTCGGCCAGCCTCGCCGCGAGCGACAGCGGCGCCCACGCCTCCCCGAAGCCCAGCACCACCCGCCCGAGGTGCTCGCGCATCGCCAGCGCGAAGCCCGCCGCCCTCGTCGCCGCGCCCACCTCCCCGTCGAGGGCCCATCGCCCGCCCAGCGTCGACTCCACCACCGCCCAGGGCTGCGTCGCCGCCAGCGCGCACACCGCCGGCAGCGCCTCCGCGGGCGCCGTCGGCGGGGGTGGCACCGGCGCGGTCGAGCGCGTCGGGGTCGTCGCCAGCGCAGGAAGCACGCCGAGGGCCTCCGCCGGGACCTCGCCGCCGCCCAGCCACGCCGCCAGCGCGCGGGCCAGCGCCGGCGCCCGCGCCGCGGTCTCCGCCTCGATGCGCGCGAACATCCGCCGCGCCCGCGGGAGGTCACCCACCCGACCGCAGCCCCACATCAGGGCCCAGGCCACGGCCCCCACGTCGTCGGTCAACAGCTCCGGCGCATCGACCGCGCTGCGCCCGAGCGCCGCGAGGCGGGCCCAGTCCTGGCGCCGGTGCGCGTCCGTCACCTCGGCCCCGAAGCGCACCGCCATCGCCAGGGCGGGCGCCCCACGCAGCTCCGCGGGCAGGTCGCCCAGCGCCGCGGCCGCGCGCTCGATGTCGCCCCGCCGCACCCAGCGCTCGAGGTCGTCGAGCGCGCGCTGCACCTTGCGCGCCCGCGGGTCATCCCGGCGCCCCACGGTCACTCGTCCCCGTGATCGACGATGAAGTCGAGCAGGGCCTCCTCGGCCGCCTCGCGCGCGCCGCCGGTCGCAACGCCGTATGCGTCGAGCAGCCCCTGCAGCGCCGCCTTCGGCTTCCCCGTGAGCTTCTCCAGGAGGGCGTGCGCCTTGCGTTCGAGGGTGTTCTTCGGCGCCGCGGCCCTCACGGCGGGCGCGCCCGCGGAGGAGGCGTTCGCGACGGAGATCTCTTGCACCGTAAGCTTGCCGGCGCCGGGCTGCGACACCGACACCTTCACCATCCCGTTGAGGTCGTACTCGAACTTCACGCGCACCGGCGACCCCTCGGGCCGCGGCTCGAGCTCGCTCATGAACTCGCCGACGGAGGTGTTGTCCGCCACCCGCTCGCCCTCCCCCTGGAACACCTGCACCAGGTACTTCTCCTGGTCGTCGAACATCGTATAGATCTCCTGCGTCCGGGCCGCGGGGAGCACGGTGTTGCGCCCGATGATCGGCAGGAAGTGCGAAGCGCCGAAGGCGAAGTCGTCGTTGCCCACCACGGCCACGCCGAGGCTGTGCGAGGCGACGTCGACGAGGATGCGCCCGACCTCCTCGCCCGCGAGCAGCCCCGCCTGCACGCTGGCCCCGAGGCCCACCGCGAGGTCGACGTCGATCTCCTCGTGCACCGGCGCGCCGAAGGCTGCCTCCAGCAGCTCGCGCACCCGGGGGATGCGGGTCGAGCCGCCCACCAGGCAGATGCGCCCGAGCGCGGCGGCGTCGAGGCCGGCGTCGCGCACCGCGGCCTCCGCGAGGGTGACCGTCGAGGCCAGCAGCGGCTCGATCATGGCCTCGAACTCGCGGCGGGTGACGGTCAGGTCGAGGTGCAGCGCGCGGCCCTCGTGCGTCGCGACGAACTCCTCGCGCACGACCGCCTCGAGCTCCGACGACAGCCGGATCTTCGTCTCCTCCGCAACCCGCCGCAGCCGCGCCATCGCGCGCACGTCGTCGCGGGGGTCGGCGCCGTGCACCTTGAGCTCGTCGAGGAAGCGCTGCACCAGCTTCTCGTCGAAGTCGTCGCCGCCGAGGTGGGTGTTGCCCGTGGTGGAGCGCACCTCGCGGATCTCGCCGAAGACCTCCAGCACCGACACGTCGAAGGTGCCGCCGCCGAGGTCGTACACGAGGACGCGCTCGGGATCCTCCTGCGGTGTGTCCGAGCCGGGGCCCACCCGGTCGTAGACGAGCGACGCCGCCGTGGGTTCGTTGAGCAGGCGCAGCACGTTGAGCCCGGCGAGCGTGCCCGCCCGAAGCGTGGCCTTGCGCTGGGCCTCGTCGAAGTACGCCGGCACGGTGATCACCACGTCGCGCACGGCCTCGCCGGTGGTGCGCTCGGCGCCCTCCTTCAGCGCCCGCAGGATCTCCGCGGAGGCCTCCTCGGGCGTGACGCTGCGCCCGTCGACGTCGAAGCGGTGGTCCGTGCCCATGCGCCGCTTCACCGAGCGGAGCGTGCGCTCGGGGTGCTGCAGCTCGATGTTGCGCGCCTCGCGCCCCACCCTCACCCCGTCGGGGCCGTAATAGATCACCGACGGGACGATGGCGCTGCCGTCGACGGCAACGGCGGTCGGCGCTCCATCGATGAGCCGCGCGATGACCGAGTTGGTGGTGCCGAGATCGATGCCGAACGTGTTCATGGGCTCCTCCTTCGTTGCGTAATGACTTCACCCTCGCGGACGACCCTGCCCTCCTGCACGACCGCCGCGCGCAGCACGCGCACGATCGCCCCCTCCGCCAGCGACGGCACGTCGTCGGTGCCGACCACCCGGAAGCGCCGCGGGTCGACGGGCTCGCCGACGGCGCCGAGGCGCTCGAAGCCCCCGCGCTCGATGAAGCGCCCGACGCGGCCCGCGACCCGGCGCAGCCCCTCGGCGACGTCGCCGCGGTCGCTCGCCGCGAGGCTGTCGGCGGCGTGGTCGAGCAGGTCGAGGGCGTCGAGGAGCTCGGGCCACGGGAGCGCCGCGACGGAGGCCTTCGCGGCCGCGCCCTCGACGCCCGCGCGGAGGGCGGTGAGCTGGGCGGCCGTGAGCTCGTGCAGCTCGTCGACGCGCAGGGCGAGCTTCGCCTGCGCGCGGGCGGCCTTGCGCACGGCCTCGAGGGTGTCGACGAGCTCCGGCGGTGGCGGCGGCGGCTCCGGGGGCGGCAGCAGCTGCGCGACGGGCGTTGGCAGCGGCAGCGGCTCGGTTGCGGGCGGCGGCGGTGGAGCGAACAGTTTGCGCAGCCAGGACCACATCGTCGTTGGCTGCCGGGACTATGCGAGGTGGGTTGCGATGTCGAGAGGGGTTGTAGGAGGTCCCCGGCGCCGCGCACGAGGGGTGACAGGTGCGACGCCCAAAACCCGGTGTTAGTCTCCGCCGCGGAACGACCCTTCGGAGCTGAGGAGACTGTCTTCGGAGCGGGGTGGTCACAGACAGGGAGAGCCAGTGATGAGTACGGACGTAACGACGACGATCGGGTCGATGAAGGTGTCCAACGAGACGCTGCTGAAGTGGGTGAGCGACACCGCCGCCATGACGAATCCCGACCGGGTGGTGTGGGTCGACGGCTCGGAGGACGAGCGCAGGATCCTCACGGAGAAGGCCGTGGCCGCGGGCATCCTCATCCCGCTCAACCCCCAGAAGCGCCCCGGGTGCTACCTGCACCGCTCCAACCCCAACGACGTCGCGCGCGTCGAGCACTGCACTTTCATCTGTACGCCGACGAAGGAGGGCGCCGGGCCGACCAACAACTGGATGGCCCCGGACGACGCCTACGCCAAGCTGGGGAAGCTCTTCGAGGGCTCGATGAAGGGCCGCACGCTCTACGTGATCCCGTACGTGATGGGGCCCGTCGGGTCGCCGTACTCGAAGATCGGCGTGGAGATCACCGACAGCATCTACGTGGTGCTCAACATGCGGATCATGACGCGCATGGGCCGCGTCGCCCTCGACATGCTGGGCAACGGCGACGAGTTCAACCGCGGCGTGCACTCGACGCTCGACGTCAACCCCGAGCGGCGCTTCATCTGTCACTTCCCGCAGGACAACACCATCTGGAGCGTCGGGTCGGGCTACGGCGGCAACGTGCTGCTGGGCAAGAAGTGCCTCGCGCTGCGCATCGGGAGCTACCTCGGCAAGAACGAGAAGTGGCTCGCGGAGCACATGCTCATCCTCGGGGTGGAGTCGCCGGAGGGCGAGACGGCGTACGTGGCGGCGGCCTTCCCGAGCGCGTGCGGCAAGACCAACTTCGCGATGATGGTGCCGCCGAAGCGCTTCGACGGCTGGAAGGTGTGGACCGTCGGCGACGACATCGCGTGGATGCGCGTCGGGTCGGACGGGAGGCTCTGGGCGATCAACCCGGAGGCGGGGTATTTCGGCGTGGCGCCGGGCACCAACTCCAAGAGCAACCCCAACGCGATGGCGTCGGTGCGCGAGAACACCATCTTCACCAACGTGGCCCTCACGCCCGACGGTGACGTGTGGTGGGAGGGCATCGACGGGGAGGTTCCCGACGAGCTCACGGACTGGCAGGGCAGGCCCTGGAAGAAGGGCTCCAACGACAAGGCCGCGCACCCCAACTCGCGCTTCACGGCGCCGGCGCACAACAACCCGGTGATCTCCAAGGCCGCCAACGACCCGCAGGGCGTGCCCATCTCCGCGATCATCTTCGGCGGGCGCCGCGCCACCACGGTGCCGCTGGTGCTCCAGTCCTTCAACTGGACCCACGGGGTCTTCGTCGGCGCCACCATGGGCAGCGAGACCACCGCGGCGGCCACCGGGCAGGTGGGCGTCGTGCGCCGCGACCCGATGGCCATGCTGCCGTTCTGCGGTTACGACATGGGCGACTACTTCGGCCACTGGCTGGAGATGCAGAACTACCTCTCCAACCCGCCGAAGATCTTCCAGGTGAACTGGTTCCGCCAGGACGCCAACGGGAAGTTCTTGTGGCCGGGCTTCGGCGAGAACATGCGGGTGCTCAAGTGGGTCATCGACCGCGCCCACGGCCGGGTCGGCGCCCAGGAGACCCTCCTCGGGTGGGTGCCCAAGGCGGGCCACCTCGACCTGTCGGGCCTCGACGCCAACACCATGGAGAAGGTCGCCGCCGCGACGGCCATCAACCTCGAAGAGTGGCGCCAGGAGTTCGAGATGCAGGGCGAGTTCTTCGAGAAGCTCAAGGCCACCATGCCGCCCGCGCTCGCCCTCCAGCGCCAGCTGCTGATGTCCCGGCTGTAGACCCTCCCCCTCCCCTCTCCTTCCGGCCGCTACGGCTCCCGGAAGCCGGCCTCCACCCACTTCAACGCGCCGGCCGGCGAGAGCTTGTAGTTCGCCGGCATGCGCGCGCTCCCGATGCAGCTGTTCGACTCGTCCCAGGCGGTGAGCGTCGCGTGGGGGTCGTCTTCGTCGGGCGCGATGTCCAGGTCGACCCGGAAGCGCCGCCCCTCGCTCGTCGTCACGTCGGTGCTCTTGTGGAGGCGCGCGCGGTTCTGGTGCGCGTGGCGCTGGAGCACCTCGCTCGCGGTCTTCACCAGGGTGTTGAAGGCGTTCTGGTCGAGGGGCTTCGGGTTCTTCTTGTCGCGACCCATCGTCCACGGGCCCACCAGCGCGGGCTCGGGGTCGCCGTCGCGGGTCATCTCCACCGCCCAGCCCTCGTCGTCGTTGTTCTTGATCACCTTCGCGGTCCAGCCGTCGGCGATCCACAAACGCGGGTTCTTGTCTTCAGCCATAAGCCCGATCGTGTACCCGCGGCGCCCCCGATGGTCCAGCGGGGTGTGACATTGACTGTCTCGACCGCTGGGAGGCAGCGCGGCGCGCCGGCTTCGGCCATAGTGCGCGCGCGATGAGCACCCCCACCCTGCGCGCGTGGCTCCACGACGCGCCCTTCACCCTCTCGATGTCCTCGGGTTTCTTCGGGTTCTACGTGCACGCCGGGGCGCTCACGGCGCTCGCCGACGCGGGCCTCGCCCCGCGCGCCGTCACCGGGTCGAGCGCGGGCGCGCTGGTCACCGGGCTCTACGCCGGCGGGGTGTCGCTCGACGCCATGCGAGAGCGCCTCGCCACGCTGCGCCGCGAGGACTTCTGGGACCCGGCGCCGGGCGCGGGGCTGCTGCGCGGCGGTCGCTTCCGGGCGATGCTCGACGCGCTGCTGCCGGTGACGGACATCGAGCACGCGAAGGTGGCCTACGCGCCCAGCGTGTTCGACCTCGGGTCGCGGCAGACCACGGTGCTGCGCCGGGGGAGCATCGCGGGCGCCATCCACGCGTCGTGCGCGCTGCCGGTGCTGTTCCACCCGGTGCGCCTCGGGGGGCGGCTGTACAGCGACGGGGGCATCGCCGATCGCCCGGGGCTCGCGGGCGTGGAGGCAGGCGAGCGGGTGCTCTACCACCACCTGGCGTCGCGCTCGCCGTGGCGCCGCGCGGGCTCACCCTCGCTCAAGGTGCCGCGGCGCAGCGGGCTCGCGGCGGTGTCCATCGGGGCGCTGCCGAGGGTGAACCCCTTCGCGCTCGACCGGGGCATGGTGGCCTTCGCGATGGCCGAGAAGGCGATGCGCCGGGCGCTCGACGAGCCCGTCGGCGACGGCGTGGTGTGCGTCGAGGCCGCGGGCTGAGCGATCGCTCCGCGCCCCGCCATGACCGCCGACCCCTCAGCGACCTCCCTCTGGCGCGACCGCGACTTCAACATCTACTGGCTCGGCCAGACCCTCTCCGGGCTCGGCGACGCCTTCGCGTCCATCGCGCTCCCGCTGCTGGTGCTCCAGTCCACCGGGTCGCTGCACCGCATGGGGCGGCTCACGGCGCTGGTCTCCGTCGCGCACGTCGTGGCAGGCCTCGCGTCGGGCGCCCTCGTCGACCGCGTCGACCGTCGGCGGCTCATGATCGCGTGCGACCTCGGCCGCTGGGCCGTGTACTCCGCCGTGCCCGTCGTCTGGTGGCTCCACGGCCCGAGCTACTGGCTCCTGGTCGTCGCCGGGTCGGTGGGCGCGCTGCTCGGCAACACCTTCCAGGTGGCGGCCATCACCGCCGTGGCCAACCTGGTGCCGCGCTCGCGGCTCATCGACGCCAACGGGCGGATGCACGGGTCCTACGCGGTGATGTTCTTCGTCGGCCCGATGCTGGCGGGCGAGGTGTGCCAGCGCTTCGGGGCCACCACCGCCATCGCCATCGACTGCGGGTCGTACCTGGTGTCGGCCGCGTCGCTGGCCTTCGTCCGCGGGCGCTTCGGGTCCGGCGGCGAGCGCGAGCGCGTCGGCTTCGTCGCGGGCTTCGTGGCGGGCGTTCGCTTCCTCTGGTCGGTGCCCACGCTGCGCGCCCTCACGGTGCTCCTCGGGCTGAGCTCGATGCTCATGGCGGGCCGCGAGAACCTCCTCATCTTCCACGTGAAGCGCACGCTCCACGGCGACGACCGCGCGGTAGGCAAGGTCTTCGCGCTGGCCGCCCTCGGGGCCGTGCTCGGGGCCTGGGCCGCGCCGTGGATGCGCGCCCGCTGGGGCTTCGCCGCCTGCTGGCTCAGCGCGGGCCTGCTCATGGGGGCCGCGCTGCTGTGCTTCGGCGCCGCCGGCAGCCTCGCGATGGTGTCTGGGATCGCCGTGGCCGTGGCCTTCGGCGAGACCGTGCGGGGGATCAACACCATGACCGTGCGCCAGGAGATCACCCCCGACCGGCTGCTCGGCCGGGTGACGGCGTCGTTCTGGACCCTGCTCACGGTGCCCGCGGCGGTCGGCGCGGAGCTCACCGCGCGGCTCGCGGAGCGCTACGGCGTGACTGCGGTGCTGTCATCGGTGGGCGCGGCCCTGGTCGCGCTGATGATCGTCGGGGCGCTGACGCCCATCCGCCAGCCGCTCGCGCGCGAGGGCTGAGCGGTCACCGGTAGGCAGCGCCACGAGCATCGAGGGGAGCGCACCGCGGACCTCCTGCCGGAGGGGAGCACCCACGATGCCGACCGTTGACGGCCTCGTCCTCCGAGGGAGCACCCGCCCACGCGGGGCGCGTCGGGAGGAGAACCGCAAGGGTCGCAAGGGTCGCAAGGGAGAGACGGGCTGAGGGCCACATGGGCGTTGACCGTCGATCGCTGGAGCTACCGCCGCACGGCTGTAGGTGGCTGGTTCGCGACCGCCTGTCGGGTACCTACGCCCACCCCGTCTCTTCCTTGCGACCCTTGCGACCCTTGCGGTGCTCCTCCCGACGCGCCCCGCGTGGGCGGGCGCTCCCCTCGGAGGGCGAGACCGGTGCTCGCAGGCGTGGGCGGATGCTCCCCTCGATCAGCGACGGCGACGGCGACGGCGACGGGTCGCCACCGCCACGCCGACCATCGCCAGCATCGCCAGCGGAGCACCCCCGCGCGTCGGGCGCGTCGCCGTGCGGCAGCCGCAGCCCGGGTCGCTCCCGCTGGTGAAGCCGCCGCCCGCGTCGTCACCCACGGCGCCTGCGTCCGCGACGCTCACGGCGTCGCCACCCACGTCGGTGCCGACCACGTCGCGTACGACGATGACGTCCGCGGCGTCCGTGCTCACGACATCGCTCACAGCCGCGTCCACGACGCCCGCGTCACTCCCCCCATCGACCGCGCCGACGTCACTCCCCGCGTCGAGCAGGCCCGCGTCGCTCCCCACATCCGCCACGTCCACGACGTCCACGACGTCCACGACGTCCACGACGTCCACGACGTCCACGACATCCACCACGTCCACCACGTCCACCACGTCCGCGCTCGCGTCCGAGCACGCGGGCCCGCCGTCCGCCGGTGGCGTCCCTGCGCTGCACACGCCCGAACCGTTGCACGTCTCCTCGCCGTTGCAGGCGTTGCCGTCGCCGCAGCCTACGCCCGCCGCGGCCGGTCGATCGCTGGGGCACTGCCCGCTCCCGCCGGAGCAAACCTCCGCCGCGTCGCACACGCCCCCGCTCATCCGGCACACCGTCGTCCCCGGCGCGAAGCCGTCCGCCGGGCACGCCGCGCCGGTCCCGTTGCAGCGCTCCGCTACGTCGCACACCCCGGCCGCGGGACGGCACGTCGTGCCCGCCGCGAGGCCCACGTCCGCCGGGCACTGACCGCTCGACCCGGTGCAGCGCTCGGCCACGTCGCAGCCGCCGCCGATGCTCGGGCGGCACACCGTGCTCGACGGGGCGAAGGCGTCGGTCGGACACGCCGGTCCGTTGCCGGGGCAGCTCTCGGGCGCGTCGCAGGACCCTGCGCTCGCGCGGCACACCGTCGACGTCGGCAGCACCGCGTCGGCCGGGCACGCCGGGCTCGCGCCGGTGCACACATCGGGCACGTCGCAGGACCCCGCGCTCGGACGGCACACCACCCCGGCGCCCCGGAGCGAGTTGCCCGGACAGGTCGGGCCCGCACCGGTGCAGGTCTCGGCCGGGTCGCACGCGCCCGCCGAGGGGCGACACTCCGTGGTCATCCCGGCGAAGCCGTCGACGGGACAGGCCGTGGCGACGCCGTCGCAGAGCTCGGCCACGTCGCAGACCCCCCCGCTCGTGCGGCACACGAAGCCCGCCGGGCGGGTCGCGCACACGTTGAGCCCGCACACGGCGCACCCGCCGCAGGCCAGGTCGTCGGCGCAGAGCGCGGTCGAGGTCGTGAAGTCCGCCGCGGTGCTGTCGGTGTCCGCGAAGCTCACCTGGCTGCGCGAGGCGGCGACCCCGCCCCCGGGCGCGCTCATCGCGACGACGCCCGCGTACGCGCCGCTGCCGAAGACCACCACGTCGATCGCGGTGTGCGAGCGGTCGAGCACGACCACCTCGTCGCCCGCGTTGGCGAGGTTGATCGACCCGGTGGCCCACGGGGTGTACGCCGCGAGGTCGGGCGTGCCGTCCGTCGCCGCCCACTCGCCGTCCGCGGGCTCTCCGAAGCGCGCGGCGTAGCTCACGCCGCTGGTCGACAGCACGTAGGTCGCGCCCACGCCGAGGGTGGACGTCGGGAGGCTCACGGCCCCTTCGGCGCCGCCGACGGACTCCTCGTCCGTGACCCGATAGGCCAGCAGGGAGAGCGGGAAGGGGGTCATGTTGCGCAGGGCGATCCAGTCGCCGCCGGCGGTCGCGTCGCTGGCGGCGTTGGAGACGAAGCGGGTGACCGCGAGCGGCGCGTAGGGCTCTCCCGTCGCCCCGAACCACACGTCGAAGCTGTAGTTCACGGTCGCGTCGCCCGAGGCGCTGAACTCCGCGAAGGTGTTGGGGTACGGCGCCGCCCCGCGCGGGGCGTTGTAGTCGCTCACCGCGTCGAGCGCGTTGACGCCGGCCGCCCCGCCGACGTCGAGGGTGTTGCCACCGGACTGCTCGCGGAAGGTCGCGATGGTGAAGCGCAGCGGTGTGGCGGGAGGCGCCGACAGCCCGAGGCGCGACCACGGCACGGTGAACTCGACCACCGTGTCGGCCCCGGTGCCCACACCCACCGGGAGGGCTGCGCCCACCGCGGCGAAGGACTGGTCGAGCACCCGCGCCTGCGCGCCCGCGCGAAACTGCGTCTGCACCAGGAACTCCCACGCCGCCGTCGAGGCGACGGAGGTGTCGGCGAAGCCCGCGAAGAAGGTCTGCCCCGCGCCCGGCGCCCGGTCGGTGTCGATCGCCACCTGGATCTGCACCGGGTTGGTGGCCGCCGTCGCCGCGCCGTTGTCGAGCACGAACAGGAACGACAGCCCCACGGCGTCGCTGGTCACGCGCACCCGGGTGAGGTCGGCGACGTCCTCGGGGGTGGCGAGGTCGGTGCGCGTGTCGCCGGCCGCGTCGCGCCAGACGTACTCGCCCTGCTGCGTGGCGCTGCGGGCGATGATCCCGAGGTTGTCGCCGGGGGCCTCGCGGGTGAACCAGTCGGCGGCGCTCCCGTCGACGGTGACCGGGTGCGCCATCGCCCCCGGCGCGGCCAGGCAGGCCGCGAGAGCCAGGGACCGCGCGGCGAAGGGCGACAGGGATCTCGTGACCGGCTTCATGTGGCCCGCGAGGGTAACCTACCGTCGGCGCGGCGCGGGGGTGTTGTCTCCCGTGGGCCGTGGCGGTACCTCTGCATCGGGCGGCGCCGACGGTGGTGTCGGCTCGCGTACGGAGGAGGTCTTTCATGGCGATGGTTCGTCGACGAACGTTCCTGGTTGCGGCGGCCTCGGCGGTGGGGGCCATCGCGCTGGCGGGGGCTCCGGCGGCGGCGCAGTCCGCGGCGCTCCGGCAGGCCGTCCTGGGCTTCGAGGACGGGGTGTCCTGGGCCGCGGTGTCGCCCGCCTGGGCGGCGCAGCGGGGCGCCTGGCTCGCCTCGGTGCGCGGCGCGAGCAGCCCGGCGGCGCTGGGCGCGGCCATCCTCCAGCTCGAGGGCGCGATGGGCTGGTCGTCGGTGCAGAACTCCTGGCGCACCCGCCGCGCGGGCTGGGTCGCGGCGATGCAGTCCGCGGCGAGCGACCACGGCGTCGCGGCGCTGCTCATCGAGCTCGAGGCCGTCACCCAGTGGAGCGCCATGCGCCCGACCTGGCGTGCTGCGCGCACCCCGTGGCTGGCGCGGGTCTCGGCGATCTGACCCCCTCTCCGCCGCCCTCGATGGAAGCGACGGTCGCCCTCGGCCCGACCACCCTGCGGGTCCCTTCGCTGGGCGTGGGGGCGTGGTCCTGGGGCGACGCGCGCTACTGGGGCTACGGCGCGCGGCACACCTCCCGCGACGTGCTCGACGCCTTCATGGCCTCGGTCGAGGGCGGCGCGCGGCTCTTCGACACCGCGGAGGTGTACGGCCACGGCGCCTCCGAGCAGGTGCTCGGGTGGCTCGCGCGCCGCTCCGGGGCCCCGGTGGTGCTGGCCACGAAGTACGCGCCGCTGCGGGGGCGCGGGGGCGCGGGGGCGCTCCTCCCGGCGCTGCGGGGCAGCCTGCGGCGCATGGGGGTCGCGCGGGTCGACCTCTACCAGGTGCACTGGGCCGACACCGAGGAGGCCTCCATCGACGAGCTGATGGCGGCCCTCGCCGACGCGGTGGCCGAGGGGCTCGTGACCGCCGTGGGGGTGAGCAATTTCTCCGCGGAGGAGATGCGCCGCGCGCACGCCGCGCTGGCCCGGCGGGGCGTCGGCCTGGCGAGCAACCAGGTGCGCTACAACGCCCTGCACCGCGCGCCGGAGACCGACGGCGTGCTCGACGCGTGCCGCGAGCTGGGCGCGTCGCTGCTGGCGTACAGCCCGCTGGAGCAGGGGGTGCTGCTGGGCTCGTACGCGCCCGGGCGGGTCCCGTCGGGTCCGCGGGGGGAGGCGCCGTGGTTCGCGGCGGAGCACCTCGCGGCGGCGATGCCCGTCGCGGCGCTGCTGCGCTCGCTGGGCGCGGCGGAGGGCGACCGTCCCCCGGAGCAGGTGGCCCTCAACTGGCTGCGCGCGAAGCCCGGGGTGATCCCGCTGGCGGGCGCGCGCAACGGCGAGCAGGCTGCGCGCAACGTGGGGGCGCTGGGGTGGACGCTGAGCGACGAGGCGGTCGCGCGCATCGACGAGGCGACGACGCGCTGGCGCTGAGGGGGATTCTCCGATGGGGTATCGCCGGGCCGGGTGGGTCACAGCCAATGCCGCAGCTCCCAACCACCCAGCCGACAGTCATCGGCCCTCCGAGGAGAGCACCCGCCCAGGCCTGCAGTCGTCGGCCTCGCCGATCGAAGGGAGCACCCGCCCAGGCCCGCAGTCACCGGCCTCGCCGCATTGCATCATCTTGCCGTAGAGGCGCTGGCCGAAGACGATCATCGCCCGAGGGTCGGCGCGGCGGGCGCCGCGGTCAACCCGCTGCCGTCCTGGCGGCTCCCCCGGGAATAGTTCCCCCGCGCCATCGGGTTGCATGCCGCCGCGCCGCTGCGGTACAGCGCCCCTCGCATCGCTGACGCCGACCCCACCGCCGAGACCCCCACCGCCGACCTATGACGTACAACCGCGCGCTCAACGACCTGGTCCAGCAAGAGTCGAAGTTCATCGACGACATCCTCACGGAGGTCGGTCGGGTCATCGTCGGGCAGAACACCATGGTCGAGCGGCTGCTCATCGGCCTGCTCGCCCGCGGCCACGTGCTCCTCGAAGGCGTCCCCGGCCTCGCCAAGACCCTCACCGTGCGCACCCTCTGCGACGTGCTCCAGTCGCAGTTCGCGCGGGTGCAGTTCACCCCCGACCTGCTCCCGGCCGACCTTGTCGGTACGGTGATCTACCGCCCGCAGGACGGCACCTTCGTCGCCAAGAAGGGCCCCATCTTCGCCAACCTGGTGCTCGCCGACGAGATCAACCGCGCGCCCGCCAAGGTGCAGAGCGCCCTCCTCGAGGCGATGCAGGAGGGCCAGGTCACCCTCGGTGACCAGACCTTCAAGCTCCCCGATCCCTTCATCGTGATGGCGACGCAGAACCCCGTGGAGCAGGAGGGCACCTACCCCCTGCCCGAGGCCCAGATCGACCGCTTCATGCTGATGGTGAAGGTGGGCTACCCCACCCGCGAAGAAGAGCGCGCCATCATGGACCGGCAGACCGCCGTCGCCCCCGCCACGGTGTCGCCGAAGGTGACGCCCGAGCAGATCCTCGCGGCCCGCAAGGTGATCCCGGAGATCTACGTCGACGACAAGCTCAAGGACTACATCATCTCGCTGGTGTTCGCGACGCGCGACCCGCAGAAGGCCGGGCTCAAGGAGCTCGCGCCGATGATCCGCTACGGCGCCTCGCCGCGCGCGTCCATCGCGCTCAACATGGCGGCGCGGGCGCGGGCCTTCCTCCAGCACCGCGGCTACGTCATCCCCGAGGACGTGAAGGCCATCGGCATGGACGTGCTGCGCCACCGCATCTCGCTCACCTACGAGGCCGAGGCCGAGGAGGTCACCTCCGACCAGGTGGTGACGCGCATCTTCGAGGCCGTCGAGGTGCCGTAGAGGCGATCGGATGATCCCCAAGGAGCTGCTCAAGAAGCTGCGACGCATCGAGATCACCACGGCGAGGCTGGCCAACGACCAGCTCGTGGGCGCGTACGCGTCGGTGTTCAAGGGCCGCGGGCTCGCGTTCGACGAGGTGCGGATGTACCAGCCGGGGGACGACGTCCGCTTCATCGACTGGAACGTCACCGCCCGCACCAACGCCCCGCACATCAAGGTCTTCCGCGAGGAGCGGGAGATGACCGTGATGCTCCTGGTCGACCTGTCGGGCTCGCAGGACTTCGGCACCCGCGCGATGTTGAAGCGCGAGCTCGTCGCGGAGGTCAGCGCCGTGCTGGCCTTCAGCGCCGTGAAGAACAACGACCGCGTGGGCCTGGTGCTCTTCACCGACCGGGTCGAGAAGGTGGTGCCGCCGCGCAAGGGCGCGCGCCACGTGATGCGGGTGGTGAGCGAGATCTTGCAGTTCAAGGCCGCGCCGCGGCCCAACCACGAGCCCGTGGGCACGAACCTGTCGCAGGCCCTGGAGGTGCTCGGGCACCTGTCGCGGCGCCGCGCGGTGTGCTTCGTGGTGAGCGACTTCCTCGGCAACGACTACGACCACGCGCTGCGCGTCGCCGCCGCCCGCCACGACCTCGTGCCCGTGTTCGTGAGCGACCCCCGCGAGGACGAGCTCCCGGACGTCGGCGTCATGCTCGCCGAGGACCTCGAGACCGGCGAGTGGATCGAGGTGGACACCCGCGACCCCCGGGTGCGCGAGCACTACCGCCGCACGGTGGCGCAGCAGAAGGTCACCCGCGACACCCTCTTCCGGCGGCTCGGCCTGGACGCCATCAACGTCGCCACGCACCGCCCGTACATCACCGCCCTCGCGGAGTTCTTCCGCCGCCGCGCCCGAAGGATGCACGCCGGATGAACGCCCGCCCTGCGGTCCTTGCCGCCCTCCTCCTCGCCTCGTCGGCCGCCCTCGCGCAGGACGCCGCCGTCGCCACCGATGCCGCCGCGCGCCCGCTCCCGCCCGCTCCCGCCCGCGCCGCGGGCGAGTGTGTCGCCGACCCCATCCCGGCGGACCACGCGCCCGCCGTCGAGGTCACCGTCAACCCGCCGAACCCGCAGGTGGGCGACCGGGTGCGCGTCACCTGGGTGTTCCGCTACCGCACCAACGACCGGGTGGAGTTCACCCCCGACGCGGTGGCGCTCCAGCAGGCCCCCATCGAGCTCGAGTACGCCCGCGAGCAGCCCGAGCGCGACCGCAGCGTGCACGGCGAGCGCGACGGGCGCCTGCGCTCCGAGGTGGTCGTCGCGCTGCAACCCTTCCGCGCCGGCGACGTGGTCATCCGCCCGATGAGCGCCCGGGTGAACACCGGCGACGAGATCGCCCGCATCTGCACCCCGGAGGTGCGCTTCCGCGTGCGCTCGGTCTTCGGCAACACCTCGCACCCGCAGCCCAGGGACATCACCCGCCCGGAGGACGTGCGCCGCGACGCGCTCACCTTCCGCCAGGTCGCCCTCGCCCTCGACGCCCTCTTCGTCGCCGTCGTGGCCGCGCTCTCCATCGCCGGGTGGCTGCGCCGCCGCCCGAAGGTCGTCGCCCCGCCGCCGCCCCCGCGGCACCCGTACTTCATCGCCCGCGACGCGCTCGAGGTGCTCGCCCGGGGCGACCTCCTCGCCCGCGGCCTCACCAAGGACTACTACGACGCCATCTCCGACGTCGTGCGGCGCTACCTCGGCGGCGTGCGCGCCTTCGACGCCATCGAGATGACCACCGACGAGATCCTCGCCCACCTGCGCAAGCACCCGCTGCCGGGCGTCACCTTCGTCGAGGTCGAGCGCCTCCTGCGCGAGTGCGACCTCGTGAAGTTCGCCCGCTACGTGCCCGCCCACGAGGACTCCGACGAGATCCTCGCCGCGGCCGTCTCCCTCGTCGAGCGCGGCCGGCCCACCATGAGCACGCAGCACGAAGCCGCCCGCGGAGGTGCCCCGTGAAGCTCCGCGGCCGCCCCGCCCCCGCGCAGCGCGTGATCCCGCGGCACCGCTCGCCCGCCGGTCCCGTCGCGTGGATGGCCGCGCTCATCGTCGCCGTCGTCCTCGGCGGCCTCTACGGGTACGCGCGCTTCCAGGGCTGGGACCTCCAGTTCAAGTTCCCGTGGGCGCTGCTCGCGCTGCCCGGGGCTTTACTGGTCTATGTATGTTCGCGGCTGCTCTGGCGGCGCGCGGGGGCGGTGCCGGGCGAGGCCCTCACGCGCCTCAAGGTGTCCCAGGGCGCGGCGCTGCGGGGCGTGCCTCGCACCCTGAGCGCGCGGCTCATCCATCTGCCCGGGGCGCTGCGGGTGGCGGCCATCGTGCTGGTGGGCGTCGCCCTCGCGCGCCCGCAGCGGGTCGACGCGCCCGACGCGCTCGAGCTTTCGGGCATCGACATCGTGATGTCCATCGACCTGTCGGGCTCGATGCGCGCGGCCGACCTCCAGCCCACGCGCCTGGAGGCGGCGAAGGAGGTGGTGGGCGAGTTCATCCAGCGCCGCCGCAGCGACCGCATGGGGCTCGTGGTCTTCGGCCGCGAGGCCTTCACGGTGGTGCCGCCGACGCTCGACTACACGGTGCTCCAGCGCATGGTGAGCGCGCTCAGCCTCGACCTCATCGACGGCTCCGGGACCGCCATCGGCGACGGGCTCGGCACGGCGCTCAACCGGCTGCGGCACAGCGACGCGCGCAGCAAGGTGGTGGTGCTGCTCACCGACGGGGCCAACAACGCCGGGCACGTCGACCCGCGCGAGGCGGCGCAGCTCGCGACGGCGCTGCGGGTGAAGGTCTACACGATCCTGGTGGGCACCGCGGAGGAGGCGCCGGTGCAGCAGGGCGTCGACCTCGCGGGGCGCCCGGTGTACGCGACGGCGCGCTTCCCGGTCGACCCGCAGCTGCTCCAGGACATCGCGACCACGACCGGGGGGCAGTTCTTCCGGGCGGTCGACCGGGCGGGGCTCGCGCAGAGCTTCCACACCATCCTCGACCACCTGGAGCGCAGCAAGATCGCCGACGCGGGCGCGCGCTACGCCGAGCTGTACTCCTGGCTGGTGGTGGCGGCGCTCGCGCTGCTGGCGCTCGAGGTGCTGCTCTCGTCGACGCGTCTGAGGAGGTTCCCGTGAGGTTCGGGGCGGTGGCGTGGTTGTGGCTGCTGGCGCTGGTGCCCCTGCTGGGCGCGCTGATGGCGTACGCGACCTGGGCGCGGCGGCGCGACCTCGCGCGCTTCGGCGACGTGCTGCTGGTGTCGAGCCTGCGCGACGGGTCGCCCGCGGGCTGGCGCGCGGCGCGCTCGGTGCTGGTGCTGGTGGCGGTGGCGTTGCTCGCGGTGGGGGCGGCGCGGCCGCAGCACGGGTCGCGCACCGAGGTGGTCGCGCGGCGCGGCATCGACGTGGTGGTGTGCCTCGACGTGTCGAAGTCGATGCTGGCGCGGGACGTGGCGCCCTCGCGCATCGAGCGCGCGAAGGCGGAGCTCGAGCGGCTGCTCACCGAGGAGCCCGGCGACCGGGTGGCGGTGGTGCTCTTCGCGGGCGACACGATGGAGTACCCCCTCACGACCGACCACGAGGCGGCGCTGCGATTCTTCCGTGATGCGCACCCGTGGGAGTTCCCGGTGCAGGGCACGTCCATCGGGCGGGCCATCACGGCGGCGCGGGACCTCCTTCGGCGCGACCCGCTGGCGGGCCGTCGGTCGCGGGTGATCCTGCTCATCACCGACGGGGAGGACCTCGACGGCGACCCGGTGGCGGCCGCGCGCGACGCGGCGAGCGACGGGGTGCAGGTGTTCATCGACGCGATCGGGAGCACGGTGCCGGAGCCCATCCCCGCGTACACGCAGGACGGTCGGATGGCCGGCTACGAGCGCGACTCGCGCGGCGAGATCAAGCAGACGCAGTTCACGCCGCAGATGGAGCAGCAGCTCCGGACGGTGGCGGAGGTCGGCCACGGGACGTACTTCCGCCCGCGGCAGGGCGAGGTGGGCATCGACGCCGTGCGCCGGCAGCTGTCGCGGCTGCGGCGCTCGGAGGTCTCGGAGACGCAGCGCACGGTGTACGAAGAGCTCGCGTGGGTGGTGCTGTTCCCGGCCTTCGCGCTGCTGCTGGTGGCCTCCGGGCTGCTGCCCGAGCGGGTGCGGCGGCGCGGGGGTACGGCGACGGGCGTGGGCGCGGGGATGGGCGCGGGGATGGGAGGCGCGCCGTGAGGGCGTACATCGCAGCGGGGGTGATCGGCGTCGGGCTGACGGCCTTCACGGTGTGGGCGTGGCCGGCGCGGGAGGAGCTCGAGCCGCGGGTGGCCCAAGGCAACGCGGCCTTCGCGCAGCGGGAGTTTCCGCAGGCGCTGGGGCACTACGAGGCGGCGCCGGGGGACGGTCCGCGCAACGCGGGCGTGCACGCCAACCGGGGCCTGGCGAAGTTCAGGGTGCTGCTGGCGCCGGGGGACGGCGGGGTGCTGCCCGAGGTGGTGGGCGACGCGGCGGTGCCCGAAGGGTACTCCGGGGCGCAGGACGAGATCCGGAACGCCGCGCGGGGCATGGCGGGCGCGCCGATGGAGGACATCGACGCGCAGGTGCGGGCGAGGGCGCAGTACAACCTGGGCAACACCTTCTTCGCGGAGCACTCGTGGCGCAACGCGATCGATGCGTACAAGGAAGCCCTGCGGCTGCGGCCCGGGTGGGTGGACGCGGCGTGGAACCTCGACCTGGCGCGGCGTCGCAAGGAAGAGGAGGAGCACCCCGACGCGGGTCCGGACGCGGGCCAGGATGCGTCGCAGGACGCGAGCCAGGATGCCAGCAGCGACGCGCCGTCGGGTGACAGCGGCGGTGGCGGCGACGGCGGCGGACAGGGCGACGGCGGCGGTCAGCAGGGCGACAGCGGCGGCCCGCAGGGCAACGACGCGGGGTCGAACGGAGACAGCGGGTCGAACGGGGATGAGCCCGACGCGGGCGCTCCGCCGCCGCAGCAGCAGGACGGGGGCGGGGCACCGCCGCCGCCGCCGCAGTCGCTGGCCCCGTTGGATCAGCTGGAGCGCAACGCGCAGGACCTGCAGCAGATGATGCTGCGGCGACGCGCGGGGCAGACGGCGCGGAACCCGGACGACGAGCGGTAGGCGGGCTACCGGGCGGGGTCGGGGGCTACCGGGCCGGGTCGCTGGGGCCTGGGGTCGGGTGTGGGGCGCAGGGCTCCCGCCGGGGCGCCCGCTCTCCGAAGCGGTGACGATACAGTTCATGTAGACACTGGATCCTCCGGCAGCCGGGGGGGCGATTGCGCTACCGTCGACGGATGACCGAGCCCTCGCTGCAAGAGACCTTCGCGCCGCACGGGCGCTGCTTCGGCTGCGGCCCCACCAACGACCGGGGCCTGCGCATCCGCAGCGTCGCGGCGAGCGACGCGAGCGACGCCCACGTCGTGTGCGACTTCGTCCCCGAGCGCCACCACGAGGCCTTCGAGAACGTGCTCAACGGCGGCATCATCGGCACCGTCCTCGACTGCCACATGAACTGGACCGCGATCCATCACCTGATGCGCAAGCAGGGCCTCGACCACGCGCCGTGCACGGTGACCGCGGAGTTCAAGGTCGTGCTGAAGCGCCCGACGCCCATCGGCCCCGTCCACGTCGACGCCCACGTCGTGTCGTCGACCGACGACCGCGCCACCATCGAAGCGACCATGACCGCCAACGGCAAGGTCACCGCCATCGGCACCGGCACCTTCGTCGCCGTGAAGCCCGACCACCCCGCCTACCACCGCTGGTAGACCCGACCGTGCGGCGATCGGCCCTGGAAATCCCTGGATCGTGGTCCCCTGGTTGGCGTGCCCGCGCGTGTGGATGAAGCGCAACACACCGCGCCCGAAGGGCACCTCGGCGCCGTCGTCGAGCGCCCGCGCCCGCGAGAGCCTGCGCCGCCCGCGGTCCGCGGGTCGCGTGGCATTGCCCTGACACGGTGTCCGGTGGCTGACAGGCCCATCGGGGTCGACTGCGGCACTTCCAGAGGGTGCCCTCATGGCGTGCTTCTGGCTTGCCATACGCAGTCCCCGGTTGGCACCCTGATGGGGGGTGTGGGGATGCTGACAGACGACGCACTCGGAGCGCAGCTCGAGCTCATGGACTGGCGCCGCGGCGAGCGCACGCCGCTGGCGGCGACGACGATCGACGGGTGGGTGCTGCGCGAGCTCGCGCGCGACCTCGACGACCAGATCGAGGCGCTGGTGGCGAGCGGTCCCTTCCTGCCCGATGACTTCCACGTGGTGCTGCGCGCCGACGGCGGCCTCTGGCTCACGGCCTGTCACCACGGCCTGTGCACCATCTTCGACGTCCCCGCGGTCGCCTGGATGCCGTCCCGCCCGGCGCCCCACTGACCGACGTCGTACGAAGGATGTTCCGTCGCGTGTTCGCCCGCGGGCTTCGGTAGAGTGCCCCTCGTGCCCCACGTCGTCTTCGTCGCGCCGCGCTTCCTCGACAACACCAACCGCTACGTGAGGGCCTTCGCCGCCCTCGACGACGTGACCCTCTCGGTGATCAGCGCCGACCCGGAGTCGGCCATCCCCGCGGAGATACGCCCGCGCGTCGCGGCCCACTACGCCGTCACCGACGTGCTCGACGGCGCGCAGCTCACCGCGGCGGCGGGCGCGCTCTCCCGCCACGTCGGGCGCATCGACCGGCTGACGGGCGCGCTCGAGCAGCTCCAGATGCCGATGGCGCAGGCGCGCGAGGCGCTCGGCATCGAGGGGATCAACACCGCCGTCGCCCGCAACTTTCGCGACAAGGACCGCATGAAGGAGGTGCTCCGCGCCCACGGGGTCCCGGTGGCGCGCAGCGCCCTGGTGCGCTCGACGCGCGAGCTCGCGCTCTTCGTCGGCCACGTGGGCTACCCCGTCATCGTGAAGCCGCAGGCGGGGCTCGGGTCGCGCGCGACCTTCCGGGTGGAGTCGTCGGAAGACCTCGCGGCCCTCGCCGCGAAGGGCGCCATGCCCACGACAGCGCAGCCCCTCCAGGTGGAGGAGTTCGTGCGCGCGCGGGAGCACACCTGCGAGACCGTGACGGTGCGCGGCGTGCCCGTGTGGCGCTCCGGGACGCGGTACTTCCCCACGCCCCTGGAGGTGCTGGAGACCCCGTGGGTGCAGTACTGCGTGCTGCTCCCGCGGGACGCCCACGAGGAGCCCTGGGCGGGCTTCGCGCCGACCAACACCGCCGCGCTGGCGGCCCTCTTCGGCGAGCACGCGGGCTCTGCGGCGGGGACGGCGCTCACGCACATGGAGTGGTTCCTGCGCGAGGACGGCACGGCGCTGGTGAACGAGGTGGGCGCCCGCCCGCCCGGGGTGCACATCATGCCGCTGATGGGCCTCGCGCACGAGACCGACCTCGTGGCCGACTGGGCCGGGCTCATCGCCTTCGACCGCTTCGCCCCGAAGCCCCGGCGCTGGGCCGCGGGGGCGGCGTTCTTCCGGGGCCACGGGCCCGGCGCGCGGGTGGCTTCGGTGCAGGGCATCGACGACGCCGTGGCCGCGGCGGGCGACGCGCTGATCGAGCTGCGCCGGCCGCGGGTGGGCCAAGGGCGGGCGGAGGGCTACGAGGGCGAAGGGTGGGCCATCGTGCGGCACGCCACCACCGAAGGGGTGAAGCGCGTGCTGCGGTCGCTCATCGAGCGCGTGCAGGTGCGCTACGGCTGACCGCGCGGTCGACGGCGTGTAGCGTCTCTCCCCTGCGCGACGCGCGGAGGAGTGGTGACCACGATGGCAAAGACGAGGCGATGGGTTCGGGGGGCGCTCCCGCTGGTCACGCTGCTCGCGGCGGGCTGCGGCGACGAGGCGACGACCGGGGGCGGCGCCGACACCGGCGTCGCGCCGATCGACGCGCCGACCCCGATGGATGCCGACGACGCGGGCGCGCGCACCGACACGGGCGCGGACACGGGCAAGGCCGCCGACACGGGCGCGGACGCGGGTGAGCCGACCGACGCGGGCACCGACGCCGGGGTCGACGCCGGCCCCGTGGACGCCGGGTGCAGCGCGACGCAGCCCTGCCCCGGGGCGCTCACGTGCTGCGGCGGCGCGTGCGTCGACGCGCAGACCTCGCTGACCCACTGCGGCGGGTGCGGGATGGTGTGCACCGCCGCGAGCGGCACCCCGGACTGCGTCGCCGGGCGCTGCACCGTCACGGCCTGCCCGGGCGGCACCGCGAGCTGCGACGACATGGCGGCCAACGGCTGCGAGACCGACACCGCCACCAGCCTCATGCACTGCGGCGCGTGCGGCCGGGCGTGCAGCTTCGCCAACGCGGCGGCGAGCTGCGCGGCGGGCGCCTGCGTGCGAGGGGCCTGCGCCGCGGGCTTCGGCGACTGCGACGCGACGGCGGCCAACGGCTGCGAGGTCGACACCCGGGTGACGGTGGCGCACTGCGGCGGCTGCGGGATGGCGTGCGCGACGCCCAACGCGACGCCCGCGTGCGCGGCGGGCGCCTGCGCCGTCAGGGCCTGCAACGACGGCTTCGCGGACTGCGACCGGACGCCGGGCACCGGGTGCGAGGTCGACGTGCGCACGAGCGCGGCGAACTGCGGCGCGTGCGGCCGGGCGTGCGGCGCGGGGCAGAGCTGCGGCGCGGGGCAGTGCCAGTACGGGACGGGCGCGGACGGCGCGCTCACGGTCACGGCCGACCAGCAGCTCGGCACCGTGCGCGCGGCGGCGGTGGGCGCCGCCGGGGCGACGACGGTGACGGTGAGCAACGTGGCGGGGGTGTTCGCCGCGGGGCAGTCGGTGCTGCTGCACCAGACGCAGGCGGCGGTGGGGCCCGTCGGGCACTACGAGTACGCGCGGGTGACGGCGGTGTCGGGGATGACCCTCACGCTCGCGGCGCCGCTGCGGAGCGCCTACGTCAGCGACGCGACCAGCCACGCGCAGGTGCTGCGGGTGATGGAGTACACCGCGGTGACCATCAACGCGGGCGCGACGGTGACGGCCCCGGCGTGGGACGGAAGCTCCGGCGGGATCATCGCCTTCGACGCGACGGGGAGGCTGTCCGTGGCGGGCGCGCTCGACGTGACGGGCCGCGGGTTTCGCGGCAACCGTCGCACCTGCGGGGTGACACCGATGTACCGCTGCATGCGGGGCGTGGCGGGGGAGAGCGAGCGGGGGCGCGGGGCGGCCGCGATCCTGGCCAACCAGTCGGGCGGCGGCGGCGGCGGCGCGGGGCAGGACTGCGCCTCGGGCGGCGGCGGCGGCCACGCGACCCCGGGCGAGCCCGGCTCGGCCGGCAGCGCCGGGGGGGTCTGCGCGGAGGCGAACCCGATTCCGCCGGGCGGCGGCGGCGGCACGGCGGGCGTGGCGGCGCTGGCGAACGCGGCGCTCTTCGGCGGCGCCGGGGGCGAAGGCGGCGCGGACGAGGACGGGTCGTTCCCGGGCGGCGGCGGCCACGGCGGCGGGATCATCCTGGTGCGGGCGTCGAGCGTGCTGCTCACCGGCGACGGCGCGGTGCGCGCCAACGGCGGCGACGGCGAGGACGGCCACCAGGCCGACTGCACCGGCGGCCGCGGCGCGGGCATGGGCGGCGGCGGCGGCGGCGCGGGCGGCGCGGTGCGGCTGACGGCGCTCGGCAGCGCCACCGTGCTCCAGGCCCTGGTCGACCCGAGCCCCGGCGTGCGGGCGCGCGGCGGCGGCGGCGGCTTCTGCGGCGCGACGACGCGGGACTACGCCGCGGGCGTCGGGGGCAACGGCCGCGTGGGCATCGTGTCGCCGATGATCGTCGGCGCGTCGTTTCCCGCGCACACCGCGGACTGACCCGCTCCCCCCTCTCCCTTCCCGCTTCCCCCTCCCCCCTCCCTCATCCGTTCTGTTTCTGGAAATCGACTCCAGGCTTTGACAGAAGCACATTCACGGTTTACCAGAACGTCGGTTCTGTTTCGTGGTTCTGTTTCATCTGCCGGAGGTCACGCCATGTCGTTCGCCCAGGATTCCGCCGCCGTCCCGTCGCCGCAGCCGCCGCCCGACCCGTCGCTGCCGCGGGCCAACCGGGTCATCCACATCCCCGACTTCCGGCTGGAGCACCGGCTCACCGCCGAGCACGTCGACTTCTTCGAGACCTACGGCTTCATCCGCTTCAAGGGCTTCGCCTCCCGCGACACCGCGGCGGGCCTCTACGCCGCCTTCAACGCCCTCACCGCCGACCTCGTCGCGCGGGACACCAGCGAGATCAACGGCGTGCCCCTCATCAAGGGCCGGCGCGACGACGGCTCGGCCTTCTACGGCCGCATTCCCTTCGTGTCGCTGCAGCGGGAGGAGTTCCGGGAGTTCCTGGGCGACCCCCGCTTCCAGGCGATCATCGAAGACCTCGCGCCGGGCTCGCGCATCGGCCAGGACGAGCGCGACGGCCTGGTGGTCAACTGCTTCCGCAACCACGCCGGCGCGAAGTACAAGAACCTCGGGTGGCACACCGACAGCCTGCGCGACATCGCCTACCTCGAGAAGCCGCGGCGCTACCTCAACGTGGGCTTCTCGCTCTCCGACTCGCCCACCCGCGTCGGCGGCCTGCGCGTGCTTCCGTGCACGCACAACCAGTCCATCGCCTCGATGCTCACCACCAAGGCGCACTTCCTCGACATGAAGCCCGACCCCAACGAGCTGGCCATCACCACCGAGGCGGGCGACCTCACCCTCCACGACGGGCGCCTCTGGCACCGCACGGCCCTCGCGCAGGTCACCGGCGACGCCAGCGAGCGCTGCGTGATGTACCTCCCCGTCATGGACGGCCCCCGCAAGCCCAAGACCGCCGCGAGCGCGACGCCCTTCTACTTCCACCTGAAGAAGCTCCTGGGCTACTGAGCGTGACCACGCCGCTCCGGTGGGTGCACGCGCCGCAGCAGGCGCGCAGCCAGCGCACGATGGAGAACATCCTCGACGCGGCGGAGCGCATCCTGCTCGAGCGCGGCCTCGACGCGGTCACCGTCCCGGAGGTGGTGAAGGCCGCCGGGTCGAGCGTGGGGGCCTTCTACACGCGCTTCCCCGACAAGCGCGCGCTGCTGGAGACGGTGCACCAGCGCGCCTGCGAGCGCTCGCTCACGCAGGCCGGCGAGCTCCTCGACCCGGCGCGCTGGGCCGACGCCTCGGTGCGCGACCTCGTGCACGCCGGGGTGAAGCTCGCGGTGGACGTCTTCGGCTCGCGGCGCAACATCATGAACGCCTTCGCCGAGGCCTTCGCGGGCGACCCGGGCTTCGCCGGTCGTCGGGCCAGCACGGCCCTGGCCATCGGCGAGCGCCTCTCCGCGCTGGTGCTCTCCAAGCGCTCCGAGATCGGCCACCCCCATCCCAGGCGCGCGGTCGAGATGGCCTTGCGGGTGGTCACCGCGACCTTCGAGCAGCGCAACGCCTTCGCCGTGAGCGGGCTGCCGGAGGTCGCCATCGCCGACGCCGTACTGGCGCGCGAGCTCGAACGCATGCTGTGCGCCTACCTGGGGGTGTGACTTCTCTGGCGCCCGCGAATTGCTCATCGGGGGCCCTTCCGGGGCGGGGCCCGCGGCCCGATGCACGAGGCGGGAAGCCTGAGTGGCTCCCACCTATAGCCACCGGAGGATTCCATGAGCGCTCCCCAGTTGAGTCTGGCCCCTGACCTGCGAAGGGCGATCGAGCGGCTGCCCAAGCCCGACGGCGCGCCGGAGGTGCACGTGACCATCGAGGTGTCGGACGTCGATCCGAGGGTGGGCGTCGGCGGCGCGAAGCCGACCTCGCGGATGGTGCCGACGACGGTGGCGTTTCATCGGGGCGTGCTCACCACCCCGGAGGGCAGCCTGCCGGTGTGGGTCTACGAGGGCACGCTGGCGCTCGACCGCGACGCCACCCCCGCCGACCACGCGCCCGCCCGGGTCGCCGCGTGGATCCGCGAGCAGCTGGGCCCGCGCTGCGTGGCGGTCGACGTGAGCAACGTCGAAGAGCACGGGGCCGTGGTGCGCGTCGCGGCCACCATCGGCGGCGCCGAGCGCCCCGACTGAGCCAGCGGTACTACCGCCGCTTCTTCCGCCCCTTCGCCGGCGCCTCGGCCTCCTCGTCGGCGGCGCCCGCGGGGTCGAGCGGCGGCAGCGCCAGGCCCGCCAGCGGCTCGCGCATCCGCTTGCGCTTGCGATCCTGCAGGCGCTCGATCATCGCCATCAGCTTCGGGTCGCCCCAGGGCGACGGGTCGTGCCGGATGCCCTTCGCGCCGTTGCAGCGACCGCACGCGATCGCGAGGTTCTCGAGCGTGTCGCTGCCGCCGTGGGTGCGCGGCACGATGTGCTCCACCGTGGCGCGCAGCACCCTCGTGCCGTCGAGGTCGACGCACACCATGCAGTTGCAGTGGATGCACTTGCCCGCGAGCACCTCCGACCCCTTGAGCTCCGCGCGCTCGAAGGTGCGGTCGGTGGCGGCGCACCAGAGCAGCTGGGCGTGTCGGCGGGCGCTTCCCGTGGGGGGGCGAGTGTAGCCCCGCGATGGTAGCGTGGCGCTCATGAGCGACGGCGTACGCAACCGGCAGCGCGGGCCCTTCCAGGCCGACCAGATCCGCTCGGGCGACCCCTACGAGCTCTCGCAGGGGCACCCCGTTTTCTGCGCGCCGACGGGGCGCGACGGGACGGGGCCCAACGGCCTCGGCTTCGCGGTGCTCGACAGCGACCCCGCGGTGATCAACGCGGGCGTCGACACGGGCATCAAGCTGGCTGACGACACGCTGCGGGCGCCCGACGTCGCGGTGAACTTCCGCGCGGGCGCCGGAACCTGGGCCGAGAGCGCCCCCCTGGCCCTGGAGTACGCCGGGCGAGGCCAGGACGAGGCCGACCTGAAGGTGAAGATCCGCGAGCTCCTGGGCGCGGGCACGCGCTGGGTGTGGGTGGTGCGCCTGGTGGGTCCGCGCCGGGTCGAGGTGCACAGCCCCGACGCGGCGGTGCGGGTGGCGGGCGAAGGCGAGACGCTGGAGGCCCCCGGGGTGCTGGCGCTGCCGGTGCCGGTGCGGGCGCTCTTCGAGCGGGACGCGGCGCACGAGGTCACGCTGCGCAACCTGCTCGCGGCGAAGGGCTACGCCAACCTCGATGCGCTCCGAGAAGAGGGACGCGAAGAGGGACGGGAAGAGGGACGGGAAGAGGGCGCGGCGTCGGGTCGGCTGGAGGCGTTGCGCACCGCCCTGCGGGAGACCTTCGTCGCGCGCTCATGGCCGCTGTCCGAAGCGCAGGCCGCCCGCGTCGCGGCGTGCGCCGACCCCGCGACCCTCACGACCTGGATCACCCGGGTGATCACCGCCGGCGAGCCCGACGCGGTGTTCGAGGCCGTCACGGCGCCGCGTTGAGCGCCCAGTCGTAGGGGCGATAGCTCACGGTGCAGCGCCCGGCGTCCGCCCCGCACGCCGCCTCCAGGCGTTGCCGCAGCGGGGGCGCCGCGTAGCGCCGCAGCCACGCCACCACGCCACCCCCCGGCGCGAAGTCGTCCCTGAACCACTCGAAGATCTGCGTCACCCGCACCGTGCGCGCCGTCGGGTCGACCGCCACGGCGCCCGCCGCGTTGACGTACGCCCGCGCCAGCGCGTCGAGCTGCCGATCGAGCGCCGCGGGCACATACGCCCCCCCGTAAAGAGGCGGGCACGACCGCGCCGCGCAGTTGAGCGCCACGTGCACCCGCGGGTCGCGGAACACCGGCCGCACCTCGCGGTTCTCCACCGCGTCGAGGGTCATCTCGCGCCCGTCGAGCCGCCACCGCCGCGCCCGGAAGAAGCCCCCGTCGGGCAGGTAGGTCAGCACGTTGCGCATCGTCGGCGGCGCCTCGGCCACGCCCCGCAGCACCGTCGCGTTGTAGGCGTTGAGCCAGTACGCCTTGCGCGCGTCGGCCGTCGCGAAGGCCCCCGGCGTGCGCGTCGGGCCGTTGTCCCCGAGCCACCCGTGGATCGCCCGCAGCTCGCCCAGCCGCCCGCGCAGCGCGGCGTAGTCGACCCCGTTGCCCCGCACCACCGCCCGCAGCAGCGCGCCGTAGCGCGTCCAGACGTTGGCCGCCGTCAGCGGCGCGGCCGCCACCTGCGCGCCCGCCACCGCCGGCGCCGCGCCCACCGCCAGGCACACCATCGCCGCCATCGCTCGTCGCATCGTCATCGCCCCTCCGACGCTCTCTCCGCCCGCGGGCTTCACTTGCGCAGCCGCAGCTGCACCAGGGCCCCCGCCGCCGGCGCCTTCTTCTTCTTCGCCGCGCCCGGCCAGCGCTGCTCCAGCGAGAGCACCCCGCGGGGGCAGACCTCGGCGCACATCCCGCAGCCCACGCAGCTCGCCCGCACGAAGGTCTCGTTGGCCTGCGCGTAGGCCCGCACGTCGATGCCCATCTCGCAGTACTGGGTGCACATCCCGCACGAGATGCACATGTCCTCCTTCACCCGGATGCGGTAGCGCCCGACCTTCTGGATGAAGCCCAGCAGCGCCGCCATGGGGCAGAAGTTGCGGCACCACTGGCGCGTCCCCCCGAGCGGGTACAGGCCCACCCCGATGGCGCCCGAGAGCACCGCCACCACGATGAGCCCGTAGTAGTACCGGGCCCGGCTCGCCGCCGTGACGATGGCCCCGCTGCGCAGCCCCCCGTCCACACGCCACTGGCTCACGTCGCCGACGCCCGACCACCACGCGCCGTTGAGCGCGCTGTGCGGGCCCACCAGGGCCGAGAGCCCCACCAGCACGGTGGTGAGCACCGCGAGCCCGAGCACCGTGTAGATGCTCGCCTGCTCGAAGCGCCACGCGGCCTCGCCCTTCTGCGACAGGTGCCGGAAGGGCTCGCCCGCCGTGTTGGCCAGGCCGCCGCAGCCGCACACCCACGAGCAGTACCAGCGCTTGCCGAAGAACACCCCCAGCACGGGCACCAGCAGCAGCGACCCGAGGAAGCTCCAGAGCACGAAGGGCGCCGGGTCGCGGAGGATGTTGTCGGGGTAGAACGCGTCGATCTTCAGGGGCCAGAAATACGAGAGGTAGTATTCGGGCTGCGCGAAGAGCTTGAGCAGCACCGGCACCGAGAAGCCGAAGGTGGCCTGCACCCCGATGACCACCAGGGTGCGCGCCACCTGGTAGGGGTTGTGGAGGTAGCGCCCGAGCACGTAGAGCCCGCCGGCGCTCACGGCGCAGGTGTAGAGCAGGCCGTACAGGGTCCATTTGGAGTCGAGCGCGAGGTAGAGCAGGGCGCCGAAGGCCCGCAGGGAGTGGTCCCCCGCGGCGGGCGCGCGCCCCGGGTCGAAGAGGTGGGTGCCGTAGGCGAGGGTGATCCCCGCCAGCTGCGCCGCCACGAGCGCCCACGTCGCCTCGCGCAGCATCGCCCCGCGGTCGCCGCGCGCGCGCCACACCCGCGCCGCGCCGAAGGCCGCCAGCGCCAGCGCCCCGCCCAGCAGCGCCGCCAGCGTCGGCGTCGACCACGTCACGCCCGGGGACGGCAGCAGGTGGCGCCCGTCGTGCGCCGCGGGCTCCAGCGCCCGCGCAAACCACGCCGACAGCCCCGCGGTCGCCATCGCCAGCGCGAACACCCTGGCGCCCAGCGCCGCCTCGGCGCGCGCCGAGAGCGCTCCGTCGCGCCGCGCGAAGGCCGCGTGCACGGCCACGGTCACCGCCGCGATCGCGGCGCCCAGCAGCCACACCCCGTGGCCCAGCGTGGTCAGCAGCCGCGCCGTCTCCGTGGGGATGTACAAGCCGAAGTAGAAGCCCAGCAGTACGGCCGAGAGCAGCCACGCGCTCGGGCCCCGGCTGGTGAGGTCGTTGGCGACGGCCTGCAAGGCGCCCGCGCGCTTCACTCCGACGCTGCCCGCGTGCGCTCGCTCATATGGCGCAGGCTACGCCACCCCGCCGCGCGCAGTTACGCCCACGCCGCCCCTTCAACTCCGCCGGCACAACGTGCTACCGCGCCGGTCACCCACCCCATGACCAGCCCACTGCTCTCGCCGCTCGTCCTCCGCCCCGGCGTCGTCGCCCGCAACCGCGTCTGGCTCGCGCCGCTCACCAACAAGCAGAGCCACCCCGACGGCACCCTCGCCGAGCCTGAGCTCCGCTTCCTCGCGGCCCGCGCCGACGGGGGCTTCGGCCTCGTCGAGACCTGCGCCGCGTACGTCTCCCAGGACGGCAAGGCCTGGGACGGCGAGCTCGGCGTGCACGACGACGCCATGAGCGACGGGCTCACCCGCCTCGCCGCGCGCCTCCACCAGGGCGGAGCCCTCGCGAGCGCCCAGCTCTTCCACGGCGGGCTGCGGGCCTCGCAGGCCGTCAGCGGCGTGGTGCCGTGGAGCCCGTCGCCGCACACCGACGAGCAGGGCAACGCCAGCCGCGAGGGCACCGAGGAGGACATCGCGCGGGTCATCGGCGACTTCGCCCGCGCGGCGGCCCGCTGCGCGCAGGCGGGCTTCGACAGCGTCGAGCTGCACGGCGCCCACGGGTACCTGCTGTCGCAGTTCTTGAGCACGGTCTACAACCGGCGCGAGGACGGGTGGGGCGGATCGCTGGAGCACCGCGCGCGGCTCATCCGCGAGGTGACCCGCGCCGTGAAGGCCGCGGCCCCCTCCCTGGTGCTCGCGGTGCGGATGTCCCCCGAGGACTTCGGCCAGACCCGCGGGGTCGACCTCGACGAGAGCCTCCAGGTCGCGCGCTGGCTCGTCGAGGACGGCGCCGAGGTGCTGCACCTCTCGCTCTGGCGCTCGGCGCTGCACACCACCAAGCGCCCCGAATCGCACCCCACCGCCCTCTTCCGCGAGGTCGTCGGCCCCGCCATCAAGCTGGTCGTCGCGGGCTCCATCTGGACCCACGCCGAGGCCGAGGCCCAGCTCGCCCTCGGGGCCGACGCGGTGGCCCTCGGGCGCTCCGCCATCGCCAACCACGACTGGCCCGCGAAGTCTGACCCCGCGAGCCTGCACCGCGCCCCGGTGGCCCCCGCCACGCTCGTCGAGGAGGGCGCCTCGCCCGGCTTCGTGGAGTACCTCCGCGCCTTCCGCGGCTTCGTCGGCTGAAGCTACTTCCCCCCGCCGCGGCGCTCGATGGGCAGCGGCCGCGCGCGCATCTCCCCCAGCGGCGCCCGCCCGAGCTCCACGTCGAACTGCGCCCGCGCCAGGTGCTCGCGCACCCACGCCACCGGGCGCTCCTCCTCGATCCAGCGGGTCAGCACGGTGTGGTCCCAGCGCGAGCCCAGCGCGTTGAAGCCGAGCACCCGGTCGCCCGCGTGCACGATGCGCCACGACAGCGGCCGCGTCGGGTGCGTCGCGTACAGGCTCTCGGCGCCGTCGGCCACCTCGTCGAGCGCCCCCACGGTCGTGTACTCCAGCTCGAAGAGCTTCGCGCTGTTGAAGAACACCGGCGGCGCGTAGGCCCTCGGCCGCCCGCTCATGTTCTCGCCCGCGAGCGCCCCCTGGCGCTTCGCGCTGTACCAGATCGACTCCACCCGACCGTCGGGCAGCTCGGCGCAGTCGCCCGCCGCCCACACGTCGTCGAGGCTCGTGCGCAGCGTCGCGTCCACCTTCACGCCGCGCCCCAGCGCGGGAGGCGTCGCCACGCCCTTCAGCCACTCCACCTGCGCCTCGACCCCGATGCATACGCCCAGCAGCTCGCACGCGAGGGTCTCGCCCGTGGTCGTCGTCACCGCCGACACACGCCCCGCCGCGTCGCGCGCCACCGAGGCCAGCGCCGCCCCCTCGCGCACGTCGACCCCGTGGCGCCGCATCTCCCGCGCGGCCATGTCCCCCTCCTCGCGGCTCAGCGCCGCGGGCCAGTACCAGGGCTCGCGCACCAGGAAGGTCACCGCCACCCCGTGGAAGCGCAGGCACTCCACGAGCTCGATGCCGATGAGCCCGCCGCCCACCACCACCGCGCGCTTCGTCGTGGGCGTGTAGCGCTCGCAGGCGTCGAGGTCTTGCAGGGTGACGAAGTGCACCAGGCCCGCGAGGTCGTCGGTGATGCCCGGCGCCGCGAGGCGTCGCGCGCGCGAGCCCGTCGCGATCAGCAGCCGGTCGTAGGGGAGCGCGCGGCCGTCGTCGAGGGTGAGCGTGTGGGCCCCGGCGTCGAGGTCGGTGACCCGCCCGCGCACGAGCCCGATGCCCTTCTCGCGCCAGGTGTGGCGCTCGTAGGGCTCCATGGCGCGCCGGGGCAGGCGGTCCATGAAGGCGTACATGAGGGCGGTGCGGGAGAAGAAGTAGTCGCCCTCGTCGGACACGAGGGTGACGGAAGCGCCCGCGTCGCGCGCGCGGATCGCGAGGGCCGCGGAGGCGCCCGCGACGCCGTTGCCCACCACCACATAGGCCTTGCTCATGGTGGCGCAGGCTACGCCCGCGCGGGCGCTGCGGTTACGCTTCGGTCAGAGCAGCTCGCAGCCGGCGAAGTAGTAGCCGATCTCCCGGGCCGCGCTCTCCGGGGAGTCCGAGCCGTGCGTGGCGTTCTCGCCCTTGCTGGCGCCGAAGAGCTTGCGGATGGTGCCGTCGGCGGCCTGCGCCGGGTCGGTGGCGCCCATGACCTCGCGCCACTTCGCGATGGCCCCGTCGGCCTCGAGCGCGAGGATGAACACCGGGCCGCGCGACATGAAGGTCGTCAGCTCGCCGAAGAAGCCGCGCGCGCTGTGCTCCGCGTAGAAGCCCTCGGCCTGCGCCTTGGTGAGGTGGATGCGCTTCGCGCCGCGCACCTTGAAGCCCGCCTTCTCGATGTGGGCCAGGATCGCCCCCGCGAGGTTCTTCTCCACGGCGTCGGGCTTGATCATCGCAAGAGTCAGTTCGGTTGCCATTGGCGTTTCGGTCCCTTTCGCCGCGCCTTCTAGACGCTCATGGGGGGCCTTGGCAAGCGCCCGCGGCCCATCTTTACCCCTCCCGGTAATGTCCCCCCGCGGGCAGGGTCTTCCCCCGGGGCCGCGCCTACGGTCCGCCCAACGCCATGAACCCGTCCTCGCGGCCCGCGCGCCGATGGAGGTCTCCCTCGCGTTTCACATGGTGCTCTTCGCCATCGGCGCCGTCTCGGGCACCGCGCTCTCCTTCGAGCTGGGGCTCCTCTGGCCGCGCTTCACGCGCCTCGCGCTGCTGCTCCCCGCCCTCGGGTGGCTCTTCCGGGTGTTCGAGTCCGCGCGGTGATGGCACCCCGACCCCCCGCTGGAGCATCCTACCGCTCGCTCGCGTCCCACTACATCCATCCCTAGACCCCCCCTGAAGGAGCATCGCTACATGGCACTCAAGGTCGGAACCCAGGCCCCTGACTTCACCCTCCCCTCCAAGCCCGGCGAGACCCTCGCGCTCTCCTCCCTGCGCGGCAAGAACGTCGTGATCCTCTTCTTCCCCGCCGCCTTCACCAGCGTGTGCACGAAGGAGATGTGCACCGTCGCCGAGGACTACAGCGCCTACGCGGCCCTCAACGCCCAGCCCGTCGCCATCAGCGTCGACACCCCGTGGACGCTCCAGAAGTTCGCCGCCGAGTCCAAGGCGAACTTCCCCTTCCTCTCCGACTTCAACAAGACCGTCACCCGCGCCTACGACGTCTACCGCGAAGACTTCGCCTTCGGCATGAAGGGCGTCTCCGAGCGCGCCGTCTTCGTCGTCAACCCCGACGGCGTCATCACCTACGCCTGGGTGGGCGAAAACCCCGGCGTCTTCCCCGACCTCGACGCCGTCAAGAAGGCCCTCGGCTGAGCGACCCGTCACTCCCTGCCACTCCGCGCCCGCCTCCACCCGCTCCACCGTCGCGTAGCTGCCGCGGTCGCGCACGTCGAGCGCCAGGTGCGCCGCGCACGACACCCACGGCCTGCGCCGCCCCGAGCTCCTGCCCTCGCAGGGCTCCCCATAGGCGTTAATCGTCCCCTGGAGGGCGGGCGGGGGCGTTGCGTCGACGCAAGGCCCATGACCGGAGGGCGGAGCGAGCGATCAGGCGTCGCGGACGGTCACGCCCTTCCAGAAGGCCACCCGGCCGCGGATCTGCTTCGCGGCGTCCTTGGGCTCCGGGTAGAACCACGCGGCGTCGGGGTTGCTCTTTCTCCCGGCGGTGACGGTGTAGTAGTTCGCGGTGCCCTTCCACCCGCAGACGGTGTGGGTGTCACTCGGGGCGAAATGCTCCCGCCGGAGTGACGACTCGGGGAAGTACGCGTTGCCCTCCACGGTCACGATGTCGTCGGACTCGGCCAGGACGGTCCCGTTCCACTCGGCGCGCTTGATGGTCATCGGGGGGGAATCTCCAGGGTTCAACGGTGTGGTTGAGGGGTGTGACAGCCCGCTCAGCGGGCCTGGAAGAGCGAGTGGGCGAAGGGCCACGCGGGGTCGGTCCACTGTTGGATGCACGCGAAGCCCGACTCGTCCGCCCAGGCGCGCAGCTCGTCGGCGCGGAAGCGGTGGCTGGACTCGGTCCAGATGCTCTCCCCCGCGGCGAAGGTGAGCACCTCGCCCCGGAGGTGCACCTCGCACGCGCGCTGCGCCACGAGGTGCATCTCGATGCGGCGCTCGGGGGCGTTCCAGCGGGCCTCGTGGGCGAAGTCCGGGAGGCGGAAGTCCGCGCCCCACTCGCGGTTGAGCCGCACCAGCACGTTGCGGTTGAAGGCCGCGGTGACCCCGAGCGCGTCGTCGTAGGCCGGGAGCAGCGCCGCGGCGGGCTTCTCCAGGTCGGTGGCCAGCAGCAGGGCGTCGCCGGGGAGCAGCGCCGCGCGCACGTCGCGCAGGAAGGCGAGCGCGTCGCGGCGGTCGAAGTTGGACAGGTTGCTGCCGAGGAAGAGCACGAGCCGGCGCGCGCCCGGCACCCGCGGGGCGCGGCGCAGCCCGTCGAGGTAGGTGGCCTCGACGCAGCGCACCTCGACGGTGTCGATGCCTTCGAGGGCGTGGCGGCACTCGCGCAGGGCGCTCGCGGAGACGTCGATGGCGGTGAAGACCGTGGACGGCTGCCGCGCGGTGACCGCCGGGAGGAAGAGGGCGGCCTTGCGCCCGCCGCCGGGGCCGAGCTCGACGACGTCGAGGGGGCCGCCGAGGGCGCGGACGGCGTCGGCGGCGTGGGCGTCGATGAGCCGCAGGTCGGCGCGGGTGAGGCCGTACTCGGGCAGCTCGGTGATGGCCTCGAAGAGGGCCGAGCCGAGGGCGTCGTAGAGGAGGGCCGTGGGGAGGGTCTTCGGGCGGGCGCGCAGGCCCTGGAGGATGGCGGTCGCGTCGGTCATGCGGGGCTCCCATCGTCGACGCAGCGGAGCGTCGCATACACGTGCGGGTAATGCGGTTGGAACCAGTTGCGGAACGACCGGCGCAGGAAGGCCGTCGCCGTGCGCGGAGAGGCGCCCTTGAGGACGAAGTGGCGGTCGTCGAAGAAGCCGGCGGAGTAGGTCTGGTAGAAGGGCAGCGGGGTGAAGCCCGGCAGCGGCGCGAAGGGGCTGCGGGTCCACTCCCAGCCGTTGCCGAGCATCTCGTCGACGCCGAGCGCGCTGCGCCCCGCGGGGTGTGCGCCCACGGGGGTGGGGTCGACGTGGGCGAAGCCGAAGTTGCCGTGCAGGCCCGGCACCGGCGGGGCAGAGCCCCAGGGGAAGGGGCTCTCGCGGCCGTCGGCGGTGGCGTAGGCGGCGCGGTGCCACTGGGCCTCGGTGGGGAGCGAGGCCCCCCGCCAGCGGGCGTAGGCGCGGGCCTCGGCGTGGCTCACGTACACCGGGGTCGCGGGCGCCAGCGGCACCTCGCCGAACAGCGCGCGCCACCACCAGCGCCCGTCGCGGCGCGACCAGAACGCCGGGTGGGTGACGCTCTCGCGCTCGCGCCAGGCGCGGTCGTCGTCGGTCCAGAGGGCGTCGTCGCGGTAGCCGCCGGCCTCGACGAAGGCGAGCCAGTCGGCGTTGGTGACCTTGTGCGACTGCACCCGGAAGGCCGGCACGTCGACGGCGTGCTCGTCGTGCTCGTTGTCCCAGACGCCGTAGGGGTTCTCGGCGCGCGCGACGCCGAGGGTGGCGCGGCCCGCGGGCACGTCGATCCAGGCGGAGGGGGCTGGGGTCACGGCGTCGTGGCGCGCGATGGGCTGTGGGACGAGCGACGAAGGGGCGAGGCGGTGCAGGAGGTAGGAGAGGGTCTCGGCGTGCATGAGCCGGTGCTCGACGGCGAGGCGGGCGGCCCAGGCCCCGGTGAGCCAGCCGGTGAGGGGGGCGGTGGCGAGGGCCTCGTCGACGTCGACGCGGGCGGCGGCGATCCACGGGCGGATGGCCGAGGCCGCGGGCCAGTCGCGGGGGAGGTCGCGGGGGAGGTCGCCGTGAACCGGGTCGATGCCGAAGGCGAAGAGGCGCTCGAAGTCCTCGCGGCGCGACGGGGCGTGGAGGCAGTCGCGGACGATGAGGTTCCAGTCGAAGGCCTCGAGGTGGCCGAGGTAGAAGACCAGGCGGTGGCGCTCGGCGATGGGCCGGGCGAACAGGGCCTCGGGGGTGAGCCGGTCGAAGAGCGCGTCGGTCTCGCGACGGGCGGCCTGGAGGTCTGCGGCGAGCGCTGCGCGCAGCTCGCGGGGGGGTTCTCGTCTCACGCGGTCACCTCTACGCCGTCGTCATCGATCGGGTTACCCCTACACACTGTGGCCCCCGACCGCCGGTCGCCAGCCGCGCCCGGGCACGCGGGGTCGATGGACGCTCAGCCCGGGATGATCTAGCGATGGCGATCGGAGGTCTCATCGATGGCATACGAGCTGTTCTATTGGCCAGGGATTCAGGGGCGCGGGGAGTTCATCCGGCTCGCGTTCGAGGACGCGGGCGTCGCGTACGACGACGTCGCGCGCGGCCCGCAGGGGGTGAAGGCCGTCGCGGGCATCCTACGCGGCGAGGGCTTCGAGGGCACTGCGCCCTTCGCGCCGCCGGTGTTGCGCCACGACTCACTGGTCATCGCGCAGGTGGCCAACATCCTCCACTACGTCGCGCCGAAGATCGGGCTCGCGCCCACGGACGAGGCGGGGCAGCACCGCGCGCTGCAGCTGCAGCTGACGGTGGCCGACCTGGTGTCGGAGGCGCACGACACGCACCACCCGGTGGGAACGGCGCTCTATTACGAAGACCAGAAGCCCGAGGCCCGGCGGCGCGCGGTGGGCTTCGTGTCCCAGCGGCTGGTGAAGTTCATCGGGTACTTCGAGGGGGCGATCGAGCGCAACGGCGCGAGCGGATGGCTCGTCGGGGAGGCGGCGAGCTACGTCGACCTGTCGCTCTTCCAGGTGGTCGAGGGGCTGCGCTACGCCTTCCCGCGGGCGATGGCGGCGGTCGAGCCAAAGGCGCCGCGGGTGGTGGCGCTGCACGGGCGGGTGGCGGAGAGACCGGGCATCGCGGCCTACCTGGCGTCGCCGCGGCGCATCGCCTTCAACGAGAAGGGGATCTTCCGGAGGTACCCAGAGCTCGACCTGGCGCCCGGCGACGAGTGACCGGGACGAAGACCTCTAGCGCCCGCCGCGCAGCGGGCGCGGCACCGCCGCGCGCTCGATGAGCGCGAAGAGCGCCTGGGTGAGCAGCGCCAGCGCCGCGGCGGGCAGCGCGCCCTCCATGATGGTCGCCGTCGAGTCGAGGCGTATCCCGCGCAGGATGGGCTGCCCGTAGCCCCCGGCGCCCACCATCGCGCCGAGGGTGGCGGTGCCCACGTTGATCACCGCGGCGGTCTTCACGCCCGCCAGGATCGACGGCAGCGCGAGGGGCAGCTCCACCAGGCGCAGGCGCGCGGAGGGCGGCAGGCCCAGCGCCTCGGCGCTCTCCCGCAGCGACGGCGCGATGCCGCGCAGGCCCGCGACGGTGTTCTGCACGATGGGCAGCAGCGAGTAGAGGAAGAGGGCCGCCACCGCGGGCGCCGCGCCGATGCCCAGCACCGGGATGAGCAGCACCAGCAGCGCCAGCGAGGGGACCGTCTGCAGCACCCCCGCGGCGCCCAGCACCAGCGCGCCCAACCGCGGGCGTCGCGCCGCCGCAACGCCCAGCGGAACCGCGCACAGCACCGCCGCCAGCAGCGACGCCAGCACCATCGCGAGGTGCTCCCGGGTGCGCAGCCAGACCCGCGCCGCGCGGCCCTCGGCGGCGACGGCGGTGCGCAGCCCGCGGTGCTCCTCCAGCCAGGCCGCGGCGACGGCGGACTCGGTGCGACGGCGGCGCTTCACCCGGTCGTTGAGGTCGATCATGGTGGCGGCGTCGAGGCTGCCGCCGAGGGACTCCAGCGCCCGCACGCAGCCCGGCGCCCGGCGCGCGAGGTCGGCCCGGTAGAGCAGCACCGCGGAATACTCCGGGAAGTAAGCCCGGTCGTCGGCGAGCACGCGCAGGTGGTGCCAGGCGATCTCCGCGTCGGTGGTGTAGAGGTCCGTCACCTGGATGGCCCCGGCGGAGAGGGCGCGGTAGGCGAGGTCGTGGTCCATGCCGCGCACGTCGCGCTGCGGGAGCCCGTAGCGGGCGCGCAGCCCGGGCCAGCCGTCGGCGCGGTCGAGGAACTCGTGCGACAGGCCCAGCGCCAGCCCCGGGTGCCCGCGCAGGTCGCCGAGGGCGCGCAGCCCGCGGGCGGCGGCGAGGGGCTCCGGCACGCCCAGGGCGTAGGTGTTGTTGAAGCCCAGCGGCGCGCTCATCGCGACGCCCTCGCGAGCGAGCGCGCGGCGCATCCCGGCGAGGTCGCGCGCGTCGACGCCCCGGAGCAGCTCCGCCGCGAGGGTGCCCGTGTACTCCGGGTAGACGTCGATCTCGCCCGCGCGCAGGGCGCGCCAGAGCACGGCCGTGCCGCCGAGCTGACGGCGGTGCTCGGTGGTCGCGCCGCCGGTCGCGCATGCGCGGGCCGCCACCTCGCCGAGGATCACCCCTTCGGTGAAGTTCTTGGAGCCCACGCGCACGGCCCGGGGCGCGCACCCGAGGGCGACGCACCCGGCGAGGAGGGCGGCCCACGACCCTCGCATCACGGCCCCGCCGGGGGGTCGGTCTGCGCGCCGAGGAAGTCCCTCACGAAGCCGTCCGCGGGGGCGCCCTCCAACATCGCGAGGGTGCCCTGCTGCGCCACCCTCCCGTCGCGCAACAACACCACCAGGTCGCCGAAGTGCCGCGCCTCGCGGAGGTCGTGGGTGACCAGCACCACGGTCTTGCCCAGCGCGCGAAACACCCCGCGCAGGTCGCGCTGAAGCTCGGCGCGCACCATCGGGTCGAGCGCCCCGAGGGGCTCGTCGAGCAGCAGCATCTCCGGGTCGAGCATCAGCGCCCGCATCAGGGCCACCCGCTGCCGCTGACCGCCCGACAGCTCCCCAGGGTGCCGGTCGAGCAGGGCGGTCGGCAGCCGCGCCAGCGCCGCGAGCTCGGCCACCCGCGCGTCGACCTCCGCGGGCGGCCGCCGCAGCCAGCGAGCGAGCAGGGTCACGTTGCCGCGCGCCGTGAGGTGCGGGAAGAGCCCTCCCTCCTGGATGACGTAGCCCACCCGCCGGCGCAGCCCCTCCACGCTCGCCGGGGTGACCGCGGCGCCCAGCACCCGCACGGCGCCCGCGTCGGGGGCGATGAGCCCGTTGAGAAGCCGGAGAAGGGTGCTCTTGCCGCAGCCGCTCGGGCCGAGCAGCACCGTCGTCCGGCTGGCGGGGACATCGAGGTCGATGGGCCCGAGGGCCACCGCGTCGCCGTAGCGCTTCGTCACGCCGGCGAGCGAGGCCGCGGGGAGGTCGCTCATCGGTCCGCGCGGGCTACGCGAGACCCTGGATCATCAGCACGACGGTGAGCACCGCGGCCACCATCACCGGGATGCTGAAGTTGTCGTCGAGGCGCTCGGACGACAGCTCGGTGAGCGCGCCCGCCACGCCCGCCACGGCGCCCATGAGCAGCGCCTGCGACCACGCCATCGGGTAGCCCAGCCGCAGGGTGAGCGCGGAGGAGGTGCCGGCCACCAGCGCGAAGGCCGCGGTGCCCTCCAGCGAGCGGCCGTTGCGCAGGCGGGTGCGGCCCCAGCGGCGGCCCACCAGCGAGGCCGCGGTGTCGCCCACCGCGAGGGACATCACCGCCGCCGTGCAGGCGGCGCGGGGGAAGGCCAGCGCGATGAGCAGCAGCCCCGTGACGAACCACGTCGACGAGTTGACCCGCGTGCGCTCGTGGTCGTGCGCCACCGAGCCGAAGAGCTTCATCATCAGCTCGTTGACCCGCGCGCTGCGCACCCGCAGGAACTCCGCCGTCCACGCGAGCACGCCCACCGCGAGCGGCAGGCCCACCAGCCAGGCCCGGGAGGGGAGCAGCACCGTCAGCGCCGTCGCCGAGGTGCCCATGCCCACGTGCATGATCATTCGCGCGCGGTTCATCGGCCGCGGGGGGCGGGCGGCGGCGGTCATGCGCGCCAGCGCCGACGCGAGGGCCTCCTGCGCCGGGCGCACCTGCTCGCCGAAGCGCCCCCAGGTGGACTCGCCCGCGTCCGCCGGGGTGGCGCGCTCGAGGGCCTCCAGGGCCTCGCGCAGGGCCTCGCGCAGGGCCGCCGCCCGGGGCTCGACCTCCGCGCGCAGGGCGGCGCGCATCTGCTCGCCCACCTCCGTCGCCCGCTGGCGCAGCGCGGCCTGCGGGGCGCCCTGGGCCAGGGCCTCGTCGACCGCTTCGAGCAGCGCGGAGAGCTCGTCCGCGATGCGTTGTCCCTCGTGGCTCAACGTGACCGTCATGGCGTGCCCAGACAGGTAAGGGAGCTCTCGCCTCCGGTCAACCGACCCTCTACTCCCGTCCGGGCGCTCCGGGAGGGCGGGCGGGGCAAGCCCCGCCCCTACGCGGAGAGTTCTCGCTGCGTAGGGGCGGGGCTTGCCCCGCGCGCGGGGCATCAATCGGTGAACGCCCATGCCTGCCGCGGCTGGCCTCGTCGATGGGGTGAGGAGGCTCCTGAGCCGTCACTCCCGAAAGCCCGTCACCCGGTAGGTCTGCGCCCGCACCGTGGCCGTCGCGTACGGTAAGCCCCGGTGGCTCGCCCGCGCCGGAAACACCGCCCCCGCCTCGGGCGCCAGCACCAGCCCTCGCTCCACCGCGGCGCAGGCCGCCCGCCCGTCGGGCGCGTCGCAGGCCGTCGTGCGCACGTAGTACATGCACCCCAGCGGCTCCATCAGCGCGCGCACGTTGACCGGCTCGCGCGCGTCGATGCGCACCGTCCCCCCGGGCGCTGCCCATGCCGGCAGGAACACCGTCCGCCGCGCCCCCGCGAAGGCCACCCACGCCACGCGGCACGCCGCCGGCCGCGACGCCATCCACCCTCGCGCCCACGCGAACTCCATCTCGTCGGTCGTCCGCGCGCGGATCATCGGCGCGCCCGCCGCGAGCATCACCGCCGCCGCCGCCGCCGCGAGCGCCCCCGCCCGACCCATCGGCGCCGTCACCGCCGCGGGCGCCATCGCCGCGACCGCCAGCGCGCCCGGCAGCGCCACCGTGTGCACCGCCGCCAGGCGCCAGATATCGCTCTGCCCGTAGGTCTCCGCGATCACCGAGGCCAGCGCCCCCGCGCAGGCCGCCGCGGGCGCCAGCCGCCTCGCCCGCGGGTGGGCCACCGCCGCCGCGAGCAGCGCCAGCCAGATCCACGTGGGGCGCGTCAGCCACGTCGGCTGCATCACCGCGCCGTGGGCCACGCTCGTCAGCACGTCGGCCAGCACGCAGCTGCTGGTGAGCGCCACCGCCCCGCCGATGGCCGCCGCCGCGTACGCCCCCGCCCGCAGCCCCGCCCCCGCGGCCACCACGAGCGGCGCCAGCGCCACCGCCATCCAGCCGAGGGGGTGGACCCGCGCGCACTGCGCCGCCAACAGCGCGCCCGCGAGCCAGAGGGCCGCCGAGCGCCGTCGGTCGTGGGTGACACCCCCCGCCGCGAGCAGGGCCGCGACGCCGCCCGCGGCCAGCGCCAGGATGGGGACCACGTATGACTCGGTGGCGCCGATGCGGATGAGCACCGGGTCGGCGGCGAGCAGGGCGCCCGCGAGGAAGGCGTGGCCGGGCGAGAGGCCCACCTGGCGGGCCACGATGGCGGCCAGCGGGGCGAGCGCGGCGCCGAGCGCGACCTGCGTGGCGAACACCGCCGCGTCGGGCGCCATCACCCGCGGGAGCCACCCGTGGAGCTCGCTCCAGCCGGGACCATACGATCGGAGTTCTTCGGGGTGGAGGGCGCCGGTGATCCAGAGCGGGCCCTGGCCGTTGACGTGGAAGGGCCGCCACGCGCCGAGCGCCGCCCGCGCGACGAGGGCCGCCGCGAAGAGCCCCGCGTCGGTGCGGTGGAGCCGCGCGCGCCCGCGCAGCGCGAGGGCGGCGAGCGCGAGGGCGGCGAGCCACCAGGGAAACAGCCGCCATGTTCCGAGGAGCGAGAGCAGGTCGAGGGCGCGGGGCCGCGGGGTGTTCGCGGCGCGGCCCCCATCGAGGGGGATGGCGTCGACCGGACCGGGCACCCCGGGGTGGGCGGCGATGGCGCGGGTGAGGGCCTCGGTGACGGCCGCGGCGTCGTCGCGCGCGGCGGTGGTGCGCGCCACCTCCCAGTCGACCCCGAAGGCCCCCGCGGGGCGGGCGGCGGGCCAGCGCGCGCGGTCGACCACGTGCACCTCGACCCTCGCCCCATCGGCCCCGCGGGTCGCGCGAAACAGCACGTCGTGCTCGTGGCCGCGCGTGGGGGCGGCGAGCACATAACCGCGGGTGACCTCACGGCCGGGCGCGAGCGGCGCGACGAGCGCGACCCAGGTGACGGAGGGATTGGGGGGCCGACGCTCGCAGCCCGCGCCGAGGGCCGCGAGGAGCACCGCGGCACGGATGGGCGATCTCACGCGGCGCAGCACAGCGCGCCGGGCGATGGGGTGTCAACCCGAGGCGCCCGGAGGGGGGTCAAGGCCTTCCGGTCCGCCGTGCAGAGGGGCTCAGCCCGCGGAGGCCTTGCGCAGCTCGGCCACCAGGGATTCGATGCTCCGACGCGCGTCGCCGAAGAGCATCCGGGTGTTGTCCAGGGAGAAGAGCGGGTTCTCCACCCCGGCGTAGCCCGCGGCCATGCCGCGCTTGAGCACCACCGTGAGGCTCGACTTCCACACCTCCAGCACGGGCATCCCGTAGATGCTCGACCCGGGGTCGTCGAGCGCGCCGGGGTTCACGATGTCGTTGGCCCCGATCACCAGCACCAGGTCGGTGCGGGCGAAGTCGGCGTTGATGTGCTCCATCTCGTGCACGATGTCGTAGGGCACGCCCGCCTCGGCCAGCAGCACGTTCATGTGCCCCGGCAGCCGGCCCGCCACCGGGTGGATGGCGAAGCGCACGTCCACCCCGCGCTCGCGCAGCGCCTCCGTGAGCTCCTTCACGGCGCCCTGGGCGCGCGACACGGCCATGCCGTAGCCCGGCACCACCACCACGCTGCGCGCCGCGACGAGCTTCTGCCCGACCTCGTCGGCCTTCATCTCCTGCACCTCGCCGGTCACCTCGCGCGCCCCGCCGGGCGCGGCGTCGCCGGTGCCGAAGCCGCCGAACACCACGCTCAGGATCGAGCGGTTCATGGCCCGGCACATGATGATCGAGAGGATGGTTCCGCTCGACCCGACGAGCGCGCCGGTCACGATGAGCAGGTCGTTGGCGAGCATGAAGCCCGCCGCCGCCGCGGCCCACCCGGAGTAGCTGTTGAGCAGCGAGACCACCACGGGCATGTCGGCCCCGCCGATGGCCATCACCAGGTGCGTGCCGAGCAGCGCCGCGAGCCCCACGATCGCCAGCAGGTAGGGCAGCCCCTCGCTCCCGGCGGCCTGGATGAAGGGCACCGCGAGCCCGGCGATGGCGAGCGCCGCGGCGGCGTTGAGGGCATGCCGGCCGGGCAGCAGCAGGGGCTTGCCGTCGAGGGTGCCGCGCAGCTTGGCCCACGCGACGACCGAGCCCGTGAGGGTGATCGCGCCCACCGCGGCGCCGACGCACACCTCGAGCAGGTGCACCGTGCGCTCGATGGGCGCGGTGACGTGCACGTCACTGGGCGCGAGGTACGACGACACGCCCACCAGCACCGCCGCGAGCCCGACGAAGCTGTGCAGCACCGCGACGAGCTCGGGCATGCCGGTCATCTCGACGCGCCGCGCGAGCACGGCGCCGATGACGCTCGCCGCCGCCACCGCGCCGAGCAGCGCGCCCGACGAGCCCCAGGCCACGGTGAGCAGCCGGCCCGCGGCGTCGCGCACGATCATGCCGTCGCGGGTGGTCCAGGAGATGGCGGCGACGACGATGGCGAGGGCCATGCCGAGCACGCCGTTGGTGTTGCCGTCCTGCGCGGTCTCCTGCTTGGAGAGGCCGCCCAGCGAGCGGATGAAGAGCACCCCCGCGGCGAGGTACGCGATGACCACCTCGCCGCTCATCGGCGCGCCCCCTTCGCCGGCGCCGCGTCGCGGCGGAACATCTTCAGCATCCGGTGCGTCACCAGGAAGCCGCCGGTGATGTTGATCGTCGCGAAGAACACCGCGATCACCCCGAGCGCCGACGCGGCGTTCATCGTGGGGCCCACCTGGAGGAGCCCGCCCACCACGATGATCCCGCTGATGGCGTTGGTGACGGCCATGAGGGGCGTGTGCAGCGAGGGCTGCACCGACCAGATCACCTGCCAGCCGACGAAGCACGCCAGCACGAAGACCGTGGAGTGCCGGAGGAAGTCCGGCGGCGCGAAGCGGCCCAGCAGGAAGAGCCCCGCGATGACCCCGAAGCCGCCGAGGGTGGAGCCCCAGGCGCGCCGCGTCGGCGAGGTGATGTGCTGCTGCAGGGGCTTCGCGTCCGGCGGCGGCGGGCGGGTCTTCGCCTTCGCGGCCGAGGGGGCCGGGGTCTTCGGCGCCGGGGCTGGGAGCTCTTCGCCGCGGTAGAGCAGCAGCGCGGGCCGCAGCACGTCGCTCTCGACGTCCACGTCGAGCTCGTCGTCGAGCTCGCCCAGGAGGTGGAACACGTTCATGGCGAAGAAGCGGCTCGCGGTCGCGGCCATGCGGCTCGTGAGGTCGGTGTACCCGAGGATCTTCACCCCGCGGTGCTCCACCACCTCGCCGGGCGCGCAGAGCTCGCAGTTGCCGCCCTGCTCGGCGGCCATGTCCACGATCACCGAGCCCGGCTTGAGCTGCTCGACCACGTCGCGCGGCAGCAGCACCGGGGCCTTCGCGCCGGGCACGAGCGCCGTCGCGATCACCACGTCGACCTCCCTCGCCTGCGCCCGAAACAGCGCCATCTCCGCGGCGATGAACTCCGGGCTCATCACCCGCGCGTACCCCCCCTTGCCCTCGCCGCTCTCCGCGAGGTCGACCTCGATGAAGCGCGCCCCGAGGCTCTCCACCTGCTCGCGCGCCGCCGCGCGGGTGTCGAAGGCCCGCACGTCGGCGCCGAGGGCCCGCGCCGCGGCGATGGCCGCGAGGCCCGCCACGCCCGCGCCGATGACCAGCACGCGCGCGGGGGGAGTGGTCCCCGCGGCGGTGACCTGCGGGCTGAAGGGACCCTGGAAATGGTGCGCGGCCTCGAGCACGGCGCGGTAGCCCGCGAGGTTGGCCATCGAGGAGAGCACGTCCATCTTCTGCGCGCGGGTGATGCGCGGCACCCGCTCCAGCGCGAGGGCCGTCACCCGGCGGGCCTTGAGGCCGTCGGTGAGACCCGGGTTGCGCTCGGGCTGTAACAGCGCCACCAGCACCGCGCCCTCCTTCAGGCGCGCGGCCTCGTCGAGGGTCGGCGGGCGCACCTTGAGCAGCGCGTCGGCCTCGGGCCACGGGTCGTCGACGAGCTCGGCCCCGGCGCCGCCGTAGGCCTCGTCGTCGATGCCCGCGAGCGCCCCGGCGCCGCGCTGCACGCGCACGACGAAGCCGCGCGCGATGAGCTTCTTGACCGACTCCGGGGTGGCCGCGACGCGACGCTCACCCGGCAGTGTCTCCCGCGGAACCCCGATGATCACACCCTTCACACGGCGATGGTGCTCCCCTTCGCGCGGGATGGAATCAAGGAAATGCATCGAGCGGGCTGGGAGATCGACGGCGGAGCTTCTACTCCGACAGCTCCCGCAGCGCGGCGAGGCTGTGGCGCTGCCAGCGGCGGTCGGGCCGGGCGTGGGCGAGGGCGGCGTAGCGGTCCTGGGCGTTGTGCAGCGCGGCCTGGGCCTCTTCGAGGTCGGTGCCCGCGGCGCCCGCGCCGTCGCCCCGCGCGCGGCGGGCGGCGGCGGAGGGGTGGCGCAGCGCGACGGCGAGCATCATGTCCGTCGCGGCGAGGGCCTCGTCGCGGGGGTACCGCGGGTCGAGGTGCGCGGCGAAGGCGATCATCGGGCGGCGCAGCGAGGCGCAGGCGCGCGGGTTGTCCTGGTCGTCGAAGCCCACGATGGCGGCGCAGCGCGAGTTGATCACCCACGCCGCGAAGCCCCGCTGCACGGCGGGCGACACCCGGAGCAGGGTGTCGGTCACCGGCTCGACCTCGCCGCGCTCGGGCGTCGGCAGCGCGAGGCGCTCCCAGCGCAGCGCGAACCACCCGAGGCGCTCGGCGTCGGTCATCGTCGGGTCGGCGCGCGGGCCCGCCAGGGCGTGCCGCTCGGCGAGCACCGTCCCCGGCTCGCCGGGCCGGCCGAGCGCGTCGAGCCACTGCTGCGCCGCGAGGGCGCGGATGGCGAGGGCCCGCTCGGGCGCGCCGTCCGTGGCGTCGAAGAGGGTCTGCGCGAAGCGCGCCTGGGCCTGCGCCTTCGCGCGCCCGTCGCGGCGGGCGTGGGCGAGGGTGAGGGCGTTCCAGGAGGCGATGGCCTCGGCGGTGGCGGGGGGCCGCGGGCGCGCGAGGTCGCGGCGCTGCTCGGCGATGAGCCCGGCGCCGTCGACCGCGAGCGGCGGCAGCGAGGTCGGGTACAGCGGCGTGCGGTGCGCCATCGGGAAAACGATCACCCCCGCGAGCGCCAGCGCCCCGAGCGCGATGAGGGGCGGGACGTCCCAAGGCTTCGGTGCAGCGGCGGCGGGCATCGTGCGCCGAGCGTACGACCAACCGGGGGCCCCGTGACAGTGCGGGAAAAGCCGATGGCACCGCCGGGCGCCGCGTGAGAGAGTGCCCGTCCCCTACGATGGACAGCGAAAAGCGCGCTCACACAAGGTTTCCGGCGAGGCTGCGGGTGGCCTTCGAGGTCGAGGGCCGGCGCGTGGAGTGCCGCACGCTCGACCTCTCGCTGGGCGGGATGTTCCTCGACACGACGGCGGTCTCGCTGCCCTTCGGCACCGAGCTCACCGTCACGCTCACCCTCCCCCTGCTGGCCGAGCCGACGGCCGTGCGCTGCGTGGTGCGCTGGGCCATCGCGCGCGGCCTGGGCGTCTCCTTCCTGTCGCTGCGGGCGGCGGAGACCTGGGCCATCAACCAGCTCTGGGTGCAGTCCCGGGACGTCCCGCGCTGACGGCCGTGCGGGCCTCCCCCCTCCTGGCCGCCGCGCTCGTCTCCCTCGGCGCCGGCGCGTGCCGCGACCCCTACCCCCACCCCAGCCACCGCGGCGCCGGCAGCGCCGTCCCCCACCGCGGCGGCACCCTGCGCTTCGCCTTCGACTCCGACCTCACCACCGTCGACCCGGCGCGCGCCAGCGACACCCTCGCGGCGGTGCCGACGCGGCTCGTGCACGAGGGCCTGGTCAACTACGCGCCCGGCAGCACCGAGGTCGTGCCCGCCCTCGCCGAGCGCTGGGAGGTCTCCGCCGACGGGCGCACGTACACCTTCCACCTCCGTCCGGGCATCACGTTCTCCGACGGCGCCGCCATCACCAGCGACGACTTCCGCTACAGCTGGGAGCGCATGCTCAACCCCCGGCGCATCCCGTCGCCGGGCGCCGAGAACTACCGTCTCATCGTGGGCTTCGACGCCTTCCGCGAGGGCCGCGCCGCGCACCTCGCGGGCCTCGAGACCCCGGACCCCCGCACCGTGGTGCTCCGCCTCACGGACGCCGACCGCACCTTCCTGCACATCATGGCGATGCGCTTCGTGTCCGTGGTGCCCCGGCACGTGCTCGAGCGCATCGGCGACGAGCGCTTCGGCCAGGAGCCCGTCGGGGCCGGGCCCTTCACCCTGGAGCGCTGGGAGCCCAACGCGCGCATCGTGATGCGCCGCAACCCCCGCTACTGGAACGCCCCGGGCATCTACCTCGACCGCATCGAGGTCGAGCTCTCGGTGGCGCGGCACCTCCAGTTCATGCGCTTCCTCGCGGGCGAGATCGACTACGCGCACAACTACTCGCTGGGCACCGCGGACTACCTCTGGCTGCTCAACAACCGCGCGTGGCGCCCCTACGTGGTGCGCCAGCCGGGCACCCTCATCGGCGGGTTCATGATGAACACCGAGATGCCGCCCTTCGACAACGTGCACGTGCGCCGCGCGGTGACCTACGCGCTCGACCGCGACGCCATCGCCCGGGCCCGCAACTACCGCATCACGCCGGCCTGGTCGCTCTACCCCCCGACGGTGCCCGGGTACCGCGCGCGCAACCCGCTGCACCAGCGCTTCGACCTCGCGGCCGCGCGCCGGGAGATGGCCCTCGCGGGCTACCCCGACGGCCTCCCCGAGGAGGTCACCCTCTGGCTCGGCGAGGGCGAGACCGGGACCATCTACGGCGACCTGGTGCAGGCCGACCTCCGTCGCATCGGCATCCGCGTACGGCAGCGCCCCGCGGCGTTCAGCATCTACTACGCCACGCTCGGCCGCCGGCGCGCGGTGCAGCTCGCCTTCACCGGCTGGCAGATGGACTACCCCGACCCGTCAAACTTCATCGAGCCCAACTTCCACTCCCGCGCCATCCACGACGAGCAGAGCTCGAACTACGCGTTCTATTCCAACCCCGCGCTCGACCGCACCCTCGACCGGGCCAAGATCGAGCCCGACGCCGCCGCCCGCATCGGGCTCTACCAGCAGGCCGAGGACATGCTCCTGCGCGACGCCCCGTGGGCGTACATGTACACGTCGCTCAACACCTTCGTGACGCAGCCCTACGTGCGCGGGTGGGCGCCGCACCCGGTCTGGCCCGACTACCTCGGCGAGGCCTGGCTCGACCTGCCGCTGCGTCGCTACGTCGCCGGGCGCGAGTCGCACCGCCGGGCCCTCGGCGGCCTCGCGGCCTTCGCCACGCCCTTCACCCCGATGGGCGCCCGATGATCCGCTTCATCCTCCGGCGGCTCGGGTGGAGCCTGGTGGTGCTCTGGATCGTCGCGACGGTGACCTTCTTCGGCTCGCTGCGCGTGGGCGACCCGGTGGCCATGATCGCCGGGCCCCACGCCAGCGCGCGCGACCGCGACTACATCCGCCGCTTCTACCACCTCGACCGCCCCCCAGTGGAGCAGTACGCGCGCTACATGGGCAACCTCGCCCGCGGGGACCTGGGCCGCAGCTTCCGCTACCGGCAGCCCGTGGCGACGCTCATCGCGGTGCGCCTCCCGCGCACGCTGCTGCTGGGCGTGATGGTCATCGCCTTCGAGCTCTTCTTCGGCATCCTCGCGGGCACCATCGCCGCGCTGCGCCGCGGCACGCGCACCGAGTCCCTGGTGCTGGGCGCCACCTTCGTGGGCATCTCCACGCCCACCTTCCTCTCGGGCAAGCTCTTCCTGCTGATCGTGGCCTACCAGTGGGGGTGGTTCCCGATCGGGGGCTACGGCACCACGGCGTTCGATCACGTGTGGCACGGGATCCTGCCCGCGGTGACCATCGGGCTGCTGGGCACGGCGTGGCAGGCGCGGCTGGTGCGCGGCGAGCTGGTCGAGGTGCTCCAGTCGGACTACGTGCGCACGGCGCGGGCGAAGGGGCTGAGCCCGGCCGCGGTGGTGGTGAAGCACGCGCTGCGCAACGCGCTGCTGCCGGTGCTCACCTCGCTGGGCCTGAGCTTCGGGGCGCTGTTCTCCGGGGCCATCGTGACGGAGGCGATCTTCGCGTGGCCGGGCCTCGGGCGCCTCGCCTTCGAGGCCATCACGGGCATGGACCTCCCGGTGATGATGGGCACCGTGCTCCTGGCCTCGACGGGGATCCTGTTGGGCAACCTGGCGACGGACCTGCTGTACGCCGCGCTCGACCCGCGCATCCGCCGCGGGTGAAGCCCGTCACCCCCCCGCGAGGAACCTCTCCAGGTACGGCGCCGTCCGGCTCCCGGCCACCTTTGCCACCTTCGCCGGGGGCCCCGCCGCCACCACCCGTCCGCCCTCCTCGCCGGCCCCGGGGCCCACGTCGATGACCCAGTCGCTCCCGGCCACCACGCGCATGTCGTGCTCCACCACGACCACCGTGTTGCCCGCGTCTACCAGGCCGTCGAGCTGCGCCACGAGGCGCTCGACGTCCGCCGGGTGCAGCCCCGTCGTGGGCTCGTCCAATACGTACAAACTGTCCCCCCGCTGGGCGCGCTGCAGCTCCGTCGCCAGCTTGATGCGCTGCGCCTCGCCGCCCGACAGCTCCGTCGCGGGCTGGCCCAGCCGCAGGTACCCGAGGCCCACCTCGCGCACCACGTGCAGCGCGCGGCGCACCGTGGGCTCGTCCTCGAAGAAGCCATAGGCCGCGTCGACGGTCATCCCGAGCACGTCGGCGATGGAGCGGTCGCGGTACTTCACGGCCAGCGTGTCGGCGTTGTAGCGCGAGCCCTCGCAGACGGGACACGGGGCGTAGACGCTCGGCAGGAAGAGCATCTCCACGGAGACGAAGCCCTCCCCCTCGCAGTGCTCGCAGCGCCCCTTCGCCACGTTGAAGGAGAAGCGCCCGGCGTCGTACCGGCGCGCCCGCGCGGCCTTCGTCGCCGCGAAGAGCTTGCGCACGTGGTCGAAGAGCCCCGTGTAGGTCGCGAGGTTGGAGCGGGGCGTGCGGCCGATGGGGCGCTGGTCGACGCGCACGAGGCGCTTCACCCCGTCCATGCCCGCGCGGATGTGGCCGCCCACCGGGGCGACCGCGGCGCGCTCCAGGCCTTCGCCCTCCTCCTCGTCGCCCGGCAGCTCGTGGCCGAGGGCCTGCGCCACGAGCTCGACCAGCGCCTGACTCACCAGGCTCGACTTGCCCGAGCCCGACACGCCCGTGACGCTCGTGAGCAGCCCCAGCGGGAAGCTCACGTCGAGCCCGCGGAGGTTGTTGCGCGTGACGCCCGAGAGCGCGAGCTGGCCCCGCGGAGCGCGCGGGGTGCGCGCAGGAAAGGGCGCGGCGTCGAAGAGGTGCCGCCGGGTCTGCGAGGCCTCCACCGCCCGCAATCCCTCCGGCGGACCGCTGTACAGCACCCGGCCGCCGTGCTCGCCCGCGGCGGGGCCGACGTCGACGATCCAGTCGGCGCGGCGGATCACGTCGAGCTCGTGCTCGACCACGAAGAGCGAGTTGCCCGAGGCCTTGAGCCGGTCGAGGGCCCGCAGCAGCGCCTCGGTGTCGGCCGGGTGCAGCCCCGCGGAGGGCTCGTCGAGCACGTACACCACCCCGAAGAGGTTGGAGCGCACCTGCGTGGCGAGGCGCAGCCGCTGGAGCTCGCCGGGCGAGAGGGTGGGCGTGCTGCGCTCGGGCGAGAGGTACCCGAGGCCGAGGTCGAGCAGGACGTCGACGCGGGCGACGAGGTCCTCCGCGATGCGGCGCATGACCAGGGCCTTCTCGGGGTGCGCGGCCTCCTGCGCGGCCTCGTCGGCGGCGGTGCCGTCGGCGTAGGGGCGGAAGATCGCCCCGAGGCGCTGCAACGGGAGCTGCGACAGGTCGGCGACGTCGTAGCCCGCGAAGGTCACCGCGAGGGCCTCCGGGCGCAGGCGCTTGCCATGACAGCCGCCGCACTCGCTGCTCAGCATGAACTGCAGCGCGCGCTTCTTCATCTGCGCGCTCTGGGAGTGGGCGAAGGTGTGCAGCACGTGCCGCCGCGCGCTGCTGAAGGTGCCCATGTAGCTGGGCTCGTCCTTGCGCTTCACCGCGCGCCGCGTCTCCTCCGGCGTGAAGCCCGCGTACACCGGGACGACGGGCTGCTCGTCGGTGAAGAGGATCCAGTCGCGGATCTTCTTCGGCAGCTCGCGCCAGGGGCGGTCGACGTCGTGGCCGAGGGTCACGAGGATGTCCCGTTGGTTCTGTCCGCCCCACGCGGTGGGCCACGCGGCGACGGCGCGGTCGCGGATGGTGAGCGAGTCGTCGGGCACCAGAGAGCGCTCGGTGACCTCGTAGACGCGGCCGAGCCCGTGGCACGCGGGGCAGGCGCCCTCCGGGGTGTTGGGCGAGAAGCCCTCGGCGTAGAGGATGGGCTGGCCGGGGCGGTAGGTCCCGGCGCGGGAGTAGAGCATCCGCAGGAGGTTGGAGAGCGTGGTGACGCTGCCCACCGACGAGCGGGTGGTGGGCGTTCCGCGCTGCTGCTGGAGGGCCACGGCGGGGGGAAGGCCGTCGATGGCGTCGACCTCGGGTACGGGCATCTGGTCGAAGAGCCGCCGGGCGTAGGGCGAGACCGACTCCAGGTAGCGCCGCTGGGCCTCGGCGTAGAGGGTGCCGAAGGCCAGCGACGATTTGCCCGAGCCGGACACCCCGGTGAACACCACGAGGGCGTCGCGGGGGATGTCCACGTCGACGTCGCGGAGGTTGTTCTCGCGGGCGCCGCGGACGCGCACGAAGCCGCTGCGGGTCGGGTCGCTCGATCGGGTGGGCGTCTTCTTCATGGGCGGCGCTGGAGGGGCCCTCGTAGGCCCTTTGCCGGCGATTGAACAGCGCCAGGCGCTCCCCCGCCCGTTGCGCCCGTGGGGAAGCGAGTGCAGTCTCCGCCGCCATGGAAATCCTCTTCGTCAGCCCGGAGGTCGTGCCCTTCTCGAAGGTCGGCGGCCTCGGGGACGTGGTCGGCGCGCTCCCCAAGGCGCTGCGCGCCCTCGGCCACAAGGTCACGGTCCTCTCGCTTCGCTACGGCAGCATCGACCCCGCCGAGCACGCCCTCGCGCGCCGCCTCGTGAAGGTGAAGGTCCCCCTCGCGGGCGAGACCGTCGACGTCGAGGTCTACGAGGCCCGGCTCCCGTCCGGGGTCACCGTCGTGCTGCTCGGGGCGCCCCGCCTCGGCGACCGCCCCGGGGTCTACGGCGAGGGGGCCACCACCTACGAGGACAACCACCTGCGCTTCGGCCTGCTCTGCAAGGGCGCCGTGGCGTGGATGCGCATGCAGCCCAAGGTGCCCGACCTCGTCCACCTCCACGACTGGACCACCGGGCTCATCCCGATGCTCATCAAGCACGCCGCGAAGGACGACCCCCGCTTCGCCAAGGTGCGCTCGGTCTTCACCATCCACAACGCCGCCCACCAGGGAACCTTCCCCGTCGCCACGCTCGCCGACCTCGGCATCGAGCCGGCGGCCGCCGCGCACATGGAGTTCTACGGCCAGGTGTCGTGGCTCAAGGCCGGCATCGTCGACTCCGACCGCGTGACCACCGTGTCGCCGACCTACGCCCGGGAGATCGTCACGCCCGGGGGCGGGGCCAACATGGACGGCGTGCTGCGCGCCCACGCCACGGGCCTCGTCGGCATCCTCAACGGCATCGACCCGGGCGTCTGGAACCCGTCGACGGACCCGCACATCCCCTCGCGCTACGACGTCGTCGACCCCCTCCCCAAGGTGCGCTGCAAGAACGCCCTCCAGAAGGCCCTCGGGTTTCCCGCGCGCCCGGAGACCCCGGTGCTCGGCATGGTCGCCCGCATCGACACCCAGAAGGGCGTCGACCTGCTGCTCGGGTGCGCCACGCAGCTGCTCCGCCAGGACGTGCAGGTCGTCGTGCAGGGCTCCGGCGACCCCGAGCTCGCCGCCGCGCTCGTCGCCCTCGCGAAGGACATGCCCGAGAAGTTCTCCTACCGCCCGGAGTTCGACGACACCCTCGCGCACCGCATCTTCGCCGGCTCCGACCTCTTCCTGGTGCCGTCGCGCTTCGAGCCCAGCGGCCTCACCCAGCTCTACGCCATGCGCTACGGCGCCGTGCCCGTGGTGCGCAACACCGGCGGCCTGCGCGACACCGTCGTCGACTGCGACGCCACCCTCGGCACCGGCACCGGCTTCGTCTTCGACGAGCTCACCCCCGACGCCTTCTACGGCGCCATCGCCCGCGGGCTCTCGGCCTACGCCCAGCCCGAGCGCTTCGCCGCCCTGCGCCGCCGCGTGATGCGCCTCGACCACGCGTGGGACCGCTCGGCCCGCCGCTACGCCGCCATCTACCGCGAGCTCTTCCCGCTCTCCGACGACAACCCCTCCGCCACGGCGTAGGCACTCCCCCCCCCGCAGCGATGCCCCGTCCCCGCCTGGTGGTCATCTCCGGCGCGACGGCCACGGGCAAGACCGCCCTGGCCGTCGACCTCGCGCGGGCCCTCGACGGCGAGCTCGTCGGCGCCGACTCCGTGCAGCTCTACGAGCGCCTGGTCATCGGCTCGGCGCGCCCCTCCGAAGACGAGCTCGCGGGGGTGCCGCACCACCTCCTCGGCACCCTCGACCTGCGCGCCCCCTACGACGCCGCGAAGTTCATCGCCGACGCCGATCGCATCATCGCCGGGATTACCTCCCGGGGTAAGACCGCCATCGTGGTGGGCGGCACCGGGCTCTACCTCCGGGCGCTGGTGAAGGGCCTCGCGAGCGGCATCCCCGCCGACGCCGGGGTGCGGGCCGCCCTGCACGCGCGCATCGCCGCGGGCGACGCCGAGACCCTGCGGGAGATGCACCGCGAGGTGGCCGCGGTCGACCCGGAGTACGCCGCGCGCATCCACGTGACCGACCCGGTGCGCATCGTGCGGGCGCTGGAGGTCTACGCGGTGAGCGGCGAGGCCCTGTCGGCGCACCACCGGAAGCACGCCGCGGAGGGTCCGCGCTACGAGTCGAGCTGGTGGTGCCTGGAGATCGGGCGCGACGCGCTGCGGGCGCGGGTGGCGCCGCGGACGGCCGCGATGCTGGCGCGCGGCTGGGTCGACGAGGTGTGCGGAATCCTGGCCGACGGCTACGAGCGGGACCTGAAGCCCCTGCGCAGCGTCGGGTACGCCGAGGTGGTGGCGCACCTGCGCGGCGAGCTGCCCGAGCGGGCCCTGGCGACGGAGATCGAGCGGGCGACGATGAGCTTCGCCAAGCGGCAGCGGACGTGGTTTCGCGGCGAGCCGGGGGTGGAGTGGCTCCCGCTGGCCGAGGCGCGCGACCCGGCGCGCTGGGCGGCGCTGCGGGCGTGGCTGCGGGGCTGAGCGGGGGGGGAGTGGGCTACCCGATGCGCTCCGCCCACCACGTCGGGAGGTGATCGCGGAGGTTGCGGTTGCGCCCCAGCGACGATGCCTCGGCCGCTGTCATGTGGCCGCCATCGACCAGCAGTCGGACGAAGCCCGCCACGCTCGCGATCCGCGCGCACGGGAGCACCTCGTGAACAGCCCACCAGAGCGCGTTCCTGTCGTGGGCGACGAAGACCAGCGAGGGATCGGCGGCCGCGTGCGCGATGCACGTCAGCTCCCCCTGGTCTTTCAGGGTGAGCGGGGTCTCCGGGGCAACCCCGCCGCTTTGCGCTCCCCGCCGCTCGTTGCGCTGACGGCGCAGCGCCTCGTATCTCACCGACGCCTCGTCGCCGATCACCATGTCGAGGACGACCATCCCCGTCGGCAACGGCCACGCGCGAAGTCGCTCGGACCAGGGCTTGTTTGTCGCCCGGCTTCGCCGCAGCTCTTCGAGCACCTTCTCGGTCGTCGCCAGCGCGAGGCCCCCAACGCGGGCCCTCGTCAGGGCGTCCTCGCAGCTCTCCTCGAAGAGCATCGAAACGACGTTCGCATCGAGCAGCCAGCGGTCCCCCATCGAAGTGCCGCGTCAGCGCTGGAAGGGCAGCGGCTCGCCCGGGCCGAGGCTCAGGGCTTCGCGGGCCTGACCGTCGGTGATGAGCGCGTCGTCCCACGCCCGCTTCACCCGCTCCAGCAGCACGATCGGGGGAGCGTCGACCCGGGGCAGGCTCAGCCCCGCATCCGGAGAGGCCCCCGCGTTGCCGCCGCGTCGGGCGAGCTCGTCGGCCAGGCGCTTCTCGATGAACTGGAGGTTGCCGAGGTGATGGGCCGCGATCTCCCACGGCGTCACGAAGTGCCCGCGGGCCTTCTGGATCAGCTCCATCGCGCGGAGCTCGGAGGTCACCCGCCCCGGCTCGCCGAGGAGGCCCTGGAGGCCTCGACGCGGCAGGAGAAGCTCCGCCGCGAAGCCGCGGGCGCGCGCCTCCACGAGGTCGCCCGAGTTGTCGCGCGCGTGCTCCAGGACAAGATGGATGCGACCCGGCTCGGACTCATCGAACAGCACATGACAGAGCTCGTGGGCGAGGTGCACCCGGTCGACGAGGGGGTTGTCCTGGCGGGTGCGATCGTTGGCGTTGAGCACCACGGCCACCGCGACCCGGTCACCGTCGACGAGCGAGACCGCCGGAACCGGCGATGCCAGCGACGCCACCCAGACCGGGACGTCGAAGAGCTTCTCCAGGATGGATCGCAGGTCGAGCAGGCAGTCGCTGGTACGCCCCAGCGCCTCGCGGACGCTCCGCGCGAGCGCGTACCCCTCGCGCGCGGCCTCGACCGGGGTCTTCGCGCCGACCGCCTGCGGCTCGATTCCGCGCTTGCGGAGCCGGAGGCCATGGGTGGGCGGGAGCATGTCACGGAGCGCGACGCAGGCCCGCGCCTGCTCCATCACCCGCTCGAACACCTCGTCGTCCTGGTGGCGGTAGTCCTGCCAGGTGCCCTGCCGGAAGAACACGCTGGCCCGTGGGCGATCGCGCACCACCCCGTCGAGGAGGGCGTCGTCGTCGACCTCCAGGGCCGTCGCGAGGTGCCCGAGCTGCGACAGGGTCACCCCCCGGCGGCCCTCTTCCAACGCGACCAGCACCTCGCTGGGGACCCCGGCGCTCTTCGCGAGCGCCTCCAGCGACAGCGCGCGCTTCGTTCTGGCTACCCGTACGGCCTGGGCGATCCGATCGAGCATCGTGCTGCGGTCTAGCACCCCGTTTGCGCCCCCGTCTACGCAGCCGACGGGCTCAGTACACCGATGAGCCCGAGGGAGAGCTCGGGCATCCACAGGGTGCCCGCGCCGGCGTCGAGGTCGAGGCGCGTGACGCCCGCGCGCAGGCTCGCCGCGAGGCGGGTGGTCAGCGGCAGCTCGAGCTGCGCGCCCGCGCGCACGTACCATCCGCGGGCGCGCGGAATCGGCTCGCCCGGGGAGAGCCACGAGCACCCCGCCCCGACCTTGTGCCGTGAAGCCCACGCGGTCGGCCATCACCCGGCTACGATAGCCCCTGTGACCGCGGGAACGGGGCGCCCGGCGCATGACGGCACCAGTGGTCGCTCGGCGGGGCGCGGCTGGGGTAGAGTCCGGCGGTGCTGGTGTCCATGCGTCGGAGCGTCGGCGTTGCGCTGCTCGTGGGTGCGCTGTCCTCGTCGTGCGCCAACGTGGAGTGCTCGTTCAACTCCGACTGCGGCGACAACGCGCGCTGCGAGATGAACCGCTGCGTGCGCGACTGCGTCGAGGACCGCGACTGCGCCGAAGGGGCGATCTGCAACCCCAACGGGCTCTGCGTGAAGGCGACCCCGACCGACGACCGCCCGGCGCCCGACGACACCCCGGTGAGCGTGGACCGCGGGAATCCCCCGGTGGACGCAGGCGTGGACGCCGGGACCGACGCGGGCTCCGACGCGGGCTTCGACGCGGGCTTCGATGTCGGGACCGACGTCGGCTTCGGCCAGGGCTTCGACGTCGGCTTCGATGTTGGGACCGACGTCGGCTTCGACCTGGGCTTCGACGCGGGCCCGGTGGACGCGGGCTCCCCCGCCGGGCCGGTGGCCATCGGGGTGTACAACTACACGGGCATCCGGCCGGAAGCGCTGGTCTCGCCGGTCGCGGTGGCGTGGCACCCGGGCGGCGGGTATGCGCTCATCCTGTCGGCGAGCAACACGGTGTTCCGCTATGACGCGACGGCGCGGACGCTCGCGCAGGTCGGGGCCGCGGGGTCGACCGTCTCGTGGCGGGCGGCGGCCTTCACGCCCGGCGGCGCGCGCGCGCTGCTGCTCGGCAACTCGGGCGCGTCCCCCAACACCCGCGGGCGCCTCTTCGTGTGGGACGACGCCAGCTCGCTGCTGGCCGAGCGCACCGCCGAGGCCTCGTCGACGGGCACCTTCGAGGCGCTCCGCTGGGCCGCGGACGGCCGCGCCGTGCTCCTGGAATCGGGGACCAACGCCATCACCCTCTGGCGCTACGACGCCGAGGGCACGCGCACCGGCACCCCGTCGGGCTACGGCATCGTCTCGGGCACGGGCTGCAACGACGTGGCCTGGGTGCGCGACGGCTTCGGCGACCCCGCGCTCATGGTGGTGTGCGGCACCAACACGGCGCAGATCCTGTCGGTGACGGCGCTCGACTCCGCCACGCCGCGGTACATGTCGCTGCTGAGCGCGGGCCTGATCGGCAACGTGCATCGCATCGCGGGGCGCCCGCAGGGCGACGGCGCGCTGGCGATCGGCTCGTCGTCCAACAGGCTCTACCGCTACCACGCCAACGTGTGGGCGGCCGGCTTCTCGTCCCCCTTCCTGCCGGGTGCCTTCGGGGTGACCTTCTCGTCCGACGGCGCCCGGGCCCTGGCCTTCGGCGGCCACGGCCGCGCCCATGAGTACCGCCACGACCTCTACGCCATCGGCGACATCACCGACGTGTCCCTCTCGCTGACGGGCGCGCCCTTCACCCAGCCGACGACGGCGCAGCTGCGCGACGTGGCCTGGCGCCCCGGCTGCCACGAGGGCCTCGCGGTCGGCGGCTCGGCGACCTCCTCCGGCAGCACCGCCTTCGTGGCGTACTTCCAGGTGCTCAACGGCGTCCGCTGCAACACCGGGATGTGAGCGCCAATGGCCCAACCCCCCTCGAAGACCGCCAGCAACCCCTTCGCGAAGCTCGCCGCGATGCGCGACGCGCTGCCCCCCGGGGAGGCGCCCGCGGCGCAGGCGGCGACGGTGGCGACGGCGGTCGACCCGGTGGCGGCGCTGCTGGCGCGACGGGTGGTCGTGCGGCGCGAGCGCAAGGGCCGCGGGGGCAAGACGGTCACGCTGGTGCAGTGCGCCGACGGGGCCGACGGGGCCGCGCTCGACGCCCTCGCGAAGGAGCTGCGCAAGGCCCTCGGCACGGCGGCGCAGCGCGAAGAGGGCGCCGTCGCGGTGCAGGGCGACATCGCCGACCGCGTGGCCGACTGGCTCAAGGGCCGCGGCGCGGGGCGCATCGTGCGGGGCGACTGAGGCGTCGCGGCGCGTCGGAGGTCGCAGGGGTGTTGCCACCGGCGGGCTGCGGCGCAACGCTCGAGGGGTGACCGCACACCACCGACAGGAGCTCGACCAGCGGCTGACCACCCTCACCGCGCAGTGCCGCGCGTCGTGCGCCTTCGTGCTCGACACGACGGCGCAGGCCTACGGCGCGTCGACGCCGCTGCCCGACGACTGGTCGACGCTGGTCGACGAGATGGTCCCGCTGGTGGTCGCGGCGACGCGCGAGCACCCGCTGCGCAAGGGCGGGCACCTCCACCTGATGCGCAGCGTCGAGCCGCCCTTCGCCGCGGCGGAGTCCTTCGCCGGGGTCTACATGGTGGTGCTGCTCTTCGAGGCGCCCTTCGTCGCCGCGGAGGTGAGCGCGCTGGTGCGCCGCGCGCTGCCGGAGATCGAGGCCCTCACCGTCGCCCTGCCGCCGCCCGACCCGACGCGAGAGGCGCGCGTCGCTACGGCTGCCGCGCGTCGACGGTGAGCGCGTACGGAAACTCCGTCGCCGGCGCCGGCCGCACCGTCACCTGCAGGAACCACGTCGACGCCCGCGCCGCCCTCGGCAGCGTGACCGTCGGGCACCCGTCGGCCATCGTCACCACGGCCTCGGACACCGGCGCCGGGACGTCCGTGAGCGCGGGGGCTACGGCGATGTCCGAGCGCTGCAGCGAGAGCGAGAGGCCCGGCGGGCAGGCGGCGCCGTTGAGGGGCGTCAGCCTCGCGGTGATGGCGTCGCCCTCGGCCGCGTCGAAGCTGAACATGTCCAGGTCGCAGCCGCCGAGGGTGCCCTGCACCGCGAAGGACTGCAGCGGCGCCCCCCCAGCGGGCCGCAGCACCATGGCGTTGACGTAGTCGTCGTTGGCCACGCCCACCTCCGTGGCCATCGCGCGCGTGAGCACCTTGTGGCAGCGCTCGCAGGTCACCTCGGCCTGCGGCCGCGCGTCGTCGCAGGGCTCGCCGTGCTCGATGGTTCCGTTGCCGCAGACCGGGCGCACCACCGTGACGGCGTACGCCGCGCCGCCGCGCACCTTGCTGTCGATGCCGATGAGGTGCACCCCGTCGGTCACCGGGCGGAAGGAGAAGTGCTCGCTGCGACCGGGGCCGCAGAGGTCCGAGGCGCCCGCGGTCGAGCACTGGAGCGTGGTGCACACGGGCAGCACGTAGAGGGCCGGGTCGGAGTCCGGGGTCACCGGGTCGACGTGGAAGTGCCAGGTCTCGCCGGGGTGCATGGTCACCGCGAAGAAGCCCTCGTTGCCCGGCAGGTCGTTGCCCGTGCACGCCGCGAACTCGCGGTACTGATCGCCCAGCGCCGTGGTGTCGACCTGCACCAGCCGCTGCAGCTCAGGCTGGATCGTCGGGATGCTCGCGGCGTTCTCGCAGCGGTCGGCCAGGGTGATGCCCGCGGCGCCCTGCTGGTAGAGCGACGGGTCGAACACCACGCAGCCGCCGAGCGCGAGCGCCCCGAGGAGCGCCGCGCGGAGCCGTCGACCATGGTGGATGCGTGCGGTGGTGGTCATCGTCGGAGGTAGGGGTTCTGCTCGATCGGGGGATGCGCCGGTGACGGGGCGGGAGTGGGCCGCGCGACGGCCGGGCGCTCGGGGCGCCGGGCGGGGCGGTTGGCGCGCGGCGGCACGGACGCGTCGGCGACGACCGACGGAGCGGGCGCAGCGACCACCGCAGCCGCGACCGGCGGGGCGACCACGGGCGTGGGCGCGGGGGTGGCGACGACCGCGGGGGTGACCGCGGGGGTGACCGCGGGGGCGCGCGCGGCGGGGCGGACGACGTTGGGCGACGGGGCGTCGGGGGTGCGGCCGAGGGCGAGCCCGAGGCCCAGCGCCAGCGAGGCCGCGGAGAGGCCGACGACGGGCACCAGCCAGGCCGGGCGCGGGCGGGACGCGGCAGCGGCGGGCGCGGCAGCGGGGGACGAGGCCGCGGCGGGCGCCACGGCGCGGCCCTGCGACGACACCTCGATGGCGGGAATGCTGCGGCTGTCGCTCACCCGCGCGGGCGTGCGGACGAAGGCCGTCGGCCCGGTGGTGAGCTCGTCGGCGGCGCTCGGGCTGCGCCCGCGCCCGGTCGAGACCGAGCCCCGGGCGTGGTCGCGGATGAGGGCCCGGCGCGCGGCGAACTCGTCCTTGAGCGCGACGCGCATCACGTCGGCGACCTCGTGGGAGCCCGCGAGCAGCCCCTCCGCCGCGGCCGCGGACTCCAGCGCGGCGCCCATCTCGCGGGCGCTCTGCCAGCGGTCTTCCACCGGGCGCTGCAGGGCCTGCAGGCACACCGCGTCGAGCGCCGCGGGCACCTCCGGGGCGACCGCGCTCGGGGCCTTGATCTCCGCGGCCATCACCTGCATGAGCGCGCCGACCTCCATCTCGGCGTAGAAGAGCCGCTTCTGGGTGAGCGCCTCCCAGAGCACGATGCCCATCGCGAACACGTCGGCCCGCCGGTCGGCCGGCACCGCCGAGACCTGCTCCGGGGACATGTACGACGGCTTGCCCTTGATGAGCCCCGGGCGCGACGCGACGATGCGCGAGGCCGCCAGCGCGATGCCGAAGTCCGTGATGCGCCCGACGCCGTCGGCGCCGACCATGATGTTCTGCGGGGAGACGTCGCGGTGCACGATGCCGAGGGGGGTGCCCTCGTCGTCGGTGAGGTCGTGCGCGGCGTGCAGGCCCGCGAGGGCGTCGACGATCACCCGCAGGGCGACGCGGGTGCGCTCGCGCCCCGGGAGCGCCGCCGTCGCGGTGAGCAGCCGCGAGAGGTTGACCCCGTCGATGTAGTCCATCACGAGGTAGAAGCCGCGCGGGCTGTGGCACACGTCGACGATGGGCACCGCGTTGGGGTGGTGGATGCGCGCCGCGATGCGCGCCTCGTCGAGGAGCATGTCGACGAACTCGGTCTCCTCCGCGAGGTGCGGGTGCATCACCTTGATGGCGTACAGCCGCTGGAAGCCCCCCGCGCCGGGCAGCCGCGCCAGGTGCAGGCTCCCCATGCCGCCGCGCGCCAGCGGCGCGATGAGCTCATACCGGTCGAGCATCTCCCGCTCGGCTGTCGCTGTTGCTTCGCTCATGGCCTCTCGTGCAGCGCCCGCGCGGCCGCTAGAACGACCCTACCACCCCGACCCCAGCGCCACCATCAACCCGCCCGAACCACGGGGCGACGCGCAGTCCCGCGCGCTCCGCCCCGCGGCCCGACCACTCCGTGAGGAGCGCCCCCGCCACCGCGGTGGCGACGCCGAGCGCGGCGGTGGTGGCGATGAGCGCGTCGGTGCGGGTCTCCCGCCCGGCGCCGTCGAGGTACCCCGCCTCGCTGGGGCGCTGGACGTAGGCGTCGCGGGCGGAGAGCGTGTCGAGGCCCGACCACACCAGCACGCCGCCGCTCACGGCCGTGGCGGCGAGGCCCACCCAGAAGACCACCGGCGGGAGCGGGCGCCCCGCGGACCGGACGACCGGCGGGGGCGCCGGCGGGGCGACCACGAGGACGGGCGTCGGCGCAGGGGTGACCGCGGGCGTCGGGGCTGGGGCGACGGGCGCCTCCGGGGGCGGCGCGTCGAGGGAGAGCTCGACGCTCTGCCCGGCGGCGCAGTCGAGGGCGCGGGCGCGGACGCCGCGGCCGGGCCAGCGGGTCTCCAGCGCGCGGGCGCCGGGCTCGACGAAGAAGGTGTGCGACTCCTGCGCGGCGCCGCCGACGGCGAGGCGGTCGACGGTGACGGCGCACGCCGGGGAGCAGGTGACGTGCACGCGGGTGAGCCGCGGACCTGCCTCGGCGAGCACCGCGGCGGCGAGCTGGGCGCTCTGCGGGTCGGCCGCGTCGCGGTCGCGCGCGCGCAGGGCGAGGGTGGCCGCGCGGGTGGCGTGGCCGGCGGCCTGGTGGCTGCGGATGGCGCTGCGCAGCGCGGCGGGCGAGGGGGACGCCTGGTCGGCGATCTCGAAGAACTCCGCGGCCCGGGCGTGCTCGCGCGCCAGCTGCAGGCGCTGCCCCTCCTGGAAGGCCGCCGCGGCGGCGCTGACGTCGCCCGCGGGCGGGTCTCTGCCCTCCTGCGCGGCGGCCAGCGGGGTGACGAGCAGGAGGGTGAGACAGAGGACCTGGCGCATCGGAGGATGCGCGAGCGTAACGCATCGCGCCGGGCGCGAGACCGCCGGTTGTTCGACCTGCGGCGGCCTCCTGGGGTCTACTCCGCCCCCGGTACCCCTCCCATGCGAAGCGCACTCACCCCCGGGCTCCTGATGCTGCTGGCCCTCGGCTGTACGCCGCGCAACACGCCGCGCGACAGCGCCGTGCGGCACGGCAGCGCCGCTCCGACCGACGGCGGATCCATGGCGGTGCGCGTCGACCCATCGCCCGCCCCCGACCCGGCGCCCGCCCCGGACCCGGCGCCCGCGCCCGTCGCCCTCCCGGCGGTCGCCCGGCTCACGGTGGTGCAGCTCTCCGGCGGCGCCACGCTCGACAGCTCCCTTCGGCTCGCGGAGCGCGACGCCGACGCGGGCGTCGGGGCGGCCGCGGTGGGGCGCTCGATCGCCCCCGGCGACGCGCTGCTCGTGGGCCCGGGCGGCGAGGTCAGCCTCGGGGCGCAGCCCGGCGGTCGGATTACCTTGCTGGGTAACAGCGTGGCCGAGGCCGCCGGCCACGACGGCGCCGTGCTCGTGCTGAGCCTGGGCGCGGCGACCATCGAGGTCCCCGCGCTCACCGCCGACGCGGTGCGCGTCGACACGCCCGCGGGGCGGGTGATCGTCCGCGCGGGCGCGTGCACCGTCGCGGTGGCCGACGACGGCAGCACCTTCGTCGCCGCGGCGGGGGACGGGGTCACGGTCTGGCCGTCGCCCCCGGCGCCGCCCGCGCGGGCCACGCGGCTCACCCCCGCGCAGGTCGCCGCGCTGCGCCGGCAGACGCCCGAGCACCCGGTGCTGCTCGACGTGGAGATCCGCGAGCTCGACGCGGTGCTGCGCCCGGTGGCGAGCCGCGCGCTGCGCCCAGGGGAGCGGGTGCTGTTCAGCCCGCTCGGGGTGCCCGCGGCCGCCCCGCGGACGCTCGCGGCCGCCCGGGACGAGGCAGCGGGACGCGCCGCGCTCCAGCGCTGGGCGGCGGCGCCGCGGCCCAACGTGGTGGCCATCGGGGTGCTCTCCCGCGCGGGCGCGGCGGACGTGGCGGACGTCAACGCGGCGATCACCCGGCTGCGATCGAGCGGGTCGGCGCTCGACGCGGAGGGGCGCGGTCGCGTCGCGGCGCAGCTCTCCCTGGCGCTGGGCAGGCTGGCGGCCCGGTCGCGCCGCGGGCGGGACCTCGCGGTGCGCGGCGGCGACGTGACGGCGCTGGTGCAGATGGCGCGCTTCGAGTCGCTCCGAGACGAGGCCCGCGCGCTGCCGGCGCTGTAGGCCGGTCGTCCGCGAAGCCCGCGCCCGAAGGTGGAGGGCGTGACGGCGGACGGCGACGCGATCGACCAGCCTTCGAGCAGGGACGGACCGGCGCGCGTGCCGAGGTCGGCGCTGCCGCGAAAGAACTGCACGGGGAAGAAGTTGATGGGCGAGCCGTCGACTGGGTGAGCGACGCCCGCTCGCTCGACGGCCGCCCCCGGACGAGGCCCACCACGCCCGCGAGGCCCGCCGCCGCGCGCCACCCACGGCCACACCCTGCGTGGGCGCCGTCGAAGCCGCGGGCGGGGCCAGCGTCAGGTCAGTGGATGCCCTGGGCCTTGGCCTCTTCGATCATCGTGTACTCGCGCTCGAAGAGCACGCGCTGGTCGGTGACGATCTGGAGGTTCTTGGTGTTCTGGTCGGTGGGCTCGAAGGCGCCGAGGCTCGCCATCTGCTTGCCGATCTCGCCGAGCTGGTCGCAGATGGTCGTGAGCAGGTCGAGGTCGCGGGTGCGCCGGTCCTGCCCCGCGAAGGCCTTGCGGTAGGCCTCGAAGACCTCGTTGGCCGCGCCGCCCAGCATGCCCTGGAGGTCGGCGATCTTGGTCGTCTGGCGCGCCTTGCGGATCTCCGTGAGCTCGCTGCGGTACGTCCCGAGGCTCTGCTCGACGATCTCGATGTTCTTCTCGTTGTACTCGACGCGCAGGCCCTTGGCGCGGAGCGCCTTCATGCGCTCCAGGGTCTCGGTGAGGTTGTCGATCATGCGCTGGAGCAGCTCGGGGCGGCGCGTGGCGCGCGACTTCCCGGCGAAGTGGCCCTCGTACAGGTTGAACTGCGCGTTGGCCACCTCGGCGAGGGCGCTGGCCTGCTCGTCGTCGGTGCCCATGGCGCGGGCCTCGATGATCTCCGCGCGCTCGGCGCGGTACATCTTGAGGTTCTCGGCCACGAGGTTGAGGTCTTCCTGGATGCCGGGCTGCCCCGTGAGCTCGGGGGAGAGTTCCTTCATGGACTCCTCGACGGCCTCGAGGTCCTCGATCATCTCGGTGATGAGCCCGAGGTCGCGGGTGTTGCGCGACTTGCCCGAGAACTGCCGGTGGTACTTCGAGAAGATGAAGTTCGCCTCGCCGCGCAGGGTCGAGAACTCCTCGAAGCCCGGGCCGAGGCTGCGGGCCTTCATGATCTCCTTGCGCTCGGCGTCGTAGAGGTTGATCGCGTCGCGCGCGGTCTGCTCGACCTCCGTACGGTCCTTCGACTTCGGGAGCTTCTCGAGGTCTTGCAGCGCCTGCTGCGTGCGGCGCACGAGGCCGTTGAGGTCGTTGAGGTCGCGCGACACGCGCGACTGCCCGGCAAAGCGCGCGTCGTACTCCGACGCGACCTGATCGAGCTGGAGACGGATCTGGGCCAGGGTGAGGTTCGCCATAGGGGCGCGGAGCCTACGTCCACCCCATGCCGTGGAGCAATCCCGAGATCTTCCCTCGCAGACCCTCCTTCGGGCGCTTCGGGCGCTCGGCGCTCGCCCCCGGCGGGCGGAACTCGATGTTGCTGAACTCCTCGGGAAACTTCGCCGTGATGCGCTCGTAGAACTCGTGGATGCGCGCCACGTCGGCGTCGACGTCGTCCGACGGGGTGATCATCGGGCCGATGCCCCCGCGCTTGCGGCGGAAATCCAGGTACCCGAGGCCGATGGGCACCTTGGCGGTGCGGGCGATCCAGTAGAAGCCCGACTTCCAGTACCGGAGCTTCGCGCGGCTGCCCTCCGGGGCGACCACCATGATGCGCTTGCCCTCCACGTCGAAGAGGGAGGCGAGGGCCTGCACCTGGTCCTGCGAGGCGCGGCGGTCGACGGGGATGCCCCCCAGCCACTTGTAGAACGGACCCAGCGGACCCGTGAAGAGCGTGTGCTTGCCCACCCACACGATGTCGATGCCCAGGGTGTAGCCGATGCCCAGGGTGATCGGGAGGTCCCAGTTGGACGTGTGCGGCGCCGCGATGAGGACGTACTTGTCCACGTCGGGCACCACCCCCTCCTCGCGCCAGCCCAGCGCGGTGAGCACCGTGCGGCCTACCCAGTAACGCACCGGCCTTCGTTCGGAGACTTCAGAACTATCCATGGCGTCCGTGGCGTATCGCCTCTCACGAACCCTCGGGTGATCGCAAGTCCCGCCGCGTCACCGCGCCTCGCAGTAACCCAGCATCGCCAGGCCCGGCGGCGCCCTCCCCCCGGGGCCCTCGTGGCAGACCGGCGCCACCACCGCGCGGGCCTCGGCCTCCTGGCCGCGCTGCGCCAGCACCTGGGCCAGCAGCGAGCGCACCTCGACCTCCAGGCGCCGGTCGCGGAAGCCCGTCCGAAGCACGCGCTCCTCGGCGAGGGCCGCGCGGAGGTCCTCCTCGGCCCCGGCGGGGTTGTCGGCGTTGATGCGGGCCGCGGCGCGGATGAAGCGCACCCGCGGGTCGCGCGGCCAGCGGCGCACCAGGGCGTCGAGCTCCGCGGGCGGGGCGGCGCCGGTCGCCACGGGGCGCAGGGCCTCCTGCGGCGCGAGGGCCGTCGCCACGCCGCGGGTCTGCGCCACGCCGTACGCGCCCCAGGCGAGCCCCACGAGGCCGAGCGCGATCACGGCGCGGGCGAGGGTGCGACCGCGGGGCGTCGGGCTCTCCGGGGCCCAGGTCTTCCAGAGCGCGAGGCCGACGAGGGCGCCGGCGAGGGCGCCGCCGAAGTGCGCGGCGTAGTCGACCTTCGCGCCGCCCATCGACGCCAGCGGGAGGAGCGAGGGGATGAGCACCCGGGCCATGGTGCCCTGCACGCTGGCGCGGGCGACCCCTTCGGGGAGGCGCATGGCGGCGACGAGGGCGGCGGCGAGGAGCCCCATGATGGCCCCCGACGCCCCGACGCTCACGAGGTTGGAGGGGTTGATGGCGAGGCCCATGAGCGAGCCGCCGAGGGCGCCCACGACGAAGAGGGCGCCCAGCCAGGCGCGGCCGAGGAGGTGCTCGAGCACGACGCCGGCCATGAAGAGGGCGACGCCGTTCATGAGCAGGTGGATCGGGCTGCCGTGGAGGCACGCCGCGGTGAGCAGGCGCCACCACTCGCCGCCGTCGGTGACGAGGTCGCGGTGGAGGCCGCCGAGGGAGACGAGGGTGGTGATGTCGGGCGAGAAGCCCGAGGCGCCGGCGGGGCGCGCGGCGAGCTCGACGCCGAAGAGGGCGGTGAGCGCGGCGATGATGGCGTAGGTGAGCGCCGGGCGCTGCACGGCGGGGTCGCCGGCCGGGACGCCGAGGTCGCGGGCGAGCTCGTCGGCGGAGCGCCTCGGGGAGGAGAGCACCCCGCGCAGCCAGCGGGGCCCCGGGTGGCTCGTCTGATACCACGGGAGGGTGGTCCAGACGCGCTCGGAGGCGGTGGGCCCGACGGGATCGAGCACGAAGCCGGTGACGCTGACCTTGTCGAGCCCGGGGCTGCGCTGGAGGGCGCCGAGGGCCTCGCGGCGCGCGGGCGAGGCGGGGGCGTTGACGTGCCAGAGCTGGATGCCGACCGGGAGCTTCACGCCGTTGAAGGTGGGCGCGTACGGGAGGCAGGCCTTGCCGATGCGGACGAGGTCGGCCTGGGAGAGGGTGAAGCTGCGGGCCGCGGCGCCGTCGCGGCGGTCGTGGTCGACGAGGGCGAGCATCACGAAGCCGGTGCCGTTGTCGAGCGTGAGCAGCTCGTCGACGGCGGCGGCGAGCTCGGCGGCCTCGGGCACGTGGCCGCGGACGAAGCCCTTCTCGGCGACGAGGCGGCGGGTGAGGTAGTGCCCGAGGGACTCTTCGGCGGGGTCGGCGCTCATCGTGGGTGGCGCGCACTCTACGGCGATCTCCCCGTCGGCGGACACCGGGGTGGTGCCATGATGTCGCCGCGATGGTGATCCCCGAGGCGCTGCGACGGTCGCTGCGGACGGCGGCGGTGCTGGCCGGCGCGCTGGCGGCTGCCCTCGGGGCGGCGCTCGGGTCGCGCGCGGCGGTGGCCCTGGCGGCCCTGGCGGGCGCCCTCGGGTGGTGGCTCGCGGGCGCCCTCGCGGCGGCGGCGGCGGGGGAGGTGGCGGCGGCGGCGGCGCGGCTGCGGGCGATGGCGGCGGGCGCGGCGGAGCCGGCGGGCGACGGCGGGGACGGCGCGCTGCACCGGGCGGTGGACGCGTGGGGGCGGCGCTTCGCGGAGGAGCGCGCGCGGCACCGCGAGGCGCTCACGCGGCTGGAGGAGACCGAGCGGCGGCGGGAGGCGTGGCTGGCGACGCTGCGGCACGAGCTGCGCACGCCGCTCAACGCCATCGTGGGGTTCACCGAGCTGCTGGCCGCGGAGGTCGAGGGGCCGTTGACCGACGCGCAGCGGGAGGACATCGACACCATCGGCAACGCCAGCGGGCACCTGCGCTCGCTGGTCGAGGACGTCTTCGACCTCTCGGCGATGACCACCGGGACCTTCCCCGTGACGCGGGTGCGGGCCAACGTCGCGGCGGTGGCCCGGGACGTGGTGCGCGAGGCCGAGGGGCTGGCGCGCACGCGCGGGGTGTCGCTGCGCTGGGAGGGGCCGCCCGAGGCCGAGGCGTGGGTCGACGCGGTGGCCATCCGGCGGGCGCTCACCAACCTGGTGGTCAACGCCATCGAGCACGCGGGCGGGGCGGTGGCGGTGACGCTGGCGGTGACGCCGACGACACTCACCGTGGCCGTGCGGGACAACGGGCCGGGCATCGCGCCGGGGGAGCTGAAGCGGTTGTTCCGGCCCTTCGAGCGGGGGCGCACGGCGGAGGCGCGGGGCGCGGGCCTGGGGCTCGCGATCACCCTCGGGCTCGTCGAGGTCCACGGCGGAACCCTCTCCGCCCACGCCAACGACGACCGCGGGAGCACGTTCACGGTGACGCTCCCGGCGGGGATGGTCCCGTTGGAGGCGGCGGAGTGACGGGCCCGCGCTCGGTCATCGAGTCGCTCCCGGCGCGGTCGGCGACCGTGCTGGGCGCCGTGGGGGCGCTGGCGGGCGCGGCGCCGGGCCTCGCGCTGGCGGGGGCGCCGGGGGCGGCGGCGGGGGCGCTCGCGGTGGGCGTGGCGGGCGCCCTCGGGGGCTGGGCGCTGGGGCGGCGGGCGCGGGCGGCGCTGCACGCGCGGGCGGCGGTCCTCGGGGACGACGGGGCGGACGTGGGCGCCGGCGAGCGGGCGCTGGCCGAGGCCCAGGCGGAGGCGCAGCGGGCGATGGCGGCGATGCGGGCCGACCAGCGGCGGGCGATCACGGCGCGGCTGGAGGGGTCGCGATTACGGTCCTTTGTATTGGCGGGGGTGAGCCACGACCTGCGGGGGCCGCTCAACAGCCTCATCGGGTTCACGGACATCCTCGGGGCGGAGGTCGACGGGCCGCTGACCCCGGGGCAGGCGGAGAGCGTCGAGGCGCTGGCCCGCGGCGGGCGCGAGCTGCTGCGGCGGGTGGACGACCTGCTCGACGCCGCGCGGCTGGACGCTGGGCGGATGACGCTCGACCGGTCGCGGGTGTCGCTGCGCGAGCTGCTGGACTCGGCGCGGTCGGTGGCGCTGGAGCGGCTGGGCGAGGCGGGCGCCTCCACCGAGGGGCTGCGGGTGGACGGCACCCTCGACGCGACGGTGGTGGTCGACCGGGTGCGCATGGCGCAGGCGCTGGGGGCGGTGCTGGCCTTCGCGCGCACGGCGTCGACGGAGGGCGCGCGGGCGGAGGTGCGGGTCGACCCGGAGGGGGCGGTGGCCATCACGCTGGCGGTGCCCGGCACCCAGGAGCTGCGGGCCTGGCTGGAAGACCCGCTGGAGGTGCCCCCGGCGGGGGTTCGGGCGCCGGTGGGGCTCGGGCTGGCGGTGAGCGTGGCGCGGCGGGTGATCGCGCTGCACGGCGGGTCGCTGGCGGCCGACGACGCGGTCGACGGGCGCATCGCCCTGCGGGTGCGCCTGCCGGGCGATGACCCGGGGGGATGAATCACTCGGCCGGATGCTGGTTCGGGGTGATGATCCCGTGCTAGAGCGGGGGGGCGTATCTCGCGACGCACCGCAATGACCGAAGCCGCACGCACCAGGCACAACGGAAGCATCTCCCCGCTCGCCCACGAGGTGGCGCAGAAGCTCACGCGGGCGGTGGCGGTGGCGCTCACGGGCAAGCCCGACGTGGTCGAGCGCTCGGTCATCACGCTACTGGCGCGCGGTCACCTGCTGATCGAAGACGTGCCCGGGGTGGGCAAGACCACGCTGGCGCGGGCGCTGGCGCGGGCGCTGGGCACGGAGTTTCGCCGGGTGCAGTGCACCAGCGACCTGATGCCGAGCGAGCTGCTCGGGGTCAACGTCTACAACGCCAGCGAGCGGCGCTTCGAGTTCCGGCCGGGGCCGGTGTTCACGCACTTCCTGGTGGCCGACGAGATCAACCGCGCCACGCCGAAGACGCAGAGCGCGCTGTTGGAGGTGATGAGCGAGCGGCAGGTGTCCATCGACGGCGTGACGCACCTGCTCGAAGAGCCCTTCGCGGTGATCGCCACGCAGAACCCCGACGACGCCGCGGGCACGTACCCGCTGCCGGAGTCGCAGCTCGACCGCTTCCTGCTGCGCACGGCGGTGGGCTACCCCGCGGCGGCGGTGGAGAAGCAGATCCTGTCGACGCGCGGCGGCACCGAGCCGGTGGACACCATCGAGGCGGTGCTGACGCTGGCGCAGCTGGTGGCGGCGCAGCGCGAGGTCGACGCGGTGACGCTGGAGGCCTCGGTGGTCGACTACGCCTACGCGCTGGTGAGCGCGACGCGCTCGCACGAGCAGGTGGCGGTGGGGGTGTCGACGCGCGGCGCGCTGGCGTTCATCCGGGCGGCGAAGGCGCGGGCGATCGTGAAGGGCAGGTCGTACGCGATCCCCGACGACCTGAGCGAGCTGGCGGTGCCCGTCCTGGCGCACCGGGTGCGGGTGCATGGGGCCGACCCGGGGTTGCTGCCGGGCGACGCGCGCCGCAACGACGCCGAGCGCATCATCCACGAGATCGTGCAGCGGGTGGACGTCCCGATCTGAGGCGGTGGGCGGCGGGATGGGGCGCGGTTCATCCATCGATCAACTGCCCACGAACCCGGCGCTGGAGCGGTGGATCGCCGACATCACGCAGAAGGTCAGCACAAACCGTCGCGAGCACCCCGAGACGAGGGAGGCCGCGCGAGACATACGCGGGGTATTTCGAGCGCGGCCGACCGCTGGATCGGGGGGCGCCGCAGGTTTGTGCGGCCCTTCGCAGGCGAAGGCGATCGCGTCGAGGGCCGAGGGCGAGGCCCGCATGCTGGTGCGCATCCTCCGCCGCAGCGGCCTCGACGTGAGCCCCGCCATCGAGGCCCGCGTGCTCGCGACCGCCGACACCGCCCTCCTCGAAACCTGGGCCGACCGCGCTCTCTCCGGCGCCTCGATCGACGACGTCTTCGCCGAACCCTGACCCTGAACTCCCCCGTTGCTACGGCGCCGCGCCCGCGGGCTGGCACACGCCGCCGCAGTCGCGCCCGCCGTGGGACGGGTCGCACTCATCATCGGGATCATCCACGCAGCGCCCGCCGTCCGGGCAGCGGATCGCCCCGATGCCCCCGCAGAACGCCCGCCGCGGCCGCATGATCGGGACGCAGCTCGCGACGCCGTGGGTCTCCTCGCAGCGCGTCTCCGGGCCGCACGGCACCGCGGCGCAGGCCGACGTGCGCGCCGCGGCGCCCGCGTCGGTGACGGCGCCCACGGGCGGCGGTGACGTCGGCGCGGGCGTCGGGCGGCCCGAGCAGGCCGCGGCGAGGACGAAGACGACGGACGCGAGGCGGGCGCGGGACAACATCGCTCGCATCGTAGCAAACACCCCCTACGCGAGCGCCGACTCGATCGCCGCCGCGAGCCCCTGGAGGGTCATGCGCTCGTCGTCCCGCAGGCGACCCTGCGCGTCGCAGCGCGCCCATCGCGTCGAGGGTCGAGCGGTCGTCCTGACCATCGGCCAGGAAGCGCACCCGCGCCTCGGGCCGCGCGCACTGGTCACGCACGAAGCCCTCGAGCCAGCGCGAGACCGCGCCCACGAGCACCCAGCGATCGATCTCCCCCGGGATCGTCGCCACCACGTTGGCGCCGCCGCAGCCAGGCGCGGGCTGCTCGGTCGGGTCGAGCCCCGCGGCGCGCAGGGCATCGACGACGTGCGAGCGCGCCAGCAGCCCCCCCCACCCGGCGTGCCAGGCCGCCTGCCGGCGCACGCATCGGAACACAGCGCCTCGACGAGCGAGCGGGTCGGGTGGGACGGGTCCATCGCCCCGTTGGAGCGCGACCATCACCCCCGCGGTGACATCGCGCGTGGCGCCCCGGCGCGCCCCTCCCGTACCCTCCGCGTCCTCCCCGATGCGCTCCCTCCTGCACCCGATGTTGTTCGCGGCGGCGCTGCCGCTGGCCTGCGCTTCCACCCAGCGCCCCGCGGCCGCGCGCCCCGCCGCCCGGTTCGTGCGCGTCCGCGAGGGCGCCACGCTGCGCACGCGTCCCGACGACGGGGCGCCCGGCGTCACCGTCGCGGCCGGCGCGACGCTGCGGCAGGTGCACTCGCGCGGGGACTGGGTGGAGCTCGAGACCATGCCCACCTCGGCGCGGCAGTGCGCCCCGGTGATCGCGCCCCCCGGCGGAGTGCGCCTGCGCTTCTTCGTGCGCGGCGCGGACGTGGGCCCGGTGCTCGCGGCGCCGATCACGCTCGCCGATCCGCAGGGCGCCCTCGCGGTGCAGCCCGGGGTCGCGGTGCGGGGCGCGTCGGAGCTCGTCCACGCGGGCCTGCGGCTGACGATGCCCTCGGCGCCCGCCACGGCGGCGGAGCACCCCGCGCCGGAGGTCGCCCGCCCCGCGCCTCGCGCCGAGCGGCTCGCGCCCGGCACCCGCGCGGCGCTGCCCGACGGCGTCACGGTGGAGGTCACCCGCGACCCGACGGTGTACGTGCTCTCGCGTCGCGCGACCGGCGACGGCGCGCGCGTGGTGGTGGCGACGCCGTGCGTGCGCTTCGAGGCCGTGGTGGCCGACGGGGCCGTGCTGCCCGCGCTGGAGCTCGACGTCGAAGACCGCGGGGACGATCCGCCAGGGGCGCGCTGGGTGCTCCGCCGCGGCGCGCGGCTGCGGTGGTCGGACGGCAGCCCCGCGGGGCGGGCGGCGGCCACGGCGCGGCTGACGGACGTCGGTCGGGCGACGGAGGGAGGGCGGTGCTTCCGGGTGCCGCTGCGGGTGATCGGCGGCCCGACCGGCGCGGCCCCGCTGGAGGTCGAGCTGTGCGCCGACGCCGGGGACGTCACCGCGGCGACGCGCTGACCCCCGCGGGTTGACACCCCTCCCGCGGCGATGATCTCACCGCTGGATCATGAGCCTGCCCCATCGCCCTGGCATCCAGTGGTTCCCACCCCGTACGGCACCGACCACGAGGGCGGCGGCGACGGAACCGACCGGCGACCGCGTGCGTTGCGCGGAACGCGAACGTGGTGGCCAGCGCGGAGCGGAGACCAACCGCCTCGATGGCGCGGGTGCTCGCGAGCAGGGCCAGATCGGGGAGATCGCGCACCCGCGAGTTCTCTCGACCCGCTCGTGTGGGCGGTCGGGTGTAGGCGTGGAGCTTCTCGGCGATGTGCGTCTCGATCGGGTACGCCGCGAGGCGCGCTTCTTGAGTCAATCCTCGAGGGCGACCTTGAACCCCGCGGGTGTCTGGCAGGTCTTTGGCGGGGTCATGCGGCGGCCTTCGCTTGCGCACGGGCGCCAGGACGGTGGCACCGAGAGATGCACGCGAGCGGTCAGGGCGTCGGAGAGACCGTGCAGGAAGAGCGCGGTGACATGGCTGAACACGGCGTCCGCGCCCGACCAGAGCCAGAGTGCGATGAGCTCGTCGTGCTCGGTCGGCGGGGCGCTCGTGAAGCGATCGACACCGCGAAGCTCGCGGCGGACCCAGCCGGCGTTGGCGCCGTAGCGCAGGATCTGTGGCGAGATGTGATGGGCTCCGGCCTCGGCGGCGGTGATCCACCCAAGCGACCGGTTACCCAGCTTCTGGAAACTCCGTCGGCGATATGTCGCCAGGGTCGAGTCGGTCGCCGCAGGAAAGGACTCTCCGTGGGTGATCCAGACCCCTGCGCGAGGGCCAGAGCCCCGGGGACCGCGCGGTGCCGCACACCGTGGGCGTGCCGTAGATCAGGTCGCGGCACGGGACGACCACACACCGCTCCGAGTGCGGGCAGGCGCGGCCGCCCCGACCGAAGTTCAGCGCGACGTTGAAGAGACAGGTCTCGACCTCCTCACTGGCCGTTGAGAACCAGCAGGTCGATCTGCATGAACATGTCCGCCATTTCGGTGCCGTCGATGGTTTCGACGGGTACTCGCCAGACCGGGCTTCTTCGATCGATCCCGATCTGGTCACCGCGGACCAGCGTGATCCGACTCAGGCCGTGTTCCTCGAGGGAGGGGTACAAGCGCTCGAACTCGTCATCGAAGTCAGCGGCGTCGCTCGCGAAGCCGAAGATCAGAACACCCACGAGATCTGGACGCTGCGGTCGACTGTGGAGGCCATAGGGAGATCCGCGCAGCTTCTTCAGGTCAATGGCGAAGTCTGATCGTTGTTGGGACGGGCTCCTGAATCGACGATCGAGAGACCAGACCCGCCGGACGTCCAGCAGCAGAATCGGCATCCCGGTCTCTCCCTCCATCGAGAATCCCGCGAGATCTACACTGCCAACGCGATTCAGTCCTTTTCCCGCAGTCTCATAAAGATTCCAACCCATCTCACAGGCCATCGAATTCTGGCCCTGCAGCCGTCCCCAGAACGCCGCGCGCACCTGTTCTTGCGTTGGCATTTCGTCCGAGTAACCGACCCGGGTGGACGCACTGCTTCCCGAGCGTCGGTACATCGCGTGTTTCGCGACCAGCGTCAGGTCTTCGTGTGCCGCTTTGGCCGCGAGTCGGAGGCGATCGATCATCGGCCGCTGCGCGTACGTCCTCTCTTCGGCCGGTTGACGCTCGAAGCGCGCGTCGTCATCCCAAATGCGCTCCTCGCGATCGCGCGACGCCTCCGCCTCGTCCGCCTTCTTCTTCGCGTTCACGAGCGCCTTCGCCTCGCGATCCCATGCGCGGGCCGATGGATATACGATGAGCGTTGCGCCCGTATGACCCGTGAAGTGACCGCCCCAAACGTACATCGCGCACAGCGCACGGCACCCGGCCCTGGTGTCGCTGTCTCTGTAATGGAGTTCTCCGATCTGATCGGTGTCGTACTCGGTACGGCGGTCGATTTCCTCGAATTGGTGCTCGGGCACCAGCCTCGGCAGCGACCTGAAAGGTACGGTCGGGTCGTCGACGAGATCGTGCGCGCTCCAATGCCAGGCGCCGGATTCGAATCGGGCCGTCGCCGAACACGCCTCTAGGCACTCGATCATTTCTTTCAGCGGACCCTTCCGAATGGCATCGAGCCGGTCGAGATCGCGCGCGCCCGGCCCCGTCGATCCAACCTTGACCACGACTGCCTTTCGCTTCTTCTGTGTCATCTCCGGCGTCTCCCTTCACAGCCCCCGACGATCCCGGCCGCATCCGAGCATGTCACTGCATCGTGATCGCCACGGGCGGCCCCGCGGGCACCACTACGGACGCCGGGGCCGGTTATTCACGCAGGAGGCTAAAAGATGCGAAGCCGATGTCCTCCGCCATCTGCCCCAACCGCGTTGTACAGTAACCGCTGCACGAGCCACGCGTTCTCGACGTGGCGAGTCTCCATCGCCACGATGCACGGACGCATGGACTCCCCGTCGTCAGCCGGTCGCCGTCTCTTCTTCCGACGTGCGCGGCGGGGGGACGGTCACGAGCCCGAGGGGCCGCGCGAGCTCGCGGTGGTCGAGCCGAGCGCGGACGTCGCGTAGCCCCGCGGGCGAGGCACGACGGACTCCGCCTCGACCCACGCCCAACGGGCGGTCGTCCCGCGAAGAGGGCATCATAGACGGCGTGGGCGTCGGCCTGCAGGTATCCCGAGTAGCCCTTGAACATCGAGCAGACCGCGGCGGAGGTGTGCCGCTCCTGGTACTCGGAGAAGACGTGGTCGCGATCGGCGAGCACCACGAAGAAGTGACCCTTGCGGCAGGGACCTCGTTGTCGCTCCTGCAGCGGGCCAGGCTGGATGCGCACGCCCGTCGCGTCCGTCGAGAGGCAGAAGGCAGTGCGCATGGCCTCGTCACGGGCGGCCTCGACGATCGCGCCGAGGGTCGCGCCGACGTCCTCGGCGTAGCGGCTCATGGTGCCGCGGTCGAGCGTGAAGCCCTGGAGCGCGAAGCTCTGCTCCAGGCGATAGAAGGGCACGCCCAGCAGGTACTTGCTCACCAGCCCGTGGGCGATCATCGAGGGCGCCAGCAGGGCCCGCCGGAACAGCTCCTTGGGCAGCGGCGCGGTGACGAAGCGGGGCGGCGTCTCGGACGTCGGCGCCGACGCCTCGGGCGCGTCCGCGGCGGGAGGGGCCTCGGGCTCGGTGACCTTGTAGACGGCGCGGGCGACGACGATGCGCCGCGCGCCGCCGAGCTCGTAGCCGAGCCGCGAGCTCTCCTCGAAGCCGATGCACTCGGCCTTGCCTTCCAGCTCCGGGTCGGTCAGCTCGACGCGGATCACGGGCAGGTCCGTGTCGGCCAGGTCGCGGCGGCCGGTCGGCGGGGCCCTTCGCTTGCGCTTGGTCTTGTCGTCCGCGTCGTCCTCGCCCTCGTCGCCCTCGTCGCCGCCGTCGCCGTCGGCCAGCGCAGCCGCGTCGAGCGTCTTGGAGAGCGCCTGGACCTGCTCGAACATCGCGTCGAAGGCGAGTTGCGTGGCGTCCACCTCGGCGCGCTCGGCGGAGCCACGTAGAGCCGTCGGCGGAGGAGCTGGGAGATGCTCGAGCGCGTGCGAGTAGGCGCGGCGCACGCGCTCCAGCGAAGCCTCCGCGTCCTGCAAGCGCTCGGCCAGCGCTTCCTTCTCTCGCTCCAGCTCGATCAGCCGCGCGGCGTCGGCGGGTCGGGTTGCGGGCGAGGTCGCGTCGGACGTGCGCGACTCATACAAAGTGCGCACTCCGTTGTCGAGTGAAACTTACAAGTCTCTGTAATTTTCATTGGAGACGGCGGCGCGGCGGTCGCGCGGGAGGAGGGGCCTCCGGCGCGATGGCGAGCCCATCGAGCAGTGTCTCGAAGGTCGCCTCGTCGATCTCCAGATGCGTCGCGCCGGGCGCCGCCACCGGCACGCGGAAGGTGTCGCGATCGAGGCGCTTGTGGAACAGGCACAGCCCCGTGCCGTCGAAGAAAAGTACCTTCGCGGCCGTGCCTCGTCGGCCGACGAAGACGAAGAGCGCGCCGCCGCGCGCGTCGTAGCCGAGGCGCTCCTGGGCGAGGCCCGCGAGGCGCTCGAAGCCGGAGCGCAGATCGATGGGCTCGAGCGCGACGAAGACCTGCACGCCGATGGGGATCATCGCGCCCCCTCGGCGAGGGCGCGCACCACGGCGGCCAGGAGCGTCGGGTCGAAGCCCGGCGCGACGCGCACACGCGCAGCGCCGACCTCGATCAGCAGTTCGCGCGGGGGCTCGGGCGCACTCGTCGCCGGTCGTGGCAGCAGCTCGAGGAACGTGGCCGCGGGCGCGCGCCCCAGCCGGCTCGACCACCATCGCAGCGTGCCCGCGGAGAACGGCTGATCGGAGGCGAACGCGTCCGCCGTCAGGCCACTCGCTTGCCATGAGCCGACACGCTCACGCCACCGCTGCACCGTCGTGGGGACGGCACCCAGAGTCTGCTTGGAAGAGACCGTCGCCATGCCACCAACCCTGCATCCGGCGAAGGGGCGCAGGAAGAACGCGGGCTCGTGCAGCGCTTACCCCCCACCACCGTCGGCATGTGGGTCACCGACTGGCTCGATCGACAGGTCGCGCGCGAGGCCTACTCCGAGGTGCTCAGGGACCGCGAACGCTTCCGCCTCTGGATCGCGCCGAAGGCGTTCGCCGCGCTCCCGCTGGCGAAGGTCACGCCGCGCGACGCCGCCCGCCTCATCGAGAAGTTGCGCGCGGCGAAGTCACCGAAGACCGGCGAGCGCCTGGCGCCCGCACGGTGCGCAACGTGATCAATCCGGTGTCCCGGGCGCTGCGGTCGGCGGTGTTCGAGGGGGAGCTGGTGGCCGACCCCTTCGCGTCGCTGCCGACGGAGTTTCGACCGAAGGCCGTCGACGCGCATCCCGAGCGGCGGCGCGACTACCGCCTCTCGCGCACCGCCGTCGAGACACTCCTCGGTGACGTCGTCGTCGAAGACCGCTGGCTCGTGCTCTGGCACATGCTCTTCCTAACAGGCGCCCGTGTCTCCGAGGCGATCGCGCTCCGCTGGTGCGACCGCGACGCGCGAACCCCGCTGCGGGCGATCACCATCGCCGAGCAGGTCCATCATCGGACGCGTGAGCGCGGGCCGATCAAGTCCCGCGACGTGCGCGTGGTGCCGGAGCATCCGCTGCTCGGCGCGGTGCTGGAGTGGTGGCGCGTGAACGGGTGGGTCCAGGAGTACGGGCGGGCTCCGGCGGCGGATAATCTCATCGTGCCGTCGAGGGGAAGGCCCGGCCGACCGTGGAAGGCGTGTGATGGCCCCGGTGGTCCGCTGTGGCAGCAGGCCGTGTGGGACGCGATGCAGCGCGACCTCGAGGGCGCCGGTCTGCCGAGGCATCGGGTGCACGACGCGAGGCACACGCTGATCTCGCTCTGCAGCGACGCCGGCGTGGCGGCGAACGTCGGCGAGCGCTGGACGCACACCGCGGGGGGTCGCTCGGCGCGCCACCTCTACGACGCGCCAAGCTGGGATCGGCAGTGCGCGGAGATGTCGAAGATCGTGCTGTGCCCGAGCACCGCGGCGCGCTGGACGACGGAGAGCGCGGTGCCGCGATGAAGAAGCAGAAGAAGAAGTGGGGCTTCGGTCTCGCGGTCGGGATGCTCGGAGGGAAGATGTCGGTGGTCTCTCTGCGGCTGCCGATCGTGCGGCCGCCGACGGCGCGCTTCGCGCCGCGGCGCGTGAGCGTCCCCGATCGACCCGCGTTGCCGGTCACGCCGGTCGTCGTGCCCGCGCCGGTCGTCGTGCCCGCACCGGTCGTCGTGCCCGCACCGGTCGTCGTGTCTGCGCCGGAGGCGGTCGAGCGGCCGAGGCGCGAGCGTCGGGCCGAGCGCGTGCCGGTGGTGACCGGAGAGGAGATCGCCACGAGCGACGGCTGGCACCTGTTGAGCGCGCTGGCGAAGCGCCGCGGCCTGCGCACGCTGGCGCTGCGCAACCTCTGTCACCGACTGGGGGTCCCGATGCGACGCGTCTCGCAGAAGCAGGTCTTCGTGCGGCCCGAGGACCTCGACCACGCGCTCACCGTCCTGCCCGAAGACCGCCGCGCGCCCAGGCCCGTCGCCCCGCCGCCGGTCTCCGTCGAGGTGGACCACACGCTCGCAGACATGCTCGCCCGCCGCCGCTGACGCCCGCCCCGTCCCCCCCTTGAGCTCCGACCGAAGCGCGGGGCGCCCACCCGGCGGCGGCGCGCCGTTCAGCGGTCCAGGAATAAAAGTGAGCGAAAAAGTGAGCAGAAATGGTGAAGGCCCCGAAACCTTTGGAGTTTCGAGGCCTTCTAGAGTGCGAGGAGGGGGACTTGAACCCGCGCAAACTAGCGTAATCACAGGACAATTCTTCGATTCGTCGGGCGTCGTGGAGGGCGACGCCGCAGCAATGGCTTCCAATGGCCGCGACACCGCAACGCCGGTGCAGGTTGGCGAGCGTCCGGCGCTGGTGGACCTCTGCGCGGCGGTCGTGGCAGCAGCACAGGCAGGCGATCTCGCGACGGTGTGCCTGCTCGCGCGGACGATGCGCACGGTGGTGGAGGCGGACGTCACGGCGACGGGCGGGGCGCCATCGGGCCGTGAGCGATGATGCGCGGAGTACGAAGTGGCAGGCCCAGTGTGATGCGTCGTACGGTGCCGACGTGACACCGAGTGATCTCCCGGAGGGGTACGGCGCGTTCGTCGAGGCGCTGAAGGCGCGCATCCGTGACGCCCAGCTCAAGGCGGCGCTGGCGGTCAACCGCGAGCTGCTCACCCTCTACTGGAACGTCGGCCAGGCGATCGTCGAGCGTCAGGAGAGCGGGGGCTGGGGCGGACGGGTTCTGGAGCGGCTGGCGGATGACCTCCAGCAGGCCTTCCCCGGCGTGGCAGGTTTTTCTCGCTCAAACGTCTACCGGATGAGGGCCTTCTATCTCGCCCATCCATCGAAAAACGAGGGATCCGAAGTTGTCCCACAGCTTGTGGGACAAATGGCGCGCGCCCTACCCATCGCGGTCGCGGACCTCCCCTGGGGGCACCACGCGGTCCTTCTCGAGAAGGTGAAGGAGACCGCTGCCCGCGAATGGTACGCGCGGGAGGCGTCGACCCATGGGTGGAGCCGCGCGATCCTCACGGCACAGATCCAGACCCACCTCTACGAGCGCACCGGGAAGGCCGTCACCAACTTCCCGCAGACGCTGCCGCCCGCGCAGTCCGACCTCGCGCTGCAAGCCCTCAAGGACCCGTACGTCTTCGACTTCCTCACCCTCGGTCGCGATGCGCAGGAGCGCGACCTGGAGCAGGGGCTCGTCGCGCACGTGCAGCAGTTCCTGCTCGAGCTCGGCGTGGGCTTCGCGTTCGTCGGCCGCCAGGTCCACCTCGCCGTAGGGGCGCAGGACTTCTACGTCGACCTGCTCTTCTACCATCTCAAGCTGCGATGCTTCGTGGTCGTTGAGCTCAAGGCCGGGGCGTTCGAGCCCGAGTTCGCGGGCAAGATGAACTTCTACCTCTCTGCCGTGGACGCGCAGATGCGCCACCCGGACGACCGGCCCAGCATCGGGCTCATTCTCTGTCGCGGGCGCGATCGGGTGGTGGTCGAGTACGCGCTCCGCGATGTGCAGAAGCCCATCGGCATCGCGGAGTGGGAGACGCGGGTCGTCGCGTCGCTGCCCGCGGAGTTCGAGGGCGCGCTGCCGAGCGTGGAGGCACTCGAGGAGGAGCTCGCCGCGGTGGATCACGGAGAGCGCGAGCCGCCAGCGCAGTGACCGGCGAGTCGTGGCGGCGCCAGCAGGGGTGCAGGGCGAGGCAGACGTTGGGGAGATGTAGTTGACGTCGAGCAGCTCAAGAGGAACGATGCAGTTCTGGTGAGGGACCGTCGCACGCACCGCGGGTTCGTTGACGAACGCGGAGGATGCGGCAATCGCCTCCACGGGGCGGTCGCGCCGTCGGGCGGCCGACGTGTCCAGTGAGCCGTGACCGACGGTGGGAGTGATCGAATGCACATTGCCCATCACCGTGGCCGGGCGGGCGGCCGCCTTCCGGCCATCGACGACGCGCGTCGCTGGACGTGTCAGGTCGACGCCGCCCGGGGCGTCTCCGTGGCAATGCCCAACAACGCGTCCAGAGTTCAAGCGACAGTACCCGCCATGAGCAGTCGTCGTCTCGTCGCCGCGGTGATCGGCAGTGCACGCATCACCGACGAACAGCGCGCTCTCGCCGAGGCCCTGGGAGAGGCCCTGGTCGAGGTCGGGTTTCGCGTGCTCACCGGCGGGCTCACCGGGGTCATGGACGCCGCCCTGCGCGGTGCGCGTCGCTCGCCGCGCTACCGCGACGGGGACACGGTGGCGATCCTCCCGACGTACCGGCAGGAAGACGCCAGCGACGCCGCGGACATTGTCGTCTGCACCGGGATGAACCACGCCCGCAACGTGCTCGTGGTGGCCTCGGCCAGCGTGGTGCTCGCCATCGGCGGTCGCGCGGGCACGCTGAGTGAACTCGCCCTCGCGTGGGAGCTCGGCCGCCCGGTCATCGCGGTCGGGCCGACCGAGGGCTGGGCCGACATCCTCGCGGGCGCACCCATCGATGACCGCTTTCCAACGAGGGTGCACGGCCCGCTGGATCCACAGGCCGCCGCGCGCCTCGCCGCCGAACTCGCACCCGCGACGGAGGCCCCACGATCCTTCGGCATCCGATGAGTGCGCGGCTCGTGATCCTCTGTTTCCACCGGGTGCTGCCGGCGGAAGCGACCGGCGCGTGGCCGTACTTCCTCCGGGGCACCGCGGTCACGCCCGAGTGCCTTCGCGCGCAGCTCGCGGCGCTCTCGCGGCACGGTGACTTCGTCGACCCGCGCACGCCGCTCGACCAACGGGACGCTGACCCTCGGCGGCCCAGGTACTGGCTGACCTTCGACGACGGCTACGTCGACACGCTCCACCACGCGCGACCGCTGCTCGACGAGGTCGGGGCGGCGGCGACGGCGTTCGTGACCACCGGCGCCGCGCTCGGCGAACTGACGCTGCCCGCCGATCGCTGGTACGCGACGGTCACGTCGGCGCAACAGAGCACCGGCGTCGTACGCTGGGACGGCGTCCGCTTCGACGCCGACCTCACCCGTCGCGAGGGCCGCGCCCGACTCGCACACAGCCCCGAGCGCAGCGCCTTCCTCGAGGCCGGTCGTATGACGCAGGAGGCAATGCTCGCGGCACTGGCGACGGCACTCGGGGCATCCGCGACCCCGCGCGAGCGGCTCTATCTCGACGGCGACGACCTCGACACCCTCCGCGCTGCGGGGTGGTCCGTGGGCGGCCACGGCGCGACCCACGCGTTGCTGCCGCGGCTCACCCCGCGCGAGATTCACCGCGAACTGTCAGAGATGGAGTCCGGCCTTCGTCGTCTCGGCGAGATGGCACCGGTGGGCTTTGCGTACCCCGACGGGCAGTCGTCGAGCGATGCACGCGCGGCGCTCGAGCAACGCGGGTGTCCGTTCGCCGTGCGGCTCGGCGACGAGCGCGCCGAGGCGAGGACGGACCGACTGATGCTCCCTCGACTCATCGTCCCCAACGAGCCGGACTGGGTCGAGCGCGTGCTCGTGCCCCGACTGATGGAGGGTCCTCGATGAGCTGGAACGAGTCGGAGTGGTGCGACCTCGTCGGGTCGTGGATCGCCTTGTCTCCCTCGCGCGACGCAGAGGATTCGGCGCAGGCCGCGGTAGTCCGCTCGATCGAGGTCCAATTGCGCGCGCTCGACTTCGAGGTCGGTCGGTACGGTGCACCGGGGCGCACCCCCACCCTGCTCGCGCGCCGCGGCGCGGGTGGCCCGGGCGACACGGTCGCCATCTACAACCACTACGACGTCGAGCCGCCCGGTGCGGGGTGGACCTCCGACCCAACCCGACTCACCGCGCGCGACGGCCGGTACTTCGGCACTGGAATCGCTGACAACCTCGGTCCGCTCGCGCTGCGGTTGCTCGCCTCCCGTGCGATCAGAGACTGGCCGCCCGTCGTGTGGCTGATCGAAGGCGAGGAGGAGCTGGGCTCGCCCTCGCTCGACGCCATCACCTCCGAGCTGCGCGCGCTCAGGCCCGCGCTCTGGATCGACGAGACGGGCTTCTTCGCCTCGGAGCGCGAGCAGACGCTCCTCACGCTGGCCGGCTCGACGGGCACGCCCGCCCGCGGCCTCGCGGCGGTTCAGGGAATCGCGGCGGGGCGCGCTGTCTCGACTCGCATCGAGCACCGGCGGATGAATCGGTTCTCGCCCGACGGCGTATCGCGGCTCGGGCGGTTGATGGCGGACGCGGCGTACCTCGCGATGGGGCCGAACGACGGCCGGGCGAACATCCACGGCGCGGACGAGTCGCTGCCGCGGTTCTCGCTCGATCTGTGCGCCGCGCAGTGGGTCGGGCTCTTCGACGGGTGGAGCGGGAGGCAGGCATGAAGGTCATTTCGTTTCACGTGCAGCACGACGCGTCGGTGGCGGTGGCGGAGGACGGTCGTCTGCTCGCGGTGCTCGAACTCGAGCGGCTGTTCGGGCAGAGATACTTCGAGAGTTCGAATGACCGGCTCGAGTTTCGGGCGCAGTGGCGGAAGGCGATCGATGCCATTCGAGCCCAGGTGGGAATCGACCGCTTCGACATCGGCGTCACCAGCTGGGTGCCGCCGTCGCAGCGCGCGATCCTCCGCGAGCTCGTCGCCGCGGACGAGTGGCGGCGCGTCGGTCATCACCACGCCCACGCGTTGCACGGTCACTGCGACTCCGACTTCGCGCGCTCGCTGGTGCTGTCGTACGACGGCGGAGGCAACGACGGCACGTTCCGGGTCTTCTCGGTCGACGCGCGCGAGGTCCGTCCGCTCGACCGCATTCCGCTCAACCTGGGCACGCCCTTTCGCGTTCTCGCGACCACGATGCCGGAGGTCACTGGGTCCAGGCCGCAGCCCCGCCACGGGCACCTCGCGCTCGCCGGCAAGTTGATGGCCTACGCGGCGCTCGGGCGCCCGCGCGAGGAGTGGTTCCGCGGAATCGGGGAGTACTTCGAACACTACCAGGAGCCGCGTCAGGCGCTCGACGCGCTGTCGGAGTCCATCGGGCTCGACCTGGAGCCCGACTCGCTCGACGCCGAGACCGCGCGCGACCTCGCCGCGAGCGCGCAGGCCGTCTTCGTCCGCCTCCTCGCGCGGGTGGCCGACCGTTTCCGCGACGAGGCCCACGACGGACTCGTGCTGACCGGCGGCTGCGCCCTCAACGTGGTCGCCAACCAGTGGATGCGCGAACACTGGTCTCGTCCGGTGCACGTCCCGCCCGCCCCCAACGACGCCGGCATCGCCGTGGGCGCGCTGTGGTCCGTCGAGCGCCCGACCGAAACCCCGGACACCTACAGCGGACTCCCGCTGCTCTGGGACGTCGACCACGCCGCACTGGTCCAGCGCGGTGCCCGCCGGGGCTCGCCCGATGAGCTCGCCGCTGTGCTGGCGCGGGGCGCCGTCGTCGGGGTCGCCCACGGCCGCGCCGAGCACGGCCCGCGGGCGCTCGGGCATCGCTCGATCCTGGCGCTCGCGGGTGATGCCTCGATTCGCGACCGCATCAACGAGCGCATCAAGTCACGCGAGTGGTACCGGCCGGTCGCTCCGGTCGTGCGCGAAGGTGACGCTGCCCGGCTCTTCGGCCAGGCGTGCACGGCGCCCTCGATGTCCTTCGCGCCCGCGCTCCTCGCCGACGCCGCGCGTCGCTTTCCGGCCGTCAGCCACGTCGACGGCACCGCGCGCGTACAGACGGTCCGGCCGGGGCAGTTCCTGCATGCCCTGCTCGACGCGCTCGAGGGCCTCGGGGTCGAGCCGGTGCTCGTGAACACGTCGTTCAACATCCGCGCGCAGCCGCTGATTCATCGCGCGAGCGAGGCGCTCGAAGCACTCGACCAGACCGCGCTCGACTTCGCCTGGATCGAAGGCTGGCTCGTCCCGAAGCGACCCACCGCACACGGCTGACGGGGATCCAACGGATGCGAGAGCCCCTTCGACTGCTCTGCGATGCCAACCCGATGGCCTACGGGTCGAGTTCGGCGCTCCTCGCCATTCTCGATCACACGCCGGGCGTGCACTGCGCGCTCGTCGGATCGCTGACCGCGGAGATCCTCGGCCGCGACCCGGCCGTGCACGAGACGCTGGTGACGGACGTGAAGGACACCCGCGCCGTCGCCGCGTTGCTCGAGGCGCGGGACTTCGACGCCGTGCTCGTCGTAGCCAATCGCAACAACCTCGCGCTGTACCGGGAGCGCGGACTGCCGGTCTTCTTTGTCGACATCCTGTTCTGGTACGGCGCAGACAAGCGACACGCCGTCTGGGACTTCGCCGTCGAGGCCTTCGTGCAGGAGTTTCCGGGCGTGCGCGAGCGTCTGGTCGCGATGGACCTGCCGCGCCCGCCGACGGTCGTCGGCGCCATCATCCGACCGCCGCCCGCCCGGGCCCGATCGGGGAGCACGCTCGTCAACCTCGGGGGCGTGCGTTCGCTTTTCATCAGCGCGGCCGCGAGCCATGGGTACCTCGCCCTCGTGTCCGACCTGCTCGTGGCCGTGGCCGACCAACTGCCGCCCGGACCTGTGACCATCGCGTGCGGCGTGGATGCGGCAGAGCACCTGGGTGGCCGGCTGCCCGCCCGCTTCGAGGCCGTGGCCATGCCCTCGGCGCAGTACCTCGACGCCGTCGGCGGGGCCGAGCTGCTCGTCACGGCGCCCGGCATCAACGCGGTCTGCGAGGGCCTCGCGGCGTCACGGCCGATCGTCTTCCTGCCGCCGCAGAACGTCTCCCAGGTGTTCCAGCTCGCGCACTACGAGGACGCCGGCATGGTCACGCGTGGGGCGAACCTCCCCGAGATCGTCCCCGCGGCCTCGTTCGCCGGGAGCGTCACCGATGAGGGGGCGTACACGGCGCAGGTCCTCGAGGTGCTGCGGCGCATCCAGCTCGATGATGGCCTCAAGCGCACTGTGGCGACCCAGTTGGAAGGGCAGATCGCTCACGTGGGCGATCCCGAGACGAGCCGCGCACGTCGCCTCTTCTGGGAACGATTCGGTGGCCACGGGGCGTCAGACATCGGCGCTTCGATCCGTCGATGGTGGCAATGCACACCTCGGTGAACGCCAGCGTACTGATCCCGACCACCGGGGCGCGGGGGCCCGAACTCCGGCGTGCCGTCGCGTCGGTTCGCGCGCAGTCCCTCCAGCCCGCCGAGGTCGTGGTGGTGGTCGACGGCGACCACGCGACCATGGCCGCGGTGCAGGCTGCGGTCGGCGCCACCGTCGACCGCGTGCTCTGCACCGGCCGACGCCGGGGCGTGAGCGCGGCGCGCAACCAGGCGGCGCGGCACAGCCGCGGAGAGATGCTCTGCTTCCTCGACGACGACGACCGCTGGAAGGAGCAGTACCTGGCCCGGGCCTTCGCGGAGGGCGTCGAGTACGACATCATCCTCGCGGGCTTCGAGAAGCACAACGCGCAGGGGGTACATCCCGAGAAGATCCCCCCGGCGACCCTGGGCGCGGCATCCTTTCTCGCGGGCAACCCGGGGCTCCGGGGCAGCAACCTGATCGTACGTCGCTCGCTCTTCGACGCCGTGGAGGGCTTCGACGAAAACTTCGTCTCGTTCAACGACGTCGACTTCGGGGCGCGCGCCTTCGCCCTCCCGCGGCTTCGCTATCGGGCCGTACGGGAGCCCCTCGTCGAGTACCACGCGCACCCGGGCGAGCGACTCTCCAGTCGCGGGGCGACGAGCATCCTGCCGGGGATGCTGGCCTTCCTCGCGCGCTACGAGTCCGCGATGTCACCCGAGGTCCGCGCGGAGTTTCGCGACCGCGCGCAGCGCAACTGGGGCATCGACCCGTGGGAGCCCGATCTGGTGTTGGCGCGGGCGCGTCGGACCATCTCCGTCGCCGGTACCCCTCGAGTGATCCCGGCACTCTTCCACCACCTCGATGAGCGGCTGTTGGAGGGCGTCGCGCGAGGAGACGCGGAGGTCAACCGCGTCGGCGCGGCGGTCGATGAGCTCTGCGCGGTGCGCGCCGAGCGGCGCGACGATTGCGCCCTCGAACGCCTGCGGCTCGTGGTGATCACCACCGACTCGCCGGGAAGCCTTGAGGGGCTGCTCGAGTCGCTCCGCACAGCGTTGACCCGATCGCGCTGGCGAACCCGCGCCTCGACGGGACCGCGGGTCGAAGTGCTCGTGGTCGAGAACGACGTGAATCAACAGACCGCCGACGCGCACCGGCGCTGGTGCGCTGAGTTGAATGACCCGCGGATCGAAGTCCGGTTCAGGCCGGTGCCCACGATCCGGCGCCCGCTCGTCACCGCCGCGGCGCGGGGGTTCGCGTTCCGAACCATCAAGGATCTGGGGTGGACTCCGTCCGCGACCGAGCCCGTGTGGATCCTCGATGAGGACTTCCGATTCGAGCAGCTCGTGCCCTCGTTCGAGCGCGGGTTTCGCGCGGTGCCGAACCCCTCACTGCTGCACCGGATGGAGTTCCTCGTGACCGCGCACGCCGGCGTCGACGCGCTGGTGTGCGGAAACTCCGGCGCCGCGCCGGTGACCGCGCTCGGCCTGATCCGTCGCCAGCTTCGCGACATCCTCCTCGGTCGCCCAGGCTCAGGCGCCTGGCCCTCCCCGGAGCGCGCCGCCGCCGCGGCCCGGGAGACCGACAGCTACTACGACTACGGCGCCCATCGCACCGACGCAGCCCGCCCGTGGCAGCGCGCGTGGTGGCGCGACGACGCCCGCTGGGACTGGCAGGAAGTGGCCCGACGACTCCTGTGTGGCCTGCCCGTCTCGCGCCCGGCGATCTCCGCGGCGAATGCGCACGGCGAAACCCTCTGGGGACCCTTCGACTGCCCATCGGTGTCGGGCGGAAATACCCTGTTGTTGTCGCCCCGCGGGCTCGCTCCCGAGTGGCTGGAGACCGCCCGCTGGCGCGGGTACGAGAGTCGTCGGGCCGACTCGGTCTGGTGCTCGCGGGCGCGCCGCGAGGGATTGGCGATCCTCCAGGTGTCGATCCCGCTCCTGCATGACCGCCGACCACGTGGTGAGGGCAGCGTCGACGAGCTCTTCCGCGACGCCGTGACCGACGCGCTGGGCGTCGGGGCGTATCGCACGATGAACGACGCCGGGCGGCTCGACTCCGGTCCTGTCGCCGCGTTCGCCAATCAACGTCTCACGCGGACCCGCGAAAGCCTTCGGGAGAGCCTTGAGATGCTGCGCGAGGCCGGTCCGTCCGCGGAGGCGGCCTTCATCGATCCATTGCGGCAGACACTTGGCGCCGTCGCGCGCCGTCTGGAGGAGGTCGTGTTCGATGACATCGACTGCGCTTGATCCATTCGACATCTCGGGCGTCGGCCGTGGCCGGCTCCTGGGACCGGGAACGGCCCTGCTCGGCAACGAGCGTCTCGTGGTCGACTGGGACGGCTCCGCGTACCCCGAGCACGCCGCCAACGGACCGGAGCGACTGGTCGCCGTGCCGCACTCGTTCGGAGTGCTCGATGCGCCGGTGACCGTCACAGCGATGTCGGCACTGTGCCCGGAACATGCCGGCGCGCTTACGCAGCACGATTGATTTTAGCCCGTCCAGGATCTGACCGAAGTTTTCCTCGGCGCGTTGCCGGACGTGCCTCCCGCAGCGGGACCGCCCGACGTTGCTGGTCCTCGGCGGC